>JABLTH010010491.1_pt1 | contig 21419 bp, 24 predicted proteins | sample 7875711 | NCBI WGS metagenome assembly JABLTH01 (sample SAMN14941262, study PRJNA633318) | bioreactor metagenome | isolation source: bioreactor | place: China | collected 2019-03-05 | reverse complement strand
TTCTTCTTGGTTACTTCTTCTTGGGCAAGCAAGAAGAAGTAACTCGCTCTCCGGCAGGAGAGCGAAACCCCTCGCCCATAGGGCGAGACCCGTGTGCGACAACCGCGACAACCGAGCGCTGTCGCCACTGGATGACTCGCTCCGCTCGCCCCTTCGGGGCCGCCCTTCGGGCGTTCTCCGCGCTACGCGCTCCGTCCGGCCTGCGCCGGAATGACGAGATAGATGGCGTGGCGGTAGACCGGAGCGCCCCCGTTGGGGTTCGCCGGAGGCTCACCCCAACCTACGCGCTAGGTGGCGACGCAGTGATCCGGAGCGCACCCGTTGGGGTTCGCGAGCTCACCCCAACCTACGCCGGAATGGCGACGGTAGGTGGCGGAGCGGTGAACCGAAGCGCCCCGTTGGGGTTCGCCGGAGGCTCACCCCAACCTACGCGGCGCGCGCAACAGCGGACCTTCGCGTCATATCCTTCAAGGCGTGACCACCACACCCCCCACCCCACCCACGCGCCTCTGGCGCCGACTCCGCGGCTCCGACCGCTACGCCGAATGCCTCCGCGTCCTGCTCGGCCTCGGCGGCGTCACGCTCTACTGCCTGGCGGAGAACCGCTTCGCCGACGCCATCCCGGCCCTGCTCGGCGTCATCGCCTGCGCCCTTGCCGAAACCGAAGACCACTGGCGCAGCCGGCTGGGCACCCTGCTCATGACCCTGGCCTGCTTCGCCGTCGCCGCGTTCGCCGTGCAGTGGTTGATGCCGCATCCGGCACTGTTCGCGCTCGGCCTGCCGCTGGCGACGTTCGCCCTGGTCATGCTGGGCGCGGCCAGCCACCGCTACGCCGCCATCGCCGGTTCGACGCTGCTGCTGTCGGTCTACACGATGATCGGGTCGGACGCGATCGCGCACACCGGCATGCTCCACGAGCCGGCCCTGCTGCTGGCCGGCGCGGCGTGGTACGGCGTGCTGTCGCTGCTGTGGAGCGCGCTGTCGCCGCACCAGGCCGTGCGCCACGCGCTGGCGCGCACTTTCGATGCGCTGGCCGGGTATCTCGAAGGCAAGGCCGCGCTGTTCGCGCCGCTGCCGGGTGCGGATCGCGAGGCGATGCAACTGGACCTGGCCATGCGCAACGAGAAGGTGGTGCAGGCGCTCAACGAGACGCGCCTGATCCTGATCGACCGCATTGGGCCGCGTCGACCCAGCGGCCCCACGGCGGAACGTCTGAAGCTCTACTTCGCCGCGCAGGACATCCACGAGCGCATCAGTTCCTCGCACTACCCCTACGACGCCCTGGCCCAGGCCTTCTTCCACAGCGATGTGCTGTTCCGTTGCGAGCACCTGCTCCTGCGGCACGCTTCGCTGTGCCGGCAGCGCGCGGACACGCTGCGCCTGCGCGAACCGCTGAAAGCCTCCGGCGATGCCCGCGCCGCGCTGGATGACGTGCGTGATGCGGTCGCTTTCCTGCATGCGCAGGCGGCGCCGCCGGCCGCCCATCTGCTGCGCTCGCTCGATGCGCTCCTGCGCAACATGGACGCCATCCAGTCGCTGCTCGAACACGAGAAGCCCACGGCCGGACCGGCCCAGGGCGCGGAGAGCGCGCTGCAGGATCCGGGGCCGGCCACGCTCGCCGAAGCCTGGGAGCGCATCCGCATCCAGTTCACGCCGAGCTCGTTCCGCTTCCGCCACGCGCTGCGCCTGGCGCTCGCGCTGCTCGCCGGCTACGGCGTGCTGCGCGTGGTGCATCCGCAGAACGGCTACTGGATCCTGCTCACCACCCTGCTGGTATGCCAGCCGAGCTATGGCGCGACGCGGCGGCGGCTGCTCCAGCGCATGACCGGCACGCTCGCCGGGCTGGTCGCCGGCTGGGCGGCGCTGCGGCTGTTGCCGTTCGGGCCGGAGCAGGTGCCGCTGCTGATCGTGTCCGGCGTGGTGTTCTTCGCCACGCGCCAGCGCCGCTACACGCTGGCTACCGCGGCGATCACGCTGTTCGTGGTGCTGTGCTTCAACCAGGTGGGCAGCGGCTACGACGTGATGTGGCCACGCCTGCTGGATACGGTGATCGGCGTCGGCATCGCGGCGTTGGCGATCCACCTGATACTGCCGGACTGGCAGGGGCGGCGCCTCCATCTGGTGCTCGCCGACACGGTGCGCTGCGAGGCGCGCTACCTCGCCGGCATCCTGGAGCAGTACGCCCATGGCCGGCGCGACGACCTGCCTTACCGCATCGCGCGACGCGATGCGCACAACGCCGACGCCAACCTCAGCGGCGTGCTCTCCAACATGCTGCGCGAGCCCGGCCGGCACCGCCAGGCTGGCGAAGCGCTGCTGCGTTTCCTGGGCGCGGCGCATGCGCTGCTAGGGCACTTGTCCGCCCTGGGCGCGAACCGGCAGGCGATGGCCGCGGGCGCCGCTCGCGAGGCAGCCCTGCGGGCGGGCGCCCAGGTCGTCCAGGGCCTGGAGCGGCTGGCGGACGAGCTGGCGTCCGAAAGCGAACCGTCCGCGCCCGAGACGATATCCGTGGGGGAACCGGGTGGAAACAGCGACGAAACCGCGCGGCTGGTGCTGGGCCAACTGGCATTGATCCTGGCTCAGCGCGATCGCCTGGCCGCGCTGGCGCGCGAACTCCACGCCGCCTGATCCGCAGCCGGACCGCGAGGCAGGACTTCCGGGGGAGGACTCCAACCAGGACGATTCTGGTAGCATAAGTTCTTTCGGAACAAGCGGTAGGCCTCGCCCGATCGGCAGGTGGGCAGGCAGATAGGCAGACAAGGGGACCCGCTGCGCGGGTAATCGATCCAACGAAAAGCAGATCACGGCTACGTCTGACCGGGACGCCGCCGCGCAACCGCGCTTGTCCGTGGCGGGGCCGGCCAGTCCTGGGGTATCGCACGACGCGACAGGGAACGTACCGGGCGCGTACAGAAACAGGGACTCTTCTATGAGCACGATCATGGCCACCGGCATCAGCGACGAGGACATCCTTGCCCGCCTGCGGCAGGTGCTGCTCGACACCTTCGAGATCGAGCCGGCCCGCGTCACGCCGGCCGCCCATCTGTTCACCGACCTGGAGCTCGACAGCATCGACGCCGTCGACCTGGCCATCCACGTCCAGGACATGACCGGCACCCGCATCAAGCCCGAGGACTTCAAGAGCGTGCGTACCGTGGGCGACGTGGTCGCCACGGTAAAGACGCTGCTCGAACGCTGAGCGCGGCCAGGCCATGCATGCCCCCGCCCGCGGCGCCGAGGCGTTCTCGCCCTGCGCGGTCATACCGATCTACAACCACAAGGACACCATCGCGGCCACCGCGAGGGCGCTGCGCGCGCACGGCCTGCCCGTGCTGGTGGTGGACGACGGCAGCGACGCGGCTACCGCTGCGGTGCTGGACGCGCTGGCGGCGGAGGGCGTCATCCGCCTGCTGCGCCTGCCCGAGAACCAGGGCAAGGGCCGCGCGCTCACCGCGGGCCTGATCGCCGCGCACGAGGCCGGCCACACGCACGCCTTGCAGATCGACGCCGACGGCCAGCACGACGTGGCCGACGTGCCGCGCTTCCTGGCCGAGTCGAAAGCCGACCCGCGCGCCATGGTGTGCGGCAAACCGGTGTATGACGACAGCGTGCCGCGGGCGCGCCTGTACGGCCGCTACGTCACGCACTTCTTCGTCTGGGTGGAAACGCTGTCCCTGGCGATCCAGGACTCGATGTGCGGCTACCGCCTCTATCCGCTCGCGCCTACGCGCGCGGAGATCGCGCGCAAGCCGTTGCCGGCGCGGATGGATTTCGACACGGAGATCGCCGTGCGGCTGTTCTGGCGCGGCGTGCCGGTGCGCAACCTGCCCACCCGCGTGATCTATCCGGAGAACGGCCTCTCGCACTTCCGCATGTGGCGCGACAATCTGCGCATCTCAGCGATGCACACCCGCCTGCTGCTGGGCATGTTGCCGCGCGCGCCGGGCCTGCTTTGGCGCCGGCTGCGCCGCGCGGAGGCGCCATGCGCCGCCTGATCGCCGCCCTGCTGGGCTGGTGCGTGGCCATCGCCGCGCACGCCCAGTCGCCCGACCTGCTGCGCGAGGTGCTGGACGAACTGGGCACCCATGCCGCGGTGCGCGCCGGCTTCACGCAAACGCGCGAAAACCCCGCGCTAGCTCAGCCGCAGATCAGCACCGGCAAGCTGCTGTTCGTACTCGGGCGCGGCATGCTGTGGCAGGTCGAGGCGCCGTACCGGGAAACCCTCGCCCTGACCGGCGAACGCGCGGCGCGCGTCGATGAAGACGGCCGGGTACAGCCGGCGCGCGGCGACCGCGGCGTAGCGCAGGTCTCGCAGATGCTGCAGGGCATGCTGTCGGGCCAGCCGGACGAGGCGCTGCGCCAGTTCGACGTGCGCGCCGAAGGCAGCCGCACGCAATGGACGCTGCATTTCACGCCGCGCCAGGCACGCATGGCGCGCGTGCTCCGGCGCATCGAGCTGCGCGGCGGCGACTACCTGCAGGGCATCGCGGTGGAGATGGAAAGCGGCGAAAGCACGCGCATCCAGTTCGCCGATACGCGCGAGGCCGGTCCGCTCAGCGCACTGGAAAAGCGCGCCCTGGGCATGCCGCCATGAGCGCGCCTTCCCCGCTTCGCCCAGCCGGCACGGCTGCCTTCATCGTGGCCATGCTGTCCATGCTCCTGCTGGGCGCCTGGCTGTTGTTCGGCCGCGGGGAATCGCCGATCCAGACCGACCTGCTGGCGATGCTGCCGGCGACCGAGCGCCAGCCGTTGGCCGAGGACGCGGTCGAACGCCTCGCGCACGCCAGCGGCGATCGCATGGTGCTGCTGGTCGAGCATGCGGACGATGCCGTCGCCAAGGCGGCCGCGCGCGAACTCGGTAGCCGCCTCGCCAGCGAACGCGCCTTCGCCAATGTGACGGCCGAGCTGCCGCCGTTCGATCTGCGCGAACTGGTGGCGCCGTACCTGGCGCATCGCTTTTATCTGCTGACCGAGGCCGACCGCGCCGAGCTCGCCCGGCCGGGCTTCGATCCCGCGCAAGCTCTGGCGCGCCGGCTCAACGAGCCTTTCCTGGCCGGCGTCGGCACGGAGCTGCGCGACGACCCGTTCGGCTGGCTGCAGCACTGGCTGGACCGCCAGCCCTGGAACCGTTCGCCGCTGATGCCGGAGGACGACCTGCTCACCGCGCACCGCGACGGCCGCACCCAGGTGATGGTGATCGCGACGCTGCGCGGATCGGCCTACGACGATCGCGTGCAGCGCGCATCGCTCGCCGCGCTTGCGCATGCGGAAACGGCCATCGTTCAGGCGCATCCCGGCGTGACGTTGCTGCGCGCCGGCGCCGTGTTCCATGCCGCCGCCGCGCGGGCCTCCGCCGAACGCGACGTGCATGTGGTCGGCCTGGCGTCCACGCTGGGCATCGCGCTGCTGCTGGTGTGGACCTATCGCTCGCCGCGTCCGTTGCTGCTGGCCTTTTGGTCCACCGCGATCGGCGTGGCCTGCGCGATCACCGTGACCGTGCTGGTGTTCGGCCGCATGCATCTGCTCACGCTGGTGTTCGGCGCGGCTCTGCTGGGCGAGGCGGTCGACTACTCCATCCAGTACCTGTGCGCGCGTGCCAACGCAGGTGCCGCCTGGGAACCGGCGCGTGGGTTGCGCCAGGTGCGTCCCGCGCTGCTGCTGGCGCTGGCGACGTCGCTGCTGGGCTACGCCTTGCTCGGCTTGGTGCCGTTCCCCGCGCTGCGCCAGATGGCCTGCTTCGCCATCGCCGGCATGACCGCCGCCTGCCTGAGCGTCTTCCTGCTGCTGCCGGTGCTGTTGCGCCGGCCCGCGCGGCGGCCGCTGGCGCCGTCGCTGGTGGCTATCGCCCGCGCGATGCAGCGCGTGTCCGCCCGCCTCGGCCACGGTCGCGCCGGCATCGTCGCCCTGGCGCTGGCGCTGCTGCTCGCGGTGCCCGGCTGGCGGCGGCTTTCGCATGCCGATGACATCCGCTTGCTGATCGCGCCGCCGGCCGAACTCACCCGCCAGGAAGCGCGCATCGGCGACGTCGCCGGCGTCGGCGGCGGCACGCAGTTCTTCCTGGTCGCGGGCGACAGCACGGAGCAGGTCCTCCAGCGCGGCGAAGCTCTGGAGGGGCGCCTGCAAGCACTCGCCGGCGCGGGCAAGCTCGAAGGCTGGCTGGGTATCGCGACGATGTTGCCTTCGCTGCAACGCCAGCAAGCCAACCGCGCCGCGCTGGCCCCGCTGTTCGCCGATCGAGCGAAGCTGCTCGGCCAGATGAGCCAGGCCGGACTGCGCGCAGACGCAGCCGCGGCGTATGTCGATGCATGGCCCGGCCGCCCGCTGGATCCGGCGCAATGGCTGACGCTGCCTGCCAGCACGCCGTACCGCTACCTGTGGATGGACGAAGGCCGGCGTGGCCTCGCCTCGATCGTGCTGCCCCAGGGAACCTACGACGCCGCGGCGCTGCGCACCGTGGCGGACGGGCTGCCGGGCGTGTCCTTCGTGGACAAGCCGGCCAGCATCTCCGCGCTGTTCGGCCGCTACCGCGAGTACGCCAGCCTATGGCTGGCCGCGGCCGCGGCCGCGGTGGCTGCGGCGTTCGCGTGGCGCTACCGCCGTGCCGCGCCCCGCGTGCTCGCGCCGTCGCTGCTCGGCATCGGCCTGACCCTCGCGGCCCTGGGCTGGCTGGACCAGCCGCTCACGCTGTTCCATTGGATGGCATTGATGCTGGTGCTCGGCGTGGGCGCCAACTACGCCGTGTTCTTGCACGAGGGCGAGCCGCACGCTGCCCACGTGCCCGGCGCGGCTTACGCAGGCGTGCTGCTTTCGGCGGTGACCGCCCTGCTCTCCTTCGGCCTGCTGGCGCTGAGTTCCATGCCCGCGCTGCGGCACTTCGGCATCACCCTTTTGCTGGGCATCGGCTTCACCGCACTGGCGGTGCCGGTGGTCCGGCCTGTTCGCGAGTACGCACCGGCATGAACCGCTCTTTCTCTCTGCGAGGCGCCCGATGAAGCGCGTCGTGATCACCGGTTTCGGCGGCGTCACGCCGCTGGGCCACGACTGGGCCGCCATCTCCGCACGCCTGCGCGACTACCGCAATGCGGTGCGCTACATGCCGGAGTGGGATTACTTCGATGCGCTGAACGGCCGCCTCGGCTGTCCCGTCGACGATTTCGTCCTGCCCGGCTGGCCGCGCAAGCAGGTGCGTTCGATGGGCCGCGTCGCGCAACTGGCGGTGGCCGCCAGCGAACGCGCGCTGCGCGACGCCGGCCTGGAAAGCGACGCGCTCATCCGCGACGGCCGCATGGGCGTGGCGTACGGCTCGTCCGGCGGCAGCGTGGAGCCGATCGGTGCGATGGGCCACATGCTCAATACCGGCTCCATGCAAGGCGTGACCGCCACCAGCTACATCCAGATGATGGCGCACACCACGGCGGTGAACATCGGCGTGTTCTTCGGCCTGAAAGGCCGCATCGTGCCGACTTCCAGCGCGTGCACCTCCGGCAGCCAAGCGATCGGCTACGGCTACGAGGCGATCCAGCAGGGCAAGCAGACGCTGATGCTGTGCGGCGGCGCGGAGGAACTCTCCGGCCCCGGCGCCGCCGTGTTCGACACGCTGTTCGCCACCAGTACGCGCAACGACGCCGCGCAGCTCACGCCGCGCCCGTTCGATCGCAAGCGTGACGGCCTGGTGGTGGGCGAAGGCGCGGTGACGCTGGTGCTGGAGGAGTACGAACACGCCAAGGCACGCGGTGCGCGCATCCATGCGGAAATCGTCGGCTTCGGCTGCAACTCCGACGGCGCGCACATCACCCAGCCGACGCGCGAGACCATGGCCGTGGCCATGCGCATGGCGCTGGCCGATGCGGGCCTCGCAGCGGCGGACATCGGCTACGTCAGCGCGCACGGCACCGCTACCGATCGCGGCGACGTGGCCGAAAGCCACGCCACCGCCGAGGTGCTGGGCGAACGCGTACCGGTCAGCTCGATGAAGAGCTACGTCGGCCATACGCTGGGCGCTTGCGGTGCGCTGGAATCGTGGTGGGCGATCGAGATGATGCGCGAGCACTGGTTCGCGCCGACCATCAATCTCGACGAGATCGATCCCGAATGCGCCGCGCTGGACTACATCGTCGGCGAGGGCCGCGAGATCGACACGCCGTACGTAATGAACAACAACTTCGCCTTCGGCGGCATCAACACCTCGCTGATCTTCGAGGCCGCGGGCGCATGAACGCGTCGCCGGCCAGCCGTGCCTCCCTGCCCCGCGTCGTAGTGACCGGCATGGGCGCGGTGTCGTGCGTGGGCGCCGGCATTCCCGCGCTGCGCGCCGCACTGCGCGAAGGCCGTGGCGGCATCCGGCGGATGGAGCAGTTGGCCGCGCTCGGCATGCGCTGCCAGGTCGGCGGTCCGGTGGACCACGCGATGCTGGACGAACCGCCGCGCAAGCTGCGCCGCTTCCTGCCGGACAATGCGCTTTACGGCTGGCACGCCATGCGCGAGGCGCTCGCGCAAGCGGATCTCGACGAGACTCGGCTGCGCTCGCCGCGCTGCGGCCTGGTGCTGGGCGGCGGCGCCGCACTGAGCGAGCACGAGACCGCGCTGGACAGCTTCCGCACGCGCGGCATCGCCAAGCTGTCGCCGTTCATCGTGCCGCGCGGCATGAGCAGTGCGCTGGCGGCCAGCCTCGCGCATGCCTTCGACATTGGCGGACGCAGCCATGTGATCAGCTCCGCCTGCACCAGCGGCGCGCACGCGATCGGCCATGCGATGGAGCTGATCCAGCTCGGTCGTCAGGACATCGTGCTGTGCGGCGGCAGCGAAGAACTGCATGACACCACCGCGCTGTGGTTCGAAGCCATGGGCGCGCTGTCGGTCAACAGCAACGACTGCCCTGCCATGGCGTCGCGCCCCTACGACGCGCATCGCGACGGCCTCGTGCTCGCCGCGGGCGCCGGCGTACTGGTACTGGAAGCGCTGGAGCACGCGCAGGCGCGCGGCGCCACGATCCTGGCCTAACTCAGCGGCTACGGCGCGGCCACCGATCCGGCCAGCATGGTCGGCCCCGGCGCCGACGGCATTGCGCGCGCCATGCGCGAAGCGATGGACGATGCGGGCACGCTGCCGGACTACATCAACACGCATGCCTGCTCCACGCCGCAAGGCGACCTGGCCGAATGGGAGGCGATCGCCGCGGTGTTCGCCGAGCGCGACGCCGCAGTGCCGCCGCTGTCTTCGATCAAGGGCCTGATCGGCCACGCGCCCGGCGCCGCTGGTGCGCTGGATGCGATCGCCGGCTTGCTGATGCTGCGCGAGGGCTTTCTTGCACCCGGCACGCGCATCGCCGCGCCGGACCCGGCCTTTGCCGGCGCTCCGCTGGTCCGCGCGATCGAGGAACGCCGGATCGACAGCGTGCTGTCCAATAGTTTCGGTTTCGGCGGCAGCTGCGCGTCGCTGCTGTTTCGCTCCGTCGATGGGGCGTCCGCATGATCGCGCTGCGCATCGCCGCCTGGCGCGCCTGGGCACCCTCGCTGACTGACGAAGCTGCGTGGCTGGCCTGGGCGCGCGATCCGTGGACACCGGCGGACGAGGGCGAGCAGCCCGACTGCGCCTTCCTGCCGCCGATGCAGCGGCGCCGGCTGAGCCGGATGGCGCGCATGGCCCTGGAAACGGCCTGGCCGCTGTGCGGCGACGACGAGCAGTTGCCGGTGGTCTTCGCCTCGCGCCATGGCGAAACGCAACGCACCTACGCCCTGCTCGGCGACGTGGCCGACGGGCAGCCGCTGTCGCCGACCTCCTTCGGCTTGTCGGTGCACAACGCCATCGCGGGGCAGTGGTCGATCCTGCGCGGCCAGCGCGGTGAGGCCAGCGCGATCGCCGGCGAAGCCGACACCTTCGAGCATGCGATGCTCGAAGCGGCCACGCTGCTCGACGGTGGCGCGCCAGCCGTACTCGTCATGCTGGCCGAGGAACGTCCGCCGGCCGCGTACGACGGCTGGATCACCGACGTGCCGTTCTCTTACGCCGTGGCCCTGCGCATAGGTCATGCGCGCGCGCAGGACACGCCGCCGGCGCAGGCCGAATGGCAGCTGCGACTGGAACGCAGCGCTGGCGATGCGCCGGCCGCATGGCCGCATACGCTGTCCTTCCTGCGCGCGCTGCATGCGCCGCGCGCCCCGCTCACTCACGCCTGGAAACGACGCCGATGGATCTGGCAGCCGACGCCCTGACGACGCGCCGCCGCCGGCGCGACTGGTACTGGTGGCGGCTGGTCGCCACCGGGCTGAGTTTCCTGCTCTTCGGATTGGGCGGCCTGGCCTTGCGGCTGGTGTGGTTTCCGCTGCTCTCGCTGCTGCCCGGCGACCGGCTGGCGCGGCGGCGCCGCGTACGGGCGGCGATCCGCCGCGCCTTCCACCTGCACGGGTGGTTCATGCATCGCAGCGGCGTGCTGACCTTTCAGGTCGATGGCGGCGAGCGGCTGGGCCAGCCCGGGCAGATGGTGATCGCCAACCACCCTTCGCTGATCGACGTGGTCTTCCTCGGCTCCCTGATGCGCGACGCGAACTGCGTGGTCAAGCAGAGCCTGTGGAGCAACCCCTGCATGCGCGGGCCGATCCGGGCGGCCGAGTACATCAGCAACAACGGCAGTCCCGAGATGCTGGACGACGCGGCCGCGGTGCTGCGCGAGGGCCAGACGCTGATCGTGTTCCCCGAGGGCACGCGCACGACGCCCGGGCAGGCGCCGGTGTTCCACCGCGGCGCCGCTGCCATCGCGCTGCGCGGTGCGCGCACGATCACCCCGGTGTTCATCACCGTGCACCCCACCACGCTGACCAAGGCCGAGCCCTGGTACCGCATTCCCGACCGCCGCGTCCATGTGCGCCTGCGCGTGGGCGAGGACATCGACCTCGATGCCTTCAAGTTCGGGCCATTCAATGACGCCGCGCCGCTGCCGATAGCCTCGCGTCGGCTCAACGAGCACCTGCACCGCCTCTACCTCAAGGAACTCGCATCGCCATGAATGCACTGCAACAGGACATTGCCCAGCTGATCATCGACACCCTGAGCCTGGAAGGCATGCAAGCCGCCGACATTCCGCCGGAGCAGCCGCTGTTCGGCCAGGGCCTGGGGCTGGACTCGGTCGATGCGCTGGAACTGGCGCTGGCGCTGCAAAAGCGTTACGACATCCAGATCGCCTCCGACTCGCGCGATGCCCGCCGGCATTTCGAGACGGTGGCTACCCTCGCCGCCTTCGTCGAATCGCAACGGGCCACATGCGCAAACTGAGCTCCATCCTCCTGCCGGTCATCGGCCTGCTCTATCCCTTCTTCGTGTATTTCGGGATGGAGCACGTCTCGACGCCGGTGTTCGCGCTGATCCTCGGCGCGGTCTGGTTGATCCGCGCGCCGGCGCTGCTGCGCCAGCCCGGCGGACATTGGATGCTGGGCGCGGCCCTGGCTTATTGCGTGCTACTGGCCTTCAGCGGCGAAGCGCTGCTGCTGCGCTGGTATCCCGCGCTGATCAGCGCATTGCTGCTGTTCGTGTTCGGCATCAGCCTCAAGTACGGCCCGCCGATGGTCGAGCGGATCGCGCGCGTGCGCGAGCCGGACCTGCCGCCGGAAGCCATCCCCTATACGCGCAAGGTCACTTGGGTGTGGGTGGGCTTCTTCGTGTTCAACGGGTTGATGTCCAGCGCCCTGACACTGTGGGCGCCGCTGAGCTGGTGGACGCTCTACAACGGCTTCATCGCCTACATCCTGATGGGCGTGCTGTTCGGCGGCGAGTGGCTGTTGCGCCGTCGGCTGAGGAAGGTTGCGTGACCCCATGGGAGACCGCCGCCGGCGTGCTCGAGGCGCACCCGTGGGTGGCGCGCGCGGCCGTCTGCGCGGACGGTGCAGCCGTGCTGCTCACGGCAGCCGGCGTGGAAGCACTGCGTACGCGTGGGCGCGAGGCGCTGGTCGGGGCATGGCAATCCTCGCTTGCCGCGCATGGTGCACCGGTCATGTCCGCGTGGCGACTATGCGATGAATGGACGCATGGCGTACCGGACGCGGTGTTGGCGCAGCCCAGGCCCGTGGCCGCGATCCTCGATGGCGAACGGGTAGAAGCTGACGGCGCGTACGAGCTGTCGCTGCGCCTGCCGCTGGACCTGGCTTGTTTCGCCGACCATTTTCCCGCGCTGCCCGTGTTGCCTGGCGTACTGCAACTGCAATGGGCGCTCGCGTTCGGCGCCGCGCGCTTCGGCACGCCGCATGCCTGTCGCCGCATGGAAATGCTGAAGTTCCAGCACCTGCTGCGCCCGGGCGACCGTCCGCGGCTGCGGCTGCGCCACGATGCCGCCGCGCGGCGTCTGCATTTCGCCTATCGGCTCGGCGACACGGAAGCGTCGTCGGGCCGCTTCGCCTGGGAGCAGGACATCCCATGACCGACGATATCGCCGTCGACGCGGCCAGTAGCGGTGCGCGCCACTGGGCCGAGCAAAAGGAGCGCGGCAGCTTCGTGCTGATGAAGTTCACCGCGCTGGTGGCGCGCCGCCTCGGCCGCCGCGCACTGGCGCCGATGCTGCACGTGATCGTGGGCTATTTCTTCCTGTCCAGCGCCCGCGCGCGCCGCGCGGTGCGCGAATACCGGGAGCGCCTGGCGGCGTGGAGCGGTCGAACGGAGCTGCGCCCGAGCACGCGCAGCGTGTTCGGCCAGTACATGGCCTTCGCCGAATGCCTGCTCGATCGCCTGGACGTGTGGACCGGCAAGTTGCGCCTGGAGCAGGTGGAACTGCACGACCCGCACGGCGTGCGCGAAAAGCTGCTGGCCGGGCGGCGTGGCGGCCGTGGGCAGATCCTGGTGTGCACCCACCTGGGCAACCTGGACGTGTCGCGCGCGATGGCCGAGCTGGGCGACCAGGTGCCGCTCAACGTGCTGGTGCACAACCGCCACGTGGCGCGCTTCAACCGCCTGCTCGGCGAAGCCGGCGAGCAGCGCCTGCGCCTGATCCAGGTGAGCGAGCTGGATGCGGCACTGATGATGGATCTCTCGCAGCGCCTGGAGCGCGGCGAATGGTTGGCCATCGCCGGCGACCGCGTGCCGCTGCACGGCGAGCGCTGCGTGACGGTGGATTTCCTCGGCCACCCGGCGCCGTTCCCGCAGGGCCCGTGGCTGATGGCCGGGCTGCTGCGCTGCCCGGTCAACCTGATCTGCTGCACCAAGATCGATGGCCGTTATCGCATCCACCTGGAGCCGTACATCGAGGACACGGCCTGGCCGCGCGGTCAGCGCGACGCGGCTATCCATGCGTGGGTACGCGGCTATGCCGACTGGCTCGGCCGGCGCTGCCTGGAAGCGCCCGAGCACTGGTTCAACTTCTATCCGTACTGGCGCATGCCGGACAAGGAGCCCCGCGATGCGCGCTAAAGGAATCCTTAGCGTCGACACGGACGTGCTGGTGCCGTTCTTCGACGTCGATTCGATGGACGTGGTCTGGCACGGCCACTACGTGAAATATCTCGAAGTGGCCCGCTGCGCCCTACTCAGCGATATCGGCCATGACTACACGCAGATGAAGGCCGCAGGCTACGTCTGGCCGGTGATCGACCTGCAGCTTCGCTACGTACGCCCGGCGCGCTTCGGCCAGCGCCTGACGGTCACCGCCGAACTGGTGGAATGGCATAACCGCCTGAAAGTGCATTACCTGATCCGCGACGCCGCGACCGGCGAGCGCATGACCCGCGGCGCCACCGTGCAGGTGGCGGTGACGCTCGCGGGGGAGATGCAGCTGCTGTCGCCACGCTCCTTCACCGACGCGGTGGAAAGCCGCCTGGCGCGCCGCGCTCCCGCAACCTTGCCGGCGGCGGAGACCGCCGAGGCCACCGCCTGACCATGAACGCTTCGTCCATGAAATACGCCAGCCCCACCTATGTCGAGGAAACCCGCCTCGGCTTCCAGTTCCTGCGCACGCATACCTGGCAGCACCACGTGCTGCGCGTGGCGATCAACGATCTCAAGCGCCTGATCGGCGAACCGCTGCCCACCGGCGGCGTGCTGCTGGACGCCGGCTGCGGCCAGGGCAAATCCTTCCGCCTCCTGCGCGACGCGTTCCAGCCGCGGCGCATGATCGGGCTGGACGCCGATCCGCACAGCCTGGAGCTGGCACGCGCCGAAGCCCGGCGCGAAGGCATCGAGGCCGAACTGATCGCCTCCGACTGCGCGCAGATGCGCGTGCCGGACGCCAGCGTGGACATCGTGTTCTGCCACCAGACCTTCCACCATCTGGTGGAACAGGAGCGCGCACTCGACGAGTTCTGGCGCGTGCTTAAGCCGGGCGGCTTGCTGCTGTTCGCCGAGTCGACCAGGGCCTACATCGATACCTGGGTGATCCGCTGGTTCTTCCGCCATCCGATGGAGGTGCAGAAGAGCGCGGACGAATACCAAGCCATGCTGCGCGGCCGCGGTTTCGAATTCGAATCGCGGCACGTATCCCTGCCCTATCTGTGGTGGAGCCGCTCCAAGGACTTCGGCTTGCTGGAACGCTGGGGCTTGCGCGCGCCGCCGCCGCCGGGGCAGCGTGAGGAAACGCTGGTCAATGTGGCGGCGCGCAAGCCGTCCGCGGCGGCATGAGCGTCTGGCTCAATGAGTTGGGCGTAGCCTGCGCGCTCGGCGTGGGCAAGACCGCCGTCACCGAGGCGCTGTTCGCCGGCGACGGCTCGCGCCTGCGCGCGACCGGTGGCTGGGTTCCCGCGCGCGAAGTGCCGCTGGCGGCGATCGACGCCACGCTGCCTGCGTTGCCCCCGGCGCTGGCTGCCACGCGCGACAACCGCACCAACCGGTTGCTCTACGCCGCGGCGCTGGAGATCGAGGCGCCCATCCGTGCGGCGATCGCGCGTTATGGCAACGAACGCGTCGGCGTGGTCATCGGCACCAGCACCACCGGCATCGACGAAGCCTGCCAGGGTATCGCGGCGTTCCGTCGCGAAGGCGCGTGGCCGGACGGCTATCGCTACGCGCACCAGGAGCTGGGCGCGCCCGCCGAATGCCTGGCCGAATGGCTGGACCTGTCCGGCCCCTGCTTCGGCATTTCCACGGCCTGCACGTCCGGCGCGCGCGCGTTGTTGAGCGCGCGTCGCCTGCTGCGCATGGGCGTGTGCGATGCCGTGCTGTGCGGCGGCGTGGACACGCTGGCCGGGTTGCCCATCAACGGCTTTCTCGCCCTGGAAGCGCTGGATCCGCAGGGATGCCGGCCGTTCTCGCGCAACCGCGGCGGCATCACGATCGGAGAAGGCGCGGCGCTGTTCCTGATGACGCGCGAATCCGGCCCGGTCGCCTTGCTGGGCGGCGGTGCCAGTTCCGATGCGTATCACATGTCCTCGCCGGAGCCGCAGGGCGTTGGCGCCGCCGAGGCCATGCGGGCCGCGCTGGCCGATGCCGGCCTGGCGCCGGAGCAGATCGACTACGTCAACCTGCATGGCACCGGCACCGAACACAACGACGCCATGGAAAGCCTGGCGATGTCGGCGCTGTTCCCAGAGGGCGTGCCCTGCTCTTCCACCAAGTCGCTCACCGGCCATACGCTGGGCGCGGCGGGCGCGCTGGAAGCCGCGTTCTGCTGGCTGGCCTTGCAGGACGGTCGCCTGCCACCGCACCGGTGGGACGGCGACGTCGATCCGGCGCTGCCGCCGCTGCACTTTGCCGACATCGGCGACCGCCTGCCCGCCACCGGCTGCCGTCGCCTGATGAGCAGCTCGTTCGCCTTCGGCGGCAACAATGCCGCGCTGATTCTCGGAGACACCGCATGAGCGCGTGGCCGATCGCCGAAGTGCTCCCGCATGCCGGGGCGATGATCCTGCTCGACCGCGTGGACGAGCTGGAGGCAGAGCGCATCGTGTGCGCGCGCGGGCTGCGCGCCAACGATCCGTTCGTCGACAACGATGGCAGCCTGCCGGCCTGGGCCGGCATCGAACTGATGGCGCAGGCGATCGCCGCCTGGGCCGGCTGCCACGCGCACGCCGCGGGCGAGCCGGTGCGGCTGGGCTTTCTGCTTGGCGCGCGGCAGTACCGCTGCGACGCGGACGCCTTTCCCGCCGGCGCCGAGCTGCGCGTGGAAGCCACGCGCGGCTTCCACGACGACGAAGGCATGGGCGTGTTCGCCTGCCGCATCGACGGCGACGGCGTGACGGCCGAGGCGCGGCTCACTGTCTTCAGTCCCCCCGACGCGGCTACCTTTGCCGCTTCGCTCGAACAAGGACACTCCCCATGACCGACACCATCCTGGTCACCGGTTCCAGTCGCGGCATCGGCCGCGCCATCGCCCTGCGCCTGGCCGGCGCCGGCTACGACGTGGCGCTGCATTGTCGCTCGCGCCGCGAGGAAGCCGAGGCGGTGGAGGCCGAGGTGCAGGCCATGGGCCGGCAGGCCCGCGTGCTGCAGGTCGACATCGGCGACCGCGCCGGCTGTGCCGCCGCGCTGGAGACGGACGTCGCCGCGCATGGCGCCTACTACGGCGTGGTGTGCAATGCCGGGCTCACCCGCGACGGCGCTTTTCCCGCGCTCACCGGGGAAGACTGGGACCAAGTGCTGCGCACCAACCTGGACGGCTTCTACAACGTGCTGCATCCGCTGATCATGCCGATGATCCGCCGCCGCGCGCCGGGCCGCATCGTGTGCATCACCTCGGTGTCGGGCCTGATCGGCAATCGCGGCCAGGTCAATTACAGCGCTTCCAAGGCCGGCGTGATCGGCGCCGCCAAGGCGCTCGCGGTGGACCTGGCCAAGCGGCGGATCACCGTGAATTGCGTGGCGCCAGGATTGATCGATACCGACATGGTCGACGCGGAACTGCCGCTGGAGGAGATCCTGGCGATGATCCCCATGCAGCGCATGGGTACGCCGGAGGAAGTCGCCGCGGCCGTGCACTACCTGATGAGCCCGGAAGCGGGCTATGTCACCCGGCAGGTGCTCGCCGTCAACGGCGGGCTGTGCTGATGTCACGGGAACGGGGGAATCGGGAAACCGGGCATGGGTTTACGCCCGCTGCCGCGCTCCATTCCCTCGCACCCTTTTTCAACCCCAGGAGATTCACTCGCATGAAAGCCATTCGTCTTAGCCTCGCCCTGCTGCTGGCCGCGCTGCCCGTGGCATCCTTCGCCGCCGATCGCGTGGTGCACCTGCCGTTTGCCTCGGTAGTCGCCGAAGCGGAGAAGAGCGGCAAGCTCGACGGCAGCGTGAAGTTCTATCTGGCCGGCAACACGCCTGCGGGCCAGGTGGAGGTGGTGAAGGAGAACGTGGACGTCAGCCGCAAGACCAATGGCTTCGGCAAGAAGGAGCAGGAGTCCTGCGACTGGGTGCTGCAGTCGGTGCTGATCGGCCTGCAGGATGAGGCGAAGGCCGCGGGCGCCAACGCGGTGACGGACATCGTCAGCAACTACAACGGCGCCGAGTACAAGGATGGCGAGAAATACGAGTGCCACGCGGGTTTCCTGATGTCCGGCGTGCAGCTGAAGGCGAAGCTGGCGAAGGTGCACTGAGCGCCCTCGCTGTGAAAGCAAAGGCGCGCTCCGCGGCGCGCGCCTTTTTTTGTGGTCGACCGGCTGGCGATCGGGATTACTCGCCGTGCCCGCCTTCCTCCCCATGCATGCCGCGGCGCTCCACGAAGAACTTCGCGCCTTGGCCGATGATGCATTGGTATTCGCCGATCTGGGTCGGCTTCTCCGTGTTGGGCGGCGACTGGAACACGGAGATCGCCAACGTCTGGTCCGCTCGCGCGCGATAGCGGACGAACTCATCGACACGCGTGCCGCTGCTGGCCAGCACGGTCGGATGGAATTCGGAGAACACCAGCGCGTCGCCGGCGAGCTGGAACGAGGCGATGGGCAAGCCGCCGATCAGGGGCGGCCCGGGCAGGCCGGCCGGTGTGCGGCATTGGGCGAAGTCCGCGATCAGCGTGACGCGCTGGCCGTGCTGGAGGGCGCGGGTGATGGCGCCCCAGTCGTGCGCTTCGGACGCAGCGAGGGCCGCGTGGCTGGCGATGAGCAGCGGCGCGGCGAGCAGAGCGGAAAGGATGCGGGTCATGGGCGATACCTCTACGGGCGGCAGGGAGGAGGTGAACCCGCCGCCGGCGTGTCTGCGACGGGCTCCGCCCATCTACCCCGCCCCATGTCTAACCGGCGTCATGCTGCCGCCATCGTGCGGCCAGGACGCACGGCCGATAGCATAGGCGCCCCGCTTCCGTCGGTACCGCCATGCACGCCTCGTCCCTTCCTTCGCGCCTCGAACTCTCTCCCATCGTCGCCGGCCTGTGGCGCCTGGGCGACTGGAATCTCGACGTACCGCAGCGTGTGCGCTGGATCGAGCAGGCGCTGGAACTGGGCATCAGCTCGTTCGATCACGCCGACATCTATGGCGATTACGGTGCGGAGCGGCAGTTCGGCGAGGCGCTCGCGGCGGCGCCGTCGCTGCGCGGCCGCATGCAACTGGTGACCAAGTGCGGCATTCGCCTGTGTTCGCCGCGGCTGCCCTATCGCATCAACCACTACGACACCTCCGCGGCTTACGTGCGCGCGCAGGTGGAGCGATCGCTGCGCAACCTGCGCACCGACTGGTTGGATCAGGTGCTGATTCATCGGCCAGACTACTTGATGGATGCCGGCGAGCTGGCCGAGACCTTCGCCACGCTCACGCGCGAAGGCAAGGTCCGCCACTGGGGCGTGTCCAACCACAGCACCAGCCAGTTCGCCCTGCTGCACGCGCGCCATCCGTTGTCGACCAACCAGGTCGAGCTGTCGCCGCTGCACATGGATGCGCTGGACGACGGCACGCTGGATCAGGCCCAGCAGCTGGGCCTGCGGCCGATGATCTGGTCGCCGCTCGGCGGCGGGCGGCTGTTCACCGGCGAGGACAGGCAAGCCGTGCGCGTGCGCCCGGCGATGGACGCGATCGCCGGGCGCCTGGGCATCAGCCTGGCCACGCTCGCCTTCGCCTGGGTACTGCGCCATCCCTCGCGGCCGCATCCGATCACCGGCACCGGCCGCATCGAAGGCCTGCGCGAGGCGGTGGCCGCCGTCGACGTGCGGCTGGAAGCGGAGGATTGGTACGCCATCTGGACCGCCGGCAAGGGGCACCCGGTGCCCTGAGGCACGCTCGATGCGTGCCGGCGGATGAAGTCAGGCGATACCGCGCAAGGTATGCCCGTAATGCACTGGGACCATGCGCATGGCCTGCTCCAGCTGCGCGCGGAAGCCTTCGAGCTGCCCGCGGCTGACCAGGAACAGCAGACCGCGGCCAGCGTGCCAGGCCTCGTGCAAGGTCTGGGTATCGCGCAGCGGATCCACCAGCACGACCGTGACAGCCGTCATGTCGTCGCGCACCGGCTGTTGCAGATGCAGGCCCACATAGTCGCTGACGCTGCACAGATGCAGTTCGGCATCCCCGCCCTCAAGGAAGGCCGGCAGCTTGCCGTGCCAGGCCTGCAGGTCGACGGCGGACAGCAGCGGTCCACGCGCCCGCAGCGCGCGTTGCTGCCCCCTGCATTCCGCTTCGGTCAGCAAGGCATTGCGACACCATGCATTCTCGGCGGCCGGCGCGTGACGGCGCAGGATCGTCAGGCGCATGGCGCCCAACTCGATCGTCACCGGCGAAGCCTTCTCCGATCCCGCCCCTCGTCGGCGAGCCATCCACGCGACGAAGCCTCCGAGCAGCCCCGGAAGCGCGCGCAACCCTGTCACGTTCATAGTCCCTGAGGTGCCCCCACCCACTTTTGGGGCGCAACTGTGATCCACTTCACGGACATTGGCAATCGGACGTTTTCTGACCCCCCATGCCCTTTGGTGCGCTGCGCCACGGGCCCGGACGGAACCTGCGCTAGCATTTTCGGCTCCCTATTCCCCCTATCTGAGCCTCCGATGCGTCCGTTTGCCCTCGGTGAAGAGATCGACCTGCTGCGCGAAAGCGTGCACGCCTTCGCGGAAAAGGAGATCGCTCCCCGCGCCACCCAGATCGACCACGACAACGTTTTTCCCAGCGACCTGTGGCGCAAGTTCGGCGAGATGGGCCTGCTCGGCATGACCATCCCGGAAGCCTACGGCGGCACCGGCATGGGCTATCTGGCGCACATGGTGGCGATGGAAGAGATCTCCCGCGCTTCCGGTTCGGTCGGCCTTTCCTACGGCGCGCACTCCAACCTCTGCGTGCAGAACCTGTTCCACAACGGCAACGAGGAACAGCGCCGCAAGTACATTCCCAAGCTGTGCTCCGGCGAGTACGTCGGCGCGCTGGCGATGAGCGAGCCCGGCGCGGGCTCAGACGTGGTCGGCTCGATGAGCTGCAAGGCCGAGCAGCACGGCGACGTGTGGGTCGCCAACGGCTCGAAGATGTGGATCACCAACGGTCCCGACGCGGACGTGCTGCTGGTCTACATGCGCACCGCGCCGCGCCCGGCGGGCAGCCGCTGCATGACCGCCTTCATTGTCGAGAAGGGCATGAAGGGTTTCAGCACCGCGCAGAAGCTCGACAAGCTCGGCATGCGCGGTTCCAACACCTGCGAGCTGGTGTTCGAGGATTGCGAGATCCCCGCCGCCAACATCGTCGGCGAAGTCAACGAAGGCGTGCGCGTGCTGATGAGCGGCCTCGACACCGAGCGTCTGGTGCTTTCCGGCGGCCCACTCGGCCTGATGCAGGCGGCAATGGATCTGGTGCTGCCCTACGTGCGCGAGCGCAAGCAGTTCAACGCGCCGATCGGCACCTTCGGCATGATGCAGGCCAAGATCGCCGACATGTATACCGCCCTGCAGTCATCGCGCGGCTTCGCCTACATGGTGGCGCGCGAGTTCGACAATGGCAGCAAGTCGCGCATCGACCCGGCGGCGTGCCTGCTCAACGCTTCGCAGAATGCGGTGAAGGTGGCGCTAGAGGCGATCCAGGCGCTGGGTGGCAACGGGTACATCAATGAATTCCCGGCCGGGCGGGTGCTGCGCGATGCGAAGCTGTATGAGATCGGCGCGGGGACGAATGAGATTCGGCGGATGTTGATTGGAAGGGAGTTGTTTCACGGGAAGTCGTGAAGCACGTCGTCTGCACAGCAGTAAGCCCGGCACCGATACGTCCACCCCTGCATAGGAAAGCCCGGGACAGATCCCGGGCTTTCTGTTGATACGTCGCCGCCATGTTTACACGCGGCTGGCGGGCGGGACGCGGTCGAGGGAGAGGCTGCGCGACAAGGCCGCGCAGGTCAGGCATCCACTAGAGACCGAATGCGAAAGTCAGCGTCATCGAGCCCCCAAGCTCAGTGCTTTCAGTGATAGGACCGTTCATGGTGCCAGTGCCGCCCAGGAAGGGGGAAACTCGCAATACGGCGCTGAATTTCTTTCCGGACTTCATGGTGTTCGCGGCGCTGGACCAGCCATGCCGATAGCCAATGCGGGAATGGACGATATCGACGCCCGTTTCGCTGGCGA
>JABLTH010101702.1_pt1 | contig 21424 bp, 15 predicted proteins | sample 7875711 | NCBI WGS metagenome assembly JABLTH01 (sample SAMN14941262, study PRJNA633318) | bioreactor metagenome | isolation source: bioreactor | place: China | collected 2019-03-05 | reverse complement strand
CTCGGCCGCCGCGGCCGCGCGCACCTTGCCGGCGTGGGCCGGGACCGCGAGGAGGGCGGCGCACGCCGCCGCCCCCAGGACCCACGCCGGGCGCCGCGTCATTCGGGGACGCGCAGCACGGTCGGCGCGTCGTCGAACGCCGCGATCCGGCTGAACCAGTCGCGGATGCTCGGGTACGAGGCGGCGGTGAACGTCGTGTTGTCGATCCGCAGCGTGCGCTTGATGACGATCTTCTTCGGGAAGCTGTAGTTGTAGGCGTCGAAGTAGCCCAGCCCGGGCGCGTCGATCTTCACCGCGTCGGGCTTGGTCACTTCCTTGATCCCGTCGGGCAGCGCGAGCTCGAGCTTGTCGTTGGTCTGGTAGCACTCGTCGAGGTCGATGAACTGCTTGCGGGCGCCGGCGGGCCAGTCCGAGGGCGCGATGCGCCCGTACAGGACGCCCTTGAAGAGCAGCCGGTTGCCGGCGACCGTGGCCGCGTTGTCCGCCGTCCACTGGTAGGTGATGACGAGTTCCTTGGTCGGATCGTCGAGGTTCTCGACCTTCACGTCGTTCACCTGCGCCGTCGGCAGCGTGCGGCGGATCACCTTCTGCAGCATCTCGCGGCGCGCGGTGTCTTCGGCGTCCTGCAGCCGGTCGCGCCACGAGGCCGACGCGGCCGCCGTATAGCGGGCGACGGTCTGCGCCTCGATGCGCCCGGTGAGGTCGAACTTCCCCGTGACCTCGCGGGTGATCGTGTTCTCCTTGGCCGTGATCGCGGGGATCGTGACCGGCTCCTTGAAGTCCTTGCCGATCGGCATCGCCAGGACGCCGCGCAGGTACGCCGGCAGCGTGCCGACGGGCAGGTCCTCGACGGGGCTCCAGTACTGCGGCCCCGCCGGCGCGTTGATCCGCAGCAGGAGATCCGTCATGAGCACCGGCAGGGGGAACGGCGGCGGCAGCGTTCCCTCGTCACGCCGCCGGGTCATCATGAGGTCCGCGTTGACTCCGGCCTGCTTCAGCATCGCGTAGCTCATGATCGCGATCTGCCACGAGCTGGCGCGCCCCGACGCGAGCATCGCGTCGAGCGACTTGTTGCTGTCCCAGTAGCGGCTGCCGCCGTGCTTGACCTTCTGCTTCATGAGCGCGCGGATCGCCTCGGCCTTGGCCAGGGGGTCGGTCTTCTCGGCCACCGCCGCCGCGACGAGCGCGTCGGTCTGCTTGTGGTCGATCTTCAGCCATTCCTCGATCCACTTGGCCCACTGGCCGGAGAAGCCGGCCCAGTCGGGGGCGATCTCGAACGTGTACATCGAGCCCACGTAGCGCAGCGGGCGGATGTAGAGCGTCTTCGCGATCGAGGCGAACGGCGGCGTGTTCGGCTCTTCGAGCAGCGGCTCGACGTTGCTGAAGCGCCACAGGAAGAACTCGCGCCCGTCGGCGAGCTTCACGCGCTCGGGCGGCGACTGCGGCATGAACTGGAACGCCGGCTCCCAGAACAGCCCGGCCGGCGGCGTGAGTACGTAGCGCGCCTCGACCACCGGGAGCTCGTTCTGGATGTGGAACGGGTCGATGCTCTCGAAGTCGCTGTCGGCGTTCATCGTGAAGTGCAGGTCGAGGATCGCGCCGACCTGCACCTTCGGGAACGCGACCGTCATGATCTGCCGGCCGAGGTCGTTGGCGGTGACCTTGAACTGGTCGTCGGCCTTGATCACGGTGCCGTCGGGCAGAACGGTGCGCGCCTCGAGCTTCTCCGGGCGCAGCGCGCTGTAGTAGACGATCGTGTAGTCGCCGTGCTTCTCGACGCCGGACTCCTTGAGGATCTTGATGCGGCGCAGGAACTCGACGTGGTGGGTCCACTGCGAGCCGCGCTTCTCCCACTCGTCCTGCCGGTGGTTCAGCAGCACGACCGCGGGCGCGTCGGGCGCGAAGTCGACCTTCTCGAGCTTCTTCTGCTCGTCGGTGATGGGCGGAATGGCGTTGGTGAGCACCATCGTGCGCAGCTCGCTGGCCTTGCTCGCAAGCGCCGCGGGCAGCGAACAGAGGACGAGCGCACAGACGACGACGGCCTTCGTGACGGGACGCATGGAATCCCTCCCCGGGGAACGTCCCGAACTTTACCGGCGGGAACATGCGCGGCACAAGCGCCCCGCGGGGCGATACGTGCTTCAGAAAGCCGGTTTTGCGAATCGCGTGCCGCTGGGAAAGGCGAGCCCGAACCCGGTTTCGAGGACCGCGAGAAGGTGCTCCGGGCTCTCGATCGGGAGCGCGGTCTGCCCGTTCCCGTCGCGGCGCACGAGTTCCCGGTCGCGCAGGATCGCGCGCCGGTCGCGCCACGCGCGCTGCACGGTCAGCGCGTTCGTGAACGGCGAGGACGGGTGCGTGCTCGTGTACCAGTTGGCGACCTCGAAGTCGGGCGGGAGCGCCTCGTCGTGCGTGAAGCGGTACAGCGGCCGCCACTCCGCGGCCCCGCCCCAGCGCGACTCGAGCGCCCACGCCGCACCCTCCTCGCGCAGCCGGTACGACGCGGGCCCGACGCGGGTCTCGACCTCCGGTTCGAACGGCAGCGGGTGGACGAGACCGTCCCCGCCGAAGCCGACGTCCGCGAGGCGCGGGCCCTCCGGCGTCTCGACGCGCAGCGTCATGTGCGTCCGCGGGCGAAGCGCGCCGCTGTCCGAGTGCACGCGCGCGGCGAGCGCGGTGACGCGGAACCCGAGCTGCGCGAGCGCGCGCGCGAACAGGGCGTTCTGCTCGAAGCAGTAGCCGCCGCGCCGCGCGTCGACGAGCTTCGCGACGATCGCGCCGGGGTCGAGCGAGATGCCGCGCCCGAGCAGGATGTCGAGGTTCTCGAACGGAATCGCGGCGACGTGCGCCTCGTGCAGCCGCGCGAGCGTGGCGGCATCGGCCGCGAGCGGGCCGTCGTCGCCCAGGCGCGCGAGGTACCGTTCGAGCGGAAAGGCGGGAGCGTTCATGGGCCCGTGTCCTCCACGACGTGTTTCGAGACGTCGTACTCGCGCACCACGCGCGCCCGCGCGGCCACGAACGCGGCGACCAGCACCGTCAGCACACCGCCCGAGACGACCGAGACCGTCGCCCCGAGCGCGACCGGGGCGAACAGCCAGGCGACGAACCCGGCCTCGAGCTCGCCGAGCTGCGGCCCGCCCATGAAGAAGATCATGTTCACGGAGGTCATCCGGCCGCGCAGCGCGTCGGGCGTGATCAGCTGCCGCAGCGTCTGCCGGACCACGGTCGAGACGAGGTCCGCGAGCCCCGCGGCGGCGAGCGCGACGAACGTCAGCACGACGTTCCGCGACAGGCCGAAGACGATCGTCGCGAGCCCGTACGCGGCGACCGCGCCGAGGAACGTCGGGCCCTGGCGCGGCTTCAGGGCCCGCGCCGACAGGACCAGCGAGCCGCACAGCGCCCCGAGCCCGGGCGCCGCGCGCAGCCAGCCGAAGCCCGCGGGGCCGACGTGCAGCACCTGGTCGGCGAAGATCGGCAGGAGCGAGTTCGCGCCCGAGAAGAACGTCGCCACGAAGTCGAGCACCATCGTCCAGACCATGATCGGCGTCGTGAAGACGAAGCGCAGCCCCTCGCGCAGCGCGTGCAGCGGGTGCGCCTCCGCGCCCGGCGCACCCGCGGCCTGCGGGCGCGCCGGCAGCGCGAGCAGCACGAACACGACGGCGAAGAACGAGGCCGCGTTCCCGAGGTAGATCAGTGCGAGCGGAAGCGTCGCCCCGTGGCCCGCGCTTCCGGCGATGACGAGCCCGGCCAGCGCGGGCCCGCCGATCATCGCGCCGTGGAACATCGTCAGGTTGAGCGACAGCGCGCCGGGCAGGTCCGCGCGCGGCACGAGCGACGGCACGAGCGCCTGGCGCGCCGGGCTGTCGAAGGCGTTCGCCGCCGCGCCGAGCGCGGTGAGCGCGTAGAGCACGAACAGCGACTCCTGCCCGCGCAGCGTGAGCGTGCCGAGCGCGAGCGCGGCGAGCGCCATCAGCACCTGCGTCACCAGCATCACGCGCCGCCGTTCGTAGCGGTCGGCGACCACCCCGCCCCACAGCGAGAACAGCACGATCGGGATCACGCGCACGAGGCCCACGAACCCGAGCGCGAGCGGCGAGCCGGTCAGGAGGTACACGTGCCAGTCGATCGCCGCGACCTGCATCTGCGTGCCGACCAGCGACACGAACTGCGCGGTCCAGAAGCGGCGGAAGTCGCGGTGCGAGAGCGCCCGGTAGGGCCGGCGCGGGGGCGCGGGCGTGCTCACCGGGTCAGCCGCGCCTCGAGGCGCTCGCGGACCCTGGGCCACTCGTCGTCCAGGATGCTGAAGTACACGGTGTCGCGCACGCGCCCGGTCGCCGTGCGCACCTGGCGCCGCAGCGTGCCTTCCTCGACGGCGCCGAGGCGCAGGATCGCGGCGCGCGAGCGGGCGTTCAGGGCGTCCGTCTTGAGCTCGACGCGGCGGCAGCCCCACGTCTCGAACGCGTGGCGCAGCATGAGGAGCTTCGCCTCGGTGTTGACCGCGCTCCGCTGCCACGCCGGCGCGACCCACGTCGAGCCGATCTCCACGCGGTCGTGCTCGGGGGCGATGTTGAGGAAGCGCGTCTCGCCGGCGAGCGAGCCGTCCGCGGCGAGCACCGTGACGAACGGGAGGAGCGTCCCGCGCGCCTCTTCCGCGAGGGCCTCCTCGATGCGCCGCGCGAACTCGTCCCGGGTCGTGATCCGGTCATAGGTCCACTCCCACAGCGCCGGATCGAGCCCCACGGCGGCCAGGCCGTCGAGGTGCGCGGGGCGCAGCGGCTCGAGCCGCACGACGCGGCCGTGGAGCGTGACGGGTGCGACGGCGAACGGCATTCCGTAATTATAATGACCGGCCGGGCAAGGGCTCGACTCGAGGATCGGCATGGCCAAACGCTTCGCGGACCTCACCGAGCGCGAGATCCTCGCGCTCGCCATCTCGCTCGAGGAGGAGGACGGCCGGATCTACGGCGACTTCGCCGACGGGCTGCGCGACACGTTTCCCGCGTCCGCGCGCCTGTTCGAGGAGATGCAGGCCGAAGAGGCGGAGCACCGCAACGCGCTGCTCCGCCTGTACCGCGAGCGCTTCGGCGAGCACATCACGCTGATCCGCCGCCAGGACGTCCGGGGCTTCGTGCAGCGCCGTCCCGTGTGGCTCGTCCGGCCGCTCGGGCTGGCCGTCGTGCGGCGGCAGGCCGAACTGATGGAGCTCGAGACGCGCCGCTTCTACGCGCGCGCGATGGAGCACGTCAGCGACGCGGGCATCCGGAAGCTCCTGGGCGACCTCGAGATCGCCGAGCGCAAGCACTCGCGCATGGCCGAATCGCTCGAGCAGGCGATCCTCACCGACACCGCGCGCGAGGAGGAGGACGCGGCCCAGCGCCGGCTGTTCCTGCTGCAGATCGTGCAGCCCGGGCTGGCGGGGCTGATGGACGGCTCGGTCTCGACGCTCGCGCCGCTGTTCGCGGCCGCGTTCGCGACGCACCGGAGCTGGGACGCGTTCCTCGTCGGGCTCGCGGCGTCCGTCGGCGCGGGGATCTCGATGGGCTTCGCCGAGGCGCTCTCGGACGACGGCTCGCTCACCGGGCGCGGCCATCCGTGGCTGCGCGGCCTCGTGTGCGGGCTCATGACGACGGCGGGCGGCATCGGTCACACCCTGCCCTACCTGATCCCGGACTTCCGCCTCGCGACCGGCGTCGCGATCGCCGTCGTCCTCGCCGAACTGGGCGCGATCAGCTGGATCCGGCACAAGTACATGGACACGCCGATCCTCTCGGCGGCGGCGCAGGTGCTGATCGGCGGCCTCCTGGTGTTCGCCGCGGGGATCCTGATCGGCTCGTCCTGACGGGCGGGGCGAACCCCGCCCCTACGCCGGCGTCAGCGCGGACTCGCGCTCGTGTTCCGCCGCGTGATGCGCCGCCTTGTCGCGGTACATCATCTTGTCGGCCATGCGGATCAGCTCTTCGTACGAGTTGCCGTCCTCGGGGTAGATCGCCCAGCCGGCGCTCACGCCGACCGACGCGCCGCTCGCGCCCGGCGTCGGCACGACGATGCCCTCGATCGACTCGCGCACGTCGCGCACGAGCGTCTCGACGCCCGACGCCGAGGCGCCGGGCAGCACGGCGACGAACTCGTCGCCGCCCCACCGGCACACGGTGTCGCAGGCGCGGAAGCGGCTGCGCAGCGCCTCGCCCACGGTGCGGAGCACCTCGTCGCCGATGTGGTGGCCGTAGGTGTCGTTGACGTGCTTGAAGCGGTCGAGGTCGAGCACGACCACCGCGACGGTCGCGTCGGCGCGGCGGGCGCGCGACAGCTCCTTTTCGAGCTGGGTCCACAGCGCGCGCGAGTTCGGCAGCCCCGTGAGCGGGTCCGTCATCGCGTGGTCGCGCGTGGCCTCGTACTGCGAGGCGTTCCGGATCGCGACCGCGGCCTCGGGCGCGACGAGGTCGAGGATGCGCTCGTCGTCGCTCGTGAAGTGGTTCTTGCCGCGGTCGTACAGCGTGATCGTGCCGCTGACGCCGGCCCCCGACTTGAGCGGCACGACGATCGCGCTGTGGTAGACCTTGCCCAGCGCGACGCCCGCACCGTAGAAGTCGAGCTCCGGCTGCGCGTTCACGAGCGTGCGCCCGTTGGCGAACGACCAGCCCGTGATGCCCTCGCCGGGACGCAGCGTGCGCTGCCGCACCAGTTCGTGGTTCTCGCCGTCGACCAGCGCGGGCAGGAGGAGCCCGCTGCGCTCGTCCATGAGGTAGATCGCGCCCGTGTCGAAGGTGACGAGGCTGCGCAGCTTCGCCATGACGACCTTGACGGTCTCGTCGAGGCCGAGCGTGGCGCCGAGGCCGCGCGCCAGGTCGTGCAGCGCGGTGGCTTCGCGCTGCACCGACGAGATGTCCGCGAACACCGTGATCCCGCTCTCGCGCGCGAACAGGCTCGCGGCGTGCTCGCGCTGCTCCCGGGCGATCTCCTCCATGCCTTCGAGCGCGGGGACGGCGTTGCCCTGGGCGAGCTGGTCGAGCTCGCCCGCGTGCTCGAGGAACAGGTCCACGAGCTGCGGGTCGAAGCGCGTGCCGGCCTGCGCTCGCAGCTCGGCGCACATCGCGTCGAAGTCCATCGCGGCGCGGTAGGTCCGCTCCTGGCGCATCGCGACCGCGGCCTCGACCAGCCCGAGGATGCGCGCGCCGAGCGGGATGTCCTCGCCCGCGAGCCCGTCGGGATAGCCGGAGCCGTCCCAGTTCTCGCGGTGGTGGCGCACGATCGGCGTCACCGGGTAGGGGAAGTCGACGGCCTTGAGGATCTCCGCGCCGATGCGCGGGTAGGTCATCACCTTGCTGCGCTCGGCCGCCGTCAGGATGCCCGGCTTGTTGAGGATGTAGTCGGGGACGGCCAGCTTGCCGACGTCGTGCAGGAGCGCCGCGGCGCGCAGCGCCTCGACGTCCTTCTCCTCCATGCCGACCAGCGCCGCGAGCCCGACGGCGTAGGCCTGCACGGCCGGGATGTGCCCGAAGCTCGCCTGGCCGCGCGCTTCCGCGGCCGCCGCGAGCGCCTCGAGCGCGCGCAGGTTCACCTCGTTCATGCGCGCGATGGTGCGGTTCTTCTCTTCCATGCGCCCGAGGTAGGTGCGGTAGCTGACGTACGTCGCCACGAGCACGGGCAGGCTGCCGAGCAGCGCGGCCGGACCGATGCGGCGCAGGAGCAGGTACGCGGCCGCGGCGGTCACGCCGGCGATCAGGAAGCCCTGCACCATCCAGGCGTAGTTCTCGACCCACACGCGGCCGAACGCGCGGCGCCGCGCGTGCGCGGTGAGGAGCGCGACGAGGGTCGTGTTCACGGCGTACTGCGCGAGGGTCATCGCGCCGACCGGGACCAGGAGCTGGTGCGGCTCGAGCGCGGCCGAGGGCGAGAACCCGCTCCACCGCAGCACGTACCCGTACGCGCTCCCGGCCGCGAACGCGCTGATGCTCATCGCCGACAGCGACGACACCGCGGAGAGGAGCCGCCGGCTGTGGCGCTGCGTCGCGATGAAGGCGTCGGCGCCGGCGATGATCACCGCGGGCAGGGGGCCGTAGAACAGCACCGCGACGAACACGAAGGTGTCGGAGAGCGAGACGATCGAGTTGATGCCCGGAAGCTTGACGACGAGGAGCCCGGTGAGGAGCGCGGCCGCGAGGAGCCCGACGTAGTTCCAGCCGAGCGCCTGCTCCGAGCGGAGCGCGGCGTCGATCACGGCCCACGCGAACAGCGCCGCGCCGACGACGTTGATCGCCGAGAAGACGAACCGGCCCGCGAAGGTGAGCTTCTTGATCAACGGCTCGCCCCCGCGTCCACCCACCAGCCCTCGACGCCGTTCAGCACGTCGTTCACGGCGAGGCTCTCCGTGCCGTGGACGCGCGTGCGGACGCCGGTCAGGAGCCGCCCGCGGTACAGCAGCGAGTACGGCTGCTGCTGGTGGAAGACCTTCTCCCAGCGCCGCCACAGGTCCGCGCGCGCCTTGTCGTTCAGCTCGTCCCGCGCCGCGCCGGCGAGGCGGTCCGCCTCGGGGTCGCTCCAGCAGCCGAAGTTGCTGCCCTCGGCGCTGCAGCTCGAGGCGTGCAGCATCTCGGTCATGTCGACGCGCGCCGGCACGCGCCACGTGCCGATCCACGCGTCCATGCCGCGCTTGGCGACGGTCGCGTAGAACGACGAGTTCTCGACCGGCACGATCTCGACGGCCACGCCGACCCTGGCGAGGTCCTGCTGGATCATCACGGCCGCGCCGCGCTTCTGCGCGCTGCCGGCCTGCACGAGCACCTTGAACGCGAACGGCGTGCCGCCGCGGTCGAGCGTGCCGTCGCCGTTGGCGTCCGCGAAGCCCGCCTCGGCGAGCAGCGCCCTGGCGCGCGCCCGGTCCGCGGGCCACGGCGCGAGCGCCGGGTCGTGGTCGGGCAGCGGGGCGAGGATCGGGCTCGCGGGCACCTCGCCCTCGCCGCGCAGCAGCGCGTCGACGAGCTGCTCGCGGTCGAGCGCGAGCGTCATCGCGAGGCGCACGCGCGCGTCCCCGAACAGCGGGTGCGGCTTCTTCGGATCGGCCGGATCCTTCGTGTTCCAGCCGAGGAACGTGTAGGCCCAGTCCTGGCGGCGCTCGATGCGCGCCGCGCCGCCCGCGGTCACGCGCGCCGCGTCGTCCGGCGTGAGCGCCGGCGCGACGTCGATGTCGCCCGAGAGCAGCTGGAGCGCGCGCGTCGCCGAGTCGGGCACGACGCGGAAGACGATCCGGTCGAGCGCGGCCGCGGGGCCGTTGCGCTCGAGGACGATCTCCTGCCCGCGCTTCACGGCGCCGTAGCGGAACGCCCCGGCCGCGGGGAGCTCCTTCGCCCAGTCGGCCTTGCGCCACTCCGCGAACGGGAGGCGCGCGAGCGAACGCGGCAGGAGGTTCAGGTCGTTCGCGTCCATGAACGCGCTCGGCATGGGCTTGTCGAACACGAACTTCACCGTGTACGGGTCGGGGCAGTCGATGCGCGTGACGTGCTTCTTGATCGCCGCGTCGCGCCACGCGATCTCGGGCGCGGTCTGCGCCTTGAGCGTGAACTGCGCGTCGGCACACGTGACCTCGCTGCCGTCGGTCCACTTGAGGCCGTGCCGCAGCGCGAAGACCAGCACCTTGCCGCCGTCCTCGACGCGCCACGACGCGGCGAGCTCGGGCACGAACCCGCCCGGAACGTTCGGCCCCGGCAGCGTCTCCCGCGCGAAGCGCGGCAGCAGGCGGTTCGCCAGCCACAGCGACTCGATCCCGCGCGCGAGGTAGACGTTGAGCGCGTCGGGGTCGTTGGCGAGCCCCACCACGAGCGTGCCGCCGCGATGCGGATCGCCGCCCGGGCCGGCCGCGAACGCCGCCAGCACGGTCACGAGAACGAGGCCCGCGGCGCACGCTCCGATGCGGCGCGGACGATCAGAAACGGCCATCGCCTTCCCTTCGTGTTCGAACACGGCTCCGAGGCTTGAACTTAGTGATTCCGGCAGCCCCTTGGCAACGAGGGACTTGCGCGACTTGACCGGATTCCGGACGGCGCCCCCGTCACCTGCATGGAACGAAAGAATACGACGCAAACAGGGCAGAAGTGCCGCGCCGCCGGCGGGCGCCCGCGCGCCGGCCCGGTCCGCCCGCTACACCGCCCCGTCGACGAACAGGTCGAAATCGCCGTCGAGCACGCGCTCGAGGCGTCCCGTGCGCCAGCCGCGCACCGCGTCGCGCACCAGCGGCGCGGGCTCCTCGCGGTAGCGCCGCACGACGCGCAGGCCGTGCGCCCCGCCGTCGGTGAACGCGGCCTGCGCCGCGTCGCGCAGCGCCGCCGGTCCGTGCACCGGGGCCTGCGGCTGCGCGGCGACGCGCACGCGCACGTGGGCGCGCCGCGTCGCACCGCCGGGGGCGGGCACCTCGAGCACGTGCAGGCCGTCCTCGTGCTCGAGCACGCGCTGCGCCCCGAACCCCGACACGGCGAGCAGCGCGCGCCCGGCGTGTCCGGCCGCGTCGCCCTCGCCCTCGTCGAGCACGGCGCACTTCGCGCCGGTGCGCTCGGCCCAGCGCCGGTACATCGCGGCGATGCGCACGGCGAACGGCACCGCGCCCTCGGCGTCGGGGCCGCCGTCGGCGGCCTGCACGAGGACGAACGCGTCGCCGAGACGCGCCTCGCGCACGTCCGCGCAGGCGTGCTCGAGGAGCAGCACCTTGCCGGCGAGGTGGCGCAGGATCTCGGCGGGCACGCGCTCGCGCCCGCCCGCGGCCGCGCGCTCGAGCCGCTCGTACAGCGCCGCGGCGGACTCGACGGCGGCCTCGATGCGGTCGCTGTACTCCGCGCCGCCGAGCACCGCGAAGCGCCGCGCCGAGCGCCAGAAGTCCGGCTCCGACATCGACTGCAGCGCGGTGCGCTTGCGCTCGCACCAAGCCGGTTCGGCGATCGCGGCGGCGAGCGCGGCGAGGTGGCCCTGCACGAGACCGAGCTCGGCCGCGGTGCCCGCGCCGTCGAGCGCGACGGTCTCGAGCCGCAGCTCCGCGGGCGGCGCGAGCCCCGTCCCCGGCGCGGGCTCGGGCGCGTCCGGGTCGACGAACTCCACGGCCAGCCGCCGCCCGTCGCTGCGCAGGAACAGGAACTGGTCGCCCTGCGGGTAATCGCGCTTGACGATCGCGGCCGCGAGCGGCGCGAGCAGGTGCTCCTCGATCGCGCGCCGCAGCGGGCGGGCCCCGAGGTCGCGCGTGAAGCCGCGCTCGAGCACGAAGTCGATCGCCGACTCGTCCCACTCGACGGCCCACGAGCGCCGCCGCAGCCCGCGGCGCGTGAAGGCCAGCCGCAGCTCGTGCCGCAGGATCTCGCGCATCGTCTCGCGCGCGAGCGGGTCGAACACGACCACGCGGTCGAGACGGTTCAGGAACTCGCGCCGGAACGTGCGTTCGATCGCGCGGTGCACCGCGCCGGCGCTGAAGTGGCCGGACTCGTCGGTGAAGCCGAGCGCCATGCCGGCCGGGATCGCCCCGCCGAGGTTCGAGGTGAGGATCACGATCGCGTGGCGGAAGTCGGCGGTGTTGCCGTCGTTGTCGGTCAGGCGCCCGTCGTCGAACAGCTGCAGGAACAGGTCCCACACCTGCGGGTGCGCCTTCTCGAACTCGTCGAGCAGCACGACCGAGAACGGCTGCTGCTTGATTGCGTCGACGAGCGCGACGCCCTCGCGCCCCGGTCCGCGCCAGCCGCCGAGGAGGCGCGCCAGCGTGTCGGGCCCCTGCAGCTCGCTCATGTCGATCCGGATCATGCGCGAGGGCGAGCCGAACAGGAACTCGGCCAGCGCCTTCGCGAGCTGCGTCTTGCCCGTGCCCGTCGGACCCGCGAAGAGGAACACGCCGAGCGGGCGGTCGGGATCGGTCACGCCGGCCTTGATCATCGCGATGCGCTCGACGAGGCAGTCGATCGCCGCGGCCTGGCCCTTGATGCGCTCCTCGAAGAAGCGCCGCACGGCGTCGAGGTCGAGCCGCTGGCGCTCGTCGACGATCGCGGGCGGCAACCCCGACAGGCGCGAGACCGTGCGCAGGAAATCGTCGAGCGCGGGCGCGGCCGGGGTGCCGGTGCCGTCCTCCGGGCCGCGCAGCGCTTCCTTGAGGAACGCGAGCAGCGCGCCCGGGTTGGCGCGCTCGCCGAGGTACTGGTGGACGAGGTGCAGCGCCTCGCGCAGCAGCTCGGGCGAGAGCGCGGACCCGCCGGCGGCCTCGTGCCGCGCCGCCCAGCGCTGCGCGAGCGCGACCGTGTCCGCGTCGGGGAGCGGATCGAGGCGCACCACGTCGAAGGCGGTGCGCAGCTGCGGGCGGCCCGCGGTCATGCGCTCGTAGCCCGCGGGCGTGGTCTCGCCGAGGAGCACGAGGCTGCCCGCCTCGATCGCGGGCGCGAGCAGGTCGAACACGCTCCACGGCACGTACTGCGTGCGCCCGGCCTGCACGAGCTGGTGGAACTCGGGCACGAGCCACACGATGCGCCGGCCGGCGCCGAGCGCGCGGATGAGGCCGAGGACGCGCTCCTCGATCTGCCCGTAGTAGGTCATCCCCGCGAGCAGCTCGCGGTGGCCGGCCTCGAACACGCGCCAGCCCTCGGCGGCGAGCGACGCGGCGACGTGGCGGGCGAGCGCGGTCTTGCCCACGCCCGACTCGCCGACCACGAGCACGGGCCGCACCGGCGTGGCGAGGAGCGCCGCGCGCGCGCGCGACGCGGCCGCGAGCAGCGCGGGGTGCTCGAGCACGTCGGACGCGCTCGTCCCCGCGGGCCACAGCCGCCCGACCCCGCGCAGGAGCTGCCCCGAGCGGTGGGCCTCCGCGAGGCGCGGCACCGCGTCGCGCAGGCCGGACAGGCGCGGCTCGCCGAGCTGGTCGATGAAGCGCTGGAGCCAGGTGTCCTGGCCCTCGCTGAAGTCGAACGACTCCACCTCGAACGCGGGCGTCTCGCCGCCGTCGAGGCGCTCGATCACGAACTCGCGCAGGTACTGCGCGAGCTGCGCGTCGCTCCAGTCGCCCGCGAGCTTCAGCAGCACGCGCCCGATCAGGGGCTCCGCGGCGGGACTCGTCCGCGCGAGCATCCGGAGCGCGAAGAAGCGCGTCCACTTGGCGTAGTCGTTGAGCCCGCCGATCACCGCGTCGCGGACGTCGGGATCGCCCGTCCGGCGCGCGAGCGCCTCGAGCGCGACGCAGGCCGGGAACATGAGGTCGCCGTGGTAGAGCGCGACGAGCTGCGCCGCGGGCACGCCGGGCTGCGCGAGCAGCTGCACCGCGCGCTCGAACTGCTCGTTGTCGAGGATCTCGCGCGGCAGGGCGGCCGCCTGGTAGGCCGGGCCGAGCTCGTTGGCCAGGGCGGTGGCGGCGGCGACGGGGTCGTCCCCGGACGCGGGCTCCCCGGCCTCGTCCGGCGGGTCGTCCGGCGGGGGCTCCGGCCCGTCCGCGGGCGGCGCCGTCCCGTCGTCCGCGGGGGCGGACCCGGCGCCGGCCGTGGCGGCCCGGGCCGCGGCGGCGCGCTCCGCCTGGCGGAACCCGCGGGCCAGGACGACGCCGAGCAGGCCGATGACCAGGGCGGCGACGAAGAGCGGTTCCATGGTTCGAGGGGCTCCCCGCGAGGGCGCCGCGCCGGACCTCCCCGCCCCGCGCGGTCCCCGGATCGGGCGGGAGCCTATCACGCCGGCCCCCGCGGGCCCCGCGCCCCCCGCGGACCCCGGAAGTCACGAACCGGTCACAAAACTGACCACGGTCGGATGGTATCTTTTGCGCCGTTGCGCTCGACTCCCCGTGCGAGAGGACCATGACGACGACCCGTCCCGAGGCCCCCACGTTCCGGTTCGCGGCGGCCGCCGGCTTCCAGGCCGAGCTGAAGCGCCGCGTCGACGAGTACTTCGCCCGCTCCGGGCGCAACCCGCGCGGCGGCGCGCTGCTCTACGCGAAGGCCGCGTTCATCGCGCTGTGGCTCGTCGGGTCGTATCTCCTGCTCGTGTTCGCGGCGGCCACGTGGTGGCAGGCCGCGCTGCTCGCGCTCTCGCTCGGGCTCGCGACCGCGGCGACGGGGTTCAACATCCAGCACGACGGCAACCACGGCTCGTTCTCCGACCACCGCTGGCTGAACGGCGTGACGTCGTTCGCGCTCGACGTGATCGGCGGCAGTTCGTACGTGTGGCGCTACCAGCACAACATCCTGCACCACACCTACACGAACCTCGCGGGCGCCGACTACGACATCGACACCGGCGGCGTCGGCCGCCTCTCGCCCGCGCAGCGCAAGCGCTGGTTCCACCGCTTCCAGCAGTTCTACCTCTGGCCGATGTACGCGACGATCGGGCTCAAGTGGCAGCTCGTCGACGACTTCGTGCAGGTCGTGGGCGGCCGCATCGGGCCGCAGCCGATCCCGCGCCCGCGCGGCTGGGACCTCGTCGGCTTCCTCGCCGGCAAGGCCGCGTTCCTCTCGCTGGCCGTCGTGGTCCCCGCGCTGTTCCATCCGCTGTGGGTCGTGCTGGTGGTGTACGCGTCGATGATGCTCGTCGTGGGGTTCCTCCTCGCGGTCGTGTTCCAGCTCGCGCACAGCGTCGAGGAGGCGGAGCACCCCGAGCTCGTGACGAGCGCGCGCCTGCCGCACGAGTGGGCCGCGCACCAGATCACGACCACGGTCGACTTCGCGCGCGACAACCCGGTCGTCACGTGGCTCGTCGGCGGGCTCAACTACCAGATCGAGCACCACCTCTTCCCGCGCGTGGCGCACGTGCACTACCCCGCGCTGTCGCGCATCGTCGAAGAGACCTGCTCGCGCTTCGGCATCCGCTACGCGGCGCACCGGACGTTCTTCGCCGCGGTCGTGTCCCACTACCGCTTCCTGCGCGCGATGGGCCGCGCCCCGAACCCGGACGCCGCCGCGGCCTGATCGCGGAGCGGCCGGGTCCCGCCGTCGGGGCCGTGGATTGACCCCGGCCCCGGGCCGGGGCATCATCGCCCGGCTGTCGCGCCCTGGGGCGGGTTTTCCGCCCCGGCACACCCCGGGAAAACGACCATGGGACGCATTTTCGAGACCCGCAAGCACGTCATGTTCGCCCGCTGGGACCGGATGGCGAAGCAGTTCGCCCGGATCTCCAAGGACATCGCGATCGCGGTGAAGTCGGGCGGCACGGACCCCAACGGCAACCCCGCGCTGCGCCGCGTGATCCAGAACGCGCGCTCGATCAACATGCCGAAGGACAAGGTCGAGGCCGCGATCCGCCGCGCGAGCGGCCAGGAAGCCGCGGACTACCAGGAGGTCGTGTACGAGGGCTTCGCCCCGCACGGCGTCCCGGTGATGGTCGAGACCGCGACCGACAACCCGACGCGCACTGTGGCGAACCTGCGCGTGCTGTTCAACAAGGGCGGCGGCAACCTCGGCAACACGGGCAGCGTCGCGTTCCAGTTCAAGCGCATGGGCGTGTTCCGCCTCAACCCGGCGGGCCTCGTGCAGGACGAGCTCGAACTCGAGCTGATCGACTTCGGCCTCGAGGAGATGGGCGAGACGAGCGGCGAGAAGGGCGAGCCGCAGCTCCTGGTGCGCTGCGGGTTCCAGGACTTCGGCCACCTGCAGAAGGGGCTCGAGGAGCGCGGGATCACGCCGATCTCGGCGGAAGCCGAGTACGTCGCGGTCACGCCGAAGGAACTGCCCGAGGCCCAGGCGACCGAGGTCCTGAAGCTCGTCGACACGCTCGAGCAGGACGACGACGTGCAGAAGGTGTTCCACGCCCTGGCGTGAGCGCTCCCGCCGTCACTCTCCCGCGCGCGGCTCCTCGCGGAACGCGAGCCGGCCCGCCTTCTCGGGAAAGCGCGGCGTCACGTTGCGGTAGAACGCGCGGATGACCTCGAGGTCGCGCTCGCGGTCGCCGGTCACGACGAGGTGGGCGGTGACGCCCACCTCCTTCTTCGCGTAGTCGATGTAGCCGAGCGCGATCGGCACGTTCGCCCGCTGCGCCATGCGGTAGAACCCCGAGCGCAGGTACTCGGTGCGGCCGCGCGTCCCCTCGGGCGTGATCGCGAGCCACATCCACGTGGCCTTCTCGAACTGCTCGGCGATCTGCTCGACGGTCCCGCGCTGCTCGTCGCGCTTCACGGGCACCCCGCCCCAGCGGCGCAGGAGCCGTCCCAGCGTCGCCCCCGTGACGCCGCTGAAGAGGCTGTCCTTGGCCATGTAGGAGAACGGCAGCGCGACGCGCCACTTGTAGAGCAGCCCGATCACGAAGTCCCAGTTGGACGTGTGCGGGTAGACGACGACGATGCCCTTCGGGCCCGGCAGCGGCGCGGTGCGATACGTCCAGCCGAAGCGATCGAGGAGCCACTGCGCGAAGCGGGCCAGGCGGGTCTCGGGCAAGGCGGTCTCCCGCACGTCTCAAGGGTCCGGAAGGCCCCATGGTATGCGAAACCCGGGGCCCGCGCGCGACCGCGGAGCCACGTCCTACGGAAAGGCCACGACCTCGCAGAGCCAGCCCTCGGAGGCCGGGGCGCGCTGGACGCGGCGGAACTTGCCCGAGCCGCGTCCGTCCGCCCCGGTCAGCTCCCAGTAGACGTCGACCTCCGAGAAGCCGGCCTCGCGCAGCACGTCGCGCAGTTCGGGGAGCGTCCACAGCCGCCACTCGTACTCGAACGCGGGCTCGAGCGCGGTGCCGTCGGGAAAACGGAACGAGATCGCGAAGTCCGCGCGGTACGTGATCGGGTCGAAGCTGCGCTGCTCCCACACGTAGTCGAAGGCGAGCTCGGAACGCACGCTCTCGTACTGCTCGCGCTGCGTTTCGGGCCCGCCGACCACGTCGAGGAGGAACAGCCCCTCGGGCGCGAGCTTCGTGTACGCCGCACGGAAGTACGCGAGCAGCTCGTCGCGCGCGCCGAGCGCGCAGAACGAGAAGTTGCCGGCGACGATCACGTCGACCGCGGGCCCGTCGTAGTGGCGCACGTCGGACTGCACCAGCTCCACGCGCGCCTGCGTCTCCTCGGGCAGCGGCGCGAGGTTGTGGCGCGCGCCCCAGGCGAGCGGCTCGGGGTCGATGTCGACGCCGATCGCGCGGCGCGCGGAGGTGCTGTCGGCCCACGCGCCGCACAACCACGCGGTGCCGCAGAAGTCTTCGCGCAGCGTGCGCGGATTGCGGCCGTAGCGCTCCTTGAACACGCGCTCGATCAGCGCGATGTCCGCGGCGGGGTTCTGGACGGCCTGTTGATAGAGCGCGTAGCGGTCGGCGACGTCGGCCATCGTGCGCTCGCCCGGTGCGCGCCTGGGATTGTTCTTCGAGGCCATGCGTCAGTGTACACGCGGGCCGAGCAAGCTCGGCCCCTACGGTTTCCGCTTCACGAGGGCCTGGATCTCGGGGGTGCCGTACTTCGCGGCGCGGCCCTGCGCGGTCTCGCCGAGCGCGTTCTTCGCGTCCGCGCGGGCGCCCTGCGCGAGGAGCCGCTTCACCAGTGCGACGTCGCGCGTGCCGGCCGCGGCGACGAGCGGCGGCCAGTCGGCGGCGCCCGCGCCGGCGCCGCGCACGTCGAGCCCGGCGTCGAGCAGCGCGCGCGCGAACCACAGGTCGCCCGACTCGCACGCGGCCGCGAAGAGCGGCACGCCGTACGGCAGCACGCGCCGCGCGGCGTCCACCGCGGTGCGTTCCTGCTGCCGGACCCACGCCTGGTGCAGCCGCGCGCGCACGCGGTCCGCCCAGCGCACGAACGGGTCGTTCGGACCGCGCCCCGCGGCCACGGCGCCGAGCGCGGTCACGTTGTGGGTCGCCTCGTAGAGGTGCGTGAGGCGCGGCGTGTCGTCCTCGGGATCGTCGGTGTCGGCGGGCGGCTCCCAGACCTCGAGCCGGTACGCGCCCGCGTCCTGGTCGAACCCGCCGGGCGCGAAGTCGAGCAGCGGCACGCCCTGCTTCTGCGCCTCCTTCCACAGCGCGCGCGTGTCGAGGCCGAGCGCTTCCGCGTCCACGCCCGACAGGTCGAGCTCCTCGACCATCATCCCCGCGAGCAGCGCCTTCGGCTTCGCGCCGGGCTGCGCCGCGCGACGCCACGCGAGCTGCGCCGCCGGCCCCGCGATCGCGAAGCTGCGCCACGTGAGCCGGTCGGCGGCCTTGTTCGCCACCACGACGTGGATCGCGAACTCGAACGGCGAGGTCTCGTAGGGCCCCTCCCCGCGCTTGCCGTTCCAGCCGGCGACGCGCAGCACGAAGTCGTCCTCGTCGCGCAGCGCCGGCGCCGACCCGGGCTCGCCGAGGAGCGCGCTCTCGGCCTCGCGCACGAGGTCGCCTTCCGCCGATGGCTCCTCCTGCGCGCGCGAGGCCGCGGGCACGAACAGCGCGGCGGCCAGCGCGAGGGCGAGCGCGCGCGTCACCGGCCCTTCCCGACCGTGCGCGCGAGGTACCCGCGCACGAACTCGAGCGTCTCCGGCGCGGCCCACAGCGGCGCGAGGTCCCGGTCGTTGCCCGGCGCGAGGCGCGCCATCGCGTCGAGCGCGGGCTGGCGCAACGCGTGCTTGGTGTGCGCGAACGACGCCGGCGGCACCGCGCCCAGCGTCGCGGCGAGCGCGAGCGCGCGCGGCAGCACGTCGGACTCGGGCGCGTACTCGTCGACGATGCCGCGCGCGACGGCCTCGTAGGCCTGCACCGTGCGGCCGGTCACGAGCAGGTACTGCAGCGTCTGCGGCGGCAGGACCGCGCGCAGGAGCTCCATCGGCACGGCCGGCATCGGCACGCCGACGAGGAGCTCGGGCACGCCGGTCCGGCCCGGACCGTCGGCCATGATGCGATAGTCGCACGCGCAGGCGACGAGGCAGCCGCCCGCGATCGCGTGACCGTTGATCGCGGCGACGACCGGTTTCGGCAGGGCGAACAGCGCCTGGAGCGTGCCGTTCAGCGCGGGGAGGAACACGTCGAGGTACGCGCGCCCGCCGTTCACCACGCGGAACAGGTCGACCCCGGCCGAGAAGCAGCCGCGCGTCCCGGTGAGCACGACGGCGCGCACCGCGGGGTCGCCCGCCGCCTCGCTCACGGCGGCGGACAGCTCGCCCAGCAGTTCGACGTCGATCGCGTTGACCTTGCCGTGCTCCATGCGGAGCACCAGTGTTCCGTCCTTCCGCTCGCGGTGGATCATCGGAACCTCCAGCGCCAGATTGTGCCTGCATTCGCGATTGCGGTCCCGCGGCCGGGGCGCGATGATGCGGTTCCCCGCCCCGCGTCCGGATCCCGAACATGCGCCGACTCCTGCTCGCCCTCCTGGCCTGCGCGCTCCTGGCCCCGTGTGCCCTCGCGACCGAAGTCAATCCCGAGACCACGGGCAACGTCCCCGCCCTGTTCGACTTCCACGAGGTCATCGTCCGCATCTGGCACGAGGCGTGGCCGGCGAAGGACGTGGCGCTCCTGGCCCGGCTCCAGCCCGACGTCGACAAGGGCGTGGCCGCGATCGCGGCCGCGGAACTGCCCGGCATCCTGCGGGAGCGCAAGGCCGCGTGGACGAAGGGCGTGGCCGAGCTGCAGCGCATCGCCGGCGAGTACCGCGCCGCGGCGGCCGCAAACGACGGCCCGCAGCTGCTGGGCGCGGCCGAACGGCTGCACGCGCAGTTCGAGCTCCTGGTCCGCACGATCCGGCCGCGCGTCCGCGAGATGGAGCCGTTCCACGTCGTGCTGTACCGCGCGTGGCACGTCGAGTTGCCGGCCGCGGACTGGGCCGCGCTGCGCCGCTCGGCCGGCGCGCTCGGGTCGGCCATGAACGCTCTCGACGGGGCGAAGCTGTCAGCGCGCCAGGCGGCGCTCCAGGAGCGCTTCGAGAAGACCCGCGCGGCGCTGCGCGCGTCGGTCGACGCGCTCGCGCGGGCCGCGCAGGGCACGGACGACGCCGTGCTGAAGACGGCCCTCGAGAAGACCCACGCCGACTACCAGTCCCTCGACGCCGTGTTCGACTGATCCACGGCGAAGCGCGCCGCGGCGAGCGGCGTGCGCAGCGTGAGCGCGTCCGGGGCCCAGGTGACGGTCCCGGGCGCGGGCGCGCCGTCGCGCAGGACGGCCGCTCCCGGCGGCCAGGCCCCGCGGAACACGAGCTCGAGCGTCGCGCCCGCGGTGTCGGCCGCGAGCGTCGAGCCCGTGAGGTCGATCTCTCCGTCCGCCGCCCGCACGTCGAGCCGGTGCCCGCGCCACGCGAGGCTGCGCGCGCCCAGGAACGCGAGCTGCGCCGGGCGCACGGGCGCGATGCGCAGCACGCCGGGCTCGCTCGTGCGCACGCCGAGCCAGCCGTTCACCCACGCGGCGGGCGTCAGCATGTTCTCGACGAACTCGCAGTCGAGCCCGATCCCGCCCGGGATCCCGCAGCCCTGCATGTAACCCAGCTCGGGATGCGCATAGTAGTAGTCGCGATAGAAGTTCGCGCCCGTGCCGCCGAACTCGCGCACGGTGCGGTGGTGGTCGAGCATCCGCGTCCACACGGTCCAGGCGCCGGGGACGTCGCCGTAGGCGAGCCGGCCGCGCACGTCGAAGGACGTCGTGTGCAGCGAACTGCCGCCGTCCTCGACCTGGTTCGCGAACGCGACGGTCCAGCCGGTCCAGCCCCACACCCAGTCGAGGTCGTTCTTGACGGTGTTCGCCCGCGCCGCGAAGCGGTTCGCGTAGATGTCCGCGCCGGTCGAGGTGTCGCCGGCGACGGTGCGCCGGCCGTCGAGCCAGTCGAGGATCGAGGCGGCGGCGTCCGGGGGCGGGATCTCCGCGGCGAGCGCCTCGACGTTGCCCTGCACGAACCCGTAGTCGACGAGCGTGCCGTCGGCGCGGCGCCAGTTGGCGTAGCGCCCCGTCGCGGGGTTCCAGTACTCGGCGTGCACGGCGGCCTTCGCGGCCGTGGCCCGCGCCGCGAGCGTCGCGGAGGTCTCGACGTAGGGCACCGGCGTGCTGCCGTCGGGTCCCGTGATCGTCGGCCGGGGCTGGTCGATCTCGGGGTGCGCCTCGACGTACCGCTCGGCCTCGGCCAGCGCCTCGAGCGCCATCACGTAGCGCACGCCGGCGAGGACGTCGCGCGGCCCCGTCGCCACGATGTAGAACCAGTTGTTCTCGAGTCCGTGACCGACGCGGGCGGTGCCCGGAGCGACCCAGCCCAGCCCGTCGTGCCCGGGGAACCATCCGTGGTCGAGGAACCCGAGCTCGGCGCCGTGCATGTGCGTCAGCATGAACTGCGTCGCCTGGCGCGCGCGCGTGAGCTGTCCCGCGAAGAACGCCGCGTCGCCGTCCCAGAAGAACTTGCGCGCGATCGTGCGCACGAAGATCGGGTTGTTGATCGACATGCGCGTGTCGTAGTCGAGGCGCAGGAAGTTCATCCGCCACGTCGCCGTGCGGGGCGCGTTCGACTCGAGCGGGTCGAGGCGCAGCCGCGTGATCGTGTGTCCCGCCCACTTCGGGTGCAGGTGCAGCGGGAGGTGGAACGTGCCGT
>JABLTH010121849.1_pt1 | contig 21434 bp, 19 predicted proteins | sample 7875711 | NCBI WGS metagenome assembly JABLTH01 (sample SAMN14941262, study PRJNA633318) | bioreactor metagenome | isolation source: bioreactor | place: China | collected 2019-03-05 | reverse complement strand
GATTCGACGGTGCCGTCCATTTGCGCGGGGCGCTGACGGACATAGGCGACGCTGCGCCGGTAACGCGGGATCGCGCTGCGCCGGATCCGTTTGCCGCGCCACAGGATGTGGCCGCCGTCAAGCGGATCGAGCAGCGCGAGCGCGCGCAGCAGCACGCTCTTGCCCGACCCGGACGGTCCCGTGACAGCAATTCGCGATCCCGCTGCGAGGCTGAAATCGGTCGGGGCGAGCAGGGTCTTGCCGCTGCTGGCGTCGCGCCGCGTGATGTGCTGCGCATCGATGAGGCCGGTGGGGGCTGTCATGTCACAAATGAAAAAAAGCGTTAATGGCGCCGAAACGTCACCATGGCGTGCGTCATAATACCGACTGAAAAGCCGCGGGTGTCGTGCGCCGTTCGTCCACGCAAGCGGCCCGGCATGGTGCGGCGACATTTCAGAACAACAACGGAACCGCCATGACGCTTACCCGAGCCATCGGCAAATCGGCTGCATGGATCGTCGGTATCGTCGCGGTGCTCATCGCGGCGGCCGGCATCTTTCTCTTTGCGTTCGACTGGAACCGCGCGAAGCCGTGGGTCAACGAACAGGTGAGTGCCGCACTCGGCCGCCCGTTCGCGATCAACGGCGATCTCAAGGTCGGCTGGCGCCGACCCGACGGCGAAACCGGCTGGCGTGCCTGGGTGCCCTGGCCGAGCTTCTCGGCCACGCAACTCGAGATCGGCAACCCCGACTGGGCGAAGACGCCCAAGTTCGTCACGCTCGATGCCGCGCACTTCGACCTCGCGATCCTGCCGCTGCTCGCGCATGAAATCGTCATCCCGTCGATCGACGTCGTGAATCCGGCCGTCGACCTCGAGCGGCTCGCCGACGGCCGCAACACGTGGACCTTCCAGTTCAAGCAATCGTCGCAGCCGTCGCCGTGGAAAGTGCGGCTCGACAGCTTCGGCTTCGCGAAGGGCACCGTCACGTATCGCGACGCGATCACGAAGGCCGACCTGACCGTCGCGATCGATACGCTCGGGCAGCCGATCCCGCTCGGCGATGTGCTGAAGGAGCAGGAGCAGACGTCGCGCGCGGCATCCGCGCAGCGTGTCGGCAAGCGCGGCGCCGCGCAACTGAGCGCGAAGGCCAGCGCGGAAGCTGCGTCGGGCGCGGAGGCGTCGAGTGCGGCGTCGGCGCCGGGCGCTTCGGCTGCTTCGCCCGTTGCTTCGGCTTCTTCTGCTTCGTCCGCTGCTTCTGCTTCCTCCGCTTCTTCCGCATCGACGGCTGCCGCCGCGTCCGGCGCAAGCCGCGCTGCGGCGCCCGCGAAGCCGTCCGGCCCGACCTATGCGTTCGGGCTGAAGGTCGACGGCCGCTACAAGAACGTGCCGATCAGCGGTACCGGCAAGCTCGGCGGCGTGCTGGCGATCCAGGATGCGTCGCGGCCGTTCCCGCTGCAGGCCGACGTGAAGGCCGGCGACACGCGGCTCGCGATCGTCGGCACGCTGACCGATCCGATGCATCTCGCGGCGATCGACCTGCGGCTGTGGCTGCAGGGCACGTCGATGTCGCACCTTTACCAGCTCACCGGCATCACGCTGCCCGACACGCCGCCTTATGCGACGGAAGGGCGGCTGATCGGCAACTTCAAGCGGCGCGCGAGCACGTTCCGCTACGAGAACTTCAACGGCCGCGTCGGCGGCAGCGATCTCGGCGGCACGCTGGTGTACGAGCAGCGCGAGCCGCGGCCGAAGCTGTCGGGCGAGCTCGTGTCGAACCTGCTGCAGTTCTCGGACCTCGCGCCGGTGATCGGCGCGGATACGGCCGCGAGCAAGGCCAGGCGCGGCGACACGACGCGCCAGCCGCCGGACCGCGTGCTGCCGGTCGAGACGTTCCGTACCGATCGCTGGCGCGCGCTCGACGCGGACGTCAAGTTCACGGGCCGCAAGCTGATCAAGAGTTCGAACCTGCCGATCACGAACCTGTACACGCACATCGTGATGCAGGACGGCGTGCTGTCGCTCGAACCGCTGCAGTTCGGCGTCGCGGGCGGCACGCTCGCGACGACCGCGCACCTCGACGGCAGCGGCGCGCCGTTGAAGGGCCGCTTTACGGTGGCCGCGCGGCACCTGAAGCTCAAGCAACTGTTCCCGACGCAGAAGGTCATGCAGTCGGCGCTCGGCGAGATCAACGGCGACGCGTCGCTGTCGGCGACGGGCAACTCGCCGGCCGCGCTCGCCGCGACGTCGACCGGCGAAGTGAAGGCGCTCGTGACGGACGGCCGCATCAGCCGCCTGCTGATGGAAGCGGCGGGGCTGAACGTCGCCAACGTCGTCTACGAGAAGCTGTTCGGCAACAACGACGTGAAGATCAACTGCGCGGCGATCGATTTCGTCGCAACCAACGGGATGCTCGACCCCAAGGTGTTCGCGCTCGATACCGACGATGCGCTGATCAACGTCGACGGCCCGATCAGCCTGCGCGACGAAACGCTCGACCTGAAGATCCATCCGCATACGAAGGGTTTCCGGATCTTCTCGCTGCGCTCGCCGCTGTATGCGAAGGGCACGTTCAAGAATCCGAAGGTCGGCGTCGATGCGGGCGCGCTCGCGCTGCGCGCCGGCGCGATGGTCGGGCTCGGGCTGATCAACCCGTTCGCGGCGCTGATTCCGCTGATCGCGCCGAGCAACAACCGCGACGTGCCGTGCTCGGAGTTGTTCGGGCAGATCAACGCGAAGGCCGCGCAAAGAGCGGCCGCGAAAGCCGGCAAGTGACGCACGCAGCCGCTGGAGCGGCTTGCGCCACGGTGCCGTTCGGGGTCGTGGCCGCGCCCGGCGAAGCGCCGGCCGCGCGGGGCGCCATCAGGGGCGCGCTCAGCGGCCGGCGCGTACCCAGACGATCACCGGCTCGACTTCCCGGCCGCCGATCCGTACCGGTTCGGCGGTGCCGAGTTGCAGCCGGTCGCCGTCCAGGCTGACCACACGCTGCTGGACGTTGCCGATCCAGTTCGGATACAGGCTGACGTCCATTTCATGGGTCAACGTGCCGTCGTCGTCGACGTTAAAGGGGCCGGAATACGCGATGTAGCCGTGCGCCGCAGCCGCGCGTTCCTCGACGCTGCCGCCCTGCAGGTCGCCGTCCGCGTAGGGCGGGCGGCCGGCCGCCATCAACTGGGCGGACATGTAGCCGTCGGGCGTATAGAGGATCCAGCCGCGTGCGTCGCGGCCGAGCGGATAGGTGACGGTACTGCCGTCGCGCGGGCGGATTTCGTAGGACACGAGGCGCCATGCGCCGACGAGTTGTTCGCGAAGCTGGCTGGCAAGCATGCGGGGGTTCCGGTGAGACGGCGGTGGAGCGCGTGCCGTCGTGTTGACGGGCCGCCGGGCGGCGGGCCGGGAGGGCCGGGAATACGCCGTCGGGGCGGGGCGGTCGGCAGTTTCTCCGACACCTGCTAAAATACACGGTTTTCCGTCGATTTCTCTCTTACGGGACCTGCCGTGCTTTCTACTGCCAACATCACGATGCAATTCGGGCCGAAGCCCTTGTTCGAGAATATCTCGGTCAAATTCGGCGAGGGCAACCGCTACGGTCTGATCGGCGCGAACGGCTGTGGCAAGTCGACCTTCATGAAGATCCTCGGCGGCGACCTCGAGCCGAGCGCCGGCAACGTCGCGCTGGAGCCGAACGTGCGCCTGGGCAAGTTGCGCCAGGACCAGTTCGCGTATGAAGACGTGCGCGTGCTCGACGTCGTGATGATGGGCCACACCGAGATGTGGGCCGCGATGACCGAGCGCGACGCGATCTACGCGAACCCGGAAGCCACCGACGACGACTACATGCACGCCGCCGAGCTCGAAGGCAAGTTCGCCGAATACGGCGGCTACGACGCCGAGGCGCGCGCGGGTGCGCTGCTGCTCGGCATCGGCATCGAGGAGAAATTCCACAACGGCACGATGAGCGACGTCGCACCGGGCTGGAAGCTGCGCGTGCTGCTCGCGCAGGCGCTGTTCTCGAAGCCGGACGTGCTGCTGCTCGACGAACCGACCAACAACCTCGACATCAACTCGATCCGTTGGCTCGAGCACACGCTCAACGAGTACAACTCGACGATGATCATCATCTCGCACGATCGTCACTTCCTGAACTCGGTGTGCACGCACATGGCCGACATGGACTACGGCACGCTGAAGGTCTGGCCGGGCAACTACGACGACTACATGCTCGCATCGGCACAGGCGCGCGAGCGCCAGGCCGCGGCGAACGCGCGTGCGAAGGAGCGCGTGGCCGAGCTGCAGGACTTCGTGCGCCGCTTCTCGGCGAACAAGTCGAAGGCCCGTCAGGCAACGAGCCGCGCGAAGCAGATCGACAAGATCAAGATCGAGGAATTCAAGCCGTCGTCGCGTCAGAACCCGTTCATCCGCTTCGAGTTCGAGAAGAAGCTGCACAACGTCGCGGTGGTCGCGGAAGACATCACGAAGAAGTACGAGCGGACGATCTTCCAGAACTTCAACCTGTCGGTGCAGCCGGGCGAGCGGATCGCGATCATCGGCGAGAACGGCGCGGGCAAGACGACGCTGCTGCGTTCGCTGCTCGGCGCGCTCCCGCTCGAGCACGGCACGGTGAAGTGGTCCGAGAACGCGAATGTCGGCTACATGCCGCAGGACACGTACGAGGAGTTCCCGAACGACATCACGCTGATGGACTGGATCGACCAGTACCGCAAGGACGGCGACGACGAAACGATGGTGCGCGGCACGCTGGGCCGCCTGCTGTTCTCGTCGGACGACATCAAGAAGTCGGTGAAGGTGCTGTCGGGCGGCGAGAAGGGCCGCATGATCTGGGGCAAGCTGATGCTCGGCCGCCACAACGTGCTGCTGATGGACGAGCCGACCAACCACATGGACATGGAATCGATCGAGTCGCTGCAGATCGCGCTCGAGCAGTTCGAAGGCACGCTGATCTTCGTGTCGCACGACCGCGAATTCGTGAGCGGGCTGGCGAACCGGATCATCGAAGTGCGCACGGACGGCACGCTGTTCGACTTCGGCGGGAATTATGAGGAGTTCCTGACGAGTCAGGGGCAGGAATAAGTGTCCTGAGCGTTCCTCCGGCCAAGGGTCGCTGCTGGGCAGGCAAGCAGTACCTCCAGCCGTCCCCACGGAGCGAACCGCCGGAAGTAAATCGAGCCCGCATCGACAGCGTTGTCGATGCGGGCTTTTTTCATTTCCGCTTGCCGCGCAATCCGGCAGCGTGTCTCATTCCGGTTTCCTCCCATCAATCGACTTCGGGTAAATTACCCACCGAACGCCAATCATCATTCCCCATTTCGACCCGGAGCCGCCCCCGATGCCGGACCATCCTCTCCCGCTCGACCTGTCCGGCCTTGCGCAAAGCCTGTACGCGCAGGGCACCGAGGAGGGCATCCTGTCGCGCCTGATGGAGCGGATCACGCCGGTCAACCGGTTCTGCGTCGATATCGGCGCCAGCGACGGCCTGCGCAACAGCAACACCGCCCGGTTGTTGCGCGAACAGGACTGGGCCGGCGTGCTGGTGGAAGGCAGCGCGTACCGGTTCGGCAAGCTGGCCGCGCACTACGCGGGTGCAGCGCGCATCCGCCTGCATCACGACCGCGTCCAGCCCGACACGGTCGATCATCTGCTCGCCGACGCGAACACGCCGACCGACTTCGACCTGCTGTCGATCGATATCGACGGCAACGACTACTGGGTCTGGCGTGGCCTGCAGTCGTTCAAGCCGCGCATCGTCGTGATCGAATACAACCCGTACTACACGCCGCCCGAGCGTTGGGTCATGTGCTTCAACCCGGATCACGAATGGGACGGCTCGACCTATTACGGCGCGAGCCTCGAATCGCTCGTGCACCTCGGCAGGCAGAAGGGTTATGAACTCGTCTGCTGCGACGACATGGGCAACAACTCATTCTTCGTGCGGCAGGACCTGTATCCGCTGCTCGGCATCGCGAACAACGATCCTTCGGTGCTGTTCCGGCCCGCGATGTACAAGCTGCGTTATGTCGGACACAACACGTTCCTGACCGGTCATCCGTATCGGCACGGGCCGGCCGAGCACATCTGAATGGCCCCGCTCGCCGCGACCTTCGACGAGATCCTGGAAGCCTGCGCGCTCGGCCGTAGCGGGCCGCCGCGCCAGGTCAGCGAACGCGTGTGGCACCTGCCGACCGATGACGGCGGCGTGGCGGTCAAGCTCTACGCGTCCGGGCATCAGGCGCGTGCGGCCAGGGAAGCCGCGGTGCTCGCGCACTTCGAGACGCACGGCGATACACGTTTCCATGTGCAGGCGCTGAAACGCACGGCAGCCGGCGCACCGCTGTGGACGGGGGCGAACGCCCACGCGATGCTCACGCGCTGGGAACCCGGGCAGTTCAGAACCTACGACACGTTTTCGCCGGCCGAATGGGATGCGCTGGGCGCGAGCCTGGCCGCGTTGCACCTGAGTCTCGAACGGCTTCAACTGCCATCACTCGACACGATCCGGGCGCGGTTGATCGCGATCGACGCGGATGCGGTGCGGCGCAGTCTGCTCGATGCGTTGAATCACGCACGCTCGAACGAGAACGCCGCGAACCTGCGCCGCTACGTCGATCTCGCGCTGCGCATGCTCGACCGCTACTATCCGGGCAGCATCGACGCGTTTCCCGCCGACGATCCGCAGCACCCGATCCACAACGACTACAACCAGTTCAACTATCTGTTCACGGGCACGCTGCCGCCGCTGATCCTCGACTGGGAAGCGACGATCGGCGCGCCGCGCGAATACGAACTGGTGCGTTGCCTGAACCATTTGCCGCTGGAAGCGCCGCAGCTGGCGGAAGCGTTCGTGCGCGCATACCGGCGGGTGCGGCCGGTGGATCCCGCACGCATTGCCTGGGCGGTCGATGCCGCATGCCTGCAGCACGCGCTGAAGCTCTGGATCGTCCAAGGCTGGCTCGACGATCCGTCGCGCTTCGCGTCGCATCTGAGCGGCGCGGTGACGATGGCATCCGCGATGGTGGATGCCCGCGACCGCCTGGTCGATTTCTTTTCCCGTTGCATCGAAGCAGGACGCTGAAGTGAATTCGAACCTGAACCGGATGTCGCCTCCGACGTCGCCGCCGGGCGAGCGGCAGCACGTATTTCCGCCGCCGCTGGATCGCGACTACCGTGTCGAAGACGGGCGCGTCCTGACGCGCTCGCTGGAAGCGCATATCGTCGACCACTGCAACCTGACGTGCGCGGAATGCTGCTCGCTGTCGCCGCTTCTGCCCGAGTGGTACGCGAGCCCTGCATCGCTCGAGGCCGACCTGTGCCGTGCGGCGAAGGTGCTGCGCCCGCGCATGTTCAAGCTGGTCGGCGGCGAACCGCTGCTGCATCCGGCGCTCGTCGAGCTCGTCGGGCGCGTGCGCGCCACGGGTATCGCGCCCGTGATCTCCGTCACGACGAATGGCCTGAAGCTCGGCGAGATGACGGACGCGTTCTGGCAGGCGGTGGATGCGCTGACGATCTCGCGCTATCCAAAGCCGTCGCTTTCGGCCGACCTGGTCGCGCACATCGAGCACCAGGCCGCGCGCTTCGACGTGCGCCTGAACTGGAAGGTGCAGGACGTGTTCACGACGATGAACCGTGCACAGCCCGGCACCGACCGGGACGCCGCGCAGCGCCTTTATCACGATTGCTGGATTCGCGAGCGCTGCCATATGATTCGCGACGGCATGTTCTACACGTGCACGCGTCCGGCGCATTTCCACACGCTCTACAAGGGCGAGAAGGATTTTCGATCCGACGGCCTGCCGCTGCGCGACGACGCGGGCATGCTCGACGCGATGCTCGCCTATCTGCAACGCGAGGCGCCGCTCGAAGCGTGCCTGCATTGCCGGGGCGGCAGCGCGCCGGTGGCGCCGCATCGCATCCTCAAACGCATTGAAGTGGACTCCTTGAAGGCTCGTTATCCATGATCGTCGGCACGCGCGACCTGTTCGGCTTCGACCGGCTTCACTACCATCCGCGCAGCGGCACGGCGGCGTCCGGCATCCGGGCCGTCCTGCACGCATCGGCGCAACCAGCCGGCGAGCCGGACGCGGCGGCCATCGCGGGCTACCTGAGCGGCGAGCGTCTGGCCGGCCGCACCGTGCTGCGCGACGTGCGCGCGGTGCCGCCCGGCCATGCGCTGATCCGTTCGCCGCAAGGGCTGGCCGTTCAGCCGGCACCCGGGCGGTCGCAGCACACGGATCTGGAAACCGTGCTGCGCGCGTCGCTGCAACGTGCGCTCGACAGCGGCAAGCGCGTTGCGCTGGCGTTGAGCGGCGGGCTCGATTCGGCGTTGCTGCTTGCGCTGCTGCGCGAACTCGGCGCGCAGCGGCACGTGACGTCCTACATCCTCGTGACCGACATGCCGGACTATTGCGAACGCGATGCGGCACTCGAACTGGCCGGGCAGATGCAGGCGAACGTGAAGCTCGTGCGCGTGAACGAGGCGGATTTCGTCGCGGCGCTGCCGAGAACGACCCATGCGGTCGAGGAGCCGATGTTCAACCTGCATCCGGTCGCGAAGCTGCTGCTGGCCGAGGCGATGGCCGCGGACGGCGTCGAGGTGGCCATCACCGGCGACGGCGCGGACCAGGTGCTGCGCCGCGACCAGTCGGCCAACTATCTGCCGCTGTGCCATGCGTTGTTCGATGCGGCGTCGGTCGACCTGCATCCGCCGTTCGTCGACGATGCCGTCGTTGCGCATCTGACCAGCATCGCACCCGATCCGGACAAGCAATGCCTGCGCGATCTCGGTGCGCGCCTGAACCTGCCGGACCGGCTCGTGCATGGCCCCAAGCGCGGGCGGCTCGCCCCGGCGATGGATCTCGCGACGCTGCTCGATCGCGACCGCACGCGCGCGCTGGCCGACACGCTCGGTCTGGACGCGCCCACGCTGCAAACGGACAACGAACGCGTGCTGTGGACGACGCTGTCGCTGATCCTCGATCATTTCAACCGCCTCGACACCCCCCTCGATGCCACGCATCGCCCAACCTGACCCACTCATGAAACGCATCCTGTTCTGCGTGGTGCCCGAGAAAGGGCACGTCAATCCGTGCATCGGCCCTGCCCAGCACCTGCGCGCCGCTGGTTGCGACGTCGCGTTCTATGCACCGGCCGACATCAGCGCCCAGCTCGACGGCGCCGGCGGCTTCGCGTTCGTCGGGCCGCGCGAGACACCCGAGCGTCACGACCTGTCGCGCGGTGCGAGCTTCGCCGCGAACATCCGCGACGCGGACTGGCTGCGGCACTGGATCCGCACGCTGCTGATCGACCTGGCGCCCGCACAGGTGGACGGCATCCGCGCGGTGCTGCGCGACTGGCGGCCCGACGTGGTCGTGATCGATCCGCTGCTCTATGCGGCGGCGATCGCCGCCGAGCTGGAGGGGCTGCCGTGGGTGGCGATGTCGAATTCGCTGAATCCGGTGCTGCCGGACGATCTCGACTCCGAATTGCTGCGCACGGTGCGATGGCTGGCGCCGGAACGCACCCGGCTGTTCGCGCGCTACGGGCTCGATGCGCGCTTTCGCGGTTGCGACATCCTGTCGCCGCACCTGACGCTCGCGTTCACGACCGACGCGCTGGTCGGCGCGCCGCGGCCCGGTGTCGAGCTGGTCGGCCCCGCGCTGCCGTCCGGCCCGCGTGGCGACGAGACGCCGTTCCCGTGGGAGCGCCTCGATGCCGATCGTCCGCTCGTCTACATGTCGCTCGGCAGCCAGCTTTATTACCATCCCGATGTGTTCGCGAAAGTCATCGAGGCGGCGCGCGCGACGCCGGCGCAACTGGTGTTGTCGGTGGGCGAGCTGGTCGATGCGGATCTGCTGCCGGCCGACGACGCGCGTGTCATCGCAGTGCGTTACGTGCCGCAACTGGCGCTGCTGCGACGCACGCACGCGTTCGTCAGCCATGGTGGCGCGAATTCGGTGATGGAATCGCTTGCATGCGGCGTGCCGATGTTGCTGTCGCCGTTCTGCAACGACCAGTTTCATTCGGCGCACTTCGTCGAGCGGGCCGGCGCGGGGTGCGTGCTGGATCTGCAGCGCGCCGGCGTGGCCGACATTGCCGATGCGCTCGCGTGCCTGTTGCGCCCCGGTTCGTTGCGCGAGCAGGCGGCGCGGATTCGTGCGAGCTACGCGCGTGACGGCTCGGCGGAGGCCGCTCGCCTGATCAGCGAACTCGCTTCAGGAAACCACCTGGCGACAGCGTCATGAGTACGCGGTCTTCGATGTCGTAGTCGACCTCGAACCGGTCGTCGCGGCTGAGATAGTCGCGCACGGCGGTGGCCGGGTTGTTGCCTTTGCCGTACGGCTTGCCGTCGAACATCGACGCGGGCAGGTATTCCATCACGGTATCCATCACGATCGCGTAACTGCCCGGCGTCACGAGCGGCGCATAGCATTCGAGTTCGCGCAGCACGTGCGCATGGGTATGCGTGAGGTCGAGGATCGCCATCACGCGCGCATCCTGGGGAATCTGCGAGCGTACCGATGCGAGCGTGTCGGCCGCGCACGACTCGCCTTCGATCAGCACCATGCGATCGGCGAGCCGATGCGACTGCAGGCGCTGCCTGACGTCGTCGCGCAGGCGTGGCTCGATCGCGACGACACGGCCGCGATCGCCGTTCAGCGCCAGCATCGACGCGGAGAACACGACGCCGCCGCCCGCCGCGATGCCGGTCTGCACGATGCAGTCGGGACGCTCGCGCCAGATCAGTTCCTGGAGCGCGAGCATGTCGCCGGGCAAGTGGAAGAAGCGCTCGCCGAGCCAGCGCGTCTGGAACAGGTGGTCGAATTCGGCGGCGCGCGTCAGCCATTCGATGTTGATGTCCCGCATGCGGGCCGAAGGACGCTCTGACATGGTCAATGCAACGAGTAGGAGTGACGTGAAAACGCTGGAACCGTGGCTTCACCGGTATTGGAACATCGGGCCTGCACGCATGCAGGCGCTGGCGTCGGGCCATACTAACAAAACGTATCTCGTCGAGTGCGATGCGGGGCGCACGGTGCTGCGCGTGTCGTGGTCCGGCAAGCCGGTCGGGCAGGTGGATCGCGAGGCGGCGATACTCGGTCATCTCGGTGAGACACGGACGGCGCCGATGCTGCCGGCGCTGCCGCGCCTGCGGCCGACCGTCGACGCGCAATCCGGCGTGCGACTGCCTGACGGAAGCTGGCTGCATCTGTTCGAGCATATCGACGGCAGCCCCGGCCTGCCGCCCGAAGCGGAGGCGGGCGCGATCGACGCGATGCGTGCGCTCGCGCATCTGCATGCGGCGCTGGCGGCGATTCCCGTGACCGAATCGGCGCCGCTGGCCTGGCTGTCGGCGCGGCACGCACGCGTAGCCGCGCGTGCCGCGCCGCCGTTGCCGGGGAACCTGGGCGACCGGTACGGGACGATGATCCGTCGGATCGGCGCGCATCTCGACGCTGCCGCACGCTGGCTGACGGGCACGGTGCACTGGCTGCACGGCGACTATCACGCGGGCAACCTGCTGTACGTGGGGGGCGCCGTGAACGGCGTGCTCGATTTCGACGACGTCGGGCAGGGCGCGCAGTGGCTCGAAGCGGCCTTTGCGCTGTTTGCGCTGTCGCGCGATGCGGGCCGGGACGATCGCTTCGTATTCGACGCGCGCCGCTGGGACGCCGGCCTGCAGGCCTATGCGGCGACGCGGCCCGATGCCGTGCCTGACTGGATGCATGACCGTCGCGACACGCTGATGGCCCTGTTCTGCGCGGACCAGACGCTGATTCACCTGGAAGCCGCGCAGCGCGGCCTGTGGGTGCCGGGGCCCGGCATCGGTTTTCTCGGCGGCTGGCGGCAGTTGCTGGACGGCGCTGCGCCCTGACGCCGGCCGGATGCCGCGTCAGCGCGGCCGATTCAGGAACAGGCGCACGGCTTCGACCGTGTTGGGCCGCGCCTCGCCGTGCCGCGATCCGTCGTGCATGCAGAACAGCACGTCGCGCTGCCGTGACGTGCTGGCGTCGACATGGGCGCACATCGCGTCGAACAGCGCCTGCGGCGACGGCGCCGGCCGCTGCCAGTCGTCGAGGATCGCGGTCCAGCCGGTGTGTTCGCGTTGCAGCCGTGCGAGCACGCGGGCGCGACTGTCCTGCGGCATCAGTCCATAAGGCAGGCGCAGCGGGATCGCATCCGGCGCGGGCACGCGGGCCTCGCGGTAGGCATCGCGGATCAGCGCGTCGGTCGTCTCGATCTCGTCGATCAACGCGTCGTCCGACAGCGTGCCCGGCTTCGCATGCGAACGGGTGTGATTGCCGAGCCGGTGGCCTTCGCGCGCCATGCGTGCGGCCACATCGAGCGCGCCTGCCAGATTCCGGCCGAGCAGGAAGAAGGTCGCGCGGCACGACGCGGCGTGCAGGACGTCGAGCAGGAGGGGCGTCGACGGGCCGGGGCCGTCATCGAAACTGAGGCAAATGGGCATCGCAGGTGGGTGCGCCGTTCAGGGTGTACCGGGGGAACGATAGCGCAAGTCGCGGCGAGCGGCAGCCGGCTACCGGCTACTCGCGCGGCTCGATGGCCAACGGACAGGTGCCGACCCGACGCAAGCGCGTACCGGTCCACTCGTAGAAGAACCGGGCCGCCTTCGCGTCGTTGTAGTCGCAGTCGTCGTTGAAGCAGCCCGCGACGATCAGCAGCGTACTGCCGGGCCGGAAATCGACGCGCTCCTCGTCGTTGCCCGTCACGCCTGCGATGGCGTGTACGCCGGGCATCGTGTACGTCGCACCCGTGTACTTGTCGACGATCGCGAAATTCCGGCAATCCGTTCCGCAACCCCAGGTCGCGACGCGGTAGTGGCCGGCAAAGTTGGCCGGTTGCGTGAATTCGTCGCGAATGACGGTGCGGTAGAGGCGGGCTTCCCGGGTGGTCAGGCGTGGTGCCACGGCGGGCTTGCGCGGTGCGCTTGCGGCGGGTGCCGGATAGCGCTCGAACGACGGCGAAGGGCATGCGGCGGCGGCCGTGGCCGCGCCGGCGGTGCCGGCGCCGCAACCCAGCGCGGCCGCTGCGCCGGCGAACAGCAGAAATCGATGGGCAAGCGTCACGCGAGCGTCCTTCATGTTCGGGATCGAGAGCGGGCCGGAGGGTCCGGGCGGCCGGCGACGACGATTCTATGACGCTTCGCGCGCGCGGGCGACCCGGGCGGGCGATCGCGCGCGAATGCAAAACCGGCATGTCCGCACGCGGCGCGCCGTCAAGCTTTGTCAAATCGTGGCGATATCACGATGCCTGACGTTTCAGTCCGCCTCCGAAGGCTGTCATGCACGGGTTGATTGAGTATCCTTGGATTCGATTCGCGGTACTCACGCAGTCACAACCGGGAGGCTTCACATGAATGCACGTCTATACCGCGCGACCATTGCCGGTGCGCTGATCGGGTTGCTCGCGCCGTTTTCGGTGGCGCATGCGCAGCTGGGCGATGTCCTGAAGCAGGTCGGCGGCGGGGGCGATTCGGGCGGCAGCGCGGGCGGTGCGCTCGGCAACCTCGGCGGCATCGGCGGCGCGTTGACGGGCGGCGGCGGTTCGTCGCTGATGCCGGGCAGCGCCGGCAACGTCGCGGGCCTGCTGCAGTTCTGTATCCAGAACAACTATCTCGGCGGGGCATCCGGCGGTGCGTCGTCGGTGAAGGACGCGCTGATGGGCAAGCTCGGCGGCAACGCGTCGTCCGACAGCGGCTATACCAGCGGCGCGAGCGGTGTTCTCGACGCCGGCAATGGCAGCAAGCTCGACCTGAGCGGCGGCGGACTGAAGCAGCAGGTGACCAGGCAGATCTGCGACAAGGTGCTGACGCAGGCGAAATCGCTGCTGTAAGCGCGCATCGCGGGTCGGGGTGCGGTGCGCGACGTACCGCCCCCGTCAGTCTTTCCGGCCGACATTCCCGTCAACGAAAGGAGCGCGGCGCCGCGCGTGCCGTCCCGATCGTCAATCGGCCAGCCGCTTGTCGGCGAGCGCCTTGCAGCAGTCTTCGTAGACCCATTGCACGAGTTTCGCCCGATAGTCGAGGTCGTCGGTATCGACGATTTCCTCGACCGCATCGCGCGCCCACGACGCATCGACGAACCCGGCGTGCCGCTTGGCGATGTCCTGCGCGAGCGCCGCGAGCTTGGCGATCGCGAGCCAGTCGGCCTGACGGTGATGGCGGTCGAGCCAGCGGTGCGCGGCCTGGACCTGGAACGTGGCGTCCGGCCACGATTCGTTGAGGTAAAACGCGCCGAGGTTGCCGCAGGTGAGCCAGCAAAGCAGCTCGAGGCGGTCTTGCGAGCCGAGGGTATGGGGTGCGTCGGACATGGCAGCGCTCACGAAATACGTCGATTCCGGGCGGCGCCGGTTGCAACGGGCCGGTGCCGATAGTAAAAACATAGCACGATGCGGGCCCACCCGCGCACCCGGGCGGATGCTGACATGGCCGTGGCGAAACGGACGCTGCGCCGGCGCGGTTGGCCGATGGCGGAATGAGGGGGCGGCGGGAACGAAAAGTGCGCGAGCGCGTGGGGAACGACGCGGGAAGATGCGGCCAGGAAGCGACCAGGAAGCGGCCGCTTGCGCCGCGAAGCGGGCCCGTTGCCGGGCCCCCGCAGCCCGGCGCACGGGCTGGCGGATGCGCGGGTTCAGGTCGCCGTGTGCGTGGCGCGCGCGATCGAGCGGATGCTGCGCTCGACGCGGATCAGGATGATCAGCACCGCGAGCGACACGAACGAATACAGCGCGACGAGCGCGGCGACACCGGCGAAGCGCGCGGTCTGGCCGTTCTCGGCAGCCGTTTCTTCCGCGGCCTTCTTCTCGTTGTCGATCGCGGTCCGGCGTGCGTCGTAGCGCTCGGAGAAGTCGCGCATGACCGCCGACACGACGTCGGTGTACGCCTGCTCGCGCGCATATTCGTCGCCGTGCCCGGTGACTTTCTTCTTGACGCTTGCCGCGACGTCCGCGCGTGACAGCACCTTGTCGAGATACGCGATCTGCTGTTCGTAGTACGCGACGTCCGGATGGTCGTCGTCGCCGAGCACGCGCTGGAACGACGGCTCGTACGCGTCGCGATCGACCGCGTAGTCCGGCGACAGGGCCGCCCGGCCGTGCTTCTGCACGATGCCCGACAGTTGTGTCGACAGGCGTAGCGCGGGCGACGCGTTGTCGTCCTTCGCTGCCGCGCCGTCGGCGGCCGGCGTGGCCTTGGCGGTTGCGCCGTTCTCCCACGCGAACGATGCAGGATCGACCTGGATGGCCGAATCGACCTTCGGCGGTTTCGACAGGCGCGCATCGAGTGCGATCGCGCCGAATATGACCCCGCCGATCAGGACCGCGGTCGCGAACAACAGCACGATCACGCGCAATACCTGAAGATAGCCGCCCTCGATTTTGGTCAGGATGCTCAAGGCATTCTCCTTTCTTATGATGAATGAGGCGCCGAGGCTAAAGACCTTTCCAATAGCTGTCAATCGTCACACCGGCCGGCCGAAACGCTCGCTAGAATGTCGGCTTTCCTGGAGGCGGAAAACGATGAAAATCTACGACCGGTTCTATATCGACGGCGCGTGGCGCAAGCCGGCCGGCACCGGCACGATCGACGTGATCGACTCGGGCACCGAAGCCGTGATCGGCCGGATTCCGGAAGGCGTCGCGTCCGACGCGCAGGACGCGATCCGCGCGGCGCGCGCGGCCTTCGACGCGTGGGCGGCCACGCCGGCCTCGACGCGCGCGGGCTACCTGCGCAAGATCGTCGAGCATCTGCAGGCGCGCAGCGAGGAGCTCGCGCAGTCGATCACCGGCGAAGTCGGGATGCCGATCAAGCTGTCGCGCGCGATCCAGGTCGGCGGCCCGATCTACAACTGGAAGGCGTACGCGAAGCTTGCCGAGTCGTTCGAGTTCGAGGCACAGGTCGGCAACTCGCTCGTCGTGCGCGAGCCGGTGGGTGTCGTCGCGGCGATCACGCCGTGGAACTACCCGCTCAACCAGGTGACGCTGAAGGTCGCACCGGCGCTCGCGGCCGGCTGCACGGTCGTCCTGAAGCCGTCCGAAGTCGCACCGCTCAACGCGTTCATGCTTGCCGAAGCGATTCACGAAGCCGGGCTGCCGGCCGGCGTGTTCAACCTCGTGTGCGGCTACGGCCCCGTGGTCGGCGAGGTGCTGGCCACCGATCCGGACGTCGACATGGTGTCGTTCACGGGCTCGACGCGCGCCGGCAAGCGCGTCGCCGAGCTGGCGGCCGCGGGCGTCAAGCGCGTTGCGCTCGAGCTGGGCGGCAAGTCGGCGTCGGTGATCCTCGACGATGCCGATTTCGCGACGGCGGTGAAGGGCACGGTCAACGCGTGCTACCTGAACGCGGGGCAGACCTGCTCGGCGCACACGCGCATGCTGGTTCCGGAAGCGCGCTACGACGAAGCGCGCGAGATCGCGAAGGCCGCGGCCGAATCGTACGTCGCGGGCGACCCGCGGCAGGATGCGACGCGTCTCGGCGCGCTTGCGTCGGCCGTGCAGCAGCAGCGCGTGCAGGACTACATCCAGCGCGGGATCGACGAAGGCGCTGAACTCGTGACGGGCGGCACGGGCCTGCCGGAAGGACTCACGAAGGGCTTCTTCGTGAAGCCGACCGTGTTCGGCCGCGTCGATCCGAAGTCGACGATCGCGCAGGAAGAAATCTTCGGGCCGGTGCTGTCGATCATCACGTATCGCGATGAGGACGAGGCCGTGCGGATCGCGAACGATTCGCCGTACGGGCTCGGCGGCGCGGTGTGGGCCGGCAGCGACGAACGCGCGATGGGCATCGCGCGCCGTATCCGCACCGGGCAGGTGGACATCAACGGCGGCACGTGGAACGGCGCCGCGCCGTTCGGCGGCTACAAGCAGTCGGGGCATGGCCGCGAGAACGGCGTGTACGGGCTCGAGGAATATCTCGAGTACAAGTCGATGCAGCTCAAGCCCGCGAAGCCTGCCTGAGCGCTTCGCACCGCACGAACCGGAAACGGCACGCTGGTGCCGTTTTTTTATTGACGGTCGTCAAGGTGCGCGGCGGTGGATCGTCGATCATCGCGGTTCCGATGTTCCGACGAGGTTTCAGATGACCGTACGCACTTCCTTTCCGCCGCTGACGATCCGCGGCCGCACCTTGCTGCCTGTCGTGCAGGGCGGCATGGGTGTCGGCATTTCCGCGCACCGGCTGGCGGGCAGCGTCGCGCGCGAAGGCGCGGTCGGCACGATCGCGAGCATCGACCTGCGTCACCATCATGCGGACCTGCTCGCGCGTTGCCGCGCGCAACCCGATCGCGCGACGCTCGAGGCCGCGAACCTCGAGGCGCTCGCCCGCGAGATCCGTCTTGCGAAGACCTACAGCGAAGGACGCGGGATGATCGCGGTCAACGTGATGAAGGCCGTGAGCGCGCATGCGGACTACGTGCGGGTCGCATGCGACGAGGGCGCGGATGCGATCGTGATGGGCGCGGGCCTGCCGCTCGACCTGCCCGATCTCACGCAAGGACACGACATCGCGCTGATCCCGATCCTGTCGGACAGCCGCGGGATCGCGCTCGTGCTGAAGAAGTGGATGAAGAAGGGGCGCCTGCCCGACGCGATCGTGATCGAGCATCCGGCGCATGCGGGCGGCCATCTCGGCGTCACGCAGATCGACGACATGCACGACCGCCGTTTCGATTTCGCACGCGTGCTCGACGAGACCGCGCAGGTGATGGCATCGCTCGGCATCGAACGCGAAACGATCCCGCTGATCGTTGCGGGCGGGATCAACAGTCACGACACGGTGCGCGCGGCGCTCGAGGCCGGCGCGAACGGCGTGCAGGTCGGCACGCCGTTCGCGGTGACGGAAGAGGGCGATGCGCATCCGCACTTCAAGCGCGTGCTGGCCGATGCGACGCCCGACGACATCGTCGAATTCGTCAGCGTGACGGGGCTGCCCGCGCGCGCGGTGAAGACGCCGTGGCTCGATCGTTACCTGCGCAACGAGACGCGCATCCGCAGCAAGCTCGGCGCGCTGAAGCAGCGCTGCCCGACCGCGCTCGAATGCCTGAGCGTATGCGGCTTGCGCGACGGCATCGAGAAGTTCGGCCATTTCTGCATCGACACGCGGCTGGCGGCGGCGCTGCGCGGCGACGTCGCGAACGGGCTGTTCTTCCGCGGCCGTGAAGCGTTGCCGTTCGGCCCTGCGATTCGCAGCGTGCGCGACCTGCTCGACCTGCTGCTGACGGGCTGTGCGACCGAGCCTGCGGCAAACCGTCCCACGTTTACGCTGGCTTGACGGATATCAAGAACATGAAAAGACCCTACGAGGAGAATGGGAACCATTCTTTGGGGGTCCGTACCATGCTTAAAACGATTCGAACTTGTGTCACCGCTGCCGCCGTTGCGGCCAGTTTCGTCGCGATGCCGTCGCTGTCGCACGCGGCTTCGCCGGGCGAAGGCATCAACCAGGGCGACGTCCTGGTCCGGCTGCGTGCGATCAGCATCCAGCCGAACGAACGCGCGAGCGACACGCTGGGCGCGCTCAACGTCGGCGTGAACAACGCGATCGTGCCCGAGCTCGACTTCACGTACATGATCCGCGACTACCTCGGCGTCGAACTGATTCTCGGCACGTCGCGGCACCAGCTGACGTCGAGCCTGGGCAATCTCGGCGGCGTGGGCGTGCTGCCGCCGACACTGCTGCTGCAGTATCACTTCAACCATGCCGGCAAGGTGCGTCCGTATTTCGGCGCGGGCGTGAACTACACGTACTTCTACAACAACGGGCTCAACGTCGGCGGGCAGGGCGTGTCGATCAACAAGAGCAGCTTCGGCCCGGCATTGCAGTTCGGCGTGGACGTGCAGTTGACGAAGAAGGTCTTCATGAACGTCGACGTGAAGAAGATCTGGATGAGCACCGATGCGACGCTCGGCGACAAGGGCATCGGCACGCTGCACATCGATCCGCTGATCGTCGGCGTGGGCGTCGGGATGAAGTTCTAGACGCGGCGGGAAACGAGCAGAAACAGGAACAGAAACAGAACAGAGTTGGGGTTGGCGGCATGGCGGTCTGCATGCCGCTTTTTTTTGCGCGGCGGATTTACAGCTTGTCGTACTGGAAGCGCATCGCGGTGCCTTCGCGCTGGATGCGCTCCCATACCGCGCGCTTTTCGTCGTCGCTCAGGAACACCCAGTTCGACACTTCGGCCGCCGTGCGGCCGCAGCCCTTGCAGACTTCGTCGAAGAGGGTCGAGCACACGCCGATGCAGGGGCTGTCGGGCAGGTCGTGGAGATTGGAGGCCATCGGAGGGGTTCGCGCAGTTGAATCGTCAGCCGCCATTTTAATGCATCGCGGCCGGTCGGTCGGACGGGCGCGGCCGGCATACCGTACCGGTGCAGCGGCGTGACAGTACGGCCGGGTTCGGGCGCAGCCGCCGCACGGCTCGCGTCCGGCCGGCGAACGCGGTTTCGTCGCCGCCTGTCTTTCCCGGTGGACAGCCGCCGATTACCCGATAGAATTCCCCGGGAACGTCTCGCCGCACGGGCCGCCTGACCGGCCGGCAGCGGGATATCTGTTCCGTTTGCGCGACACCGGCATGATTTTTTTGTGACGGGGCGCGAATGATGGTAGTTTTCGGGGTTTTCGAGGGGCGGCGCGCCAGAATGCGCCGCCATGACGAGGCAGACGGCAGCCGGGCAACGTGTCCGGCCGGAGGGAGAACGGGATGAAAGCAAAGGTAGTGGGCCGGTTCGCAGCGCTCGCGCTGTGCGTGGGTGCATCGGCGGCAGCGGCGAAGGATACGCAGCTCAATGTCTATAACTGGTCGGACTACATTGCGAAGGACACGATCCCGAACTTCGAGAAGCAGACAGGCGTCAAGGTTCGCTACGACAACTACGACAGCGACGATACGCTGCAGGCGAAGCTGCTGACGGGCAGCTCGGGCTACGACATCGTCGTGCCGACCAGCAACTACGCGGGCAAGCAGATCGCCGCCGGCATCTTCGCGCCGCTCGACAAGTCGAAGCTGCCGAACCTCAAGTACCTCGATCCGCAGTTGATGGCGCTCGTCGCCGGCGCGGACCCGGGCAACAAGTTCTCGGTGCCCTGGGCGTACGGCACGACCGGTCTCGCGTACAACCTGACGAAGGCGCAGCAGGCGCTCGGCAAGGTGCCGCTCGACAACTGGGACATCCTGTTCAAGCCGGAAAACATCTCGAAGCTGAAGACCTGCGGCGTGTCGGTGCTCGACGCGCCCGACCAGATGTTCGCGGCGACGCTGCACTACATCGGCAAGGATCCGATGAGCACGAACCCGGCCGACTACAAGGCCGCGATGGAAGTGCTGAAGAAGATCCGCCCGTACATCACGCAATTCAACTCGTCGGGCTACATCAACGACCTGGTCGGCGGCGACATCTGCTTCGCGTTCGGCTGGTCGGGCGACGTCGTGATCGCGAAGCATCGCGCGATCGAGGCGAAGAAGTCGTACAAGGTCGAGTACTACATTCCGAAGGGCGGTGCGCCGGTGTGGTTCGACGTGATGGCGATCCCGAAGGACGCGAAGAACAAGGAAGCCGCGCTGGAGTGGATCAACTACATCGAGGATCCGAAGGTGCACGCGGCGATCACGAACGCGGTGTACTACCCGAGCGCCAACGCCGAGGCCCGCAAGTACGTGCGGCCCGACGTCGCGAACGATCCGGCCGTCTATCCGCCGGCCGACGTCGTGAAGACGCTGTTCCTGCTCAAGCCGCTGCCGCCTGAAATCCAGCGCCTGCAGACGCGTCTGTGGACCGAGCTGAAGTCGGGCCGCTGACGCGAGCCGGCGTTCCCAGCAGTCATGAAGCCCCTGGTGCCCCCGGGGGCTTTGTTCGTTCAACGCAGGAGAGATGCAGCACATCATGAATAGCCAGTCGGGTGCGCCGGTCGCGGGCGCACCGTCCTCCGTTTCCTCCTCCGGCGCCGATGCGCGCGCCGAGAACTTTGTCCAGATCGTTGACGTCGTCAAGAAATTCGGCGACACCGAAGCCGTGCGCAGCGTCAACCTGACCGTGCGCCAGGGCGAGCTGTTCGCGCTGCTCGGCAGCTCGGGCTGCGGCAAGTCGACGTTGCTGCGGATGCTCGCGGGCCTCGAGACGGTCACGTCGGGCAAGATCCTGATCGACGGCGAGGACCTCGCGCAGATGCCGCCGTACAAGCGGCCCGTGAACATGATGTTCCAGTCGTATGCGCTGTTCCCGCACATGTCGGTCGAGTCGAACGTCGCGTTCGGCCTCAAGCAGGAAGGCACGCCGAAGGCCGAACTGAAGGAGCGCGTGGCCGCGGCGCTCGAACTCGTGCAGATGAGCAAGTACGCGAAGCGCAAGCCGCACCAGCTGTCCGGCGGCCAGCAGCAGCGCGTCGCGCTCGCGCGCTCGCTGGTCAAGCGCCCGAAGCTGCTGCTGCTCGACG
>JABLTH010009946.1_pt1 | contig 21434 bp, 15 predicted proteins | sample 7875711 | NCBI WGS metagenome assembly JABLTH01 (sample SAMN14941262, study PRJNA633318) | bioreactor metagenome | isolation source: bioreactor | place: China | collected 2019-03-05 | reverse complement strand
GAGGCCGCGTTCGACGCGCTCGCGGCCGTCGCCGGCGTCCCGCGCGGCCACGGGCTCGAGCGCAGCTTCATGACCCCCGCGGAGGTCGTGGCGCTGGCCCGCCACGGCATGCTCGTGGGCGCGCACACGCGCACGCATCCGCACCTCGACCGGCTCGACCCGGCCGAGCACGCCGCCGAGGTCGCGGGCTCGCGGGCCGATCTCGAAGCGCTCCTGGGCGCGCCGGTGACCGCGTTCGCCTACCCCAACCCGGGCGGCGCGGGCACGCGCAGTGCCGCGGGGCGCGCCTCGGTCGAGGCGGCGGGGTTCACGTTCGCGGTGACGTCCGCGGCCGAGCCGGTCAGCGCGGCGACGGATCCGTTGATGTTTCCACGGGTCGGCGTGTACGCGGGTCCGCAGGAACGGGCGTTGATGCGCGCCGTCGCGCGATGACGCGATCGACCCAGGCCGCGGCGAGCAGCACGAGGAACGGGTCGACGCTCGCCACGCGGAAGCGCTTGCCCGCGAAGAACGGCGCGTACCCGCCCCACGTCGCGAGGACGATCGTGAGCGGCACCACGACCGCGACGAGCCGCCCGGCGCGCCACGCGTGCACCGACTCGAGGAGCGCGAGCAGCAGCGCGACGAAGTAGACCGCGAGCGCGCCCAGCATGACGAGTCCCGCGAGCCGCGCGACGTTGCCCGACAGGTTCACGTCGGCCCAGAAGCGCGCGGAGTCGCGCAGCTTCTCCGCGAGGTACGCGCCCGGCTGCGCACGCACCGCGCGCTTCCAGTAGTCGAGCGCGCGCGCGTCGAGCGCGGCCTCGTCGTCCGGCAGCGCCGCGAGTGCCGGGTCCTCGAGCATGTGCTGGTGGTAGCCGAGGTCGACCGCCGACGTGCGGTCGTCCTTCGCCGGCAGGCCCTTGTAGAGGTTGAGCCCGGTGTACGTCGTCACGAACACGGGCCGGCCGAACATCCGCGTGTTGCGCACGCACCACGGCAGGACGACGACCGCCGCGACCGCGCACAGCGCGAGCAGCTCGGCCGCGCGGCCGCGCGCGCCGCGCACGAAGGCCCACGCCGCGAACAGGCCCGCCGCCAGCGCGTAGAACAGCGCCGCCGGGCGGCACAGGATCGCGAGCCCGAGCGCCGCGCCGGCCGCGAGCGCGAGGCGCAGCGCGGCGGTCTCGACCCGCGCGCCGCGCGCGTCCGCGCGCGCCTCGAACAGCCAGCGCGTGGCCAGCCACGCGAACGCGACGACGAGCGCCGCGTACAGCGTCTCGGTGAGCAGCTCGCCGGTGAAGTAGAGGACGAACGGGTACGCGGCGAGACCGAGCCCGGCGAACAGGCCCGCGCGCGGGCCGAACGCGGTGCGGCCCAGCGCGGCGAGGCCGACGCAGGTGAGCGCGCCGAGCAGCGCCTGCAGCACGCGGACGGCGCGGAAGTCGCGGCCGAAGACCTCGAACGACCCGGCGAGCAGCCAGGGGTAGAGCGGCGGGCGGAAGGCGGAGGCCCGGCCGCCGTAGCCGAACACCCCGTGGGTCACGAGGCTGTCGGCCACCTCGACGTAGGCCCGCGCGTCCATCGTGAAGTCGGACGAAACCGGCGTGCGGATCGCGTCCTTCGCGACCGGCAGCACGAGGCCGAGCCGGAGCACGAGGGCGACCGCGAAGACGATCCATCCGATGCGTTTCATATTCATTCACGATTATCCGTCAAGAGGAGCCAGTTAAGAAATCTGCCACTCAATCGTGCGCCGGTCACCCAATTCTGACGTCCTCGCGGTAAATAGTGGGCAGGCTCGAGAGGGAGAGACTCAAGGTGACGGTGGGACTGGCGGTTCCGCGGCGGGAGTCCGCCCCGCCACGGACGAGAATTCTCTTCCTCGGCGCCGCGGTGGCCCCGCACGTCACGCGCTGGGTGTCGTTCCTGCGCGACGAAGGGCACGACGTCCTCCTGGCCTCGCTCCACCCCGGACGCGATCCGCAGCCCGGCGTCGTCGCGCTGCGCAGGACGCCCTCCGGGCAGGTGCCGCCGTGGGACGTGCCGCTCGCACTGCGGCGGCTCGCGCGCGTCGTCGACGAATTCCAGCCGGACCTCACGATCGCCTACGCGCTGAGCAGCTACGGGCTCCTGGCCGGGCTCGCGCGCCTCGACCCGTGGGTCGGCGTCGCGGCGGGCGGCGACATCCTCGTCGATCCGTGGGACTCGGCCTGGCAGCGGCTCACGCACCGTTTCGCCGCGCGCCTCGCGATCCGCCGCGCCGAGCGGCTGGTCGTCTGGGCGCCGCACCTGGCCGAGCGGCTGTGGCACCTCGGCTGCTCGCCCAAGCGCATCCTCGTGCAGCCGCGCGGGGTCAGCGGTTCGCTGTTCCCCTACCGCGCGCCGCGCCGGCGCGTGCCCGCGGACCCGCTGCGCATCGTGTCGACGCGCTGGCTCAAGCCGCTCTACCGCGTCGAGACGCTGATCGAGGCGCTGGGCCTCCTCGCCGACCGCGGAATCGGGTTCGAGGCGCGCATCGCGGGCAGCGGCCCGGAGGCGCCGCGGCTCGAGCAGCGGGTGCGCGCCCTGGGACTCGACGCGCTCGTGCGCTTCGAGGGCCGCCTCGCCCACGACGACATGGCCGCGCTCCTCGCCTGGGGCGACGCCTACGTGAGCACGTCCTGCACGGACGGCGCGTCGTCGTCGCTGTTCGAGGCGCTGTCGGTCGGGCTGTACCCGCTCGCCTCGGACATCCCGGCCAACCGCTTCGTCCTGACCGACGGCACGGACGCCGACCTCTTCCCCGTCGGCAACGCCGACGCGCTCGCGGAGCTGCTGTCGCGCGCCGCGGGCCAGCCGTCCCTCGTGGAGCAGCGCGTCGCCGCCGGCCGGGACGTCGTTGCGGCGCGGCTCGATTACGGGCACAACATGCGTCGCATCGGGTCGTTCCTCCTGGATGCGGTGCGCCCGTCCCGGGAAGGGCGTGCGAGGGTGGCCACGGTCGATGCCTGAACCGACGAAGCTCGGCGTCCTGCTGGCGCAGTTCAGTGCCGGCGGCGCGGAGCGCCAGACCTACGAGCTGCTGACGCGGCTCGATCCGGCCGAGTTCCACGTCACCTGCTTCGTCCTGAGCGAGACGATCGAGCCGTACGGCACGGCGCTCGCCGAGCGCGGCGTGCGCGTGGTCACGATGACCCGCCGCCGCTCGTACGACTTCGGCCGCGTGCTGCGCCTGCGGCGCCTGCTGCGGGAGTCGGGCTGCGAGCTCCTGCACGGCATCGGCTACGAGCCCTCGGCCTACGGCTACTTCGCGACGCTCGGTCTCGCGCGCCCGCGGCTCGTGCCGTCGATCCGCTCCGCGGTGCTCTACCCGAAGTGGCCCAAGCCGCTGGTGTACCGCTGCATGTTCCGCAAGGCCCCGCGCGCGATCGCGAACTCCGAGCGCGGCGCGCGCTTCGCGCTCGAGCACTTCGGTGCGCTCGCGCCGCGGCTCGAGGTGATCCCCAACGGTCTGCCGTTCACGGACATCGAGCGCGCGTCCGAGGGCGGCGACCTGCGCGCGGAGCTCGGCCTGCCCGCCGGCACGCCGCTGGTCGGCTTCGTCGGCAAGGACTCGTGGCAGAAGAACGTGCGGCGCTTCCTCGAGGTCGCGGGCCGCGTCGCCGCGAGCGACCCCGCGGCGCACTTCGTGCTCGTCGGCTGGAAGCTCGGGGACGCGGACCGCGCGCGGCTCGGCATCTCGGACCCGCGGATCCACACGCTCGGCGTGCGGCGCGACGTCTACCGCCTGATCCGCGCCTTCGACGTGCTCGTGATGACCTCGGAGACCGAGGGCTGCCCCAACGTCGTGCTCGAGGCCGGCGGGCTCGGCGTGCCGGTCGTCGCGCCGGACGTCGGCGACGTCGAGTCGATCCTCGGCCCCGCCGGCGCGATCGGCCTCGTGCGCGGTCAGGACCCGGCCGCCTACGCGGAGCGGATCGTGGGCGCGCTGCGCCGCGCGGGCGGCTGGCCCGACGCGGCGCGGGAGGTCGCACGACGGGTCCGGGCGACCTACGACGTCGACGCGATGGTCCGGAAGACCTGCGCGCTTTACCGGGCGGCCCTGCACGGTAACGCCGGGCCACGGATACCAATTTGAAACCGGGTGCCCCCGGATGGCTTTCGCGCCTCGGTCTTGACGCCGCAACTCCTTTGTCCTCAATGTATTTACGGACGGTGCCCATGGCACCCGTCTTGCTGACCCTTACGACGGGGTGTGGGTTCACGCGCGTGGCGCGATGGGAACGACCATGACGTCCTTCGATCGCGGTCTCCGGACGATCCTCGCGGGCGCGCTTGCCGTGATCGCGGTTCCCGTCCTGGCCGCCGACTATTACGTCCGGACCGACGGCAGCGACACCAGCACCGGGACGGCCAACACGGCGGCCGGCGCGTGGAAGACGGTCGGGAAGTGCCTCGCCAACGCGGGCGCCGGCGACCGCTGCCTGATCCAGGCCGGCACCTACCGCGAAACCGGGATCACGCAGTCGAAGGCCGGCGCGGTCGTGAACGCGAGCGTGCGCACCGACTGCACCTGCACGAAGGGCGCGACCACCGTGACCTGCGGCGGCGCACCCACCGTGAGCGCGGGGCAGTTCGTGCGCTGCGCCACCGGACCGGGCTTCGCCTGGACCGAGGTGCAGGCGGTCTCGGGTTCGACGATCACGCTCAAGGAAGGCTACCGCGGCCCGTCGTCGACGACCTCGGGCGCCGACAAGCTCTCGTCCGCGAACTTCGTGCAGATCCTCGGCCAGGGCGCGACGAAGAACGACGTCGTGATCACCTCGTGGGTCCCCAAGCCGTCGAACGTGACCTTCACCAAGGAAGCGGGCACGACCTGCACGTGGTCCTACAGCCCGTCGTCGACGACCGACCCGGCGTGGTCGCGCGCCGCGCCGTACGGGTTCCGCGACAAGAACACGAACTGGGACACGTTCCGCCTGAACCACAACGGGCGGGACGGCTACCTGTGCCTCAACGGCACCAACTGTCCGTGCGGCGAGGGCAAGACGATCCCGCTCGCGGTGGACGCGCTCCCCGGCTCGTGGAACTACGACTCCTCGAAGGTCTACATCCACACGCGCCGCGTGTGCGTGGGCGGCAGCGTCGCGGGCTTCTCCTGCTACGGCGACATCGACTGCGTCGGCGGGGGCACGTGCGGCGGCTGCCAGGACCCGGCCTCGCTCACGATGGAAGCCAGCAACACCAACCCCGGCGCCGCGATGGTGACCTCGCAGCAGCCGTACACGGTCTTCGCGAACCTCACGTTCGAGACGGGCCAGAAGAACAGCCCGCTCGACTCGAAGTCGTCGAACATCGCCGCGGTGTTCGGCGCGTCCGAGGCACGCTACTCGAACCTCGACTTCTACACCGGCGCCCTGCGTTTCGCGCCCGTCGCCGGCGGCGCGCCCTCGACGAACACGCTGTACGAGCACATCCGCGCGCTCGACTCGACGTTCTGCGGCACCGTGGCCGGCAACTACTCCGGCCTGCGGTTCTACGACGTCGAGATCCGCGGGAACGAGGGCAACCTCATCTCGTGCGACCAGCTGAAGGGCAACGGCCCGAACGACCGGATCGTCTTCGACCGCCTGTTCCTGCACCGGAACTTCACCTCGTACCTCGGCCAGGGCTCGAACGGCGGCAGCTGCAACGGCAACGCGGTCGAGTGGGACTGCAACACGGGCTACTGGGGCGGCACCAACGGCAGCCGGCAGTACCGCGGCAACCACGCGATGTACATGGGCTCCGTGGCGCCGACGACCGGCCAGCACCTCGACAACGTGATGATCCGGAACTCGATCCTCGAGATCACGTCCGACGGCCTGTCGCTGTTCGGCGGCGAGAACGCCACCGACATCTGGTGGGTGAACAACACGTTCGGCGTCTACGAGAACGACATGATCAACCACCACCTCAAGGCGAAGTTCGGCTGCTTCTCGGGGAACTGCCCCGCGGGCAGCGGCAACGTCGGAAACATCTACAACAACCTGTTCATCTCGAAGTTCGCGTCGTTCGTCTCCGAGGGCTGGGCCGACCGCGAGTCGAGTTCCAACGCGGCCGCGGTGAAGAGCGACTACAACCTGTTCCTCGAGCCGAACGTCGCGATGACGTCGAGCAACGACCGCGTGTGGGAGTCCGGCGAGACGTTCTCGTCCGTGATCCAGAGCTACGGCCAGGAAGCGCACTCGATCATGGTCTGCAAGTCCGGGTGCACGTCCGCGACGCCGGGCACGTACTTCGCGTCGAACGGCGACTTCAAGCTGACCGACGTGACCGTGAAGGACGGCACGCCCACGAACTACACGCCGCTGACCGGCTTCTGGGGCATCAACAAGGCGTCCAACACCTACTGCCCCGGCGAGGACTTCTACGGCCGGCCGCGCAACGACGGACAGTGCGACATCGGCGCCGTCGAGTTCGGCGGGTCCGCGCCCGACACGACGCCGCCCAACCCGGTGACGGGCTTCGGATCGTCGCCGGCCAACGCCCAGGTGACCCTCAACTGGACCGACTCGAACTCGTCGGACACCAAGGGCACCGTGGTGCGCGGTTCGACCTCCGGCTACCCGGCGACGCGCAACGACGGCACGCTGGTCTGCGACAGGACCGGCACGCCGAGCCTCGCGGACAGCTGCGTGCACGCCGGGCTCACGAACGGACAGACGTGGTACTACGCGGCCTTCGCGTACGACGGAGCGGGAAACTACTCGTCCGCCTCGCAGACGACCGGCACCCCGGCCGCCGCACCGAACCAGCCGCCGTCCACGGTGCCGAACAACCGCCGGAACGACATCCACTGATCGGGGGCCGGTACAATACCGGCCCATGTCCTCGTCCTCGACCGGCACGACCCGCACGATCCAGCTGACGGCCGTCGGCGACCTCGCGCTCTACGGGCGCGTGCCGGAGGCCATCGACCGCGCCGGGGCCGACGCGTTCTGCGCCGAAGGGCGCGCCGCGCTCGCGCCCGGCGCGCTGCGCTTCGCGAACCTCGAGGTGCCGCTCGTCGAGGGCGCACACAACACCGACGTGATGCTGTGCGGCTCGCTCTCGATGGCGCACGTGCCGCGCGCCCTGGGCCTCAACGTCGTCTCCGTGGCCAACAACCACATCATGGACGCGGGCCCGGAGGGCCTCCGCACCACGCTCGCCGCCGTGCGCGCGCAGGGCGTGCAGACCGTGGGCGCCGGCGAGAACCTCGCCGAGGCGCGCCGCCCGGCCGTCGTCGAAGAGGGCGGCGCGCGCATCGGTGTCCTCGCCTACGCCGAGGGGAACAAGCGGCTCTACCACCACGTCGCCGGCGAGTCCACGCCGGGCGTCGCGCCGATCGACGACGCGGCGATGCTGGCCGACGTCGCCGCCCTGCGCCCGTCGGTCGACGTGCTGGTGGTCTCGCTGCACGGCGGGGTCAACTACATGCGCTTCGCGATGCCCGAGCAGCGGCGCGTCGCGCGCCTGCTGCTCGAGGCCGGGGCCGACGTGATCCTCGGCCACCACCCGCACGTGCTGCAGGGCCTCGAGCGCCTCGGCCGCGGGCTCGCGGCGTACTCGCTCGGCGATTTCATCTGCGACGGCGGGGTCGGCAACGTCGTGCGCCCCGAGCGCGTCGAGGCGCGCCGCGACTCGGCGGTGCTGACGGTGACGCTCGCGCCGGATGCGGAACCCGCGGCGCACTGGACGCCGTTCCGGGCGGACGCGGGATTCAAGCCCTGCCGCCTCGACGGCGCCGCCGCGGACGCGGCGCGCGCGACGCTCGCCTCCTACGACGAGTTCTACCTCGAGGGCCGCTACCCCGCCGATCCGTGGGCCGAGGCCGGCAAGGAGATCGGCGGCCACGCGCTCGAGGTGCTGTGGTTCCACCTGAAGCGCGGCAACCTCGGCTACCTCGCGAAGCGGATGTTCCGCATCCGCGCCCGGCACCTCAAGATGCTGAAGGGCGTGTTCACGCGCGGAGGCTGACCTCGCGCGCTACGGGGGTCTCGGTGGCGACCATCAGGATCAGTTCCAAGGTGGACCGCGCCGCGTGGCTCGCATTGAAACGACTCGCGCGCGAATCCGAAACGACCGTTTCCGAACTGCTCGACACGGCACTGCAGGAGTTCCTTGCGGCGCGCCGCGTGCGCCAGGCCGTTCGAGGACACCTCGCGAGTTCGATCGCAGACAACGAGAAGCTGGGCCGACTCCTCTCGCGCTCTCGTGCTGAACCGTAGGGGCGGGTCAAGGCGCCGCAGGCGCCGCAACCCGCCCGCGCGACGGCGACGACGACTCAGAGCAGCTTCATCAGCTCGCGCCCCTCGGACGCGACCTCCATGATCGTGGCGGGCAGCTTCTCGCGGTCGATCGCGAGCAGCACGACGCCCGGGTGCGTGAACATCTGCTCCTTGATCTGCGACGGAACGAGCCGCGAGCTGATCAGGCGCGCGAGGTCGCCGGCGACCTGCAGCAGCGCGGCGTGGCGGATGTGCTCCGGCGGCGCTGTCCGGAAATCGCCCTGGTGCCGCACGGCCGCGACGAGGAACTCCGGCAGCCGCCACGTCTCCATCAGCTTCGCGCCGGCCTCGGGGATCAGCGGGCCGACCGCGGCGACGATCTCGTCGGCCGGCGGGCGCTCGATGCGGCCGAGGCGGATCAGCCGCTCGGCCGCGGTGACGAGCACCGGTTCGCCGAGCCACATCATGAGCCCGCCGAGGAACGCCTGGTCCGGCTTGAGGTCGGTGCGCAGCGCGAAGTGCCGCGCACCCGCGGCCGAGAACGCCGAGCAGCACCAGCGCTCCTTGAGATAGCGGCGCAGGTTCGGGTCCTCGGACTTGAACATCGCCTTGCCCGCGGTCGCGATGACGACGTTCACGACCATGTCCGAGCCGAGGCGCGCGATCGCGCCGTCGAGCGTCGTGACGGGCTCGACGCCGGCGTAGCGCGCGGAATTCGCCATCTTGAGGATGTGCGCGGCCATCGTGCCGTCGGCCTTGAGCATCGCCGCGAGCTGGCGCGCGGTGGAGTACGGCTTGCGCGCGGTCTCCTGGACCTTCGTCGCGACGTCCGGCAGCACGGGCAGCTCGAAGCCGCCCGCGTCGAGTTCTTCCTTGATGAACCAGCGCAGACGCTCGATCTGGAAGTCGGGCGTGGTGGTCGTGCTCAACGGAACCCTCTCCCGGGGGCCGTGGCGTGAGCCCCCCGGAGTAACTTCGGTTGGCGGGTGGGGCGTGTCGAGCGGCGGGGCCGCGGTCGTTCGCCCGAGTCCGGCACGGTCCGGGCGGCGCCCCCGTGGCGCGCGCCTCGGTCGCGGGCTCAGTTGCTGAAGTTCACCCACGGGTTGGTCGAGGTGCCCGTCGCGTCGATCGGCGCGATGTTCGACGAGCCGGTGATCGAGTACCCGCCGACGCCGTTACCGCTGGCCGTATTCCGAACGACGACGTTGCGTCCGCCGATCGACTCGATGCCGTAGCGGCCGTTCGAAGAACAGTGATTTCCGTCGACACGAACCTGGGTTCCCAGTACGACGATCCCGCTCCCGAACGTGTTGGCGACGGTGTTCTCGAGCACGTACGAGAAGTCGGACACGTTGATGCCGGCCGCGCCACCGAACATCGCATAGGTGTCCGTCACCACGCAGCGGCGCACGACGCTCTCCTGGCCAACGACGATTCCGACGTTGTTGTTGGCGTCGAGCACGCTGTCCTCGATGATGTTGCGCGGACCGTTGGCGCGGATCCCGCCGTCGCCGTTCTGCGCGAGCCGGCTCTCCCGCACGATCACGACACCGCTCGAGACGATTCCGGACAGGCCGTTGAAGCCGATGTTGCAGCGGGACACCATCATGTCGAACGCCGAGATCCCATGGACCAGGCAGTTGCGGATCGTGACGTCCTCGACGACGAGGTTCTGGCCCGCGGCCGCCTGGGTGATGCCGTCGTTCCAGTTGATGATCGCGCCGTTCCTCACCGTGTAGCGACCGTATGACCCGCCCGCCGGGGGCACGAAGCGGATCGCATCCTGTCCCTGGTTGTTGCCGGTGCCGTCGAGCGTGAACCCGTTGAGGTCGATCGTTGCGGAGACCGCGTTGACGGTGATCCCGTGGACCTGCGCGTTCAGCGCGAGATTGCCGGTGAGGTAGTACGAACCGGGCGCGCTGATCGTGTACGGGAGCGCCGAGATCGGAGTCCGCGGCTCGACCTGCTCGAGAGTCTTCATCGTCGGCGCCGGCGCGCCGGGTGGGTCGAGCGAGCCGGCGCGCGCCGACGGTGTCGCGAGCAGGATCAGAACGGCGAGTCCTGCGCTCGTCTTCGCGATCATGCGGCCCCCTCAGTAGGAGAAGTTCGACCACGGGTTGGTCGACGTGCCGGTGGTGTCGATCGGAGCGATGGTGTTCGCGCCGGAAACGTAGAAGTTCGCCGACGCGTTGCCGTGGGAGGTGTTCTTCACGATGAAGCAGTTGGCCCCTGTCGTCGTGATCCCGCGGAAGCCGTTCCCGGACACCTCGTTGCCCTCGACGCGCGAGTCCGAAAGGAAGGACAGACCCGAGCCGCCGTTGCCCTTCGCGGAGTTGCTCGCCACGTAGGCGTTCGCGCCCAGCGCCGCGCCGTAGCCCGCGTTGCCCATCAGGTTGTTGCCGACGACCTGGACGCCGACGCCGCCATTGATGGCGTGACCGTTTCCGCCCGTGCTGATCGTGTTCGTGATGACGCAGTTCCGCACGATCCCGTTGTCCCCGATCTGGATCCCCGTGTAGGAGTTCGCGTCAAGGACACAGTCCTCGACGAGCGTCCGCGGGCCCATGGCGAGGATCCCTCCGCCGTTGTTGCCGGCGACGCGGCAATCGCGGACGATTCCCACGCCGTTCAGCGCGATTCCGGCCCCCTGGTTGAAGTTGAGCGTGCTGCGGAAGGCGAGGACGTCGTAACACCTGACGCCGTCCGACTGGCTGCTGCGCACGACGAGATCGGAGAGAAACAGGTCCGGCCCGGCCGCGTTCTGCCACACGCCGATGCCCCAACGCGTGATGACGCCGTTGCGGATCGTGTAGTGGCCCGATCCGGACGGAGCCGCGAGGTAGATTCCGTGGGCGGAGGCCGACAGGCCCGCGCCGTCGAGGGTGAACCCGTTGAGATCGATCGTCGCGGAGGCGGCATTGACGACGATGCCGTCCGCCCCGGACGCCGCGGTGAGGTTCGCCGCGAGGTAGTACGACCCCGGCGCGTTGATCGTGAACGGCAGCGCCGCGATCGGCGTGCGGGCCTCGACCTGGTCGAGGGTCTTCATCGTCGGCGCGGGCGCGCCGGGCGGATCGAGCGAGCCGGCGAGCGCGGGCGCGAATGCGAGCGCCGCGATCGATGCGAGGCACGAGGTCACGACGAGCATCACGAAGCGCTTCACGGGCAGGCCCTCCCCGACCCGGCGATGCCGCCGTCGCGCGAACCCTGCTGGCCGTTGTTGGGATCGTTGAAGCTCGACGCGCCGCCGCAGTTGCGCCCGCGCGCGAGATACCAGTTCGCCTTGCCGACGGTGACGGGCTCGTTGACCGTCGCGAACAGCGCGGTGGTGTGCGCCGCGCTGCAGCCCGAGGTCGCGCTCGCGTAGCTGCCGGCGCTGCTGCGGAGCGTCGCGACGTCGCCGTAGACCACGTCGTAGTAGGTCGAACCCGCGGGATCGGTCGCGGACCAGTTGAGGCGCCAGTTCCCCGGCGACGGCCGCGTCAGCGTGACGCTCGGCGTCGCGGGAGCGGCGGGCGCGGGCAGGCACCACGAGGTCTTCACGCCGTAGGTGACCGGCGTGGTGCCCGAGAACGTGATCCAGCCGGCGCTCTCGCTCCACGCGCGCCCGACGAGGCGCCCGGTGGGGCGGTCGATCGTGATCGGCGTGCCGTTCGGCGCGAAGTTGATCCAGCCGAGGTTCTCGGACCAGGCGTACCCGCGCAGCGTGCCGGTCAGGTCGTTGGTGACGCCGTAGGGGGTCGTGGCGCACGTGCCGCGGTCGGAGCAGTCGAGGCTGATCCAGCCCGCGTTCTCGGACCACATCCACCCGGTGACGCCGGTGTCGCCCACCTGCATGCCCGGGCCGCCGGCGCCGGACGGACGCGAGTTGATCCATCCGGCGTTTTCCGCCCATGCGTACTTCGAGCCGTCGTTGTTGGGATCGGTGTTCTCGGCGCGTGCCGGCGCCGCGGAGGCGAGCAGCAGAAGCACGACGAAAGCCAGCGGGTGCGCAGGCCGCATCGCAGCCCTCCCTTCATCGGGAGGACGGTACGGGCTCGACGGGGGGCGATCATGTCCCCAGAAGTGTGGACGGCGTCACCCGCCGCGATGCGGACGGCGTGACCCGCGGTTATTGCCGGACGACCTCGTCGAGGAACACCGAGTTCGGGACCGCGATGATCTCCTCGTCGCTCTGCAGGAGCGTCTGCGTCGGCGTGATCGCGCGCAGCCGGCCGCGCTCGCCGCGGATCGACATCGGCTCGCCGGGGCGGAAGACCTTCCGCGCGTAGAAGCCGGCAATGATGCTGCGCGTGACGTCGCGGCTGCCGAGCCCGAACGAGATGCCGAAGGCCAGCGCGATGCCGCCGAGCGCGCAGGCGGTGACGATGCGGATGATCTCGGTCTGGATCTTCAGCTGCGCGAGCGCCATCACGCCCGCGATCGCGAGCACGAGCACCGAGACGAGGTTGCCGAGCGTGGCGCCGTAGTCGATGCCGGCGCCCTTCGCGGCGCGCGTCACCGCGGCGCCGAGGAACTGGCCGGCGGCGCTGCCCGCGACCAGGAGCAGCACGGCCGCGGCGAGGTTGGGGAGGTAGGCGAGGAACGAGCCGATGGCCTGCGAGATCGGCTCGAGGCCCATCGCGTTGGCGCCGGTCTGCACGAACAGGAACAGCAGCAGGAAGTACGCGACGCGCGAGAGGATGTAGGACGGCGCCTGCACCAGCCCGAGTCGGCGCAGCGTCTGGTCGAGACCCAGCTTCCCTATCCCGGCGTCGAAGTGCACGCGCACGAGCGCGAGGCGCACGACGCGCTCGACGACCTTCGCCACGAGGAAGGCGATGATCGCGTAGACGAGCCCGGTCACGATCCGCGGGACCGCGCCGATCACGTTGCCGACCATCGTGGTGTAGATCGCCTCGAGCTGTGCCCGCAGGTCGAACGGCTCAGTCATCGCCCTTCGCTCCCTTGTGCGGCTGCGCGAGCTTGAACAGCCCGAGCAGCACGCTCACCCACTCCAGCGCGGCCTCCGCCGGCGCCATCCACGTCGCCTCGACGACGTGGCGGCCGAGAATGCCGCGATGGATCCGTCCGCGCAGGCGGCCCTCGAAGTCCGGCGCGGCGCTCTCGCCGTAGCGCGCGAGCTCGTCGATCGGCGCGCCGAGGTCGCCCGGATCGTCCGTCTCGCTCATCCGGCCCGCCGTTCGGGCGCGGGCGGCGACGCGGGCGGCGGCGCGGGCGGCGACGCGTAGCGCTGCCGGAACTCCTCGCGCCCGCGCTTGATCCGCATCTTCGCCGCGGACAGCCCGATGCCGAGCGCGTCCGCGATCTCCTGGTACGAGAGCCCGTCCATGTCGCACAGCACGAGCGGCACGCGCAGGCTGTCGGGCAGCGCCTCGAGCGCGCCGCGCACGCGCTCGCGCTCGTCCTCCGCGAGCAGCTCCGCGTGTCCGGCGTGGTCCTCGCGCGGCTCGACGCGGCGCAGCGTCTCCGGCTCGTCGAGGCTCACCGTCTCGCGTCCCGCGCGGCGCTTCACGAAGTTCAGGCAGTGGTTGACCTTGATGCGGTGCAGCCACGTCGTGAACGCCGCGCGCCGATCGAAGCCCGACAGGCCGAAGAACGCCTTCACGAACACTTCCTGCGCGAGGTCCTGCGCCTCGTCGGTCGCCCGCGTGATGAACCGGCAGTTGGCGATCACCTTGCCGCGGTGCCGCCGCACCAGTTCCTCGAACGCGGGGAGGTCGCCCTCGGGCACGTCGAGCGTGCTGCCGACCAGCGCCTCGTCCGTCATGCCCGCCCAGTCGGTCACGCGTCCTCTCCCTTGAGACAACCGGCGGCGCGCGTTGGTCACATGCGTGCCGCGATCGTCCGATGTGACTTTTTCGCGCGCGCCATTGTCCAACAGCACGAGGGACAACGGGGATGCTCGTGGATACGGAACTTTCTGCGGGATCACGCCGGAATATCCTGATCGTGGGGGATGGCCCGGCCGCCGCGCGGTGCCGCGGCCTGATCGACCGCACCGCGCCGGGGCGTTTCCGCGTGGTCGGCGTCGTCGCCCCGGACCGCGCCGGCGACGCCCTGGCCCGCCTCGCGCGCCAGCCGCGTCGCGCGGCGCGGGCCTTCCCGTCGCGGGTGATCGTGGCGCTCGACGACCGCCGTGGGCGCCTGCCCGTCGACGGGCTCGTCGCGCTGCGCTTCCGCGGGATCCGCGTGCAGCTCGAGGGGTCGTTCGTCGAGGAGACGCTGCGGAAGATCCCGGTGCGCTCGATCCGGCCCGCCGACCTGCTGTACTCGGGCGGGTTCCGGATGTCACCGTGGAAACTCGCGCTCAAGAACGCGTCCGACCGCGCGATCGCGCTGGCGCTGCTCGTCGTGACGGCGCCGCTGCTCGTGGCCGCCGCGCTGGCCGCGACGCTCACCGCACCGGGCCCGGTCCTCTGCGCGGAGGAGCGCGTCGGCCTGCGCGGCCGTCACTTCCGCCTCCTGAAGCTGCGCACCGCGGGCCGCTGGCTGCGCCGCACGCGCCTCGACACGCTGCCGCAGCTGTGGAACGTGCTGCGCGGCGACATGTCGCTCGTCGGTCCGCGACCGGAGCGCCCCGCGTTCGTCGCGCGCCACGCGGAACTCTCGCCCTACTTCACGCTGCGCCACGCCGTGCGCCCGGGCATCACGGGCTGGGCCCAGGTGAACGAGCGTGCCGCGGACGACGAGGCCGGCACGCTCGAGACGCTCTCGTACGACCTCTACTACATCAAGCACTTCTCTCCGGTGTTCGACGCGGAGATCTTCCTCCGGACAGCGCTCACCGCACCATGCGGTGACGGCGCATAAACCTCCGCACCGGGCGACGGGAGACCTCGCGCCGGGCGGGCGCGCGCGCTGCGCGCGACCCGCCGGCGCGGGGGTGGTTCCCCGTCAGGGCGTCTCGACACCGCACGCGTTCGCCGCGCGCACCGAGTAGAAGTACGTGTCGTGCGTGGCCGCCGCGCCGAGGTCGTCCCAGAACAGGCCGGCGGTCGTCGTCGACGCGGTGAAGCCGGAAGACGGCGCCAGCGAGCGATAGACCGTGTAGCGTGCCGCGTTCGGCGGCGCGGTCCACGTGAGCCGGTCGTGCGTCTTCGCGACCGCCGTCACGCCGAGCGTGCCGATCGCGCCCGGCGCCGGCACGCTGGCCGACTCGGTGACCCCGACGTAGTTCGTGTTGCCGTCCACGACACCGTGGTTCGCGGGGCCGGTGCTGCAGGTCTCGTTGCTCTCGGCGCGCACGAGGTAGTAGAGCGTACCGGCGGGCGCGGTCGCGTCGTTGTACGACAGGCCGGCGACGCCGGAGGCGACGAGGTGCGCGGCGTCGGCCGGGAAGCCCGGCGCGGTGCCGCGGTACACGGCGTACGTGCCCGTGGAGCCGGAGCCCCACGACGGGGCCGCGTTCCACGACACCGTGACGCCGCTCGCCGCGCAGGCGTTGTTGTCGAGCGCGGTCGTCGCACCCGGGAACGAGGGCGTGCCGCCGCAGTTCCGGCAGGCGTCCCAGTCCGGCTTCGTCCCGTCCTTGAGGATCAGCTCGTCGACGTTCCAGCCGGACTGCTGCACGCTGGCGTTGGCCTTCTGGCGGAACTCGATCTGCACGTTCGCCTTGCCGTCGACCAGCTGGTGCACGTCGATCGACTGGTAGGTGTAGTCGGTGTCGCTCACGCCGGCGGAGTTGGTGAACACGCTGAGCCCGGTCGGGTTGTAGATCCAGATCGACGACTCGTCGCCCGAGGCCGCGTTGAGCTGGCGATAGAAGATCATCTTGGTGTTGGTCCACGTCGAGGCCGTCAGCACCTTCGAGCGCGCCGACTGCACGGTGCCGGGCTCGTAGTCGCCGGGGTTGGCGCCGCGGCCGGTGAGGTCGTGGCCCAGGACGTTCTGGTTGTTGTACGCGACCACCGGGTCCGGGGTCCCGCCGCCCCCGCCGCCCCGGCCCTGCGGCGCGCCGATCTCCCACTCGCCGGCCAGCGTCCAGTTCGCGCTGCCGTTCTCGAAGCTGTCCTTGAAGTACAGGCCCGGGATCAGCCCGGTGCGGAACACGAACGGCGCCCCGTGGTTGTCGGCGATCGTCGGGTTGCCGTACTGGTCGGTCGTGTGGATCCGGAAGTAGACGTCGGAACACGTCGTGAACTGGTTGAGCAGCACGTCGTGCGTGGTCGTGAGCGACGTCGAGGAGGCCGTGTGGCCGAGCGCGGGCGTCGTGCCCCACTCGACGACCGTGTCCCCGATCTCCTGCGTCGTGAAGTGCACGGTCGCGCGCGCGTCGGTGATCGTCTGGACCTGCAGGTTCGACACCTGCGGGCCGCTGCAGTCGAGCGCCGCCGTCGCGTAGGACAGCGCCGCGTGACCGACGCCGTCGTTCGCGTCGAAGTACGTCGCGGTCACGGTGTCGCCGTGCGCGACCTCGATCTTCCCGTCGGCGGCCGGGGCGCCGGCCTGCATCACGATCGAGCCGTTGAAGCGGTTGGTGTTGGGCCCCGTCTCGGTCACCGTGACCCACTCGCCGCCGGGCTCGGTCGTGCTCGTGACCAGCACCGTCGACGTGTCGGGCGCGTTGGGGTTCACGTTGAGGTCGGTGTCGCTGACGTGGAACGTGAGCGTCTGGCTGCAGTTGTAGACCGGCGCGTCGATCACGACCTTGCCGGCGTGGCAGCTCTGCGGGCCGTCGCCGAAGTCGCCCAGCGTCTCGAAGTAGTAGTACTGGCCGGAGGCGTCGTTGGTCGCGCGGTTCCCCGCCGCGTCGGCGCTGCTGACGCGGTAGAAGTGGATCGTGCAGCTCGGCAGGTTCGTCAGCGTCACCGCGTGGTCGTTGGTGAGCGTGGCCGAGGAGGACGTGTGCCCGGGCGGGATCGACGGGCCGTAATCGACGACGCTGTCCGAGGACTCGTCGGTCTGCCAGCGGATCGTGGCCTGGGTGAGGCCCACGTCGGTCGAGCGCACGTTGCTGATCTGGGGCGGCGTGCAGTCGACCGCGGCCGTGTCGGTCTTCGGGACGTTGGTGTGGCCGTTGCCGTCGTTGGCGTCGACGTACGTCGCGGTCACGGTGTCGCCGGCCGCGACCTGCACGACGCCGTCCGGTGCGGCGGCGCCGCCCGCGGTATTGATCGTGCCCCTGAACACGCCGGAGTTGCCGGTCTCGACGAGCGTCGCGGTCTCGCCCGCGGGCTCGGTCAGGGACTTCACGTTGATCGTGACCGTGCCGGTGCCGCGCAGGTCGCGGTCGTTGACGCTGAGGTGCATCGTGCCCGCGCACGAGACGGTGGCTTCCGTGATCGCGACCTTGCCGTCGGACGTCGCGACGTTGTTGACCGCGGCGTACGCGTCGACGCGGCCCTGGCCGTACTCGTTGTCCTTGCCGGGCGCGCCGAGATCGACCGAGGTGTCCTGCAGGATCTGCTTGATCGTCGCGTTGTCGAGGCCGGGGTTCGCGGACAGCATCAGCGCGACGGCGCCCGCGACGTGCGGGGTCGCCATCGAGGTGCCGGACATGAACGTGTAGCCCGAGCAGAAGCTGCTGCTCTGGGTGTCCACGCCGGGGCCGGACACGTCGGGCTTGACCAGTCCCGGCGGGTAGGGCCAGTCGTTCCACGGCGCGATCGCGCTCCACGACACCGGGCCGCGGCTCGAGAAGCCGGCGATGGCGTCGCTGCAGTCGACGGCGCCGATCGTGATCACGGCCGGCACGTCGCCCGGCGTGCGGACGTTGTCGGGCTCGGAGCCCTGGCCCTCGTTGCCGGCCGCGATCACCATCGCGGTGCCCGCGGCGATCGTGTTCTCGGAGTTGACGCGCCACTGGTGGCGATCGGGGTTCTGGTTGTGCGGCCAGCCGAGGCTCATCGAGATCGCGCCGGCGTGGTTGTTGGCCGCGTACTGCATCCCGTTCCACACGTCGACCTCGTCGGCGAACGTCACGCCGACGCGGATGATCATCACCTTGGCGCCGGGCGCGACGCCGGTCGCGACGCCGCTGGTGCCGTCACCGGCGACCGTGCCCGCGGTGTGCGAGCCGTGGCCGTTCTCGTCGTTCGGATCGTTGTTGCCGAGGTCGAAGTTCCAGCCGATGAGGTCGTCGACGAAGCCGTTGCCGTCGTCGTCGACGCCGTTCTTGTCGGCGTTGTCCATCACGACGCCGTTGTGGTTGATGTCCTCGCCGGGGTTGACCCACACCTGGTGGTTGATGTCGGGGTGCGTGTAGCACACGCCGGTGTCGATCATCGCGATCAGCGCACCCTCGCCGCGGTTGCCCAGCTCGTTCCACACGCGCGGGGCCTGGATCAGGCTCACGCCGCACTCGGGCGTCGCGTCCGTGCTCGACGTCGCCGCGGGCGCGAGCGCCGCGAGCACGTCGGGCAGTTCGGGACACGACTTCGGGCCGAGGAACACGTCGCGCTTGGGATTCCAGTTCACGTGGTCGACCTCGGGACGCGCGGCGACCGCGCGGACCAGGTCGACCGGGAGGTCGGCCCCGATCACGTTGCCGATCCACAGCGGGCGCACGCGCCGGGCGCGCCCGGCCGTCGCGGCGGACTGGAGCTGGGCGCGCAGCCCGGCCTGGGTCCGGAGCGCGTGCTCCTGCAGCGCGCCGAGCACGGCCTTGCGCCGGGCCTCGGGATCGCGGGCCGCGACGGCATGCGCCGCGAGGGCCGGCCCCGTCAGCTGGTCGCGCAGGACGATCGAGACGGGAATCAACTCGTCGGCGCCCGCCTTCGACATAACATCCGGCAACTCGCCCGTGTATTTCGCGGCGTTCGGGTCGGCCGCCGGCGGCGCAGCGGCCAGCGCGGACAGGACGGCGAGGCACACGACCACGACGACACACGACCAGCGGCGCAGGCTCATCGGATCCTCCCGCGCACTCTTATCCGGCGTTCGTGAGACAGGTGCAACAGATTGTTTGAAACGGCTTGCGATGGTCGTCGCTGACCGGGCCGAGCAAGCTCGGCCCCTACGAACTGAAGGCGGACACGAACCGCAACCACGCCGCGCGGATCTCGTCGAACGACTCGCGCCCCATGACGTAGCGCAGCGCGAGCGGCGCCGACTGGTCGAGCCCGACGCGCGCCCGCGCGAGGCGCGCGCCGAGCCCCGCGGGGAGGAGCGTCGTCGTCACCGTACGCCGCGTGCGCTCGGTCCAGCGGAACTTCCAGGGGTCGGTGCCGCGCAGGAAGTTCATCTCGCGCGCGCCGGCTTCGACGAGGCGCTCCATCACGACGCCCGTCATGTAATGGCCGGGCGAGTACTTCGCGTACTGCACCGCGAAGCCCATCTGGTAGCCGTAGTACACGCCGTCGTGCAGGAAGCCGTAGTGCGAGGCCGCGGGGCGGCCTTCGAGGAACAGGATCCAGAACCACAGGTCGCCCGCGTCGTGCAGACGGTGCGCGAGCGCGTTCTGGAAACGCGCGTATTCCTCGCGGCGGAAGTTGCCGCCGCGCTCGGTCGCCTCCATCCGGTCCTGGTGCAGCTCCGCGAGCATCTGCATGCCCTCGTCGACGGTCACGTCGCGGCCGACGAGCTTCCACTGCGGCGCGAGCTCGCGCTCGATGACGCGCCGGTAGCGGCGGATCTGCTGCCGGAAGTGCGGATTGCAGGCGGCGAGGTAGTCGTCGTAACGGCGCGGCAGCACGATGTACGGGCAGCGGGCACGCAGCTCCACGACCTGCTCGAGGTCGCGCCGCTCGCGCCAGCGCGCGGCGAGCGCGAGGAGTGCGGCGCCGTCCTCCATCTCGGAGAACTCGGCGTAGTCCCAGTCACGCTCCTCGAACAGCACGGGTTCGAGCGCGTCGGCGACGGCTTCGGCCTGGCCGGGCAGCACCAGCGCGTCGAGGAAGTCGGGGTTTGCGAGGTCGCCGAAGCCGATGTTCCGCAGGATCCGTGCGCGACCCAGCTTCGTCGCGCGCACCTGGCGGTAGAGCGGCACGATCGCCACGATCGCGCCCGCCGCGTCGCGCACGACGTACGTGCGCTCCTCGCGCCCGCGCGCGAGGTGCTCCCACCACGTCGCGAGGAAGCCCCACGTCATGAAGACGCTGCGCGTCGTCGAACGCGGCAGCAGCGCGTCCCATGCGGCGCGCAGGTCGCACAGCGCCCCGCGTTCGACCTTCATCGCGAGGGTCCTCCGAGCAGCTCCGCGTAGAGCGCCTCCGTGCGTTCGAGCATGCGGTCGAGGCCGTACTCGCCCTGTGCGCGAGCGCGGGCCCGCGCGCCGAGGCCGGCCGCGCGCGCCGGCTCCGCGAGCAGCGCGCGCACCGCGGACGCGAGCGCGGCCGGGTCGCCCGGCGGGACGAGCACGCCGCAGCTGCCGCCGTCGAGGCACTCGGGGTTGCCGCCGACGGCGGTCGCGACGATCGCGCGCCCGGCCGCCATGGCCTCGAGCAGTGCGTTGCTCATCCCCTCCGACAGCGACGGCAGCACGAACAGGTCGAGCGCGGCGAGGAGGCCCGGCACGTCCTCGAGCGGCCCGGGCCGCAGCACGCGGTCTGCGACGCCGGCCTCCGCCGCCGCGCGCGCGAGCGCGTCCGCGTAGGCGCCCTCGGCGGTCCCCGCGAGCACGAGCCTCACGCGCGGGTTCTCGCGCAGGAGCGGCGTGAGCGCCTCGAGCAGCACCGCCTGCCCCTTCACCGGCTTCACGGTGCCGACCGCGCCGACGAGGATCTCGCCCGCGGCCACGCCCAGCCGCGCGCGCAGCGCGGCGCCAGCGCCGCCGCCGAAGCGCGCGACGTCGACGCCGTTGGGGATCGCGACCACCTTCGCCGCGGGCGCGCGCTCCACGTCGATCGTGAAGCGGCGGACGGCCTCGGAGTTGGCGACGATCCGGTCGACGAGCCGGTGGGTCCAGCGGTAGCCGCGCAGGTGGCCGGGGCGGTGGGACTTGAGCGCGCGGCGCGTGGTCACGATCGCGCGCGGCCGGCCGCGCCGCGCGGCGAGCATGCCGTAGAAATCCGCGTCGAAGAGGAACGTGTGCACGACGGCGACGTGCTGCTCGCGCACGAGACGCCCGAGCGAGAGCAGCTTCTTCAATGCGGCCGGCCGGCGCAGCGGCCCCGCGATGCGCAGTTCGTCCACGGCGACGCCGCCCGCCGCGAGCCGCGCCCCGAGCGCGCCGCCCTGGCCGAGGAGCGCCACGCGCGGTACGACGCGCCCGCGCCGCGCGAGCCCCTCGGCGAGCGCGACGACCGCGAGCTCGGTCCCGCCGGGACCGAGGCTTCCGGT
>JABLTH010035215.1_pt1 | contig 21447 bp, 20 predicted proteins | sample 7875711 | NCBI WGS metagenome assembly JABLTH01 (sample SAMN14941262, study PRJNA633318) | bioreactor metagenome | isolation source: bioreactor | place: China | collected 2019-03-05 | reverse complement strand
GGCGATCTCGCCGCGCCGCGCGCGATGGACCGGGTGATCTGCGGCGACGTGGGCTTCGGCAAGACCGAGGTCGCGCTGCGCGCCGCCTTCGCCGCGGCCACCGCCGGCAAGCAGGTCGCCGTGCTGGTGCCGACCACGCTGCTCGCCCAGCAGCACTTCCGCAACTTCGCCGACCGCTTCGCCGACTGGCCGGTGAAGGTGGACGTGCTGTCGCGCTTCCGCTCGACCAAGGAAGTGAACGAAGCGCTCAAGCGCCTCGCCGATGGCCAGATCGACGTGATCGTCGGCACCCACAAGCTGCTGCAGCCGGACATCAAGTTCAAGAACCTCGGCCTGGTGATCGTCGACGAGGAGCAGCGCTTCGGCGTGCGGCAAAAGGAGCAGCTGAAGAAGCTGCGCGCCGAGGTCGACCTGCTGACCATGACCGCCACGCCGATCCCGCGCACGCTGAACATGGCGATGAGCGGCCTGCGCGACCTGTCGCTGATCACCACCCCGCCCGCGCATCGCATGGCGGTGCGCACCTTCGTCGCGGCATGGGACCCGGCGACGATCCGCGAAGCGTTCCAGCGTGAGCTGTCGCGCGGCGGCCAGGTGTATTTCCTGCACAACGAAGTGGAATCGATCGAACGCACGGCGCGCGAGCTGCAGGAGCTGATTCCCGAAGCGCGCATCGGCATCGCCCACGGCCAGATGCCGGAGCGCGAGCTGGAACAGGTGATGGCGGACTTCCATCGCCAGCGCTTCAACGTGCTGGTGTGCACCACGATCATCGAGACCGGCATCGACATCCCGACCGCCAACACCATCATCATCAACCGCGCCGACCGCTTCGGCCTGGCCCAGCTGCATCAGCTGCGCGGTCGCGTCGGCCGCTCGCACCACCGCGCCTATGCCTACCTGGTGGTGCCGGACCGCAAGTCGATGACGCCGGATGCGGAAAAGCGCCTGGAGGCGCTGGCCTCGCTGGAAGAACTGGGCGCCGGCTTCACCCTGGCCACCCACGACCTGGAGATCCGCGGCGCAGGCGAGCTGCTGGGCGACGAGCAGTCCGGCCAGATCCAGGAGATCGGCTTCGGTCTCTACACCGAGCTGCTGGACCGCGCCGTGCGCGCGCTGAAGAGCGGCAAGGTGCCGGACTTCGACCTCAGCTCAGAACACGAGACCGAGGTGGAGCTGCACCTGCCGGCGCTGATCCCGGACGACTACCTGCCCGATGTGCACGCACGCCTGACGCTGTACAAGCGCATCGCCAGCGCACGCAGCGACGAGCATCTGCGCGACCTGCAGGTCGAGATGATCGACCGCTTCGGCCTGCTGCCGGAGCCGACGAAGAACCTGTTCGCGCTGGCCACGCTGAAGCTGATGGCCACGCCGCTGGGCATCCGCAAGCTGGACTTCGGCCCGACCGGCGGGCGCATCCTGTTCCGCGAGAAGCCCGAGGTCGACCCGCTGCTGATCATCAAGCTGATCCAGAGCCTGCCGCGGGTCTACAAGCTGGAAGGCCAGGACAAGCTCAAGGTCGTGCTGGACCTGCCCGGCGCCACGGAACGCATCCGCAGCGCGCAGGAGGTGTTGATCATGCTGGGGGCAAGGCGCCCGGCCTGACCCTCGGGCGATCAGGCGCGCACGAGGTATTGCACGCTGAACATGCGCTCGGGGTCCAGCCAGACCTCGCGCACCGCCAGCCCGGCCCGATGCGCGAGGGCGGCGAAATCTTCCAGCGAGTACTTGCAGCTGTACTCCACGTGCATCGCCTCGTTTTCGCGGAAACGCGCCTGCTGCCGCCCGACGCGGACCACCTGCTCCTCGCTGCTGAGGATGTGCGTTTCGATACGGCCGGCCATCGGGTTGTAGCGCGCACGATGGCGGAAGCGGCGCAGGTCGAAATCGCTGCCGATCGCCCGATTGACGTGGGCCAGCATGTTCAGGGTGAACTCGGCGGTGACGCCGGCTGCGTCGTTGTAGGCCGCTTCGAGCAGCGCCGCGTCCTTCTTCAGGTCGACGCCGATCAGGATGCCGCCGCTCTCGCCCATTTCCCCGCGCATCTTGCGCAGCAGCATGGCGGCATCGGCCGCCTCGAAATTGCCGATGGTGGAACCGGGGAAGTAGATCGCCGTGCGGCGCGTGGCGCGTGGCGCGATCGGCAGGCGCAGCGCGCGAGTGAAGTCTGCGCACAGCGGTTGCATGGCGACGTCGGGGAAGCGCGCGCCAAGACGCTCTACGCTCTGTCGCAGCGGTTCCGGGGAGATCTCCACCGGCACGTAGGCCACCGGCGAGGTCAGGTGCTCCAGCAGCAGGTCGGTCTTGACCGCATGCCCGCTGCCGTACTCCACCAGCCGCACGTCGGGCCCCAGCGCAGCGCCGATATCCGCACCGTGCATGCGCATCAACGCGATCTCGCAGCGGGCGAGGTAGTACTCCGGCTGCTGGCAGATCGCCTCGAACAGCTCCGAGCCGCGCTCGTCGTAGAACAACCAGGACGGCAGGTGCTTCGGCCTGGCGGACAGGCCGCGCTGCACCACTTCGAGGATGAAATTGTCGGGGGGGCGACGGTCGTCGTCGCGCAGCCAGGCGGCCTGGGGTGTGCTGCTCATAAGTCCTTTCCGAGTCGGATTCCAGCGAACTGCCAGCGTGCATGCGGAGGGAAGAAGTTGCGGTAGCTTGCACGCACGTGGTCGCACGGCGTGACACAGCTACCTCCGCGCAGCACCCACTGACCGTTCATGAACTTGCCGTTGTATTCGCCCAGCGAGCCCGGCAGCGTCCGGAATCCCGGATAGCTGACGTACGGTGAGGCCGTCCACTCCCACACGTCGCCGAACACCTGACGCAGACCCTCGCCTGGCGTGGCGGGCTGCGGGTGCAGGCGCGACTGCTCCTGCAGGTTGCCCTGCACCGGCAGTGCCGCTGCCGCGGCCTCCCATTCGGCCTCGGTGGGCAGGCGCGCCTCGGCCCAGCGTGCGAAGGCGTCGGCCTCGAAGTAGCTCAGGTGACACACCGGGGCTTCGGGGTCGAGCGGCTGCACGCCGCCAAGGGTGAACTCGCTGGCAAGGTCGTCCTGCCAGTAGAGCGGACGCTGCCAGCCCTCGGCCTGCACCGTGGCCCAGCCGTCGGACAGCCACAGGCCGGGTTCGAGATAGCCGCCGTCGTGCACGAAGGCGAGGTATTCGGCATTGGTCACCAGCCGGTTGGCCAGGGCGTGCGGTTGCAGCAGCGTGCGATGACGGGGCGTCTCGTTGTCGAAGGCGAAGCCCGCGCCGTCATGGCCGATGCCGACGACGCCCTCGCCGCCGGCGACGAAACGCAGCGGCTGCGGCGATGACGAACGCACGGTCCATCCGTCCGTCCGGTAGGCCGGCTGCAGCGGGTTGCACCACAGGGCGTGCTTGATGTCGGTGAGCAGGAGTTCCTGGTGCTGCTGTTCGTGGTTCAAACCGAGCTCCACCAGCGTGGCGAGGTCCGGATCGTCGCCGGCCTCCAGCCATTCGCCGACGGCATCGTCGACGTAACGCCGGTAATCCAGCACTTCGGCCAGCGATGGTCGTGACAGCAGGCCACGGCGCGGCCGGGCGTGCATCGGCCCGACCGACTGGTAATAGGAATTGAACAGCACCATCCAACCGGGATGACGCGCCACGTAGCCGGGACGCCGCGCCAGCACGAACTGCTCGAAGAACCAGGTGGTATGCGCAAGATGCCACTTGCCCGGACTGGCATCGGCCATCGACTGCACCATCATGTCCTCGGGCGACAGCGGCGCGGCCAGGGCCACCGTGACCTGACGGATGCGGTCGAATCGCGTGCGGAGGGACGTGTCGACGGGCAGGCGCGGCGTCCTCATGGGAAACACCGGGTACCGTAAACGCGGGAGCAGGAACAGCGGCCGAAGCGCAGGAGCATGCACGATGCCAGGCAGGGAACCGAACCGGGATATTCCGGTACCGGGCGTTCAGATCCTGTGATACGCCGATGGCGGATAGTGGACATGCGCATGCGTACCGGTGTTGGATGCATCACACTCTTCCCCGCGGATCTTGAGGTGCTCTCATGAGAACGGCCATCGCCCTTGTCCTGGCTGTGGCGACGGTGGGCGCCGTCGCCGCCGAGTCGACGCCGCCACGCACGCCGATCCGGCCGATCGGCAACTGCCTGCGCATCGACCAGATCAACGAGTGGCATGTCATCGACGATCGCACCGCCACGGTGCGCACCGGCCCCAAACGCTACGTGGTCGGCCTGCAGGCCCGCTGCCCGCGCCTGGGGCAGCCGCCGGCTGGCTTGATCTTCCACCCCAACCGATCGAACCGGACGCTGGGGATGTACCGGATCTGCGGCGAAGTCGGCGAGACGGTCAGTTCGTACCATCAGCCGCCATGCGCGATCCAGTCGGTGCGGATGGTCGACAAGGCCGAATTCGACCGGCTATCGGCCAAGGCGCGCCGCAGCGGCAGCGGCGCCGACCAGCCCACGGCCAAGCCTTAGGAGACACACAAGAAAACGCCCGGCCAAGGCCGGGCGTTCTCGATCGTAACGTCGTCTGCTGGGTGCGACGGCTCAGTCACCGTCGTCGTCGTCACCGTCGTCACGGATATAGCGGGTGTTGTACGGATCGCTGTAGACCACGGTGCGCGTGACCACGCGACGCTCGACCACCGGGCGATCCTCGTAGATCACCGTGGTGCGCGGTCGGGTATAGACCACCGGGGCGTCGTAGTAGACCGGGCGCGGATTCACTGCCGCATCGATCAAACCGACCATCGCGCCGGCCACCAGCGCACCGGCGACCCAGCGACCGCCTTCCCAGTGGCCGCCGCGGTGATAGCCACCGTGATAGTAGCCACCGTGGTAGCCGTGATAACCACCGCGGTAGCCGTGGCCCCAGCCGTCATGGCCCCAACCGTGCGCGCTGGCGGCGAACGGCATGGCCAGCGCCGCGCCGATCATTACGCCGGCGGCCGCGAATTTCTGTTTGCCAAGGATGCCAGTCATGCGAGCTACCTCCTTTGAACCTGGGGGCCATGCTCGGCTCGCGCCACTTAATCGCCACTGAAAATTCATCGGCGCTTGATTCTTGCGTTTTCCCACGGATTTTCGTTCGACGGGCCATGCAGGCGCAGCAGCCAGCAGCCGTGGATGTCCGCCCGCCGGGCGAAATCGAACGGGATGCTCGGTCCGCTCCAGTCCTCGATGCTGAACCGCTCTTCCAGCGCCGCGCGATCGAGCGCGAAGCGGCGAAAATTGTTCGAGAACACGATCACGCCGCCGTGGGCCAGCCGGTCGCCGCAGGCCTCGAGCAGGGCAACATGGTCGCGCTGCACGTCGAAATCCTCGGCACGCTTGGAGTTGGAGAAGGTCGGCGGATCGACGTAGATCAGCCCGTAGCGCTCGCGATCCGCGCGCAGGAAGCTCATCGCATCGGCCTGCATCAGCCGGTGCCGCGCGCCGCTGAAGCCGTTCAGCGCGAGATTGCGCGAGGCCCAGTCCAGATAGGTGGCCGACAGGTCCACGCTGGTGGTGTCCTGCGCCCCACCGGCGGCGGCGTAGACGCTGGCCGTGGCGGTGTAGGCGAACAGGTTGAGGAAGCGCCGCCCCTTGGCCAGCTCGCACAGCTTCGCCCGCACCAGCCGGTGGTCGAGGAACAGGCCGGTGTCCAGGTAGTCGGTGAGGTTCACCAGGAAGCGCAGGCCGCCCTCCTCCACCTCGACGAACTGGCCCTGCTGGTCGAAATGGCCGTACTTGGAGCCGCCCTTGCCGCGTTCGCGGGTCTTTACCGCGACATGGTCGCGCGGCACCTCGAACACCTCGCCAGCCACACGCACCAGCTCGCGCAGGCGGGTCTGCGCCACCGCCGCGGGCACCTCGGCCGGCGCGCGGTATTCCTGCACGTGCAGCCAGCGTTCGCCGCCCGCGTTGCCGTAGACGTCGACGGCGGCGGCGTATTCGGGCAGATCCTGATCGTAGGCACGCCAGCAATGAATGCCCTCGCGCTCCAGCCGCTTGCGCAGATGGCGGACGTTCTTCTCCAGCCGATTCTTCACCATCTGCGCGCCGGGCGACAGCGGCTTCGGCTCGCGCGCCACCGCCTCGCGGGCGTGCAGCTCGAAGATCAGCAGCACCGTCTCCAGCGCGCCGTTGTAGAGCGTGTACTTCTTGTCCGCGCGCAGCGGCATGGCGCGCCCCAGCTCGATATCCCCCGCCAGCACGGCAGCTCGCCAGCCGGCGAAATGCGTGCGCAGCGTCTCACCCAGCGCCCGATAAAGCTGCGGCATCTGCTCGCGTTCGCCCAGGCGCTCGCCGTAAGGCGGATTGGTGATCACCAGGCCGCGCGCCACACCTGGCGGGGGCGTGGCGTGGCTGGCGTCGTGCCGGTCCAGCGTGAAGAAGCCGGCGACGCCGGCAGCCTGCGCATTGCGCTTGGCGGTCTGCACCATCCGCGGGTCGGCATCGGCGCCGAAGAAGCAGGCGCGCAGGGTGCGCAGGCCGGCTTCGGCGCGCGCGCGCGCCTCCTCGTGCAGGCGCTTCCACAGCCCGATGTCGTGCTGCGCCCAACCGAGGAAACCGAAGTACTCGCGATGCAGGCCCGGCGCCACGTCGGCGGCCATCCACGCGCCTTCGATCAGCAGCGTGCCCGAGCCGCACATCGGGTCCAGCAGCGCACCGCCTTCGGCGTAGATCTGCGGCCAGCCGCCGCGCAGCAGCATGGCCGCGGCAAGGTTTTCCTTCAGCGGCGCCTCGCCCTGCATCTCGCGCCAGCCACGGCGATGCAGCGGACTGCCGGACAGATCCAGCGACAGCGTGGCGCGGTCGCGGCGCAGGCGCAGGTGGATCCGCACGTCCGGCTCGTCGGTGACCACGTCGGGACGCTGGCCGGTGCGCTGGCGGAACTGGTCGACCACCGCATCCTTGGCCCGCTGGGCGAGGAACTGGCTGTGATTGAGCTTGCTCTGCGTGGTGTGCGCGTCCACCGCCAGGGTGGCCCGCTCGGACAGGTGCGTGGACCAGTCAACCGACTGCACGCCGGCGTACAGCGCCTCGTCGGCGGCCGCGTCGAACTCGGCCAGCGGCAACAGCACGCGACTGGCCAGGCGCGACCACAGGCAGGCAAGGTAGGCGGTTTCCAGCGTGCCGGCGAAGCGCACGCCCGAGAGCGCCTCGTGCACGTCCTCCGCACCGAGCGCGGCCAGTTCGTCTTTCAGCAGGTATTCCAGGCCCTTCGGGCAACTGGCGAAGAAGGCCGTCATGCGCGCGCCGCCAGGGACTCGAGGAACAACCGGAACTGCCCGGCGATCGCGTCCACGCTCGCCGACAGGCGATGGTCGTCGTCGAGGATCAGCAGCGGCAGCTGCCGCCGTTCGGCAAAGGCGTATATGTCGTCCAACGGGCAGAGCTCGTCGCGCCAGCCGTGGATCAACATGGTGGGCACGTCGGGCGAGACGTCGAAATCCACCTCGCAGCCTGGGATGGATTCGGGCGTCGCCATCAGGAACAAGCCGGCCACCGGCTGCTCCAGCGAGGCCAGCCCGGAGACGAAGGCGCCCATGCTGGAGCCAACCAGCACCGGCGGCGCCGGCTGGGCCCGGATCAGCGCCTCCAGCCGCGCCAGCCGCGGCGCAACCGAGCCGGCGTGTCCACGCGCGTCGTCCTGGCGGTAATCCGGGCGATGCGTGGTCCAGCCCAGCGATTCGGCCAGCTTCGCCAGCGCACTGACCTTGGTGGCGTCGGGGCCGGAGTCGGCACCGTGCGAGAGGATGATCGGGGGGCGCATGCGGACGGCTCGGCGTGGCGGGTCGTTCATGATACCGCGGCACCGTGCGAGACTTCCGCGCATGCCTGTGACCGTCCACGACCATTTCCTGCCCTACGTCGATCGCCTCGCCGAGCGCCAGGCCGGCGCCGTCGTCCTGGTGGTGATCCACTGCACCGAACTGCCCGACCTGGCGATGGCCAGGGAATACGGCGAACGGGTGCTGCACGACAGCGGCACCGGCAACAGCGGGCACTACTACATCGACCGCGACGGACGCATCGAGCGCTACGTGCCGGGCACCCGCGTGGCGCACCACGTGCGCGGCTGCAACCCGCACTCGATCGGCATCGAGCTGGTCAACACCGGGCGCTACCCGGACTGGCTGGATTCGCGCCACCAGGCGATGGACGAGCCCTATCCGCCAGCCCAGATCGCGGCACTGAAGGCGCTGCTGCTGCAATTGCGCGCCGAGTTCCCGGCGCTGCGGCAGGTCGCCGGTCACGAGGACCTGGACACCGCCCGGGTACCGGCCAGCGATGATCCGTCGCTGGAGGTGCCGCGCAAGCGCGATCCCGGCCCGCGGTTCCCGTGGGACGAGGTACTGGCCGGCGCGGGGCTGGAGCGCGTCTTCGGCTGAGGCCGGCTAGGGCGGGCGCTTCATCGCAAAGCGGTCGCGGGTGGTCGAGTACCACACACCCCCCATGCGGCCGACCAGGTCGAGCTTGCCCGGGTCGACGTGCCGCTCGTCGGCCATCACCGCGTCGTCGATGTGGGCCAGCAACACGCGCGCGAAGATCAGGAACTGGCGCGGGCTTTCTGCCGGATACGGCGTGATGCGCTCCACCTCGCACTCGAACGCCACCGGCGCATGCACCAGCCGCGGCACGCCCACGCGCGTGGCCGGCACGGTGTCGAGGCCGCACAACTCGATCTCGCTGACTTCCGGCGGCAACGTGGCAGCCGTCTCGTTCATCACCCGCGCCATCGCCGCGTTGACCAGGTGGATCACCATCTGCCCCGTCTGGCGGGCATTGACCAGGGTGTCCTTCAGGCGGCCGCCGGGATTGAGCCCGACATTGACCATCAACGTCGGCGGCTGGTCGCAGATCACCTGGAAGAAACTGAAGGGCGCCAGGTTGGACGCTCCGTCAGACGAGACGGTGGCTACCCAGGCAATCGGCCGCGGCGTCACGGTGGCGGTGAGCCAGCGGTAGGCCTCCTCGGCGCTGAGGCCGGCCAGGTCCAGTTGCATCGTGCGGTGTCCTTCGGAGGTAGGCAGGCGCGCAGTCTAGCGTCGGCTGCCACCCCGATCAGGACAATCGCAGCACGGACGTGTCGACCGGGGTCAGGCGAAAGCGTCGAGCAGGCCCACCGCGCTGATGGCCGCCGGTGCCGCGGACACCTCGCCGATCGCCGGGTCCGCCGTATCGCCGGCAGCGCCGGACGACGAGGAACGGTTGCCATCGCCACCTCCGGCCGACTGCTGTCCGACGTGCGCCTGGCCCAGGGACAGTCCCTGCTGCGCGAGCAGCGTGTCGAGCTGCGGCAGGGTCTGCTGCAGCGCGTGGACGGTCGCCGGATGCTGCGCCGCGAAGGTCACGTCGACCTGGCCGGTGTGCTGCACGCTCACCTTCACGTCGAGCGAGCCGAGCTCTTCCGGATGCAGCTTGATGCGTGCCTGCTTGATGTCCTGCCCGCCCAGCCAGGCCACCTGCTGGCCGAGCTGCCGGGTGAAATCGGCGCTGCCGACCTGGCCGGTGATGGCGAGCGCGTGCGGTGCCGTCGCCAGCGGCGCGGGGGCCGCCTGCGAGTTGGCCTGCATCAGTCCGGCAAGTGCGTCGAGGTTGGCCTTGTCGTCCTGTCGCATCGCCTTGGGCTGCCCCGAAGCGAACAGCTCGTTGAACGAAGCCAGGCCCGGAATGGCCTGACCGCTGCCGTTCGCTGCCGGATTGGCGCCGGTCGAGGTGCTGCCATCGCTGGTCGTGGCTGCTGCCGGATCGGCGCTGCCCGACGCCATGGGCGCACCGGCGGAGGGCGAGCCGCCCAGTGATGCCTTGAGGATGCTCGCCGCCATCACCTTGGCCGCGCCGCCGGCGGCGACCGACGCGTTGGCCGGCATCGCCTGCCCCAGTAACGCGAGCATGGCTCCCGCCACCGAGGCGGCGCCGGCGGTCGGCGCATCGTCGTCGTGCGACACCGGCTTGTCCGTGGGCGCGCCGGATGCATCGGCATCGGCGCCGGGCGCAGCCGTGGCCTTGGTCCCGCCAGCCATCGATGCGGTGGCCGCAGCGTTGCCCGCGGCAGCCTCGTCAACCGCCGTGTCCTTGCCGCCGGCGGCCGCCGCCTGGCTGGCCGCATCCTTCGACGCCGGCTTGCCACCACTGGCATCCGCACGACCGGACGCTGCCGACTCGGACCCGGCCGTGTCCGAGCCGGATTGCCGCTGGCGGGCAGCGTCCAGGTGACTGTCGAAGACGCGGGCTGCATCGCCGGAGCCCGCGCGGGACTCGCTGGGCGGGGCGACCGGACCGGGCGTGGCGACGGAAATCTTGGGAAACGGAGCGGTGGCGGGCATGGCGACCTCGTCGGGATTTCGTCGCGGACGACGTGTTACGGGCTAGGGAGCAAGGTTCGCGCCAACCGGCACATACGATCAGCGCGAATGCCCCGGCGGGCGCCGGTGCTGCATGCGTTCGTCCACGTCGGACTGCTCACGCCGGTCTTCGGCCTTGCGCTCGGCCTCGCGATAGCGGCTCACCACGCTGTCCAGCGCCTTCTCCCGCGCATGCGCCTCGCGCCAGTGGCCGCGCGCGTGCTCCAGGTGACGCTGCTGGCGCTGCACTTCGAGCACCTGCTGGGCGATCGCCTGGTCGATGCGGTCGATGAACTGCTGGCGGTTGAGCAGCGCCTGCACGCTCATCCCACCGTCCTGCCCCGCCGCATAGTCGTGCCGGTAGCGCTTGAGCTCTTCGAGCTGATGCTCGGCGCGCGTCAGCTTCTGCTGCTGCTCGGCCAGACGCTGCATGGCGTGATCGCGGCGTTCGTGTGCCTGGTCTACCGCCGGCTGCAACCGATCGGCGCGCGACCTCATGCATCGCCCTCGCCGGTCAACGTGCACAGCGCCTCGATCCCCTGGGCCAGGGTCATCGGTTCGTCGACTTCCTGCTGCAGGAACGCGCGCAGTCGCGGCCACATCGCGATGGCATGGTCGACCTGCGGGTCGGAACCCTTCTGGTAGGCACCCACCGCGATCAGGTCGCGCTGCTGGCGGTAGGCCGAATAGATCTGGCGGAAGCGCTGCGCCGCGCGCAGGTGTTCGCGGCGCACCACCGCCGGCATCACGCGGCTGATCGACGCCTCGATGTCGATCGCCGGGTAGTGGCCGGCTTCGGCCAGGTCGCGCGAGAGCACGATGTGGCCGTCGAGGATCGCGCGCGCGGCATCGGCAATCGGGTCGTGGCGATAGTCGTCGCCCTCGGTCAGCACGGTGTAGAACGCGGTGATCGAGCCGCGCCCTTCGGCATCGTTGCCGGCGCGCTCGACCAGTGCCGGCAGCATCGCGAACACCGACGGCGGGTAGCCCTTGGTCGCCGGCGGCTCGCCGATCGCCAACGCGATCTCGCGCTGCGCCTGGGCGTAGCGGGTGAGCGAATCCATCAGCAGCAGCACGCGCAGGCCGCGGTCGCGGAACCATTCGGCGATCGCCGTGGCGTACTGCGCACCGCGCAGGCGCTTGAGCGGCGGCGCGTCGGCCGGCGCAGCGACGATCACCGCACGGCGGCGGCCTTCCACGCCGAGCGTGTGCTCGACGAATTCCTTCACCTCGCGACCGCGCTCGCCGATCAGGCCGACCACCACGACGTCGGCGTCGGTGTACCTGGTCATCATGCCCAGCAGTGTCGACTTGCCGACGCCGGAGCCGGCGAACAGGCCCAGGCGCTGGCCGCGACCGACGGTGAGCAGCGCATTGATCGCACGCACGCCGGTGTCCAGCCGCGTGTCGATCGGCTTGCGCTCCATCGGGTTGATCGGTTCGGCCTTGAGCGAGGCCTGCTCGTCGGTATCCAGCGGCCCCATGCCGTCCAGCGGCAGGCCGTCGGCGCCGACCACCCGACCGAGCAGGCCCTGCCCCACCGGCAGGCCGCCGGCGTGGGCGCATGGACGGACCCGCGCGTTCGGCAGCACGCCATGCATCTCGCCTACCGGCATCAGCAGCAGGCGCTCGTCGGCGAATCCGACCACTTCGGTATCGAGCAGGTCGCCGTCGGCGGAATCGACCAGGCAGCGCGACCCCAGCGCGGCCTCGCAACCCTCCGCCTCGAGGGTCAGGCCGACCACGCGGCGCAGCCGGCCTTCCACGGTCAGCGTGTGCGCCAGTTCGGCGCGGCGACCACGCCGGACCAGGCGCTCGCGCCAGCGCTCGTTGCGCATGGCCTGCAAATCCGTAGTCACCGCGGGCTCCCGTCGCGGAAGGGCCGGCGACGGGCCGGCACAGCAGGAAAATCGCGCCGCGGGTGGGCACCCGCGGGACGGGGGGATCGCTTGGGCCAACCTGCCGCGCCGTCGGGGAGGGCGAACGGGGGGATCGGCTTCGCGGCCACCCACCAGCGGCGCGAAAGGGAAAGGCTGCGGCAGCAGCGCCGCCACAGCCTGCGAAGAAGAGCCAGGCGCAGGAAGATCGTCACGTGCACGGTCGCCTGGACGTCACCGGAGCGAGCATCACGACGGGCGATGCGCGCTGCCTGGCGGGGGTCGCGCGGCAGTTCGGCCAGTGCCACCCACTCGCTGGCCGGCTGCGCGGCGCCATGAGCCACCCGATGCCGCCAGGTGGCCGGATGTGCGGCCATCGAGACCACGCTCGGGTGGCGCGAGGGCGACGTCACGCGGTCACCTCGTCGTCGCCATCGTCGTCGGAGCCGATGCCAAGTACCGCATCGACCACGGCCGCCAGGCGTGCCTCGACCCGCGCATCGAGCCGCGAGCGATCGCTTTCGAGCATGCAGTCGCCTGGCGACAGCGCAGGATCGGGCAACAGTTGCCAGTGTTCTTCGGCCGCGCCGTGCTGGCGCAAGACCGCCAGATCGTCCGGATGCACGCGCACACGCACCTCGCGGGTGGCTGCGGGAAGCGCCCGCGCCGCCTGCTGCACGGCCTGCACGATCAGCGCCGGCGAGGTGGCCAGTTCATGCGCGATCACCCGACGGGCGATCACCGTGGCCAGTCGCGCCAGCTCCTGCTCGGTCGCCTCGTCGAGCGCGTCCAGCGGCCGCGCCGCGGCGTCCAGCATCGCCTCGAACCGGCGCACCATGACCTCGCGTTCGCGCGCCGCATCGACCAGCCCCTCGGCACGGCCGGCGGCGTAGCCCTCCTCGCGTGCCTGGCGCTCGAGCGCCTCCAGTTCGGCCACGGTAGGCGGGCCGCCCTGCTCCGTCGCCGACTCGGCAACCAGGCTGTCCGCCACCGGCGGCAGCTCCCAGCGCTGAAAGCCGGTGAACGCGTCGCGGATGATCTGGGCAGCCATCAGACGAAGTCATCTCCGCCAGCGGAAAGGGTGAGCTGGCCGGCGTCCGCCAGACGGCGGGCGATCATCAGCACTTCCTTCTGTGCGGCGTCGACTTCGCTCACGCGCACCGGACCGGACACTTCCAGGTCGTCGCGCAGCATGTCGGCGGCGCGCTTGGACATGTTGGCGAAGATCTTCTCGCGGATGCCCGGCTCGGCACCCTTCAGCGCAACGGTCAGGCGTGCCGACGGCACCTCGCGAAGCAGCGTCTGCATGCTGCGGTCGTCCAGCTCGACCAGGTCGTCGAAGACGAACATCAGCTCCTCGATCTTGCCGCCGAGGCCGGCGTCCTGCGTGCGGATTGCCGACATCAGCTCCGCCTCGCGGCTGGTCTCCATCGCATTGAGGATGTCCGCGGCTGCCTTCAGGCCGCCGACACTGGCCGACTTGAGCTTGTTCGAATTACCGGAGAACTGGCGCTCCATGATTTCGTCCAGCTCGTTCAACGCGTGCGGCTGCACGCCGTCGAGGGTGGCGATGCGCATGATCGCGTCCGAGCGAGTGCGCGGCGGCAGGTAGCCGAGCACTTCGGCGGCCTGGTCCGGTTCCAGGTGCGCCAGCACCAGGGCGATGATCTGCGGATGTTCGAGATTGATCAGCTCGGCGATCGCGCGGCTCTCCATCCACTTGAGCGATTCCAGCCCCTTGCTGGAGCGGCCGAGCAGGATGCGGTCGATCAGGCCCCCGGCCTTGCTCTCGCCCAAGGCGTTGGTGAGGATCTTGCGGATGTACTCCTCGGTGCCGACGCCAAGCGCGGTCTGGTGGCCGACGTCCTCGTTGAGCCGGTTGAGTACGCTCTCCACTTCGTTGCGGCTGACACTGGTGAGTCCGGCCATGGCCGAGCCGACCGCCTGCACGTCCCGCGCGGACAGGTGCTTGAGCACCTCCGCCGCATCCTGCTCGCCCAGCGTGAGCAGCAGGATCGCAGCCTGGCGGGCACCTTCGGAGACCTGCTCAGCCATTGTCGCCGACCCAGTTGCGGACCACCTGCGCGACCTGCTTGGGGTTCTCGCTCACCATGCGCTTGGCCATGTTGATCTTCTGCTCGTAGGCAATCGCCTGCCCGATACGGGCCGGTTCGTCCTCCGGAATATCGGCTATCTGCACGGAAACTTTCGGCATCGGCGACGGCAGCGCGTTGGCCGGCGCACCCTGCTGCGCCGGGCTGCGGGTGAGGCTCTTGAGCAGCGGCCGCAGCAGGCCGAAGGCCACCAGCAGCGCGACCAGGATGCCGCCGCCCTGCTTGATCAGGTCGAGCATGCCCGGGCGCTGCCAGAACGACATGGCCGGTTCGCTGCTGTCCTCGGCGACCGGATCGCGGTGGAACGGCTGGTTGACCACGCTCACCGTGTCGCCGCGCGCTGCGCTGAAGCCGACCGCGTTCTTGGCCAGGTCGGTCAGGTGGGCCAGCTCCTGCGCCGTGAACGGCTCGCTCTTGGCGTCCTTGCCGGTCCCGACCGTCTTGTTGTCGACCACCACCGCGACGCTCAGGCGGGCCAGCCGGCCGGCCGGATCGGTGACGTGGCTGATGGTGCGGTCCAGCTCGAAGTTGCGGGTCGCGCTGGAGGAACTCTCGGTAGGGATGCTCGTGGCGGTCTTCGCGGTGGCGGCGCCCGCCGAGCCGGCCTGCGGATTGGCCGCGGTAGGCTGCGCCGGGGTATTCGGCGGCTGGTTGCTCAGCGCGCCCGGCACGCCGTTGCCCGTCGTCCCGTCGGTGCGCTGCTCGCTGCTGGTCTGCTCGCTGCGCAGCGCAGGGTGGTCGGGGTTGTAGGTCTCCGAGGCCTTTTCGGTCTGGCTGAAGTCGAGGTCGACATAGACCTGCGCACGCACCTTGCCGGGGCCGACGATCGGGGTAAGCAGCTCCTCGATGCGCTCGGCGTAGGTGTTCTCGATGCGCGTGGCCAGGCGCAGGCGGGTATCGCCTACCGACGCCGCGCTGTCCGGCGTGTCGGCGGTCAGCAACTGGCCCTGCTGGTCGACCACCGAGACCTGCTTGGGATCGAGGTCCGGCACGCTGGACGACACCAGGTGCACGATCGCCGCCACCTGGCTGGCATCGAGCTGGCGGCCCGGGAACAGCGACACCAGCACCGAGGCGCTGGCCTGGTGGTTGTCGCGGATGAAGGCCGACGGCTTGGGCAGGGCCAGGTGCACGCGTGCCGAACGCACCGACTGCAGGTTGGCGATGGTGTTGCCCAGGTCGGTCTCCAGCATCTGCTGGTAACGCGTGCGCTCGGCCAGGTCGCTCATGCCGAACGGCGAATCGGCACCCGGCACGGTGGTGGCATTGGCACTGCCCTGCGGCAGGCCCTGCCCGGCCAGGCGCAGGCGGATCGAAGCCAGCTGCGACTGTGGCGCCATGATCGAGGCGCCGTCGGCACCGAGCGTGTAGGGCGTGTTGCTGGACTGCAGCGCCTGGGTGATCGCTGCGGCATCCTTCTGATCGAGACCGGCGTACAGCAGGCCGTAGTTCGGCGAGCGCGACCACAACACCACGGCCACGCCCATCGCCACGGCCAGCGCCACACCGACCAGCAGCATGAGCTGGCGCGAGGCCGGACTGCGCGCGATATCGCGCAGGTCCAGCCGCGCGGCGGGGCGGTCGCCGTCGACCTTCGCTTCGGTAGGAGTCATGCCGCCGTCTGCCATGGGGAGTGCGCTCTGTCAGGGATGCGTGGTGGGGAGAGCCGCGGTCAGACCGGCATGTTCATGATGTCTTTGTAGGCGTCGACCAGCTTGTTGCGGACCTGGGTCATCGCATTGAGCGATAGGTCGGCCTTCTGGATCGCCACCATGGTGCGGGCAAGATCGGCCCCCTTGTCGCCGCGCTCGAACGCCGCGGCCATGCGGCCGGCCTCGGCCTGGCTGTCGCCGACTGCGGCGATCGACTGCCGCAGCACGGCGCCGAAGCCACCGGCTGGCATCGATGCGGGCGAGGCCGCGGGCATCGCGGTGGAGGAGAAAGCCACCTCCGGCGAACGCACCTGCGAGGACATTTGCCGCATCTGGGAAAGCAGGTTGTTGACGTCGATCGAGCTCATGACGGATTTCCAACGCGTGACGGGTTGCAGTGCCAGTGCTGCAGGATGCGTGCCATCCAGGGGCAGCGTCGCGTCAGGCCGCCAGGCCGTTCTGCAGACCGTACTTGCGCAGCTTCTCGACCAGGGTGGTGCGCTGCATGCGCAGCAGCTTGGCGGCATGTGCCACCACGCCGCCGGTGGCATCCAGCGCCTGGCGGATCAGCCCGACCTCGATGTCGGCCAGGTGGTCCTTCAGGTCGATGCCGCCCTCGGGAAGCAGCGTCGCATCGTTGACGGCACGGACCGGCTCGATCACCGGGGCATCCATCATCTCCAGCAGGTGATGGCTGCTCGGCTCCTCGACCGGAACGCTGCCGCGGTAACGCTCGGGCAGCTCGGCAGCGCGCACCTCGGCATGCGGATACAGGATGGCTAGGCGCTCGACCAGGTTGCACAGCTCGCGCACGTTGCCCGGCCAGGCGTAACCACGCAGGGTCTGCAGCGCGCCGGGAGAGAATTTCGCCGAGCCGACGCCGCGGCGCTCCAGACGCTGGTTGAACTCGTCGACCAGCACCGGCAGGTCCTCCAGGCGCTCGCGCAGGGCCGGCAGTTCCAGCGGAAACACGCTCAGGCGGTAGTACAGATCCTCGCGGAACTTGCCGTCGGCGATCGCCTGTTCCAGGTTGCGGTGGGTGGCGGCAATGATGCGCACGTCGCAACGCTGGGTCTTGTTGCCACCGACCCGCTCGAACACGCGCTCCTGCAGCACGCGCAGCAGCTTGACCTGCATCGGCAGGCTCATGTCGCCGATCTCGTCCAGGAACAGCGTGCCGCCCTCGGCCAGCTCGAAACGGCCCTTGCGGGAGCTGATCGCGCCGGTGAAGGCACCCTTCTCATGGCCGAACAGCTCGCTCTCCAGCAGCTCGGCCGGGATCGCACCGCAGTTGATCGCGATGAACGGCTTGTCCTTGCGTGGCGAGCACTCGTGGATGGTGCGGGCGACCATTTCCTTGCCGGTGCCGGACTCGCCCAGGACCAGCACGCTGGAATCGAACGGAGCGACCTGACGGATCAGCGCGTTGACGCGGGCCATCGCCCGGGAGTCGCCAACGAAGCGCTGCTCGCCCCGGCGCGCTCCCTGCAACGGTTTGCAGGCATGGCGCACTGCATCGGCAAACTGCTCGTAGCGAAGCGGGAAGCGGACGGCGACCACACGGCCGGCGAACGGGGCGCTCGGCGAAAGCATGCGCGAGGCCATCGGCGAGTCCTCGGCCACCAGCACGGCCAGCTCGTCGAACTGCGCCGGCAACTGGTCGAGGGTCGACTCGTCGACGATGTCGCCGACATAGATGCCACGGCAGGCTCCGGCCGGGGGGAGCGTACTGACCTGCTGCGGATGGAACCCAAGGAACTGCAAGGCCGCTGTCACGGAGTCGGCCCGGGAAGGATTCGACTCGAAGACCAGGAAGTCCGTGTTGTCCATCGTGGTGACGCCTCTTGCTCGACTTGCGGGTGGGAGCGGCGTGGGTGGGGGAGCCGCCTCGATTTGCCGGGACGACGGTTTCCCGTCGGCCCTTGCCCGGAGAAGGGAGCAAGAAGAAGGCCAGACCTGGCGCCGGCCGATGCAGTTGAACGTCACCTGAAGCGACGCGTTTCGTCACCACGCATGCGGTGAGAAAAAGTGCACGTGACGTCGATCACGGATTGCCAACGTAAACGGCTTCTTCGTCCATTTTCATCGGCGTCGGCAGTGACCAAAAGTGACACGACGGGTTATCGACGCCGCCAAAAAAGTTTCGCCCCGGAAGAGCGGATCGTGATTTGGATCACACTCGCCGGAGATCACCTGCAACCGTTTGCAGGTGTTGCAGTTCGAAGTGACCCGATCGGCCACTGCCAGTCAGGTCAGGGACTGACGCGTCTCGGCAATTTTGCGCCTATGCGTGCGGAACACGAGGCGTTCCAGCGCGTCGGCGTGGGCTTCGCCGAGGGGACGGAAAGCGAGAAACGCGCGACCGTCGCCCAACGAGCGTTCGAGCGAAGCGGGCAACTCCAGCAGCAGGCTGGGACATACGTCTGGATGCAGCCGCACGCAGAGGTCCTGCCCGGCGGGCAGCAGGTCGGACGGCACCACGATACCCAGCGCGTTGAAGCGCACGGCCCGCCGCGGCGGAAGGCTGCCGACCGGTTGCAGCGCCCGGCCGACCAGTTCGACCAACGCGCTCAGCTTGGCATCCAGACGGGCCAGCTCCTGCATGACCGGGCCGTCGTCCTCGGGCTCCGGACGTCGTTCCTCGAGCGCCGCGATGCTCGCCATCGCGGCCACGCTGCGCTCAGCCAGCCGCGCCAGCGAGGCGGCATCCGCGTCCACGTCACGCGCCGTCACCGCCACGCGCAGCTCGTCGGCCACGCTGACGCGTTCAGAGAATTCGGGCCACAGGGCATGGGACATGTCGATCTCCCGCGGAACCGCCGATGCATCCGGCGGCAATGGAACGGCGCGCCGCGCTCAGGACGAACCGGCAGCGGTGATGTAGGCGCTCACGGCACGGTGGCCCGTGCGGGCGTGCGCCCGCTTCTGCTCCACCGCCTCGCGGGCGGCTGCCGCCAGACCCAGCAGTTCCTGCTGATCCTGGTAGAGCCGGCGCAAAGCCATCAAGCCCGCGGCATTGACCGGAGCCTGCCGCAACAGCCGGTCGCACGCTGCCTGATGTGCCGTGGCCGCGGCCCAGTCGCCCTCGCGGGCGCTGGACAGCATCCGCGCGCTGAGTTCCAGCGCGCGCTGCAGATCCGGGTGAGCGACGGATTCCATCAGCCCTTCTGCGCCTCCGCCTGCGCCAGATAGGCGCCGCGGATGCCCTGCCAGCCTTCGCGCACCGGTGCGAGCAGGCGCGAAGCTTCGTCCAGAGCGGCCAGGTCATCGTGCAACTGGGCGTAGAGCAGCCGGCGGATGACGTACTCGTACAGCGACTCCAGTCGTTGGCTGAAGGCCGGGTCCACCTTGTGGTCGAGGCTGTCGCGTAGTTCGCCGACGATCGCCACCGCCTTGGAGATGCAGGTGCCCTTGGCCGCCACGTTGCCGTGCTGTACGTGCCCACGGGCCTGCGCGATGCGGTCCAGCGCGCCATCGAGCAGCATGCCGACGAGCTGGTGCGGGTCGGCGCTTTCGACACCGCCGGACACGCTGTTCTGCTGGTAGAAGGCGCTGGCGTGGCGCATCGGTCCGTAGGTCATGGGGTACTCCGTTGGATCGCTTACTTGGTCTTGGTGTAGGTCGCTTCCAGCGCAGCCAGCTGGCTGGTGAGGTAGCTGCTGGTGTTGTTCAGCTGCGACATCAGGGTGTCCAGCGCGTTGTACTGGTCCAGCAGCTGCTGCTGGTACACGCTCATGCGCTGGTCCAGCTGCGTCTGCTGCGTGCCTAGCTTGGTCAGGCTGTCGTTGAGGCTCTGCTGCCGCGTGGCAATCACGCCGCTGGAACTGGTAAAGCCGTCCAGGGACGAATTCAGCTTCGTCGCATAACCGTTGGTGCCGGAGAACAGGTCCTGCACCGCCGAAGGGTTGCTCGACAACGCCGCGCTCAGCTTGTTGCTGTCCAGCGCCAGCGTACCGTCGGCCTGGCGGGTGATGCCAAGCACCGCCAGCGAGCCAATGCTGTTGCCGGACACCTTGCCGCTGAGCACGCCGGAAATCTGCCGCTGCACGGAATTCAACGTGGTGTCGCCCAGCAGGATGCCGGCCTGCCCGGTGGTGCTGTCGTAGCTGGACAGCGTGCCGACCGTCTGCTGGTAGCTGTTGTACGCATCGACGAAGCCCTGGATGGCATCGGTCGCCGCGCTGTTGTCCCGGGTGACCGTCAGCGTGGTGCTGCCGGCGGCCGCCAGATCGATGGTGACGCCGTCGATCGCGCCGCTGACGCTGTTGCTGGCGCTGGTGATGGCGATGCCGTCCAGGCTCAGGCTGGCGTCCTTGGCTTCGTTGGCTCCGGCCGTATTGAGCTGGGTGGCGAGCGTGGACAGGCCGCTGCTGCTGCCGGAGCCGGCGGTCACGGTGAAGCCGTTGGCCACGCCGGTCTTGGCCGAGCTGAGCAGCAACTGCGCACCGTTGGTGCCATTGACCACGGTCGCCTCGACTCCGGGATTGCCGGAGGCGGCGTTGATCTTCGCAGCGATGTCCGAGATCGTGTCGGTGGCCGATACCGCCACATCCACGCTGTTGCTGCCGACCGCGAGGGTCAGGGTGCCGGCGCCCACCGCAGCGGTGGCGCCGTAGGCGCTGCTCGCACGCTTCTGCGCCGCCGCCAGATTGTTGACCACCAGCGAATAGGTGCCCGGTTGCGCGCTGCTGAGGGTGGTCGCGCTGCCGACCGTGGTATCGGACAGGGTGGCGCCGAAGCTCTGGAACGTGCTGGTCAGGGTGAGCTTGGACAACGCCGACTGCAGCGAAGTCAGGCCACTCTGCAACGATGCCAGGCCAGCCAGGGTCGCGTTGGTCTGCGTCTGTCGGTCGGTGATTTCCGCCTGCGGCCCCGCCTTCTTGGCGTTGACCAGCGCGGTCACGATGCTGTTGACGTCCAGGCCCGAGCCGATGCCGGCCGACGACAGCACGGCGCTCCCGGTGCCACTGGTCGGCGTCGTGCTGCTCGAGGCGGTCGTCGACGTGCCGGTGGTGCTGGTCGAGGTGAGGCCACTGATGGTGGTCATGCCGGTACCCGTGGAAATTTTGACGGTTGGCGGACGAAATCACGTCCACCGGGGCCTTTCTGCAAGAACCTCGCCAGCCGTGCGGATGTGCCTCCGATACGGCCGGGGATCGCTTGCAGACACGCTACCGCCCCTTGCATCGGGTATCGGCTGGGACACCGGATACTGAAGCGGCCCGGCGCTCACCCCGCGGCCGTGGGGCGTGCTGGGATGCGCGCGCCGCGCCAGATGACACAAAGAAGAACGGCGGCATCGAACCAGCCGATGCCGCCGTGGATTTCCCGCCGATGCGCGTGATGCTGCCCCGGTGGCTCGTTGCCTTCGCCAGGTTACTGCAGCAGCTTGAGCACCTGCTGCGGCTGCGAGTTGGCCTGGGCCAGCACCGAGATACCCGCCTGCTGCAGCACCTGGGCC
>JABLTH010010065.1_pt1 | contig 21448 bp, 22 predicted proteins | sample 7875711 | NCBI WGS metagenome assembly JABLTH01 (sample SAMN14941262, study PRJNA633318) | bioreactor metagenome | isolation source: bioreactor | place: China | collected 2019-03-05 | reverse complement strand
GTTGCTGTCGCGCGGTGGGGGGGGGGGCGGGGCGGGCGGGCGGGGCGCGCCCCCCCCCCCCCCCCCGGCTGCGCGGGCGATGTCGCGCGGCACGACGGCTCATCGTCGAAACGGGAGGCGGAATGAAGCAAAGGCAGGAATGGCGCGTGTCCGGCGGGTGGCGGGCGATCGTCGTCGCGTGGGCGTTTGTTTTGGGTATCGCGCCGGCCGTCGCGCAGACGACCGACGTGCCGCAGGCATGGATGCGCTACGGACAGCTTGCCGGGCAGCAGTTCCAGACGTGGCTCGAAGCCGACGGCGACGCGGCCGATCGGCTGCACCGCTATCTCGAGGCGCGCGTGCTGAACGCGAGCGCCGCCGTGCCGCCGCCCGCGATCGTCGTGCGCGCGTGGATCGGCCCGAACGGCGCCGTCACGCGTGTCGAATTCGCGTCGCTCGGCGATCCCGATGCAGACGCGACACTGCGGCAACTGCTCACGGCCGGCCCGCTGGCGGAACCGCCGCCGCCCGACATGCTGCAGCCGTTGCGCGTGCGCCTGCGGCTCGCGCCGAATCCCGATGCGGCCGCTGCCGCGCCGGCATCGGCCACCCGCATGCCGTGACGCCCGGGCCGGAATGCCGGTGTGGCCGGATATCGTAATAACATATGACGTTATTGCGTCGGCAGGACGATGACGTCCTGCTTCTTCACGAGGAGCCACCCATGCAACTGAGCCAGTTAGGCGGGCATGTCGCCCAATCCGGTTTCGCCGAACGGCAGAAGCACGCGCAGGCGCTGATGTTCGGCATGGCCGACATCAACGAGTACGTGTCCGGCGGCGTCTGTTACGACGCCGCGGCCTATGTCCGGTATCTGCTGCGCAGTGACGCGATGATCGCGCCCGGTGCGCTGCTCGACACGATCGGCCAGCACTGGCGGACCCGCTTCAACTTCGAGACCGGCGGCGAATGGGACGGGCGCGCGAGCATTCCGGCCGGAACCGCGGTCGGCTTCTCGCGGGGCGGCACCGTTTTTCATGCCGCGATCGCCGTCGGCGGCAGCCGGATCCGGGCGATCAACGGGGGCCGTCTCGGCAGCGGCTGGATGTACGCGGTCGACCTTGCGCGGGTGCTCGAGCCGGACGCGGCCGGCGGATTCACGTATGACCGCGCGAACATCCGGGTACACCTGTCGCGCCTGTAGGCGGCGCGGCTTCGGCTGCCACGCCGGCCGCCGCGCGCCGCGCCCACGGCCGGCATCGCGTCGTTCGGCGATTTCCGCATGGCGCCGCGCTGTCCATCGCTGCTATCCTCTCGACCGTGAATGACTATTCGTGGGGCCGTGGAGCGCATGCTGCGCCGCGGCGATTCACGCGGGTGCGAGCCCGCGTGCGCGCCGGGGTCGCATGGCCGCCTGCCCACGACGATCCATGACCCGTTTCGTGATTGATTTCCTTCCGTCCATGTCCACATGGCCAAGACAACGATGAGCGACGCGCCTGAATCCGCGGCGCCCGGCGACGACGAATCGTCCGGCGGCGCATCGTCCTACCTGGTGCCGGGGCTCGAACGCGGGCTGCGGATCCTCGCCGAATTCTCCGCGCGCGAGCCCGTGCTCGGCGCGCCCGAGTTGTCGAAGCGCATCGGCATTCCGCGCACGACCACGTTCCGCCTGCTGCAGACGCTCGAAGCGCTCGGTTTCCTCGAGCGCGTGAACGGCGACCGTTATTTCCGGCTGGGCGTCGGCGTGCTGCGGCTCGGCTTCGAATACCTGAATTCGCTCGAACTGACCGATCTCGGCACGCCCGTGCTCGAGCGGCTGCGCGATACGACGGGCCTGTCGACGCATCTGCTGATCCGCGACCAGCGCGACGTCGTGTTCGTCGCGAAGGCGCAGAGCAACGCGTCGATGTTCGGTTCGGTGAAGGTGCACGTCGGCACGCGCCTGCCCGCGCATGCGACCGTGCATGGCCACGTGTTGATGGGCGACCTGACGCGCGACGCACTGCGCCAGCTCTATCCGGAGAAGAAACTCGAACAGTTCACCGAGCGCACGCCGGGCACCGTCGACGAACTGTACGAGCGCGTGCGCCATTACGCGCGGCTCGGTTATGCGGTCAGCGAGGCGGCGTTCGAGAGCGGCATTTCGGCGGTCACGGCGCCCGTGCGCGATCATTCGGGCTCGATCGTCGCGGCGATCACCGCGACGGTGCCGCGCTCGGAGATCGGCGAGGCCGGCGAGAAGGAACGGCTCGTCGAAGCCGTGTGCGGCGCGGCGGTCGACCTGTCCCAGCGCCTGAACTATCGTCCGCTCGAAAGCGACCCGACGTTCGCGCACGCGCGCCACAAGGTCGCGATGTTCTGACGCCGAATTGTCGGGCGGGCCGCCGCACGCGGCACCGCAATCAAAAAAACGAGGGGCCCGCGGGCCCCTCGTTTCGTTTCAGGCACCGGCTGCCTGGCGCCCTTCAGAACGAGTGGTGGATCCCGGTGAGCACGACCACCTGGTTCGCGGTGCTCGACACGCCGGCCGTGAAGAACGCGGCCTTTGCGCCGCCCGAACCGTGTTCGTACAGCACGTTCGCATAAAGCTGCGTGCGCTTCGACAGCGAATAGATGTCGCCGAGTTCGACCTGCGTCCAGCGGCGGCCGGCCAGCGTCGTGGTTGCCGCGCCGCCCGCGATCGTGTTGAACGCGCTGCTGCGATAGTTCACGCCCGCGTCGTAGCTCTGGAACGTGTCCGAATAGCCGTTCGACTGCATTTTCGTGCGCGTGTACAGGCCATGCACGAGGAAGTCGCCGAACTGATAGGACGCGCCCGCGCCGATGTTCTCGACCTTGTTCGCGATGTAGCCGTTCGCGGTGTTCTGCCCCTGGAAGGACGTGATGCCGGTCGTGCTGATCAGGATCGAGCGGTCGTGCTCGTTCGAGTACACGGCCGACGCCTTGAACGGCCCGTTCGCATAGTTCAGCGCGACGCCGACCGACTTGCCGGTCGAGAAGTTCGTCGTGTTGCCGAGCGCCATCGTCGCCGCGGCCGAGAAGCCCGCGAAGGTCGGCGAACGATACTTGACCGCGTTGTTGTACGGCACGTTGCCGGTCGCGGCGAGCCCGTCGATGTTGCCGGGGTGGAACGCATACCAGCTCATCGCGAGGTAGGCCGTGCTGAGCGGATCGAGATAGTCGAACGACAGCGGCGTCTGGCGGCCGAGCGTCAGCGTGCCGTAGCGTTCCGAGCTGAGGCCGACGAAAGCCGCGCGGTTCCAGATCGTATTCGCGGTCGCGAACTGGCCGTTGTTCGTATAGAAGCCGTTTTCGAGCTGGAAGATCGCCGACAGGCCGTCGCCGAGGTCTTCCTTGCCCTTCAGGCCCCACCGGTCGGGCTGCGTATTGCCCTGGATCATCGCCCATTTCGCATGGCCGCCGACGTTGTTCACGTACGCGACCCCGGCATCCATGCTGCCGTACAGCACCACGCTGCTCTGCGCCCACGCGCCCGACACGGCGCCCAATCCGATCACTGTTGCTGCTACCGCATGCTTGACCATTTGATCTCCTGAATCTCCAACCTGATGAAAACGTGCCGTGGCGGCCTGCGCGGGAACGGCCTGCCGTTGCGCGTCTTCGCCATCGAGCGGGCATTTTTTATGTTCCATACAAGGAACAATGTACCTCTGATGGAATGGAGTATAGGGGCGTCGAGCGCCGTATCAAAAATAATTTTTTCGGGACGGATGGAATTCGTGCCGGTGCCCGGTTGCGGTGCACGACGCCCGAAAAAAGGCCGTAAATGCCCGCTACACAACAAAAAATTACATTTGGCAAGGCAGGCGGAAGTGACTGCCGACCCGATGGTCGGTGTTTTCCCTAGGGCGTGCAGCTTTTTGTTTTACTCGTGAAAAGTCGCTCCTATAATCACCATCCATAAACTGCTGTTCCGGGTATGGAACAAATCGGAACAAACCGAGAGTCGATCAGAAGGAAGGGTGTGAGATGTCTGAACAATGGGTTTGCGCCGGGCACGCCGGCGCGCTGTCGGAAGACACGCCGATCGAGTTCAAGCGGACCGACGGCGTCGAAATCGGGATCTACCGCGTCGGCGACGACGTGTATGCGCTCGAGAACGTGTGCCCGCATGCGTACGCGCTGCTGACGCAGGGGTTCGTCGACGAAGGCACGGTCGAATGCCCGCTGCACGAGGCCGTGTTCGACATCAGGACGGGCGAATGCCTGAAGGGTCCGGGCGGGCGCGCGCTGAAGCAGTACGCGGTGCGCCTTGCCGGCGAGGAAATCCAGATCAAGGTGGAGTAACCGATGAAAGAAGCGACCGTCAACTTCAATCCCTTCCTGAAGCCGTGGGTGGCGCCGCAGCCGAACAACGTCGCGGGCAAGGGGCAGATCGAGATCCCCGGCCAGGCCGAGAACCAGGTCTGGCAGAACCGCAAGGCCGCCCCGACCCAGTACGAAAACGACCTCGGCGATGCGCTCGAGCGTGTGTTCGAGAGCGGCGCGACCGAGCTGGACGATGTCGTCGCGGGCCTGAACCGCATCGGCTTTCGCGCGCCGGACGGCACGGTTTGGACACCTGAGCGTTTCCGCGCCGAAATGGCCTCGCTGGCGGAATGAGCGCAGCGACCGCGCCGCGCGCCTGAGCGCCGACCCGACAACCGCATCCGGAGCACACTGATGACGTCCCCCGTACAACACGCAGTCCAACACGACCCGGTCCGTGACTATCTCGACCGCGGCATCAAGAACTACTGGTATCCCGTCGCGCCGAGCTGGCAGGTGTCGAACGCACCCGTCGGCCTCACGCGCCTGTCCGAGCAGATCGTGCTGTGGCGCGATCACGAGGGCAAGGTTCACGCACTCGAAGATCGCTGCCCGCACCGCGGCGCACGCCTGTCGCTCGGCTGGAACCTCGGCGGCAACATCGCGTGCTGGTATCACGGCATCGAAGTCGACGGCGGCGGCACGGTCAACCGCGTGCCGGCCGTGTCGAACTGTCCGCTCGAAGGCACGAAGTGCGTGAAGTCGTATCCGGTCGAGGAGAAGGCCGGCGCGATCTTCCTGTGGTTCGGCGATGAAGCGCACGGCGAGCCGGCGCCGCTGAACCTGCCCGAGGAACTGGTCGCCGACGAGTACGGCCACTTCCTGTGCGTGTCGAACTGGAAATGCAATTACCAGTACGCGATCGACAACGTGATGGACCCGATGCACGGCGCGTACCTGCACGCGACGTCGCACTCGATGGCCGAAGGCGACAAGCAGGCCGACATGCGCGTGCGCAAGACGGAAACGGGCCTGATGTTCGAGAAGATCGGCCAGCGCGACGTGAATTTCGACTGGGTCGAGCTCGGCGAAACCGGCTGCCTGTGGATGCGCCTCGCGATTCCGTACAAGCAGAAGTTCGGCCCCGGCGGCAACTTCGGGATCATCGGCTTCGCGACGCCGGTCGACGGCGACAACTGCCAGGTCTATTTCTGGCGCACGCGCAAGGTCAGCGGCTGGCAGCGCGACGTGTGGCGCTTCATGTACCGCAACCGCCTCGAGGGCCTGCACTGGGATGTGCTCGAGCAGGACCGCTACGTCCTCGAAAGCCTCGCGCCGCACGCGCGCGATCACGAATACCTGTACCAGCACGACGTCGGCATCACGCGCGTGCGCCGGATGCTGCGCCAGCGTGCGCAGGAGCATCTTTCCGCGCTCGACGCGCATCGTGCGGCGCAGGCCGCGGCGGAGCCCTCGCATGGCTGAGCGCGCTCCGGTCGTGTCGCTGCCGGGGCGCCGCGTGCTCGTCACGGGCGGCGCGCGCGGGCTGGGTGCGGCGTTCGTGAAGGCGCTGGTCGCGGCGGGTGCGCAGGTCGCGTTCGGCGACGTGCTCGCCGAAGAAGGCCGCGCGCTGGCCGCGCAGCTCACGCAAGCCGGCCATACCGCGTTTTTCTTCACGCTCGACCTGGCCGATCCGGCGAGCGTCGATGCATTCGTCGCGCAGGGCGCGGCGGTGCTCGGCGGCATCGACGCGCTGATCAACAACGCGGCGATCACGAATTCGGGCGGCAAATTGTCGACGGAGCTCGACGTGTCGACCTGGGACGCCGTAATGAACGTGAACGTGCGCGGCGTGTGGCTCGTCAGCAATGCGGCGTTGCCGCACCTCGCGCAGTCGGGGCGCGGCGCGATCGTGAACCTCGCATCGGACACCGCGCTGTGGGGTGCGCCGAAGCTGCTCGCGTACGTCGCGAGCAAGGGCGCGGTGATCGCGATGACGCATGCGCAGGCACGCGAATTCGGCGTGCACGGCGTGACGGTCAATGCGATCGCGCCGGGGCTGACGGAAGTCGAGGCGACCGCCTACGTGCCGGCCGAGCGCCACGCGTTCTACATGCAGGGCCGTGCGCTGACGCGTGCGCAGGTGCCCGACGACGTGACGGGCCCCGTGCTGTTCCTGCTGTCGGACGGCGCGCGCTTCGTGACGGGTCAATTGCTGCCGGTAAACGGCGGTTTCGTAATGAATTGAATTGAAGTTTTCACTCTGATGAAGGAGAGGACGATGGCGGACGCCGATCTCGAACGCAAGTCGTGGGACCAGCCGGAAGGCGCAAGCTTCAACGACTGGATGGAAGGGCGCGTTGCTCGCTACGCGACGCGGCGCTACGACTGGGACGCACTGAAGTTCCAGGCCGACTACGACCCGAAGTACCGCCGCGCGCAGATGCGCTACGTCGGCACGGGCGGCACGGGCGTCGCGAAGGACGTCAACACGGTGCCGGCCGGCAACTTCACGTTCTCGACGATGGTCATCCCGGCCGGCAACATCGGCCCGAGCCACATCCACATCGACGTGGAAGAAATCTTCTTCGTGCTGCGCGGCAAGATGAAGGTGATCTGCGAGCGCGACGGCGAGACGTGGGAAGCGATCCTCGGCGAGCGCGACCTGATCTCGGTGCCGCCGGGCGTGTATCGCACGGAAATCAACATCGGCGAGGAAGATGCGCTGATGTGCGTGATGCTCGGTTCTCCGAAGCCGGTCACGCCGACGTATCCGCCCGATTCGCCGCTCGCGAAGATCAAGCGCTGAGACGGGACGGGTGAAGCAATGAGTGTCATCGACAAACGCGAGCGCGACCGCACCGCGGCGTTCGCCGCGCTGCTCGGGCAGTTTCCCGAGCAGCGTTGCGCGGCCGGCGCGGCGGGCACGATCGGTTACCGTGAGGCCGGCGCGCAGCATGCGGGCCGTGCGCTGCCCGTCGTGCTGCTGCACGGCATCGGCTCGGGCGCCGCATCGTGGGTCAGCCAGCTCGACACGCTCGGCGCATCGCGGCGCGTGCTCGCGTGGGACGCGCCCGGTTACGGCGTGTCGACGCCCGTGCACGGCGCGTCGCCGGCCGCCGCCGATTACGCGGCATCGCTGAACGCGTGGCTCGAGGCACTCGGCATCGAACGCTGTGTGCTGGTCGGCCATTCGCTCGGCGCGATCGTCGCGGGCGGTCTCGCCCGCGTGATGCCCGCGCGGATCGCCGGCCTGCTGCTGGTGTCGCCCGCGGGCGGCTACGGCAGCGCACCGGCCGAAACGCGCGAATCGCGCCGCGACGCGCGGCTCGCGATGCTCGCCGAACTCGGCCCGGCCGGGCTCGCCGAACAGCGCAGCGGCAACATGCTGTCCGGTTTCGCGAACGAGGACGCACGTGCGTGGGTGCGCTGGAACATGGCGCGCATCGTGCCGGCCGGCTACGCGCAGGCCACGCATCTGCTCGCGAACGCCGATCTCGCGGCCGATCTCGCCGGCTTTCGCGGCCGCACGGCCGTGGCCGTCGGCGCGAACGACGCGATCACGCCGCCCGCCGCGTGCGAGCGGATCGCGGCGGCCGCGCACGTGGGGCTGCAGGTGATTCCGCAAGCCGGTCATGCCGGTTATGTCGAGGCGCCGGCCGTCTATTCCGCGCTGATCGACACGTTCTGCCGTCAGTGCGACCAACAGCGGGGGCTGGCATGAACGAACCGCTGCAACGACCCGAACCCGAAAACGACAAGGCCGAAGCCAGCTACGTGGTGCCCGGCCTCGAACGCGGGCTGCGAATCCTCGCCGAATTCTCGCCGCGCGAGCCCGTGCTCGGTGCGCCGGAGCTGTCGAAGCGGCTCGGCATTCCGCGCACGACGGTGTTCCGCCTGCTGCAGACGCTCGAATCGCTCGGCTTTCTCGAGCGCGCGGACAAGGATCGCAACTACAAGCTCGGCATCGCCGTGCTGCGGCTCGGCTTCGAATATCTGAGCTCGCTGGAGCTGACCGATCTCGGCCTGCCCGTGATCGAGAGCCTGCGCGACGCCACCGGCTTCACGACGCACATCGTGATCCGTGATGGCCGAGACGTGGTGTTCGTCGCGAAAGCGCAGAGCCAGTCGCCGGTGTTCAGCTCGATCCGCGTGAACGTCGGCACGCGCTTGCCCGCGCATGCGACGACGCACGGCCACGTGCTGATGGGCGACCTGTCGCTGAAGGAGCTGCGCTCGCTGTATCCGGAAGGCACGCTGAACCGGATGACGAACGCGACACCGGAAACGGTCGACGCGCTGTACGAAGTGATCCGCGAGGATGCGCTGCGCGGCTACGGCGTCAGCAATTCGTCGTTCGAGCGCGGCATCTCGGTGGTCACGGCGCCGGTGCGCAACGAGACGCAGAAGATCGTCGCGTGCATCACGGTGACGGTGCCGCGTCCGGAAATCGACGCGGCGCTGATCGCGGACGGGCTGATCGACAAGGTGCAGCGCGCGGCGGCGGAACTGTCGCGGCGGCTCAATTACCGCTCGGATGACGAGCACACGTTTATGAAAGCATTAGGACTCCGATGATCCAGATCGATCTGACCGGGCAGGTGGCGGTGGTGACGGGCGGTTCGTCCGGCATCGGCCTCGCGACCGCCGAACGGTTCCTGCAGGCAGGCGCATCGGTCGCGATTTGCGGCCGCGACGGCGAGCGCCTGGCGCGCGCCGAGGCGATGCTCGACGAAAAATATCCGGGCGCGCAACTGCTCGCCGCGCGCTGCAACGTGCTCGACGAGCATGACGTCGCCGCGTTCGCGCAAGCGGTGTCCGCGCGCTTCGGCCGCGCCGACATGCTGGTCAACAACGCCGGCCAGGGTCGCGTGTCGACCTTCGCGGACACGACCGACGACGCGTGGCGCGACGAGCTCGAACTGAAGTATTTCAGCATCATCCGCCCGACGCGCGCGTTCCTGCCGCTGCTGCGCGATGCGCAGGCGCCGACGATCACCTGCGTGAACTCGCTGCTCGCGCTGCAGCCGGAGCCGCACATGGTCGCGACGTCGTCGGCGCGCGCGGGCGTGCTGAGCCTCGTGAAGTCGCTCGCGAACGAACTCGCGCCGCAGCGCATCCGCGTGAACTCGATCCTGATCGGCATCGTCGAGTCGGGCCAGTGGCGCCGCCGTTACGAAGCGCAGGCGCAGGCCGGCGAAAGCTGGGAGGACTGGACGGGCGCGATCGCCCGCACGAAGCACATTCCGCTGAACCGCTTCGGCAAGCCCGACGAGGCAGCCTGGGCACTTTTTTATCTCGCAACGCATCTGTCGTCCTACACGACGGGCAGCCATATCGACGTTTCTGGAGGCTTTGCACGCCATGTCTGAAAAAACCACGGTTGGCGAGCTGATTGCCGCCTTTCTCGAGCAGTGCGGCGTGAAGACCGCATTCGGTGTCATCTCGATCCACAACATGCCGATCCTCGACGCGATCAACTCGCGCGGCAACATCCGGTACGTCGGCGCACGCGGCGAAGCCGGCGCATTGAACATGGCCGACGGCCTGGCCCGCGTGTCGGGCGGCCTCGGCGTCGCGTTCACGAGCACGGGGACGGCGGCAGGCAACGCGGCGGGCGCGATGGTCGAGGCGCTGACGGCAGGCACCGCGCTGCTGCACGTCACGGGGCAGATCGAGACGCCGTATCTCGACCAGGATCTCGCGTATATCCACGAAGCGCCGGATCAACTGTCGATGCTGGACTCGATCTCGAAGGCCGCCTTCCGCGTGCGCACCGTCGAAACCGTGCTGCCGACGATCCGCGAAGCCGTGCGCATCGCGCAGACGGCGCCGACGGGCCCGGTGTCGGTCGAGATTCCGATCGACATCCAGGCAGCTGAAATCGAATGGCCGGAAGACCTCGCACCGGCGCACGTCACGGTGCGCGAGCACGATTCCGCACGCGTCGCGAAGCTCGCCGATGCCCTCGCGGCGAAGCGCCGTCCGCTGCTGTGGCTCGGCGGCGGCGCGCGCCATGCACGCGCGGAAGTCGAGCGCCTCGTGAAGCTCGGCTTCGGCGTCGTGACGAGCGTGCAGGGCCGTGGCGTGCTGCCGGAGGATCACCCGGCGACGCTCGGCGCGTTCAACGTGCACGCGTCCGTCGAAGCGTTCTACAAGACCTGCGATGCGCTCGTCGTCGTCGGTTCGCGCCTGCGCGGCAACGAAACGCTGAAGTACAAGCTCGCGCTGCCGCAGCCGCTGTTCCGCATCGATGCCGACGCACTCGCCGACAACCGCGGCTATCGCAACGAGCTGTTCGTGCATGGCGATTCGAAGCGCGTGCTGGCGGAGCTGGCCGACCGGCTCGAAGGCCGCCTGTCGGTCGATCCGCAGTTCGCGGCCGATCTCGCGGCAGCCCGCGAGCAGGCGGTGGCCGACGTGTCGAAGGGCCTCGGGCCGTACAAGAAGCTGGTCGACACGCTGCAGGGTGCGGTCGGCCGCGACTACAACTGGGTGCGCGACGTGACGATCTCGAACAGCACGTGGGGCAACCGCCTGCTGAAGATCTTCGAGCCGCGCTCGGGCGTGCATGCGCTCGGCGGCGGCATCGGCCAGGGCATCCAGATGGGCATCGGCGCGGCGCTCGCGGGCGCGGCGGCGAAGACCGTCTGCCTGGTCGGCGACGGCGGCCTGATGGTCAACGTCGGGGAGCTCGTGACGGCCGTGCAGGAAAACGCGAACGTGATGATCGTGCTGATGAACGACCAATGCTACGGCGTGATCCGCAACATCCAGGACGCGCACTACGGCGGCCGCCGCTGCTTCGTGCAGCTGCACCAGCCCGATTTCGCGCAGTTCTGCGCGAGCTTCGGCCTCACGCATTACCGGATCACGTCGCTCGACGACGCCGAGGCGATCGTGCGCGAAGGGATGGCCAAGGAAGGGCCGGTGATGGTCGAGGTCGACATGCTGTCGGTCGGCTCGTTCGCATCGCAGTTCGCGGGCCCCCCGGTGAAGAAGGAAGCGCCGACGGAGCGCCAGTATGCTTAACGGGCAAAAGCGGGCCCACGCCCCCGTCGACGTCGCGATGATCGGCTTCGGTGCGATCGGCGCGGCCGTGTACCACGCGGTCGAGCACGATGCGTCGCTGCGCGTCGCGCACGTGATCGTGCCGGAACACCAGCGCGCGGCGGTGCAGGGCGTGCTGGGCGGCGCGGTGGAGGTCGTGTCGTCGGTCGACGCACTGGCCCGCCGCCCCGAGTTCGCGCTCGAATGCGCGGGCCACAGCGCGCTCGTCGATCACGTCGTGCCGCTGCTGAAGGCAGGCACCGATTGCGCGGTCGCGTCGATCGGCGCGCTGTCCGACCTCGCGCTGCTCGACGTGCTCGCGCAGGCGGCCGACGAAGGCGACGCGACGGTCACGCTGCTGTCCGGCGCGATCGGCGGCATCGACGCGCTGGCCTCCGCGAAGCAGGGCGGCCTCGACGAAGTGCTGTACGTGGGCCGCAAGCCGCCGCTCGGCTGGCTCGGCACGCCCGCCGAGGAGATGTGCGACCTGCGCGCGATGAGCGAGGCGAAGGTGATCTTCGAAGGCACCGCGCGCGACGCCGCGCGCCTGTATCCGAAGAACGCGAACGTCGCGGCCACCGTGGCGCTCGCGGGCCTCGGCCTCGACGCGACGCACGTGCGCCTGATCGCCGATCCGGCGGTCGAGCGCAACGTGCACCGCATCACCGCGCGCGGCGCGTTCGGCGAGATGTCGCTGGAAATGAGCGGCAAGCCGCTGCCCGACAACCCGAAGACGTCTGCGCTGACGGCGTACAGCGCGATCCGCGCGCTGCGCAACCGCGCGGCCCGCTGCGTGATCTGACCGGGCCATTGAATGTCCGCCCGCGCCACCGCGAGGGCGGACGTGCAGAGACAGATTTGTGGGACTTGTGACATGACTCCTTTCGATACGAGCCTCGTGCCCGACGGCAACATCCTGATCGGCGGCGAGTGGCGGCGCGGCCGTGGCGCGCCTTACGCGAGCATCTATCCGGCCGACCAGTCGCTGAACATGGAGGTGTCGACGGCGAACGCGGAAGACGCGGCCGAAGCCGTCGTGGCCGCCGACGCCGCCTGGCGCCGCGCCGACTGGGCCGGGCTGAAGCCGCACCTGCGCGCGCAGGTGCTGTACCGCATCGCCGACCTGATCATGCAGCGCCACGAGGCGCTTGCGAACCTGCAGCGTCGCGACAACGGCAAGCCGATCGGCGAGACGCGCGTGCTGGTGGCGAGCGCGGCGAACACGTTCCGCTATTTCGCGGCGTGCCTCGAAACGCTCGACGAGGAACTCACACCGTCGCGCGGCGACTACCTGACGATGAGCGTGCACGAGCCGATCGGCGTGATCGCGGCGATCACGCCGTGGAATTCGCCGATCGCGTCCGATGCGCAGAAGCTCGCGCCGGCGCTCGCCGGCGGCAACGCGGTGGTGCTCAAGCCGGCCGAGGTCACGCCGCTCGTGTCGCTCGCGCTGGCCCGCATCTGCGAGGAAGCCGGCGTGCCGAAGGGCGTGCTGAGCGTGCTGCCGGGCAAGGGCTCGGTGATCGGTGACGTGCTCGTGCGCCATCCGCTCGTGAAGAAGGTGTCGTTCACGGGCGGCACGGAAGTGGGCCGCGGCATCGCGCGCATCGCGGCGGAAAAGCTGATGCCCGTGTCGCTCGAACTCGGCGGCAAGTCGCCGACGATCGTATGCGACGACGCCGATCTCGATCATGCAGTGAACGGCGTGCTGTACGGCATCTTCAGCTCGTCGGGCGAAGCGTGCATCGCGGGTTCGCGGCTGTTCGTGCAGCGCGCGGTGTACGACGAATTCATGCAGCGCCTGGTCGCGGGCGCACGCAAGCTGCGCGTGGGCGACCCGACGCGCGCCGACACGCAGATGGGGCCGCTGATCACCGCGAAGCATCGCGAGTCGGTGGAGCGCTACGTGGCGCTCGGCCTCGAGGAAGGCGGCCGCCTGCTGTGCGGCGGCGAGCGGCCGTCGGGCGACGGTCGCGAGAACGGCTTCTTCTATCAGCCGACGATTCTCGAAGGCCTGCCGAACAGCGCGCGCATCTGCCAGGAGGAAATCTTCGGCCCCGTGCTCGTCGCGATGCCGTTCGACGACGAGGCGTCGCTGATCGCGCAGGCGAACGACAGCGTGTTCGGCCTGGCAGCCGGCATCTGGACGCGCGACTACAAGCGCGCGTGGCGCATCGCGCGCGCGCTGGAGACGGGCACCGTCTGGATCAACACGTACAAGCTGTTCTCGATCTCCACGCCGTTCTCGGGCTGGAAGGAGAGCGGGATGGGCCGCGAGAAGGGGCGTCTCGGCATCCGCGAGTACATGCAGCAGAAGAGCCTCTACTGGGGCTTGAACGACGCGCCGCTGCCGTGGGCGAACTGAGCGAAGGGGAAAAACGCAATGAGCATTCTGGGAATCGAGCAGATCACGTACGGGGTCGACGATCTCGCCACCTGCCGGCGCTTTTTCGCCGACTGGGGGCTGAAGGAAGTCGAGCACGACGACACGCAGGCGCGCTTCGAGACGCTGAACGGCTGCACCGTGCTGGTCGTCAAGGCCGACGACCCGGCGCTGCCGCCCGCGTTCGAAGCGGGCCCGACGCTGCGTGAAGTCACGTGGGGCGTCGCGACGCAGCAGGAACTCGACGCGCTGCACGGCAAGTTTGCAGGCCAGCCCGGCTTTTATGCGCGGAAGGATGCGCTCGGTTGCATCGACCCGAACGGGATGGCGATCCGCATCGAAGTCACGCGCAAGCGCGCACTCGACATCACGGGCTCGCCGTCGAACGTGTGGGGCCGGACGCTGCGCGTCGACCAGCCGAGCCCGATCTACGCGCGTGCGGAGCCGGTCGAGGTCGGGCATGTCGTGTTCTTCACGAACTGCCTCGACGCGCAGGAAAAGTTCTATCACGAGCTGCTGGGCTTCGAGACGTCGGACCGCTACCCGGGCCGCGGCGCGTTCATGCGCTGCGCGCCGCACGGCGGCCACCACGACCTGTTCCTGCTCGCGCTGCCGAACGGCAAACGTGGCCTGAACCACGTCGCGTTCACCGTGCGCGACATCCACGAAGTGTTCGGCGGCGGCCTGCACATCGACCGCTGCGGCTGGGAAACGCAACTCGGCCCGGGTCGTCATCCGGTGTCGTCCGCGTACTTCTGGTACTTCCAGAACCCGGCCGGCGGCCTGATCGAGTATTACGCGGACGAAGACATGCTGACGCCCGAATGGCAGCCGCGCGAATTCGAACCGGGCCCGACGGTGTTCGCCGAATGGGCCGTCGACGGCGGCCTCGACGGCAACACGCGCCGGCAGAAGCACGCGAAGGCGCCGGAAGGCAAGTTCATGACGGAGCGCAAATCGTGAGCGAAGAGAACGCACAGGCGCACGCCGCGCCGGGCACGGTCGTCGTGATCGGCGGCGGCCAGGCCGCCGGCTGGGTGCTGAAGACGCTGCGCGCGGAAGGTTTTGCGGGCCGTCTCGTGATGATCGCCGACGAGCCGCATCTGCCGTACGAGCGGCCGCCGCTGTCGAAGGCCGTGCTGGCCGGCGACGCCGACATCGAAACCGTGCGCGTCGTGCGTCCCGACGAGTTCGACGCGCTGAACGTCGAGGCGTGGCAGCCGGAACGCGCCGCGTCGATCGACCGTGCGCGCCGCGTGGTGCGTACCGAAAGCGGCCGCGAGATCGAATACGACCGCCTCGTGATCGCGACCGGCGGCACGTCGCGCCGCCTGCCGGACGCGCTCGTGAAGACGCCGAACCTGCATTACCTGCGCACGCTCGACGAAGCGGCCGCACTCGGCGAGAAGCTGCGCGCGAGCCGGCGCGTGCTCGTGATCGGCGGCGGCTGGATCGGCCTCGAAGTCGCGGCGACCGCGCGCAAGCTCGGCGTCGAGGCGGTCGTGGTCGAAGGCGCGCCGCGGCTGTGCGGCCGCTCGGTGCCGCAGATCGTGTCCGATTTCCTGCTCGACCTGCATCGCGCGAACGGCGTCGACGTACGGCTCGGCGCGGCGCTCGCGTCGCTCGACGCACAGCCGGACGATGCGTCGAAGGTACGCGCGACGCTCACCGACGGCACGACGATCGACGCCGATTTCGCGGTGGCCGGCATCGGCCTTGCGCTGAACGCATCGCTCGCGAGCGACGCGGGGCTGGCGATCGACGACGGCATCGTCGTCGACGAATTCGGCGCGACGAGCGACCCGGCGATCTTCGCGTGCGGCGACGTCGCGAACCATCACAACGGCTGGCTGAAGCGGCGCGTGCGGCTCGAATCGTGGGCCAATGCGCAGAACCAGGCGATCGCGGCCGCGAAGGCCGTGCTGGGCGTGCGCGCACCGTACGCGGAGATTCCGTGGTTCTGGTCGGATCAGTACGACGTGAACCTGCAGATCCTCGGCGATCTGCCGGCCGCGGCGCAGCTCGTCGGGCGCGGCGAGCTCGCCGCGCGGCGTGCGACGCTGTTTTTCGTGGGCGAAGGGCATGTGAGAGGTGTCATCGCCGTGAACAACGCGCGTGAGCTGAAGCTCGCGCGCAAGTGGATGAACCAGGGCCGGGCAGTGGATACGGAAGCGCTGGCAGACACGAGCAAGACACTGGCCTGACCGGGCGACGAAACCCAGGAGATCCCCCGCATGAGCACTTTCGACAATGTCGTGGCCGGTCGCGCCACGATGGAAGCTGCCGCCTCCACGCCCGGCGCGATCATCGCGCGGCTCGAGCGGCTTCCGGCCAACGCAATGCAGATCCGCGCCCGCGTGCTGATCGGCACCGCGACGTTCTTCGACGGCTTCGACGTGATCACGATCGCGGCCACGCTGCCGCTGCTGATCCACAAATGGGGGCTGTCGCCGACCCAGATCGGCCTGCTGATCGCGTCCGGCGCGATCGGCCAGCTGATCGGCGCGTTCCTGTTTCCCGCGCTGGCGGAGAAGCACGGCCGCGTGAAGGCGATCGCGTGGAGCTCGGCCGTGATCGGCATCACGAGCATCGCGTGCGGCTTCGCGCCGACGTTCGAGATCTTCGTGCTGCTGCGGATCCTGCAGGGCCTGGGGCTGGGCGGCGAGCTGCCGGTCGCCGCGACGTACATCAACGAGATCACGCGTGCACATGGCCGCGGCCGCTTCGTGCTGCTGTACGAGATCGTGTTCCCGATCGGCCTGCTCGTGTCGATGGCACTCGGCGCGTGGCTCGTGCCGCGCTTCGGCTGGGAGATCATGTACTTCGTCGGCGGGCTGCCGCTGATCCTGTCGCTCGTGCTGACGCGCCTCGTGCCGGAATCGCCGCGCTGGCTCGCGTCGCGCGGGCGGCTCGCGGAAGCCGGGCGGGCGACGAGCGCGTTCGAAGCGTCGGTGCGCGGCGAGCTGCCGCCCGTCACGCAGGTGGCCGCGTTCGACGAGATGGTGCGCCAGCACCCGAAGCGCCGGATGAGCGACCTGTTCAGCGCCGCGTATCGCAAGCGTACGCTCGCGGTGGCGACGTTGTGGGCGACCTGCGGGGTCATCCAGTACGGGCTGTCGACGTGGCTGCCGACGATCTACAAGAACTTCTATCACGCGCCGCTGCAGCTCGCGCTGAACCTCGCGGTGATCGGCTCGGTGATGGGTGTGCTCGGGTCGCTGGCGTCGGCGCTGCTCGTCGACAAGCTCGGCCGCAAGCCGGTGATCGTGTGGTCGTTCGTGCTGTGCGCGCTGTCGCTGGCGTTCGCGGGTGTCTATCACGCGTCGTCGGTGTATGTCGTCTCGATCTTCTGCTCGCTGTCGCTCGGGTTGATGGCGTCGGGGTTCATCACCGCGTACGTCTATACGCCGGAGCAGTATCCGACGAGCATTCGCGCGTCGGGCTGCGGGCTCGGCAGCGCGTGGCTGAAGATCGCGTCGTTCGTCGCGCCGATGGTGGTGCCGCACGCGATCATCGGCGGGAATCTCGCGCCGGCGTTCTACCTGATCGGCATCGTGCCGCTGATCGCGGCGGTGACCGTGCACTTCGTCGGGATCGAGACGAAGGGGAAGGTGCTCGAAGCGCTCGAAGCGTAAGCGCGGCCGGCGGTAACGGATGACGTGGTGAGGCCCGGGCGATGCCCGGGCTTTTTGTTTTTCGCGGCGATGTTGGCGTGGCCGACTCGAGGCTTGCGTGTTCTAATTCACGCTCCCGTTTTTCGATCGAGTGTCGTCATGCCCCTGTTCGAACCCGTCACGCTGGAAACATCCCGCCTCGTCCTGCGGCCGCTGCGCGAAGCCGACGCGCACGCCTTCTTCGAGATCTGGTCGGATGCGGAAGCGATGCGCTATTTCTCGTTCTCGCCGATGACGCACATCGAACAGGCCGTCGAGCGCGTCACGCGCAACCTGAACACGTCCGCGAGCGGGCAGGACCTGATCTGCGTGCTCGAACTGCGGGAAACCGGCGAAGCACTCGGCGAATGCGTGCTGTTCCATGCGAACGAGCAATGCCGGCGTGCCGAGATCGGCTTCAGCCTGCGGCGCCGGTACTGGCGCGGCGGCTACATGCGCGAGGCGGCGTCGGCCGTGATCGATCACGCGTTTGGCACGCTGCGGCTGAACCGGATCGAAGCCGATATCGATCCGCGCAACGTCGCGTCGGCGCGGCTGCTCGAACGGCTCGGCTTCGCGCGGGAAGGGTTGCTGCGCGAACGCTGGATCGTCGGTGACGAAGTGTCGGACAGCGCGCTGTACGGGTTGCTGGCGAGCGATCGCGGCTGATGCGGCGGCGGCGGTCTATTTCCCGGCGGAGACGATCGCGCATGCGTTGATGCAATGGCACGGCGCAATCGGGCTCGGCCGGCCAGGTTCGATTCGACGGCCGGCCGATGAGGTTGTATTCACAACTGTGCGAGCCAGCCCTCGACCTTGTCTTTCCCGCGCAGCGTCGCGACCCATCGGTCGGGCAACGCCCGTTCGCCGTACAGCACGCCGGCGAGGCCGCCGGCGATGGCTGCCGTCGTATCCGTGTCGTTGCCGAGCGCGATCGCGCGCTTCACGCAGTCCTCGTAGCTGCGCGTCGACAACAGGCAATGGATCGACGACCAGAAGCTGTCTACCACGTAACCCGATCCTTGCGGCGCGTCGAAGCGGCCGTCGAGCACGATCTTCAGTTCGATCTCGTCGGCCGTGCCTTCGTAGCGCGCGAGCAGTTCGTCCTCGGCTGCGCGCACCGCATCGGGCGCGGGCTGGCCATCGACGATCCCCAGCGCCGTCAGGCAATAGAGCGCGCAGCAAAGCTGCGAACGCACGTGCCCATGCGTGACGACGCTCTGCTCGTGCGCGAGCCGGATCGCGTCGTCATAGGACGCGGCGACCATCACGACGGGGAAGCAGCGCATCAGCGAACCGTTGCCGTTGTCGCGCTCGTCGCGGGGCCCGGCCGCTGCGGGCGCGGCGCCGGCCGCCAGCGCATGGAATGCGCGTTGCGTCTGCAGGCCGACGTCGAATACGCGGCCGTCCGGTGTGAATGCGCCGCGATGAAACCAGTCCAGCAGGTTGCCGGCGAACGTATCGAGATTCAGGTCGCGCTCGCGCAGCAGTGCGTCGAGCAGCGCGAGCGCCTGCGCACCGTCGTCGCTCCAGGTGCCGGGCGGTACGCCGTCGTGCGCGCGAGCGAAGCCCGGCGGCGGGGTCATGTCGATCGCGGCAGGGGGCGGAATCGAAGCGGCGTCGTGGAATTCGTACGGCACGCCGAGCGCGTCGCCGATCAGCAGGCCAAGCAGGCCGCCGCGCAGGCGGGATCGTCGGTTCGGAATCGGTGTCATCGAAAGGAATTCGGGTTGGGGCGGCTTGCGTCGCGGAAGACCATGCACAAGACCTTGAGTCGAACCCCGTCATTATGCCGTCGCCGCCAATTGACGTACTTATCGGACTGTTCGCCGGGCGCCTGCGTGCGGTGGCGGCCGCAGTCGTCGTAGAAACGACCCGCGACGATTACGTCAACGCTCGCCCGGCCGGCACGTCGACAGGCACTTCGCGCTCCAGTGCCTTGGCGGCGAGTTCCCCGACCCAGTCTGCATCGGCGGGGTCGACGACGCCATATTGGTCCGGCGGAAAAAAAGCATGGTGGTGAGCCGCCGCAGACAGACGCTCACATTCGGCGCGAGCCAGCAGATAGGATGTCATGGCCAATGGCGCCGCCGGTCCACTCCATCTCAATCCGATGCGGATATGGGTGCGCGGCGCAAATGCGATTGCCAATTCTCGGCGCGGGATCAATCGTTTCGTCTCCGACGGGAACGTTGGCGGCGCGTACCAATTGTCCGCCGGAATTCGATGATCCAGCACCAGCCAATGACCGACGGACGTTCGGGCCAGGATCCACTGCCTGAGTCGGGTCCTGCTGGATTTGAGCTTGCCGTCGATCCATTCGTCGACGTAGAGGGGTTCCGGATCGTAGTCGTCCGACCACACGACGATTGCCGAACATAGCGTATGGCGCTCCAATTCGACATGTCCGTTGGACGGCATTTCGCGCCAGTACCGCTGTCGGGTGCCGTACGTCGCGACGCACCAGTTCAGGCCGATCCACGCTGCGATGAAGAGCGCCGTGACCCATATGATGGTGACGGCTGTTCCGTCCATCGCACGATCCATGTCGAAGGTCGGATCGACCATTCCGTGGTAAGCCAGCATACCCAGCAAATACGCGAGCACCGGGATCACAGGCCCGACTACGACCGGCAGCATCAGAATGGCGAGCCAGCTTCGGACATGCACGGTCCCCGCCGACCTGGCGCGCGCACGCTCCTCGTCGCTCATCGCCGCGACTTCCCGCGCGGCAATGTCGTCGCTCGGGGTGTGGAACCGCTCATACGTATTCGGGCATTCGGGCATTCGACGGGGCGTTCGGTGAAGGGGGCGATAAAGCAGGGATTTCCTCGAGGAACTGATTCTTGCATACGTTAGGGGCGGTTCTCAGACGGACGCGTGTGCGTTTCGTACGGAAAACAAGACCGATGCGCTGCGGCCGGTGCGAAACCATGCGGCAGGGGCCCGTATGCGCGGGTGGCCCGGGGTCGAACGACATCGGATGAAACGACGCCGGGAAGACACCGACGCGCGGGATTATCGAGCGCGGATGACTTGCCGGATTCACCGGACGAACGTACGCTGGGTCGATACCGCGATCGACCCACAGGTTCTCGACCATGCAAGCCCATCCTTTGCGTCTTTCCCCCGGCGACGATCTGCGCGGCGCCATCGAGGCAGCGCTACACCAGCATGAAGCGCATGCGGCCTTCGTGATCCAGGGCATCGGCAGCCTGAGCGTCGCGCAGTTGCGCTTCGCCGGCGTCGATCAGCCGACCGAGCTGCGCGGCGACCTCGAAATCCTGACGCTGGCCGGCTCGGTGTCGCCGGACGGCGCGCATCTGCATATGTCGATTTCCGATGCGGCCGGCCGCGTGACCGGCGGCCATGTTGCGAGCGGCTGTGTGGTGCGCACGACGGCCGAGATCCTGCTCGCGCTGCTGCCCGCGCATCGCTTCTCGCGCGAGCCCGACGCGGGCACCGGCTTCAACGAACTGGTGATTCGTCGCGAGCCGGGCGGCGACACCCTATGAATGCGACTATGCATCGATCGCTGCGTCCTTTTCTCGCCGCATAAAAAAAGCGCCGCGGCCTTTCGGTCCGCGGCGCCTTCCAGTGCGCTGCGACGTCGACCACCCGCCGCAGCCCGACTGCGTGCTTACACCTGCACGGTGTCGGCCACTTCCTTGAAGTCTTCGATCTGGTCGAAGTTCATGTACTGGTAGATCTTGTCGCCATTGGCGGTGAGCACGCCCATGTCGGCCATGTACTCTTCCTTGGTCGGGATCTTGCCCAGACGCGAGCAGATGGCCGCCAGTTCCGCCGAGCCGAGATACACGTTCGTGTTCTTGCCGAGACGGTTCGGGAAGTTGCGGGTCGACGTCGACATGACCGTCGCGCCTTCGCGCACCTGTGCCTGGTTACCCATGCACAGCGAGCAGCCCGGCATTTCGGTACGCGCACCGGCCGTGCCGAACACGCCGTAGTGGCCTTCTTCCGTCAGCTGCTTCTGGTCCATCTTGGTCGGCGGCGCGACCCACAGCTTGACCGGAATGTCGCGCTTGCCTTCGAGCAGCTTCGACGCGGCGCGGAAGTGACCGATGTTGGTCATGCACGAGCCGATGAACAC
>JABLTH010023250.1_pt1 | contig 21488 bp, 16 predicted proteins | sample 7875711 | NCBI WGS metagenome assembly JABLTH01 (sample SAMN14941262, study PRJNA633318) | bioreactor metagenome | isolation source: bioreactor | place: China | collected 2019-03-05 | reverse complement strand
GCCGTGAAGTGTCAACCATGTCCTCGCACACCCGTCCACCATGTCCCCGGTCTATACAGCGAGACAAAGAAAGTGAGTCGGCTCCCCCGCAGGGGGAGTCGAAACAGGCCGTTGACCCGCACACCGACACCGCCCAAGCCAACACGACACCGCACCACACCAACGGCAACGGCACTCCTACATCTCCACCATCTCAAAATCCCCCTTCCTGACCCCACACTCAGGACAACTCCAGGATTCCGGCACTGCCTGCCAAGGCGTCCCAGCCACGATGCCGTGCTCAGGCATCCCCGCGGCTTCGTCGTAGACGAAGCCGCAGATCCTGCATTGCCACACCGTCATGCCGCCCTCACCGAAGGCGCCCTGGTGGAAGCCCCATGGCGGATCGCATTGGCCTCGATCTCGGCGATCAGCGGGTCGATGCGCGCCAGCTGGGCACGGTTGTCGTCGTCCCACGGATGGAAGCCCGGCCGGAAGTAATCGAACCATTCGGGAATCATCTTGCGCAGCACGCCGGGCGAGCCCCACAGGAAGTGCATCACGCGGCCGAAGCCGAGCAGCTTGTGCTTGCACTGCTTGTCCGCCATCACCAGCCGCACGTGGAAGACGAACACCATGGCCCAGAAGGTGACGGTGGTGGTCAGCATGGTGAAGGTGCGCAGGAAATAGCGGTAGGGACCGGGCTTGATCACCGCGTTCCAGACGTCGTAGGCCACCGCCTTGTGCTCGGTCTCTTCGAGTGCGTGCCAGGTCCACACCTGCCGGTAGCCGGGCTCGGAGCCGCCCAGGTGCCGTTCGTCGGCGAGCAGGCCGCCGGCCAGCATGGCGGTGTAGTGTTCGAGCGCGATGGTATGCGCGAGCTGCCAGGACTTCGGCAGGATCTTGCGCAGCAGGTCGAGCAGCTTCCACACCATGCCGTCCAGGCGCGAGGCGGGCAGGCCGGCGTCGTCCATCAGCTTGTTGTAGAGCATGTGCTCGCGCGTGTGCATCGCTTCCTGGCCGATGAATCCGGCGATGGCGCGCTTGAGCTCGGGGTCGTCGACCTGGTCGCGGTAGTTGCGCACGCTGTCCATGAAGAAGCGCTCGCCTGCCGGGAAGAAGATCGACAGCGCGTTGACGAAGTGGGTCACGTGCGGGCCCAGCCGGTGCCAGTCGCCGATGCGCTCGGGCGGCAGGTGGGGATGCACGTCGCGGCGGATTGGCATCATGAGGGTTCTCCTGTCGTTTCGGTTGCGCCCGCCGTGGCCGGCATGGCGTCTGCTGCGGGGGCCGCCCGGCGGGCGGCCGCGGTCTTGCCCGCGAGGAAGGCCAGCAGGTCGGCGCCGACGCGCCGCGGGTCCTCCTCCATCGGGATGTGCCCGAGCCCGGCATAGCGCACCAGGGTGGCATCGGGTATCTGCGCGGCGAAGGCTTGCGCGTGCGCGGGCGGTATCCAGCGGTCGCGCTCGCCCCACAGCACCAGGGTGGGTGAGCCGATGCGCGCCAACCGCGCGGTGTCGAGGGCGTCGAAGTCGAGCCGGGGCACCATGCGGCCGATCGCTTCGCGCGCGCCTTCGGCGTAGAAGAAATCGACGTAGCGCCGGAAGGTGGCCTCCGGCACGCGCCGCGCGTTGCCATACACGTCGCGCGTGGCGGCGCGGATGATGCACTCGGGCAGCACCCACGGCGCCGACCAGCGCACCGGCGCGTGGTTGAACAGGCCGATGTAGATCGGCAGCTTCATCGGGAAGCCGGCGGCGTCGATCAGCACCAGCTTGTCGACCCGGTGCGGATGGCGCGCGGCCAGGTCCCAGGCGATCAGGCCGCCCAGCGAGTTGCCGATCACGCTGGCGCGCGGCAGCTTGAGCGCGGCGAAGAAGGCGTCGATGAAGGCGCGGTAGCGATCGACGTCCATGGTCACGATGCGCCCGCGCGTGTCGCGCAGCGGGCCGGTCAGGCCGAAGGGCGGCAGGTCGAGGCGCAGCACGCGGTAGCGTGCGGTGAGCGCCGGCATCACCCCTTCCCAGGTGTGCAGCGAGGCGCCGAAGCCGTGGATCAGCACCAGCGGCTCGCCGTCGGCCGGGCCTTCTTCGGTGTAGTGCACCAGCGTGTCCATGACCGGCAGCCAGCGCGAGGCGGGCAGGGCGTAGCGGCGGGCCAGCGTCTCGCGCGCGAGGCTGAACAGGCCGACACGGCCCTGGCCGAACCAGCGCGCCAGCACTCCGGGCGGCGCCGCCAGCGCGTCGGACGGCGCGGCCGGGCGGGCGAGGGCAGCGCGGCTCATGCGCGCTCTCCGCGCTGCGCCGCCGCGGCCGTGCCCGGCGCCGATGCGTCGCCGACCTGGCGCGTGCGGCGCGTCTCGCGCACCACCAGTGCCTGGTAGGCGGCCGGCAGCAGGCGGGCCATCGCGTCGGCGGCATAGGCATCGGGCCCGATCAGCACGCGCCGGCGGTTATGCCGCACGCCTTGCAGGATCACGCGCGCGGCCGTGTCGGGCGAGGTGATGAAGAACTTCTCGAACTGCTCGCGTCCCTGCTGCGCGTCGCGCACCAGGAAGCCGTTCAGGTTGGACGAGACCCGGCTGGCCTGTGCGATATTGGTCTTGATGCCGCCGGGGTGCACGGTGGTGGCCGACACGCCGCAGTCCATCAGGTCCAGCTCCTGGCGCAGCGCTTCGGTAAAGCCGCGCACCGCGTACTTGCTGGCGTTGTAGGCCCCCATGCCGGGCTGGGCGAAGATGCCGAAGATGCTGGAGGTGTTGACCACGTGCCCTTCGCCGCTGGCCTTCAGGTAGGGCAGGAAGGCCTTGGTGCCGTGGACCACGCCCCAGAAGTTGATGCCCATGATCCATTCCAGGTCGTCGTAGTCCATGCCCTCGATGGTGCTCGACAGCGCCACGCCGGCGTTGTTGAAGATCAGGTTGGCACGGCCGTGCACACGCACCGTCTCTTCGGCCCAGGCATAGACGGCGGCGCGGTCGGCCACGTCGACGCAGTGCTGGCTGACCGGCAGTCCCGGCGCCGCGCGCGCCACCTCGCCGACGGTCTGGGCCAGCCCGCTCTCGTTGCGGTCCGACAGGGCCAGGTGGCAGCCCTCGCGCGCCAGCGCCAGCGCCAGCGCGCGGCCGATGCCCGAGCCGGCGCCGGTGATGGCGGCGACCTTGTTGCGGAAGTCCTTCATGACGGGTCTCCTGGTTCTTGTCAGTGTTGGGTCTGGATCGGGTCCGGATCGGGTTCGTGCCCCCGGCACGGCTGCGCTTGACGCGGCCGCGGCGAGTGCGATGGGTGGCGATGTGGTGACGCGTGGCGGGCTGCGAAAGCGGCGCTCCTCCCCCCGGGCGGCCTCAGGCGCCCTGCACCTGCGCCGCGCCCGCATGCCGCTCCTCGCCCGGGCGCACGGCGCTGCGCCGCTGCGGCAGGGTGTGGTAGTCGGCCAGGCGGAAGGTGGCGGTGGCGCGGCGGAACTGCCAGGTGAAGCCTGGCCACAGCGTGGTGTTGCGCCCGGTCCTGGGATCGAGGTACCAGCTGGCGCAGCCGCCGGCCGACCACACCGCGTGGCCGAGCCGCGCCTGCAGGCCGTCGTTGAAGTCGCGCTGTACCTCGGCACGCACGTCGACAGCGTGCACGTGGCCCGCCCGCATGCGCTGCAGGGCATCGAGGATGTAGGCGACCTGCGACTCGATCATGAACACCATCGAGCTGTGCCCCAGTCCGGTATTGGGGCCCACCACCATGAAGAAATTGGGGAAGCCCGCCACCGTGGTACCGAGATAGGCCTGCGCGCCGTCGCGCCAGGCATCGAGGATGTCGACGCCGTCGCGGCCGAGGATGACGCCGCGCGGGATCGGGTCGGTGGCGTGGAAGCCCGTGCCGAAGATGATGCAGTCGGTCTCGCGGCGCGTGCCGTCGGCCAGCACGATGGCGTCGGGCTCGACGCGTGCGATGCCGGTGCTCACCACGTCGACGTTGGCGCGCGTCAGCGCCGGGTAGTAGTCGTTGGAGATCAGCACGCGCTTGCAGCCGATGGTGTAGTCGGGCGTGAGCCTGGCGCGCAGCGCGGCATCGGGCACCTGGCGCTGGATATGGCGCCGGGCCACGCGCTCGACCAGCTTCATCAGCCCGGGATGCACCACGAAGCCGAGCACGCGAGATTCCAGCGCCCAGTAGATGCCGGTGCGCACGAGCTTCTGCGTGAACGGCAGGTGGCGGAACAGCCAGCGCTCGGCCGCCGTCACGCGGCGGTCCGGCTTGGGCATGATCCACGGCGGCGTGCGCTGGTAGAGATCGAGGTGGCCCGCGCGCGGTGCCACCTGCGGCACGAACTGGATGGCGCTGGCGCCGGTGCCGATCACGGCCACGCGCTTGCCGCGGAAGTCGTAGCCGTGGTTCCAGTGCTGCGAGTGGAAGGCCTCGCCTGCGAAGCTGTCCAGGCCCGGAATGCGCGGGTAGGCCGGGCGGCTCAGCCCGCCCATGCCCGATACCAGCACGCGCGCGCTGAGGCGGCGCCCATCGGCCATCTCCAGGCGCCAGCAGGCGCCGGCCTCGTCCCAGGCGGCACGGCGCAGCTCATGCGACAGGCGCAGGTGCGGGCGCAGGCCGAAGCGGTCGGCGCAGTGCTCCAGGTAGGCGCGGATCTCCGGCTGCGTGGAGAACATGCGCGACCAGCCCGGGTTGGGCGCGAAGGAGAAGGAGTAGAGGTGGGACTGCACATCGCAGGCGCAGCCGGGATAGTGGTTGTCGCGCCAGGTGCCGCCGACCGCGTCGGCCTTCTCGAGGATGGCGAAATCGTGCTGGCCGCTCTGCTTGAGGCGGATCGCCATGGCCAGGCCGGCGAAACCACTGCCGACGATGGCGATGTCGATGTGCTCGCTGCCGGCGGCCGCCGGCACGCTGTCGATCGGGAAGTCCACGCGGGGGGCATTCATGGGCGCTCCTCGTGCCGCGCCGCCGCCCCGGTCGCCTGGCCGCCGCTAGGGCGGATGAGACGGGAACGGCTTTGCAACACTGTTTATTGTGACATTGATGAATGTCATCGTAGGTAGCCGCCCAGGTCGGGTCAATGCCGTGATTTGAAGGATTACTCTATTTTTCGCTCTTTTCCAGCGTCGTTCGCATCACATTAAACGCCGTTCGTGCGTGATGAGGCGCCTCTGGCGGGGCATGGCCCCGTGCGTTTGAAACCGGAACGCTGGCTTGGAACTTTTCTTGCGGCGATGCAGCAATGTCGCATTGCCGTGTCAGTGCCGGCCCGCTTTCAGTCGCGCGCGCCGAGAACGTGATGCTGGCGCCATGCCGTCGGCGTCTGCTGCGTCCAGCGTTTGAATGCGTGGGTGAACGCGCTCTGTTCGGAGAAGCCGAGCTGCATCGCGAGCTGCGCCAGCGGCATGGCGGGATCGGCCAGGTACTGCACGGCCAGGGCATGGCGCTCGCCGTCCACCAGGATGCTGTAGCTGAGGCCGCGCGCCTGCAGCCGGCGCTGCAACGTGCGCACCGGCAGCCGCAGGCAGGCCGCGGCGGCCGCCAGGGTGGGCTCGCCCTGGGCCAGCGCGCCACGCACGAAAGCGCGCATGCGCGCGATCTCGTCGCTGCCGGCATCGGCGGCGGCGTGCTGGCGCAGCTGGGCGTCGGCGATGCGCGTCATCTGCGCCTGCATCTCGGCGTCGGCCTGCAGCGAGGGCCGCGCCAGCAGCGCGGCATCGAGCTGCATGGCGTGCCGGTCAGCGCCGAACACCACCGGGCAGCCGAACACGCGTTCATGCTCGCGCACATCGGGCGGGGCGGCGTGCGGGAACAACACCAGGCGTGCATGCACGCTATCGCCCAGCAGCCATTGTGCGAAAACGCTCCAGGTGGCCATGTGCAGTTCGTGCGCGTGGCGCGACAGCGGGCCGTGCAGCGGCGCCCAGCGCATTTCCCCGCCCTCGGCGCTCTCCACCAGCCGCGTGCGGCCGATGTCGTTGGCGAGCGCCTCATAGCGGATGCCTTGCAGGACGGCCTCGCGCACGGTCGGCGTGGTCAGCACCACGTAGCCCATCTCGGCGTAGTGGCGCGGGCGGAACTGCGCGCCCGCATGCAGGCCGACATGGGGATCGCCGGTGCGGGCCTCGAGCCAGTCGAGCAGGGCCAGGTAGCGTGCGCAGGGCACGCGCGCAGCGGGCAGCGCCAGCGCCTGCCCGTCGATGCCCGCCGCGGCGAGCTGCTCGGCGGTGGAAACGCCCGCGGCCTCGCCATAGTCGAGCACGGTGCGCAGATAGGCGGCCGACACCGTGCCGCCGCTCGCGGCAGCGCCGCTGTCGGGGAAGGCCGCCCCGCCTGGCCTTGCGTTGGCGCGTGGCATCAAATCACCTGTCATCGGGAATCAAGACCGGGAGCCGATCTTTATCCAAACTCCGGCGAGCGTCAATGCGGGGCCGCCGCAGGTTCCGCCATGCCGCCGCAGGACGCACAGTCCGCATCAGTCGAAGCAGAAAGAAAGCGCGCAGCCGGCCACCGCCGGCCTGCGCCGATGACGCCACAGGAGACAACCATGCCAACCCCTTCGCCCGCGCGGCGCGGTGCCGGGCCGGCCGCCGCCGGCCACCCTGGCGCCGCCGGCCTCGCAGCCACCGCCGCCGGCCTGTCGCGCCGCGGCTTCCTCAAGGTCGGCTTCGGCTTTTCCGCCGCGCTGGCCTGTGCCTCGCTGCTGCCGGCACTGTCGGGCTGCGCGCCGTCCAGCACGACGGCGGCGCCCGGCCTGGCCTTCCTGCGCGAGGCCGACACGGCGCTGTTCCGCGCGCTGCTCGGCGCCGTAGTCAGCGAACTGTCCGCCCTCGACGCCAAGACGCGCGAGGCGCGCCTGCAGCTCGCGCTGTCCAATATCGACCGCACCTGCGCGGCCATGGGCAGCCATGCCCAGGGCGAGCTGCGCAAGCTGCTCGGCCTGCTCGACAACCGCGCGCTGCGCTGGGCGCTGACCGGCGTCGGCAGCGACTGGGCGGATGCGGACAACGCGCGCGTGCAGGATTTCCTCGCACGCTGGCGCGCCAGCCGCTTCGCCACGCTCAACGCGGGCGCGGTGGTGCTGGTCAAGCTCTCCAGCGTCGCTTACTTCGTCACGCCGGCTGCCTGGAGCGGTAGCGGCTATCCCGGTCCCAACGCCGCGGTCTACCGCGCCATCCACGCCTGATCCCGCCATGCCCATCGACGATCTCTACACGGCCGGCATCGCCTCCGGCTGGCAGGTGCACGACGCCTCCACCTTCACCGCCCCGCGCCACTTCGAGGCGGACGTGGCCATCATCGGCAGCGGCGCCGGCGGCGGCGTGACCGCCGAGACCCTCAGCGCCGCCGGCCTGCGCGTGGTGCTGCTGGAGGAGGGCGCGCTGCGCACCTCGGACAGCTTCCGCGACATGGACGAGGGGCGCGCCTACCGCGAGCTGTACCAGGAGGCAGCCGGGCGCGCCACCTCCGATGGCGCCATCGCCATCCTGCAGGGCCGCTCGGTCGGCGGCAGCACCACGGTCAATTGGTCGTCGAGCTTCCGCACGCCGCCGCAGACGCTGGCGCACTGGGCCGAGCAGCATGCGGTCAGCGGCCACTCCGCGCAGGACATGGCGCCCTGGTTCGCGCGCATGGAGGAGCGCCTGGGCGTGGCACCCTGGGCCATGGCGCCCAACGCCAACAATGACGTGCTGCGCCGCGGCTGCGAGCAGCTCGGCTGGGAATGGCACGTGATCCCGCGCAATGTGAAGGGCTGCTGGAACTCGGGCTACTGCGGCCTGGGCTGCCCGGTCAATGCCAAGCAGTCGATGCTGGTCTCGACCATCCCGGCGGCGCTGGCCAAGGGCGCCACCCTGGTCCACCGCGTGCGCGTGCGCGCGCTGCAGCACGACGGCAAGCGCGTGCAGGGGCTGGCCGGCGCGGCGCTCGGCGCCGACGGGGTCACGCCGACCGGCGTCACCATCACCGTCAAGGCCCGCCACTACGTCGCCGCCGGCGGTGCCATCAACACGCCCGCGCTGCTGCTGCGCTCGGGCGCGCCGGACCCGCACGAGCGGCTGGGACAGCGCACCTTTATCCATCCGGTGAATCTCAGCATCGCACAGATGCCAGATCGCATCGATCCCTTTTATGGCGCACCGCAGTCGATCGCCTCCGACCATTTCCAGTGGAAGGACGGCGCGACCGGGCCGGCCGGCTACAAGCTGGAGGTGCCGCCGCTGTTCCCCGGCATCAGCGCCGGCGTCTTCAATGCGATCGGCGAACCGCTGCGGCACGACATGGCGGCGCTGCCGAACACCAGCGCGATGCTGGCGCTGCTGCGCGACGGCTTCGTGCCGCAGAGCGCAGGCGGGCGCGTGCGCGTGGCGGCCGACGGCAGCCCCATCCTCGACTACGAGGTCAGCGACTACCTGTGGGACGGCGTGCGCCGCGCCTGGCTGTCGATGGCCGAGGCCCAGTTCGCCGGCGGCGCGGCGCGCGTGCGGCCGGCCCACCTCGACGCACCCTACTACACGAGCTGGGCCGAGGCCCGGCAGGCCATTCCCGCGCTGCCGCTGAAGGCCTTCCGCGCCGCGCTGTTCAGCGCGCATCTGATGGGCGGCTGCGGCATGAGCGACGACCCGCGCCAGGGCGTGGTGGACAGCCACGGCAGCCATCACCAGCTGGGCAACCTGTCGGTCTTCGACGGATCGGCATTCCCCACCAGTATCGGGGCCAATCCGCAGTTGTCAGTGTTCGCGCTGACGGCGCAGAATGCCCATGCGCTGGTGCAGCGGCTGGCCGCGTAGCAGTGCCCGGGGCCGCCCGGAACGCCGTGCCACGCGCCGGCGCAGAGGCCGCAGCGGCCGCCGGGCCGCGTGCCGCGGTCCTTGGCGGCATCCGCCGGTGCACCGCGAAGCCTAGAAGGATTCTTCGAATTTCGGGCTTGTGAAACGCTCGATTGCGTCGCTAGGCTTCGTACAACTGTTTCAAGCATCCGTTCGCCGACAAGAGCATGGAGCGGGACAGTTGCAGTGTTTGTTGCTTGGGGTTCACGCAGCACAAGCAGAGAGACGCCCCCCATGAAGACCGGGAGAAGCACGGCGGGAGACACCAAGGCTCGGATACTGGATGCCACCGAGCGCTTGTTCATCGAAGTCGGTTACGAAGGCACCTCACTACGGCAGGTCACGTCGCGCGCGATCGTCAACCTGGCCGCCGTCAACTACCATTTCCGCAGCAAGGACATCATGATGCAGGCGGTGCTGAGCCGCCGCCTCGATCCGCTCAACGCGCGGCGGCTGGCCCTGCTCGACGCCTGCGAGGCCAGCTGGCCCGGCGAGCAGATCCGCTGCGAGCACGTGATGGGCGCGCTGTTCGTGCCCGCGCTGCAGATGGCGCGCGAGCCCGGCATCGGCGGGCCGGCCTTCCTGCGCCTGCTGGGCCGGGTCTACTCGGATACCTCGCCCTTCATCCAGTCCTACCTGATGGGGCACTACGCCCCGGTGTTCGGCCGCTTCTTCGACGCCTTCGCACGGGCCCTGCCCGAGCTGCCGCGCCAGGAACTCGGCTGGCGCCTGCACTTCGCCCTCAAGGCGCTCGCCGGCGTGCTGGCCGGCGACGACCTGGGCAACCTGATGCCCGCCTTCACGCAGGGCAAGACCATGAGCGACGCGCATGTGCTGGCCCAGCTCAGCGCGATGGTCGTGGCTGCGCTGAAGGCTCCCGCGCCGGCCGAGCAGCAGCTCGGCGCGCTGCACGCGGTGTTCGAGATCGGCGAGCGCCAGCACGCCGACGAGAGCGCGCGGCAGCCGGCGCAGCCTGAAGGGTCGGCGCCATCCCAGCCGTCCACCAGGGCCGCGGCCGAGCCCGCGCGGCGCGTGCGCACCAGCACGCGCAGCGAGGGAGCCGCGCGCGCCGCCGTGACGAGCCTGCCGGTACGCGGCAGCTCGCGCGAGCGGCCACCGCCGTTCCCGAGCAATCCGCTCGACGACTGGATGCGCACGCGCTCCAGGAACTAGGGCCGCCACGGCGGCGCCGTCCGCGCCGCCTCGCCGGCCCGTCTTCCCCAACCGCAATCCGACTGCGATGGCGCCGCGCGCCAGGCGCACGGGCGCTTGCCGCCCGCTGTCGCCCCGCTGTCGCCCGACGGCGGCCTGCATCGCCCGAAGCTGCACCGTAGTGGCCGCAGAAGCCGAAGCCGAAGCCGAAGCCGAAGCCGAAGCCGAAGCCGAAGCCGAAGCCGAAGCCGAAGCCGAAGCCGAAGTCGAAGCCGAAGCAGGACGCACCAAGACACAGGAGACTTCAGATGAGACCGTTGTTCATCGCCGCCGCCATCGGCTGCGCCCTGGGCCTGATGGCCGCCCCGCTGGCCGTGCCGCCCGCGGCCTTCGCCCAGCCGGCGCCCGCCGCCACAGCCGCCGCTGCGCCCGCTGCCGCGCCGGCGCAGGGCACCCCCTACGATGGCCTGCCCGCCGGCCAGCAGGCGAGCCTGTTCTCGCGCCAGGTCGCCAGCGGCGAGCTGCGCAAGCTCGACGACGCCCAGCTGCTCGCGACCTTCCACGCACTGCAGCCCGGGACCCTGCTGCTGTGGGCACGCGCCGAGATGAACCGCTATCCGGAATACGAATACTGGATGAGCCGCCAGGAGCGGCTCAACGGCCAGTGGCAGGAGCAGCCCGCGCGCATGATGATCCGCTACCGCCACCAGCCGCGCCAGCTGTACGCGAAGTGGCTGCCCGGCGGCGCGCAGGCCGGCCAGGAGATCGTCTACGACGAGACCAGGCGCAAGGACGAGATGTACGGCCATCTCGGCGGGCTGATGAGCTTCGCCTCGATGTGGATCGCGCTCGACGGCTCGCTGGCGCGCGGCCAGTCCAACCATACCGTGCGCGACCTCGGCTTCCAGTTCGTGCTGTCCATGCTCGAGCGCGACGCCCGCTCGCTGCGCGCCGCGGGCCTGAGCGAGAAATACAGCCGCGTGGACATCGTGCAGGAGCAGGGCACGCGCATGGTGGCGCTGACCTGGGACCTGCCGGCCGGCGCGCCGGCCTACTACGCCAAGAAGGTGCAGCTGATGCTGGACCTGCGCAATCCCTGGCCGCGCGTGGAAACCGCGTGGAACGAGAACGGCGAGATGGTCGAGAAGATCGTCTTCGAGAAAGCCGTGCGCAAGACCTTCGACGCCGCGGCCTTCGATCCGGCCAACAGCGAGTACCGCTTCTGAGCCGGACCGCCGCGCGGCAGCGGCGGCCATTCAAACGGAGGCAACGGGCCGGCGCGCGCTGCGTTTGAACAGCGGGCGCGCGGTGCCTCCGGCGCCGGCCTGCGGCAAGCCTCGCGCCGCGTGCCGTGCGCCGGCCCGATGTTTGGAACGCGCGCTCTATTGACGCTGCAGTGAGGCGGCGGCGAGAGTCGCCGCACACCAGGCGGCCGCGCAGACGGCAGGACAGCCCGTTCCGTACCGAACGCCTGGAACCTAGAGGAGACCCATACCATGCAGCGCGACACGAATCCGCAGCACCGTTCCGCATCCACCATCGCCACGCCGGGTGCCGCCAGGCACGGGCTGGCCGCACGCGCCGCCGCCCTGCTGGCGGCCGCCGCGCTGTGCGCCTGCGGCGGCGGCGGCGATGGCGGTGGCGGCAGCACCGCCGCATCCGGCAGCAGCGGCAGCAATGGCGGCACGAGCACCGCCGCCACCACGCAGGACCGGCTGTGCCCGGCCGCGATCGACTACTCCACGCCCTATATCGGCGGCAGCGGCGCGGGCGAACTGGTCAAGGTGCAGCTCGACACCGCCAGGATGACCTGGCAGGTCACCTTCCTCGACTCGTCGGTGCCGCGCAAGACCGGCACCGTGCAGCCATCGCGCAGCGATACCAGCAGCGGCTCCAACGTGATGTCCGGCACGCTGTCCCAGGAGACCGGACTGCCCACCGACAAGCTCAACCAGTGCGCCTTCCGCCTCAACGGCGCCAGCCTCGACGCCTCGAAGCCGGCCCGCATGTTCGTCGGCATGGGCGTGGCGGGCGGCACCATTCCCGGCGCGCGCATCCAGTACACCGGCCTGCCGGGCACTGTGAACGTGCCAGACACCACCTTCAACTACTTCCAGTTCATCGGTTTCACGCAGACCGAGACTGACCTGTCCAAGGTGGCCGGCTACTACAACGGCCTGGGCTTCCACGAAGTGCCGTCGCAGAACTTCAAGCAGGTCAGCCAGGACTACACGATGGCGCTCGCCTCCAACGGCTCGTTCTCCGTATGCCAGAACGCCACCGGTACCTGCTCGCAGCGCGGCAACAACTTCGTGGCGCAGGCGACCAGCGGCACCCTGCTGTCGACCAACTACGCCGGCGAGGTGTCGCCTTCGATCGGCACCGTGCAGGGGCGCGCCTACCTGATCGTGGGCAAGCTGCGCGGCCAGCTGGTGCCGGTCATGATCCGCGTCGGCTATGCCAACGACAATCTGTCGGGCAGCCTGCTCGGCGGCGGCCCGTTCGGCGCCGACGACGAGATCGGCATCGGCATGATGGCGCCGGCATCGCGCATCGGGGTGGGCTCGGTCAACGGCGAGTACGTGGGCGTCGACAGCAACTTCGCCTACCGCACCACCGCGCTGGTCGATGCCGCGGCGACCATGCTCGACCCGTTCCAGGCCTCGAATGCCTCGCTGGCGACTCCCTACACGCTCAACTACACGCAGACGGTGGCGGGCGTGGTCACCACCACGCGCCGCGACGCCGCCGCCGGCAGCGGCCCCTTCGGCAAGCTGGTCTTCACCGGGGGCGTGTTCGGTTTCCTCGAGGCGCAGAGCAGCGGCCCCTACTTCACCATCGGCGCCTTCGTGCAATGAGAGCGCGGGCGGCGCCACGCCGCCCGCCGGCCTGACGACAACAGAAAACGACAGAAAGCCTGAATCACGCTTCACGCGGGAGACAAGACCATGAAGAACATCCGACGCCTCGCCCTGAACTGCCTGCTCGCCGGCCTGGCCGCCTGCGCCGCCATTCCCGCCGCCTTCGCCCAGAAGGCCGGCGACAACGTGGTATCGGCCGGCTGGTTCTACATCAACACGCGCGGCACCAGCGGCCCGCTGACCACCAGCCTGGCCGACACGCCGATCAACTATCCGCTCGGCCTGCCCAGCACCTTCAGCGCCCCGGGCAGCGGCATCTCCAGCTCGAACGCCAATACGCTGGGCCTGACCTTCAGCCACTTCTTCACCGACCACATCGCGGTGACGGGGGTGGGCGGCATCCCGCCCGAGTTCAAGCTGTACGGCCACGGCGAGCTGATCCCGCCGGGACCGGCCGGCGCGCTCGGCCGCCAGAGCCTGGGCGACCCCTCGCTCAACCCGATCGTCACCAAGGCGCGCCAGTGGAGCCCGGCGGCGATGGTGCAGTACCACTTCCTCGAGCCGACCTCGAAGTTCCGCCCCTTCCTGGGCCTGGGCGTGTCGTACAACTTCTTCACCAACATCACGGTGAACCCGGCCTTCGCCAGCTCGGTCAACAACAACCTCGGCGCCATCCTGGCAGCCGGCGCCGGCATCCCCGGCCCGACCTCGGTGGAAGCCAGCGCCTCGCCCTCGTGGGCGCCGATCTTCAATATCGGCGGCACCTACAACTTCACCGAACACTGGGGCCTGACCGCGGCGCTGACCTACATCCCGCTGAAGACGGATTCGACCATGACCATCAAGGCCTCGAACGGCACCATCCTGTCGTCCTCGACCACGCGCCTGGAACCGAACCCGCTGATCGTCTTCGTGGCCGCCTCCTACAAGTTCTGAGCGGCTCCGGCCTGCCTCAGCCGCGCATGGCGGCCGCGCGCGCCAGCAGCAGTTCCCGCTCGCGCGCGTTGCCGGCCAGCGCGGCCGCACGTTCGAACTCGGCACGGGCTTCGGCCTCGCGGCCCAGCTTGGCGAGCAGGTCGCCGCGCACGCTCGGCAGCCACTGGTAGGCCTGCAGCGACTTGTCGCCGCGCAGGGTGTCGACGATCTCCAGCGCCGCCTGCGGCCCTTCGGCCATGCCGACCGCCACCGCGCGGTTGAGCTCCACCACCGGCGAGGGTGCCACGCGCGCCAGCAGGCCATAGAGCGCGGCGATCCGGGCCCAGTCGGTCTGCGCCGCGCTGGCCGCGCGCGCGTGGCAGGCGGCGATGGCGGCCTGCAGCTGGTAGGGCCCCGGGCCATCCTCCTGCGCCGCCGCCAGCGCCTCGGCATGTGCCAGCGCTGCCAGCCCGCGCTGGATCTGCACGCGGTCCCAGCGCGCGCGGTCCTGCTCGGCGAGCAGCACCGGACGCCCCGCATCATCGGTGCGCGCCGCCGCGCGCGAAGCCTGCAGCTCCATCAGCGCCAGCAGGCCGTGCACCTCGGCGCGCTGCGGCGCCAGCGCCGCCAGCATATGGCCCAGCCGCAGCGCCTCCGCGGTCAGGTCGGGCCGCATCCAGTGGCTGCCGGCAGTGGCGGTGTAGCCCTCGTTGTAGATCAGGTAGATCACCTCCAGCACCGAGGCCAGGCGCTCGCCCAGCGCTGCCGCCGGCGGCAGCGCGAACGGCACGCGCGCCTCGGACAGCGTGCGCTTGGCGCGCACGATGCGCTGCGCGACGGTGGCCTCCGGCACCAGCCCGGCGCGCGCGATCTCCGCCGTGCTCAGCCCGGCCACCACTTTCAGGGTCAGCGCCACGCGCGATGCGGCGGGCAGCAGCGGATGACAGGCGGTGAAGATGAGACGCAGCACGTCGTCGCCGATCGGGTCCGCGCGCGCGGCATCGAGCGCATCGACGAAATCGGGCACGATCGCGGCCTGCTGCGCCTCCAGTTCCTGCCCGAGCTGTTCCAGCCTGGCCGCGCGCATCTTGCCGTGGCGCAGCTGGTCGAGCGCGCGGTGCCTGGCGGCGGCCATCAGCCAGGCACCGGGATTGTCCGGCAGGCCGTCCGCCGGCCAGTGTTCCAGCGCGGCGACCAGAGCATCCTGCGCCAGCTCCTCGGCCAGGCCGAGATCGCGCACCAGGCGCGCCAGCGCCCCGACGATGCGGGCCGATTCCTCGCGCCAGACCGCGGCGACGGCACGCCGTACCGCCTCGCGCGCGGCGCTTGCCTGCGGCGCATGGCCGTCCGGGCTGCCGCTCATGGCGCGTCGGGGCCGGACGGTTCGGGCATCGGTAGGAGGGTCGGCATGACGGAAGTCTCCGGTGATCTGTCCGCCACGCTGGCGGGTGCTGGAGGATCGTGGTGCCGCGAGCGGGGCGCCGCGATGGTCCTGCCATGATGACCATGATGATAGCCGCCCGGCATGGGGGGGTAGGGGCACGGCGCGGTGGCGTGGTGGCGCGCCAGAAAAAAAGGGCGGAGCGCTCGCGCGCTCCGCCCAGCCTGGTTGCACGGCCCGCGCTGCGGGCCGCGCCGTCTTGCCTGTGACTTGCTGCCTGTTGCTTATTGCGTGGCGGTGCCGGCCTGCGGCGCCGGCGCGGCGGCCACCGTGCCCGTCTCCACCAGGCCGCCGCCCAGCGCGCGATACAGGTCGATGGCATTGTTCAGGCGCAGTTGCCGCGCCTGCACCAGTGCCTGCTCCGCGGTGAACAGCTGGCGCTGCGCGTCGAGCCGGTCCAGCTCGCTCGACACACCGTTCTTGAAGCGCATGGTCGACAGCTCGTAGCGTGCCGCTTCGGCCTCGCGCACCTGCTCCTGTCCTGCCACCTGCTCTTCCAGCGTGCCGCGCGCCACCAGCGCATCGGCCACTTCCGCGAAGGCGTTCTGGATCGTCTTCTCGTAGTTGGCCACCTGGATGTTCTTGCGCACATTGGCCAGGTCCAGGTTGGAGAGGTTGCGGCCGTAGTCGAAGATAGGCAGCACGAGCTGCGGCGCGAACGACCAGGCACCGGTACCGGCATCGAACAGGCTCTTGAAGCCCGGACTGATGGTGCCGGCATTGGCGGTCAGCGTGATGCGCGGGAAGAAGGCCGCGCGCGCCGCGCCGATGTTGGCGTTGGCCGACAGCAGCGCCTGCTCGGCCTGGCGCACATCGGGACGCTGTTCCAGCAGGTCGGACGGCAGCCCGGCCGGGATGTCGCTGATGATGCGCTCGTCGGACAGGCGCATCGGCGCGGGCAGGCCGGCGATGGACGCGATCGGCTTGCCCACCAGCACTTCCAGCGCGTTCTGCGCCTGCGCGCGCTGGCGCGCCAGCTGCGCGGCCGACACGCGTGCCTGCGCCACCAGCGACTCGTTGTCGCGCAGGTCCAGCGCCGAGGTGGCGCCGGCGGCGAAGCGCTGCTTGGACAACTCGTAGGTGTCCTGGCGCGTCTTCAGCGTATCGGCGGCAAGGTCGTACTGCTCGGCGTAGGAACGCTCGGACAGGTAGGCCTTGGCCACTTCCGACACCAGCGAGACCTGCGCGGCGCGGCGTGCCTCCTCGGTGGAGAAGTACTGCGCCAGCGCGGCGTTGGACAGGCTGCGCACGCGGCCGAAGAAGTCCAGCTCGTACGAGGCGACGGCGCCGCCGACCTGGTAGAACTGCGCCACATAGGGCTGGCCGGTGGCCGATTGCGCCGCCGCGTAGCGCTGGCGGGTGTAGCCCGCCTGGGCATTCAGCGTGGGCAGCAGGTCGGCGCGCTGCACCTGGTACTGGGCGCGCGCTTCTTCGATGCGCAGCGCCGCGGTGCGCAGGTCGCGGTTGTTCTCCAGCGCGGCGGCGATCAGCGCCTGCAGGCGCGCATCGCGGAAGAACTCGCGCCAGCCGATCTCGGTGGCGCGGCGGGTCTCGCCGCTCTTCACCTCGGCGGCGGCATAGCCTTCCGGCGCGGCCGGATAGCCGCCGGCCACGGGCGCCTCGGGACGCTCATAGCGCGGCGCCATCGTGCAGCCGGACAGGACGCCGGCCACCAGCAGCAGTGCGGTCAGAGTCTTGGTCATATCAGATTTCCTTTTGCGGCTCGTTCCAGCCCTGTCCGTGTTCCAGCTCCGGCTGCGGCTTGCTGCCGAAGCGCTTGCGGATCACCACGAAGAAGACCGGCACCAGGAAGATGGCCAGCACCGTGGCAGTGAACATGCCGCCGATCACGCCGGTACCGATGGCGCGCTGGCTGCCCGAACCCGCGCCGGTGGCGATCGCCAGCGGCAGCACGCCCAGGATGAAGGCCATCGAGGTCATCAGGATGGGGCGGAAGCGCAGGTGCACCGCTTCCAGCGTGGCTTCGACCAGGCCCTTGCCCTGCGCCTGCAGGTCCTTGGCGAACTCCACGATCAGGATCGCGTTCTTGGCCGACAGGCCGATGGTGGCGATCAGGCCGACCTTGAAGTACACGTCGTTGGGCATGCCGCGCAGCGTCACGCCGAGCAGCGCGCCGAGCACGCCCAGCGGCACCACCAGCAGCACCGCCACCGGGATCGTCCAGCTCTCGTACAGCGCGGCCAGGCACAGGAACACGATGATCATCGACAGCGTGTACAGCATCGGCTCCTGCGAACCCGCCAGGCGCTCTTCGTACGACTGGCCGGACCACTCGTAGCTGAAGCCAGGCGGCAGCTTGGCGAACATCGCCTCCATCTCCTTCATCGCCTCGCCGGTGCTGTGCCCCGGCGCCGGCTGGCCGGCGATCTTCACCGCGGGCAGGCCGTTGTAGCGCTCCAGGCGCGGCGAACCCATCACCCACTTCGAGGTGGAGAAGGCCGAGAACGCCACCATGTCGCCGTTGGCATTGCGCACGCGCAGCTTGCTCAGGTCGTCGGGCAGCTTGCGGTCGTTGCCTTCGGCCTGCGCGATCACCTTGCGCACGCGGCCTTCGTAGATGAAGTCGTTGACGTACAGCGAGCCGAAGGCGACCGACAGCGTGCTGTTGATGTCGGCCACGGCGACGCCGAGCGCGCGTGCCTTCTCGCGGTCGATGTCGATCTGCAGCTGCGGCGCGTCTTCCTGCCCTTCCGGACGCACGCCGGCCAGGGCGGGATTCTTGGCCGCCATGCCGAGCATCATGTTGCGGGCTTCCATCAGCTTGGCGTGGCCCTGGCCGGAGCGGTCCTGCAGGCGGAAGTCGAAGCCCGAGGAGTTGCCCAGCTCAGAGATCGCCGGCGGGTTGAGCGGGAAGATGATGGCGTCCTTGATGCCCGACAGCGCGCCGAAGGCACGGCCGACCATCGCCTGCGCGGTCTCGCCCGGGCCCGTGCGCTCCTTCCAGTCCTTCAGGCGCACGAAGGCGATACCGCCGTTCTGGCCGCGGCCGAAGAAGGAGAAGCCCGCCACCGTGATCATCTGGTCCACCACCTTCGATTCCTTGGTCAGGTAGTAGTCCTCGATCTGCTTGAGCACGCCCAGCGTGCGCTCCTGGGTGGCGCCGTTGGGCAGCTGCACGACCGTGATCATGTAGCCCTGGTCTTCGTCGGGCAGGAAGGAGGAGGGCAGGCGCTTGAACAGCACCACCATCGCACCGACGATCAGCGCATAGACGATCAGGTAGCGGCCGGTACGCGCCAGCACGCGGCCGACCACGCTCTGGTAGCTGCTGGCACCGCGTGCGAAGGTACGGTTGAACCAGCCGAAGAAGCCGGTCTTCTCATGATGGTGGCCCGCCTGCACCGGCTTGAGCAGCGTGGCGCACAGCGCCGGCGTCAGCGACAGTGCCATCAGCGCCGAGAAGGCCATCGAGGCGATCAGCGACACCGAGAACTGGCGGTAGATATTGCCCACCGAGCCCGAGAAGAAGGCCATCGGGATGAACACCGCGGTCAGCACCAGCGTGATACCGACGATGGCGCCGGTGATCTGGCCCATCGCCTTGCGGGTGGCCTGTCGTGGCGACAGCCCTTCCTCGCTCATGATGCGCTCGACGTTCTCCACCACCACGATGGCGTCGTCCACCAGGATACCGATGGCCAGCACCATGCCGAACATGGTCAGCACGTTGATCGAGAAGCCGAAGGCCAGCAGCGTGCCGAAGGTGCCCAGCAGCGCGATCGGCACCACCAGCGTGGGAATCAGCGTGGCGCGGATGTTCTGCAGGAACAGGTACATCACCAGGAACACCAGCACCACGGCTTCCAGCAGCGTCTTGACCACTTCCTCGATCGAGATCTTGACGAAGGCGGAGGTGTCGTAAGGCACCGAGTACTGGTAGTCGTCGGGGAAGATCTTCGACAGCTCTTCCATCTTGGCGCGCACCGCGGTGGCGGTGGCCAGCGCGTTGCCGCTGGGCGACAGCTTGATGGCGATCGCGGCCGACGGCTTGCCGTTGGTGCGGGCCAGCGTGGAGTAGTCGGCACCGCCCAGTTCGACGCGGCCGATGTCGCGGATGCGCACCGAGGAGCCGTCCGGATTCACGCGCAGCAGGATGTTGGCGAACTGCTCGGGCGTGGTCAGGCGGCTCTCGGTGGTCACCGTGGCGTTCAGCTCGGTGCCCTTGGGCGAGGGGGTGCCGCCCAGCTCGCCCACGGCGACCTGGACGTTCTGCTCGGAGATGGCCGCGGTGACGTCCTTGGGCGTCAGGTTGAAGCCGGTCAGCTTGGCCGGGTCCAGCCAGACGCGCATCGCGTACTCGGTACCGAACAGGTCGGCCTGGCCGACGCCGGGCACGCGGCGGATCGAGTCGAGCAGATTGGCCGACACGTAGTTGCCCAGCGTGATGGCATCGGTCCGGCCCGACTTCGACGACACGGTCAGGAACATCATGTAGTTGTTCCCGGCCTTGTCCACGCGCACGCCCTGCTGGCGCACCTCGGCCGGCAGGCGGGCTTCCACGCGCTTGAGGCGGTTCTGCACTTCGACCGAGTTCAGGTCGTTGTTCGAACCCGGCTCGAAGGCGATGGTGATCGTCGCCAGGCCGGTGGCCTCACTGGTGGAGTTGTAGTAGAGCAGGCCGGGCGCGCCGTTCAGTTCCTGCTCGATCACGGTGGTGACCGAATCCTCCAGGGTCTTCGCCGAAGCGCCCGGGTAGGTGGCGGTCACCGACACCGTGGGCGGCGCGATGTTGGGGTATTGCGCGATCGGCAGCTGCAGGATCGACAAGATCCCGCCCAGCACGATGATCAGCGCGACCACCCAGGCGAACACCGGCCGGTCGATAAAAAACTTGGCCATAAAACTGGCTCCCTTCTGGTTCCGCTTGGATTAACCCTGCTTGGCTGCGCCGCCGGCCTCGGCTTCGATCTTCTTGGCCGGCGCGGCCGGCGCCGAAGCGCCTTGCGCAGCGCCCTGGGGCACGAACGGCACGGCCTTGGCGGGCGCGCCCACCTTGACCTTCTGCAGGCCCTCGACGATGACCTGCTCGCCGCCCTTCAGGCCTTCGGTGACGATCCAGCGATCGTCCACCGCCTGCGGCGCCTTGACCGGCATGGCGGCGACCTTGCCGTCCTGGCCCACCACCAGCACGCTGGCGCCCTGGGCATTGCGGATCAGCGCGCGCTGCGGCACGGTCAGCGCCTGCTCGTTCAGGCCCTGCTCGATGCGCACGCGCACGAAGGTGCCCGACAGCAGCTCGCGCTTCGGATTGGGGAACTGCGCACGCAGCGTGATGGCGCCCGTGGTCGGGTCCACCGTCATGTCGGAGAACAGCAGCTTGCCGGTGTGCTCGTACTCGCGGCCGTCCTCGACGAACAGGTGCACGCGCGCGCCGCCGTCGACGCCCTTGATCTGGCCCGACTCGATGGCGCGGCGCAGCTTGGCCACCTCGCTGGCGGGCTGGGTGAAGGTCACGCGGATCGGGTCGACCTGCTCGACCAGCGCCAGCTGGGTCGCCTCGCCCTTGCCGACCAGCGCCCCTTCGGTCACCAGCGCGCGGCCGGCACGGCCGCCGATGGGCGCCGTCACCGTGGTGTAGCCCAGGTTGATCTGGGCGGTGGTCACCGCGGCCTGGGCCGCGGCGACGTCGGCGTCGGCCTGGCCGGCGGCGGCCACGGCGTCGGCGTACTCCTGCTTGCTGACGGCATTGACGGCGACCAGCGGCTTGTAGCGTTCGGCCTTCTGGCGCGCGGTCACGGCATTGGCCTCGGCGCGCTGCAGGCTGGCCTTGGCGGAAGCGAGCTGGGCCTGGTAGGGCGCCGGGTCGATGCGGAACAGCACCTGGCCGGCCTTGACCTCGCCGCCTTCCTGGTAGTTACGCGACAGCACGATGCCCTCGACACGGGCGCGCACTTCGGCCGTGCGCACGCCTTCCAGGCGGCCCGGCAGTTCATTGACGACCGCCACCGGCGACGGCGTGACGGTGACGACGCCGACTTCGGGCGGCGGCATGGCGGCCCCGGCCTGGGGCTTCTTGTCACCGCAGGCGGACAACGCCAGTACCGTCAGCGCGGCAGCGGCAACGCAGGTGATTCGTTGGGACTTCCTCATCGATAACCCCATGATGGCAATTGAAATCGGCGGCGCCCGGACAGGTGACTTTTACTGCCGGTGGCGAAAACGCCGCGACCGCCGCGCGGACGGCGGCGGAAACAAGCAAAAAGCGCAATGCTAGCCACGATCCGTGATGCAGGCACGGCACATGCGACGAACGGCGGCTTTCAGGTGACGACCTGCCCGATGGATGGGGCAGGCTGCCGGGCAGATCGGCTTT
>JABLTH010050268.1_pt1 | contig 21526 bp, 13 predicted proteins | sample 7875711 | NCBI WGS metagenome assembly JABLTH01 (sample SAMN14941262, study PRJNA633318) | bioreactor metagenome | isolation source: bioreactor | place: China | collected 2019-03-05 | reverse complement strand
CCGGCGCGCACGACGCCGGCGACGATCGGCAGCGCCGGATCCTCCGCCCCGTCCTCGACGCGGATCTCGATCCCTGTGACGGCAGGGACGAACCGCTCGCTCCAGGTGGTGACCTCGGCGCCGGTGATCTCGCGCTCGTCGTCCGCGGTGGTCACGCGCGCCCGCACCCGGCCGCGCACGGCGATGCGCGCGTGCTCGCCCTCGCGCACGACGGCGGCGAACGGCGGGATGGCGGAGAACGAGCCCCCGCCCGCGGCGGTCAGCGCGTCGACGACCTCGGCGAACGACACCTCCTCGGCAGCGACCCGCTCCCACAGCGTGCCGACGAGCGCGGCGTCCGCGTCCGGAGGGAGCGCCACCACGGCCCGCGGGCCGATCAGCGCGTACCAGGACCCTGTGCGGTAGACGGTGTTCATCAGCGCATCCCTCCCATGGCCTCGGCACGCGGTCGCGTGTCGGAGTCGATGTCCTCGTCGTCGATGCCGGTCGTGCCGTCACTGCCCGGACGCGTGCTGACGTGGACCGCGTCCACGACGACCGCGGTCACATTGTCCCGCCCGCCGAGCTCCAGGGCGCGGTCGACCAGACGGTCGGCGGCGGCCTGCGGATCCTCGTGCACGGTGAGCAGAGTGCGGATCTCGTCGTCGCCCACCTCACTGCTCAGGCCGTCGGAGCAGACCAGGATCCGATCGCCGACGCGCGCCGGGATCATCCAATAGTCCGCCTCCCCGGCGCTGCCTGCGCCGATCGCCCGGGTGATGATGTTGCGGCGGCGATCGGTGGACGCATCCGCCGCCCGCAGCTGCCCGGCGTCGATGAGCTCCTGCACCACCGAGTGGTCGACGGAGATCTGCTCCAGCGTGCCGCCGGAGAGGCGGTAGGTGCGCGAGTCGCCGATGTTGACCGCCAGCCAGTAGCCGACCCCGTCGACCGCCGCGATCGTGACCCCGCTGAGGGTGGTACCCGCCTTCGAGACGCCCGTGCCGCCGATCGCGTCGACCGCCGCGCGCACGCGGGCCAGGGTGAAGCTGACGTCGTCGATCGTGAGGACCGGACGGCCGCGCAGCTGCGCGAACCCGTCGATCACGGTACTGCTGGCGACGTCGCCCGCCTGATGCCCGCCCATCCCGTCGGCGACGAGGAACAGCGGCGCCTGAGCGAGCAGCGCGTCCTCGTTGAGCGAGCGGCGAAGGCCGGTGTGCGTGGCGGCGCCGGCGCGCGCCACGATCGCCGGCGTCATGCGTAGCCGCCCACGGTCACGATCCGGTCGCCGATCTCGATCGCGTCGCCGAGGCGGATCCGCACGCGCTCGCCAGGCGGGCAGGCGATGCGCACGCCGTCGCGCACGATCGTCATCCCGTTGGTCGAGTGCCGGTCCATGACCCAGCCGCCCGCGGCCTCCGCCGCCGCCTCGAAGTGGGTCTTGGACAGCGAGAGCGTCTCATCGCGGACCACGACGACCGTCGCGCCGGGCTCGGGTGCCGGGTTGCGGCCGAACAGCGTGCGCCCGGACACCGTGGCCCGCGCGCCGTCGTCCCAGACGAACTGCAGACGGTGCCCCGGGATCGAGATCCGGGTCTCCTCCAGATCCTCCTCCTCGGCGGTCGGCGCGATCGGCCCCTGCGCGAGGGCGTCCGCGACGGTCGCCGGGGGCGCGGCGGGTGCCGGCGGACCCGCGGGCGTCACGGTCTCGGGGCCCGACACGACCGGCGCGGCGGGCGCGGGGACCGACGGGCTCACCCCGGGTACGACCGTGATCATCGCGTGGGCGGCGTCGGCGGCGGCCTGCGCAGCCGCCGACAGCACGGTCGCGTCATGCGGATCGACCTCGGGCTCCGCCGGGACGACGGTGCCCGCGGCGCTGGGGGCATTCGGCAGGGTGTGTCCGGTAGGGGCCCCGCCCTGCGGCGCGAAAGCGGCGGGCGGCGCGAACGAGGCCGTGGGCGCGGGGGCGGATCCGGGCGTCGGCGACGGGATCGGGGAGCCACCGAACCCCGAGGCGAGAGCACCGCCGGCGGGGGCGGGCTGCGGGGAGCCGAGCGGAGCGGCCGGCGTCGGGCCGGCCGGAGCGGGCTGCCCTCCCCCGGTCGCCGGGGCAGGCGTGGGGGCGGCGGCGCGCGCGTCGCGCACGACAGCCCCTGCGGCGCGATCGTGCCAGCCCTGGAACCGGCCGGAGCCGTCGAAGAGCGGCGTGAAGTACCCCACCACGATCGAGGCGCTGAGCCCGAACACGAGGTTGCGCAGGAGCGCCCGTCCGAAGCCGAGCGGCGCCTCACTGCCCTCGCGCACCACGCGCAGGTGCATGATCCGCATGCCCACCGAGGCGCCGGCGCCCTGCAGGAAGGTGGAGATCACGAACCACACCAGCGCGATCACGAAGGTCGTCCCGATGCCGAGCATGAGGACGAACAGCGCGCCGGTGAGGGTGTCCGGCTTCGCCGACATCGTGACCCCCAAAGAGATCAGATATCCGGCGAGGAGGATGACCGCGGGGATGGCGAGGTCGATCGCACAGGCGATCGCGCGCCGTCGGATCGGCGCGACGGGCGCGGCGTCCGCGCCCGTCCCGCTCGGGGCGTTGGTCATGAGTTCTCGCTCTCGGATCCGGGGCGCGCGGCCCGGGTGCCGCTCTGCCGCCCTGCCGTGTTCTCGATCGTGCCAGGTGCGGCCGCGCTCGCGCCAGAGCCGCTCTGCGGTCGGCGGATCCGTTCGGCGGCGGCATCGCGCAGCCCCTGGACGCCCGTCGACAGCCGTGTTCCGCCGAGCAGGGAGCGCAGGCTCAGGCGCGCGAGCATGCGACGCCGCCAGCTCGCCTCCTTGCCCAGCCCGGCCACGATGCCGTCGACCTCGCGCCAGAACGCGTCCACGTCCTCCGCCGTGGGCTCGCTCGGACCGAACACCTGGGCGTCCGCCTGGTCGGCCAGCGTCGTGACCGCGGGCACGGTGAGGGAGGTCGCGACGGTCTGCGCCTCCTCGGCGCGCGTGGCGCCGACGGGCAGACGCGCCCCGTAGTCGACGGCGCGGTCGGTGAGCTCGTCCCAGCCGCCGCTGATGCGGTCGGCGGCCAGCGCGGCCGCGCGCCGCTTGCGTCGTCGGGCGGCCTTCCACGCGCCGATCACGATGAACGGGGACGCGAGGATCGCGAGCACGAGCAGCACGCTGCCGCCGATGGCCAGCACCGCCCCGAGGATCCCGAGCAGGTCGCTCGGCCCGTCCTGGTTGCCGCGCTGATCGGGCACGCTCGGCGGGAGCTCGACCGGATCCTGCGGCGGGGGCGGCGGCTGCAGCACCTGAGGCTTGGGGACGACCTTCGGCTTGGTGATCTGGTCCTGCGGGACCTTGTCCTTCGGCGGAGTCGGGTCGAAGGCCACCCAGCCCGCCTTCTCGAAGTTCACCTCGACCCACGCGTGCAGGTTGTCGCCGTTGGCCGAGAAGGTGCCCTTCTGGCCCTTGTCCGGGTAGAAGCCCATGACGACGCGCACCGGGATGCCCAGGGAGCGCGCGGCGAGCGCCATCGCGACGGCGTACTGCTCGTCGTCGCCGACCATCTGCTGGCCGCCGATCAGGGTGGAGATCCGCTCCTCGGTGTGTCCGGCACGGCTGAGCGCCTCGCCCTCCAGCCCGTGGCTGAAGAACCCCTCCTCGGAGAACTTCTTCACGAGCGCGCGCACCTGCGCGATCGGCGTCTTCGCATCCGCCACCGTGTCCGAGGCGAGCGCGGCGAGCTTCTCCGGGGCCTCGGCCGACTTGGGCATCGCGACCGTGCCGAAGTCGAGGCCCTCGAGCTGCTTGTCGGTCCAGGTGCGGGGGATCGTGGTGTCCACCGTGTAGGTGTCGCCCTTGCGCAGCTTCGAGGTGGCGACCGCCGTGCCGGTGGACTCGTTGTAGTAGGTGCCGCGGCGCAGCGCATCCGCATCGGATCCGGCGAAGGCGATCCGGCTCACCTGACCCGCGTCCGGCAGCCACACCCCCTTGTACGCGTCCATCGTGATGTCGAGCGTGGCCGAGGATCCGGTGGCGTCGGCGGACATGTTGTCGCGGATCGGGCTGAACGCGCCCGACGAGCCGACGCCCTTGTCCGAGACGTCGTAGACGACCCCGTTGAAGGCGTCCATCGTGCCGACGCGGATGCGCGCCCCCTCGGGCAGCCCCTTCACCGTGAACAGGGTGTCCTTGCGGTGATCCTTGACGTACCCGCGGTACGACTGCAGCGGGCTCGCGTACTGGTGCACGTCGAACGGCGGCAGCACCACGTCGCGGAACACGTGACGCGGCTCGGCGAGCGTCGTCGCGGTCGCGACCCCGGTGCCGGCGAGGCCTGCGACCACGAGCACCGCGGCGCCGGCGAGGATGCGACGCCGGCGCAGCGCCGTGGAGTGCGTTCCGTCGGCCGCGACCGACACGGCGGCGTCGGTCTGCTCCCCGGGTCCGCGCAGCGCGAGCCAGGCCACCGCCACGAGGGCGAAGGCGACGCCCTGGGCGATGGGCGCCGCGGGCGCCGGAACGCCCATCGCGATCACCAGCATCAGGTGCGCCGCGGCGGGGATCAGCGCCCACGCGGCCCTGCGCAGCCGGAGCGCGAGAGCGGCGGCGACCACGCCGAACACCAGGGCCGCCAGGAACGGCACCAGCGCGTAGCCGTCGGCGACGGCGACCGGGGCGACGGTGGTGAGCATCGCCTTCCAGCTCGTGATCGCGCCGGCCGACAGCGCGCCGAGCGTCTGACCGGTGGGCACGACGCCGAACAGCGTGGTCTGCGGCAGCGCGAGCGCGCCGCCGAACAGGTAGTAGACGAGCAGCGTGAGCCCGGCCGTCGCCAGGACGCCCCATCCGCGCCAGGCGCAGAGCAGCGCGATGCCGAGGCCGAGCACGACACCGCCGATCGCGGCCGGCAGGAAGGAGCCGCCGGCGAACGAGGGCCACCAGCCGACGAGACCGGCGCCCATGAGGAGGGCGACGGCGACCAGGTCCACGACCGTGCGGCGCACGGACAGCGGGCGACGCACGGTCTTCGCCTTCGAGCCGCGGGAGCCCTTCGACGTCTCTGCGGAGCGGTCGGATCCTGGCTGAGCGGGCGCGGTCATGCGAGCACCTTCCCGAGGGCGAGGGGCAGCTGTTCGAGTGCGCCCACGGTGATCACGTCGGCGTCGCCGATGCGACGCAGCGACGGCGGCTCGCCGAGGTCCGCGACGATCGCGAGCACGCGGGAGCCGAACGGGAGCCGGGCGCACGCGGCGCGCAGCTCCTCCGGCGACGTGCGGCTGCCGGCCACCAGCACCACGACGCTGGACAGCGGCATGTGCGCGGCGACCGTGCCGGCGAGCGTAGACAGGGTGCCGTCCTTCGCACGCCCCTCCTCGACGCCGGCGAGCGAGTCGAGCAGCTGCGTCCCGGTGCCGGACGGCAGCGCCCTGCCCTGCACGCGCAGGTCGACGTGCTGCGAGTCGCGGATCGCGCGGAGGCCGACGGATCCGGCGAGCGAGATCGCGAGCTCGAACTCGTCCGGCTCGGCGTACTCGCCCGCGGCACGGCTGAGGCCGATCACGAAATGCGAGCGCCGCGTCTCCTCGTACTGGCGCACCATGAGCACGCCGGTGCGCGCCGACGAGCGCCAGTGCACGCGGCGCAGGTCGTCGCCCGGCTGATACTCGTTCAGCGCGTGGAAGGAGACGTCGTCGCGCGACAGGTCCGCCGCCGGCAGACCCTCGAGGTCGCGCAGGAAGCCGAGCGACTGCCCGTCGAAGACGATCGTCCGCGGGTGCACGAACAGATCGATCGGGTCGTCGCGGCGGTGCGCACGCTCGAACAGCCCGAGCGGATCGCCGCGGACGACGCTGACCGGCCCGACCGAGACCACGCCTCGGCGGTGCGTGGGGATCGCGAAGAGCTCCTCCGCCTCCTCCCCCGGGGCGAGCCGCTTGATGCCGAACTCGCCGCGCCCCGCGCCCACCGGCAGCACCACGCGGGAGGGCAGGATCGCCCGGGTGCCGCGGTTGGCGAGCGTGAGCGCTCCGACCGCGCGCTCCCCCACGACCACCCGGGTGCGGGCGAGGTCGAGCGTGACGTCGTAGGCGGTGCGGCCGATCAGGAACAGCGCGCACAGCGCCAGCACCACGCCCAGCACGAGAGCGATCACCGCGAGCTCGATCCAGCCGAGCGGCAGGGCGATCACGAGACAGCCGAGCGCGATCCCACCCAGCACCCACGCGAGCGGGCGCACGGCGGAGGCGATCAGGCGCAGCCGCGCGCCGGCGCGCGCGAGCACGAGAGCCGCGATGTCGCGCCAGCCGGCGTCGCGGTCGGATCCGGCCGGGCGGTCGGTGCCGCTCGCCTGGGCGGTCGTGGTCATACGTGCTCTCTGTCTTCGGAGGGATCCGGATCGGGACCTGAGCCTGTCGAAGGGACCTGGTCTGGTGGTGGGCCCCTTCGACAGGCTCAGGGACCGGCCGCTCAGGCGGCGGCGCGCGCCTGGGGGGCGGCGACCTTGTCGACGACCCGCGCGATCACGGTCTCGGCGGTGGTGCCGGCGAACTCGGCCTCGGGGTCGAGCAGCAGGCGGTGCAGCCACACCGGGCGGGCGAGCGCCTTCACGTCGTCCGGCAGCACATAGTGGCGGCCGTGTGCTGCGGCCCACACCTTGGCGATGCGCACCATCGCGAGCGCGCCGCGCACGGAGACGCCGAGGCGGATCGCGGTGTCCTCGCGGGTCGCCTCGACGAGCTCGGCGATGTAGCGCAGCACGGCCGGCTCCACGTGCACGGCGGCGGCGAGGTCGGCCATGTCGGCGACGGCGCTGGTCGTGATCACGGGGCTCAGCTTCGCCGACGGGTTGCGCTCCGCGGCACCCGCGAGGATCGTCGCCGTGACGTCGAGGTCGGGGTAGCCGATCGAGGTCTTGATGAGGAAGCGATCGAGCTGCGCCTCGGGCAGCTTGTAGGTGCCGGCCTGCTCGATCGGGTTCTGCGTCGCGATCACGAGGAACGGACGGCCGGCCTCGTGGGCGACCCCGTCCACCGTCACGCGCGACTCCTCCATGACCTCCAGCAGCGCCGACTGCGTCTTCGGCGAGGCGCGGTTGATCTCGTCGGCGAGCACGATCGAGGCGAACACCGGACCGCGGTGGAACTCGAACGTGTGCGTGTTCTGGTCGTAGATCGTGACGCCGGTCACGTCCGACGGCAGCAGGTCGGGCGTGAACTGGATCCGCGTGCTCGTGCCCTGCACGGTCGCGGCGAGCGCCTTCGCGAGGCTCGTCTTGCCCGTCCCCGGGGCGTCCTCCAGGAGCACGTGCCCCTCGGCCAGCATCGAGGCGAGCACGAGGCTCACCACGTCGCGCTTGCCCTGCAGGGCGCGGTCGACATTGTCGGCCAGGCGGCTGAAGGTGCCCTGGAACCAGGTGGCCTGTTCGGGGGTCATCGTCATGTCTGTGTGCTCCTCTGAGCTCGGGGGGTGTGTCTGGGGAGGGCCGGCCGCGGTGAGACCGCGGCTAGCCTCTCGGCCAGAAGTTCTTCTCGGTGTCCACGGATCCGCCCCATCCGATGATGTCGATCCAGACGTCCACGCCGTCGCGGCCCTTCCAGCAGCCGAGCTGCTGGGATCCCGCGCCGTTGAAGTTGATCCGGTAGCTGGCGGATCCGATCTGCCCGTCGACGCTGGAGTGGCAGGTCACGCTGTACGTGCCGATGCCGAGGTTCTGCCAGTTCACGACGAAGTAGCGGCAGCCGTTGACGCAGCCGCTGCCGGCGGCGCCGCCCTCGGTCACCCACACGCGCGGCGGCGGCGGGCTGTCGGTCTTGGCCTGGTCCGATGCGACGTTCGATTGCTGCGGGATGCTCGTGAACGCCTGCGCCCTGATCGAGTGGGTCTGGTCGTAGCCGTGGCCGACCGTCCGGGAGCCGCTGTCTGCCACCGACTCCCAGCCGCCGCCGTCGACGCTGATCTTCATCGTCACCGGACGTCCGTTCGGCGCGGGGGCGTTCCAGGACAACGTGATGCTCTGGCCGTTGTTCCTGGCGTTGACCGTGGGGTCCCCGATCGGCCCGTACGGCCGGAGGTTGCCCCGGGAGCCGGCGGCACCCGGCTGCGACTCCTGGCCCCCGACGACCGAGTAGGCGCGCACCGACACCGTGTAGGTGCCGTTGTTGGCGGCGGGGATGTTGTGTCCGTCCCAGTCGCGGTTCCAGCCGCTGCCGGTCGAATACTCGTAGCGGATCTCGGAGCCGCTCGCACCGTTGGCGTCCGCGAGCGAGTACTCGACGTAGATGTTGTTGGTCCCCTCGTCGGCTCTCGTGATCGTCGTGGCGCCCGGCTGCCCGAAGGCGCGCTGCGCGTTCGAGACGGCGGACCATGCACCGGCGCCCGCCTTGTTGTTGCCACGCACCTGGAAGGTGTAGTCCGAGGTCGAGTTGCCGACGGTCACGGCCTGGCTGAGCGTGCTGCCCGGGATCCCGCTGATCGTGCGCACGACGGATCCGCCCTGCATCACCTGCAGGTCGTAGCTCGAGATCGCGTCGCCGTTCGCGCCGGCCGCCGTCCACGTCACGTTCATCTGCGACTGGCTTCCCACCGAGGGCGCGCTCTGCGCCTGCGGGGTCCCTGGCGCCGTCGGCGGACCGGCGGGGATCTCCGACGCCGACCAGCCCGACCAGCTCGACGGCTCGGGGGCGCGGTTCACCGCCTGCACGCGCACCTGGTAGTTCGCGCCGTTCTCCAGCCCGTCCCACTTGAGCGAGTTGCCGGTGACGCCCGTCTTGGTCGCGACGCCGCTCGGCGGGGCGGGCGAGATCTCCAGGTTGTAGGAGGACACCGGGGATCCGGGGGTCGTCGGCGTCGTCCACGACACGGCCAGGGACTTGTCGCCGAACTTCAGGGTCGGCGGGTTCGGGGTGTCCGGACGCGCGTCGGGCCGCGCGACGGCCGACGTCGGCGACGGCTTGCCCTCGCCCACCCGGTTCGTGGCGGTCACCGCGAAGGTGTACTCGACGTTGTTGGTCAGCCCGTCCAGGGTGCACGTCGTCGACGTGCACGGCTTGGTGTAGCTGCCGCCGCTCGTCGCGCGCACCGTGTAGCCCGTGATCTCGGCGCCGTTGTTCGACGGCGGGCTCCAGTTCAGCACCACGGTGCGGTCCTGCACGCTGGTCACCTGCGGAGCGCCCGGCGCATCCGGCACGCCCTGGACGGTGACGACGATGCGCCCGTCGACCTCACGGTCGGGATCCTTCGTCGCGTCCTGGATCCGGTACGACGCCACGATCTGACCGACGAACTTGGCGGACGGGGTGATCACGATCTTGTCGCCCTGCACCGAGGCGCCGTCGGCGTCGCCGGTCTGCACGTCGACGGAGCGGATCTTCAGCGGCTTGTCCGGGAACGGGTTGACGTCGTTCTGCAGCACCGGGATCGTGACGGACTTGCCCTGATCCGCCTGCGGCACGGTGTCCTCGTTGGCGACGGCGAGCGGTCGCGTGGACGCGGCGACCGTCACGGCGACGGTGCCGGACACCGGGTCGGTCTTGCCGTCGGTGATGCTCAGCTGCACCGTGGAGCCCGACCCCTTCGGCGTCGACGGATCCGCCTCCACCCTCAGGGTCGAGCCGTCCAGGCTCGCCTTGATGCCGTTCTCGGGCTGACCGGTGATCTTGTAGCTGAGCTTCTTCGCGTCCCCCGGATCGGGGTCCTTCGTGAGGGCGGCGAGGTCGACCTTCTGCGCCTCCTCGCCGGGGGCGACCGACACCTGCGCGTTCGTGAACGCCGGCGGCTGGTTGTCCGGCGGCAGCACCGTGATCGGCAGGCTCAGCGTGGACTTGCGCCCCTTGGGGTCGTCGGGCCCGGTGCCGTCCGTCACCTCGAAGGTGAGCGCGTCGTCGCCGAAGTAGCCCTGCTTAGAGGTGTAGACGAGCGTGTGCTCGTCCTTCAGCAGCGGCGCGCCGTTGCTGTTCACCGCGCTGACCTTGCCCGCCTCGGTGATGCGCACCTCGCCGCCGCCGGCCACGGCCACGTACTTCGAGAGCGGGAGGTCGATCGTCTCGCCGCTCTTGACCTCGACCGGCTTGGTCGAGCGCAGCGTCGGGGCGAGCTCCGAGAGCGCCGGGACGAAGATGAACGCCGAGGCGGTCTGGTCGTCCTGATCCGTGACCGAGTACTGCACCAGCTGGCGCTTGTCGGTCACGGTGACTTGGATCTTCCGGTCGGGCATCACCTTCGCGGTGGGATCCGAGACGCTCAGCTTGAGCGCGTCGACCGTGCCGTCCGGATCCTCGTCGTTGTCCAGCACCGGCACCTCGACCTGCAGGCTCTCGCCCTTGACGTCGGAGGCCTGGATGCGGTCATCGCGCGCGATCGGCGCGACGAGGGGCACGTCCTCGGCGACCGTGATCTGCACCGGCGCCGTGGCCGTGGCGCCGCGCGAGTCGGAGACGGTGTACTGCACCGACGTCTGCAGCGGGCGGTTCGGCGCGGTGATGAGCACCCGGTCGCCCGACACGGTCGCCTTGAGGCCGTCCACCCCCGGCGGCACCTCGATGCCGTTCTTGACCAGGCCGATCGTGTCGCCGTCGGGATCCGAGTCGTTCGTCAGGACCGCGACGGCCACGGTGCGGCCCGGCCGCATCACGATCGAGTCCTTGACCGCGTAGGGCGCCTGGTTGATGTTCGCTCCCGGGGCGATGCCGACGCGGACGGTCGCGGTCGCCTCCTTGCCGAGGCGGTCGCGCACCTGGTAGGTGAAGGTGTCGATGCCGCTCGTCTTGGCGAACGCGTCGTAGGTCAGGTAGTTCGAGCCGATCTCGGTGACGTGCCCCTGCTTCGGGGCGGAGTCGAGCCCCACCAGCTCGACCGAGTCGCCCTCAGCGTCGAGCCCGTCCAGCGGCACGGGGATCCGCACGCTCGTGCCGCTCAGCGCGCGCACCGTGATGTCGTGCGGCCGCGGCGCCGTGTTGGTCTTCTCATCGACCGGCAGGATCTGGATCGTGATGTATCCGGCCGCCTTCTGGCCGTTCGAGTCCACGGCCTCGTAGGTCGCGTAGACCGTGCGCGGCGTGTCGCCCGCCCGGAAGCGCACGGTGTCCTGCGAGACGAACGCCTCGCCGAACTTGGGGTCCACCAGCGGCTCCACGAGCTTCGGCGCGACGTGCAGGGTCGTGCCCGGCGCATGCTTGTCGTTGGCGAGCACGGGGATCGTCACCACGTCGCCCGCGCGCACCACCGCGGTGTCGTCGTTCGCGGTCGGCGGGTCGAGCTTCGCGGGCGCGGGGATCGGGATCACGATCACATCGCCGTCGGCCGTCTTGGAGCCGTTGGAGATGCGATAGCTGATCCGCACCTCCTTGTCGAGGTTGCCCTGGTCGGTGATGCGCAGGGTCTCGTGATTCAGCACCGACACGGCCACGCCGCTGTGCGGCGGCACCGTCACGGACTGCACGACGAGGATCCCGCCGGCGGGGTCGATGTCGTTGTTCAGCACGCCGGCGAGCACGTCGCCGCCGCTGGGCAGCAGCGCGACGTCGCGCACCGCGATCGGCGGCGCCGCCTCGGCCGTCTTGTCCAGCACGTCGACGCGCACGAGGCCCGGCACGGCGTTCGGCCCGGCGCTGACGAGATACTGCATGTAATAGGTGCCCGGCACCTGCGACTGGAAGGTGAAGGTGCCTTCGGCGAAGTTCGGGGTGATCACGGCACCCGGCGTCTCGTCGACCCGCGTCAGGCGCAGCTGCTCCTTGCCCGAGCTGGAATCGTTCAGCAGCGGGGTGGCCGTGACCTGCTCGCCGGCGCGCGTGACGTAGTGATCGGCGTTCGTCTTGGGCTCCGTGGTTCCCGCGGGACGCAGGTCCAGGCGGATCGTGCCGCTGGTGAGCTCGCCCATCGCATCGGCGACCTGGATCCGGATCTCCTTGCGTCCGGGCAGGCTCGCCACCGCGCGATAGGTGAGCTGGCCGTCCGGCGTGAAGTCGACCTGGTCGCCGGGGGCCGCCTCGACGTCCTTGAGGTACACGTCGTCGCCGTCGGGGTCGATCCAGTCGGGCAGCGCGTTGTACGTCACGGTGCCGCCGGCCTCGACGAGGAGCGCGGGCGTGCGCCGCTGCTTCGGCGGCGCGTTCACGCTCCAGTCGTGCACGCTGACCGTCGCGGTCGCGATCGCCTTGCCGCCTCGGCCGTCGTCGGCCTGGTACTGGAACGACGCGGATCCGGTGGCGTCCTCCGGGACCGCGATCTGCAGGGCGCCGCCGTTGTTGATCGGCTGCACCTCCCCGATCGAGGGCTGCTGCTGGGCGAGCGAGGCGACGAGCACGTCGCCGTCGACGTCCGTGTCGTTGTCGAGCACGGGCAGCATCGTGGTGCGTCCTGGACGCACGCCGAACTCGTCGTCGTGTGCGACGGGCGCCGTGTTCTCCGGCGTGCGCTTGGGCAGCGTGGTCTCGACCTGGTCGTCGGTGGTCTCGTCCTGCTTCTCGGTGTCGCCCTCCGGCGGGACGATGTCCTGCCAGTTGTCGACGCGCTGCAGGTTGTCGGTGGCCATCCAGGCGGCGCCGCTCGCGGTGTCGTTCAGCACCACCACGTCGCGGTTCACGCGGAAGACGAGGGTGGAGCTGCTCTCGGCGCCCTCGATCGAGGTCTTGAGGTCGTTGCCCGAGCCGACGCAGTCCCGGAGGAACTTCGCCGATCCGCCCCAGGCGGCGTAGGTGCAGCCGTTCAGGAACACGGGCGCCGCGGGCGCCCCGGTCCCGCCCGGATCCTGCACCGTCGGCGCGGATCCGTCCAGCGGCACGGAGATCAGGGCGTCCGCGGTGGCGAGCACCGCGGACGTGCTCTCGGCGGACGGCTGCTGCAGCACGGCGGCGTCGAGGCTCTTCACGTCCGCACCGTCGAGCGCGGTGCGGTGGCCGGCGGCGAACACGGTCTTGGCCTCGGCGTCGAGCACGACGGGGGTGCTGCCGACGACCGTGATCGTGGGCTTGGCCTTCGCGGCGAGCTCGATCTTCTCGGTGGACGGGGATTGCGGCTCGCCCTGCTCGTCCACGTGCACGGTCACGATGCTCTGGTCCTTGGCGGAGACGGCGTAGACGGTCCCGTCCTTGCCGACCGCGACGTCGGCGTCCTTGCCGAGGGTGGCGGTCGGCTTCGTGCTCGCCGCCTTGAAGCCGCTCAGCGACGACGCCGGACGCACCCAGAGCTTGCCCTCGGGGTCGAGGATCGCGACCGTGGTGCCGCCGAGCGCCGACTTCGCCCCGCCGGGCACGAGCACGGCGTCGCTGAGCACCACCCGCGCGGGGTCGACGCTGGTCAGCGTGGAGGCGGAGCGGTCGGTGACGAGCACGGTGCCGCCCGACTGGAGGACGTCGTAGTTCTCCCCGCCGGTGCGCAGCCCGCCGTCCAGCACACGGGACTCGTTGTTGAAGTGCCCGACGAGGAGGCTCGAGGTCTTCGTCAGCCAGACGCCGCCGTCGTGCAGATCCACTTCCGCGGTCGGGTTGCCCTCGTAGGCGAACGCCATTCCGGTGACGGCGAGAGCCGCCGCGGTCACTCCGGCGACCGAGGCGAGGGTCTTCGGACGCATCCGCAGCCAGGCGAACGACTTCAGCACGAATTTCCCCCCGAAAGTGCGATACAGCCGTCCCATGAGCAATTGTCAGGGGACTGTAAGAGTGTAAACCGCGAGTCTGGGAGCCGCGATGGGGAGGACTACCCATCCATCCTTCGATCGATTTCGCCTTCCGAGGCCCGGATCCGGGCTCCGGGCATAGGCCCGCGACGTACGCTCGGAGCATGTTCCTCGACCCTGTCCTCCGGCGTGCGGAGCCGCTGCTGCTGCGCGTGGACCGCATCGCCGGCGGCCGGAACGCGCACGAGAAGATCGTCGAGTCCGACCGCGACCATGAGCGCACCGTCCGCGCTTTCCGCTGGGTGTTCTGGCTGCTCGCGCTCGAGCTCGTGATCGGCCTCGCCGCGGTCGTGGTGGCCGTCGTGATCGCCGTGCAGGCGGGGTCGATGGCCGCCGTGCCGTTCGCCGTGTGGATGCGGGCGCTCATCGTGCTCGCGATGACGGCGACGCTCTTCTACTTCGCCTGGCGCGCCGCCCTCGGCTGGCGCTGGGCGTATCAGCGGCTGCGACTCTTCGCCCAGATCTTCCCCGTGATCACGCTCGTGATGGCGGCGATCCCCGGGCTCTACCCGGCGTGGATGGTGACCGAGCAGATCGTGTTCAGCCTGATCATGATCGGCGTCGCCGACTTCCTCACCAGCGACCACATGCGCCGGGTGTTCCGCAAGCCCGAGGCGGCAGCGGACCCCGGCTCCTCAGCAGCAGATCCCGCGTCCTGACCCGGCCCGCGGATCTCATGCCGCGCGCCAGCACCCCTCGAGGTGGTCGTCGACCATGCCGGCGGATTGCATGAGCGCGTACATCGTCGTCGGGCCGACGAAGCGGAATCCCCGCTTGCGCAGAGCCTTGCTCATGGCCTCCGACTCGGCGGTCACCGCGGGGACCTCGGACATGGTCCGCGGGCGTGCACCGCGGATCGCGGCAGGGGCGAACGACCACATCAGCGCGTCGAGCTCGCCGTCGGCCATCTCCCGCACGAGCGCGGCGTTGCCGATGGTCGCCTCGATCTTCGCCCGGTTGCGGATGATGCCCGGATCCGCCATGAGCCGCGCGATGTCGTCCTCGCCGAACTCCGCCACGACCTCCGGATCGAACCCCGCGAACACCTCCCGGAACCGCGGACGCTTGCGCAGGATGGTGATCCAGCTGAGGCCCGCCTGGAAGCCCTCGAGCGACATCTTCTCGAAGAGCGCGCGATCCCCGTGCAGAGGCATTCCCCATTCCTCATCGTGATACCGGCGGTACTCCGGGTCGTCGCCGGCCCAGGAGCAGCGCACGCGGTCGTCGGAGGCAGGCGTCGTCATGACGACCAGGCTAGGCGAGACCGTCGACATACGGCTCGATCCCGATCCCACACCGGTCGCCGCGCAGACCGGCCGACGACGTCTCACCCGCGCCGACGGATCACCAGCAGGTCCTCGTTCGACGGATCCTGACGGTCGTACCAGATGTCGACCTCCTCGCCGATCACGATCGGGCTGTCGCGATGCACGGTCGCCGTCCGGGTGACGTGGCGCTCCGTGCCAGAGGCGTCGCGGAACGCGTAGGACACCCCGGTGACGATCCACGTCGCCGAGCCCTCGTCATCGTCGAACTCCATGTTCCCCGGATTCGTCACCGTTCCCGTCACCGGGGGCGTGCTGCGCACCAGCGCCCTGCGCGCGGCATCGCGACGCACCCGGGTCCGACGGAAGACCGCCCCCAGCACCAGGAGGGCGAGCGCGGCGACGCCCAGCCCGACGGTGACCGCATCGATGGCCGGCTCCTGCAGGATGCGCGGCGGCGGCGCCGCGACCGCGTGTCCGGTCGCCGCACCGAGCAGGGCGATGCCGACGGCGGTCGCCCAGCCGGGCAGGCGCGGGTTCCGGGAGGCTCCCGCGACCCATCCGCCGAGGGCCACCAGGAGCGGGAAGCTCGCGATGATCGTCGCCGCCGTGGCTGGTTCGTCCTGCTCACCGGGCGCGTCGGAGAATCCCGTGGCGGCACCGCGGGTGAGCCCCCAGCCGACCACGACGGCCGCACCGGCCAGGACCACGCCCCACAGGACCAGTCGCAGGACCATCGCGGGCGTCACCGCGTTCGTCTCCCAGGACCGAGGCCCTGGCGCCGTGACGTCCGGATCGATCAGGCTCATGCGTCGATCCCATCACACTCGCGGTGCGGCTGTCTTCCCGCGTTCGCCGCGCGCCGCGGGGTGCGCTACAGCTGGCGCGCCTTCTTCAGCGCCTTCTCGTCGACCGGCGCCTCACCCGAGGCCTTGAGGGCGGCGTAGTACGCACGGGCCTCGTCCTGGCGCATCTGCTCCGCACCCGAGGCGAGCGGAGCGCGCACGTGCTCGGGCTCGTAGCCGAACGCGTTCACGAGGTCGAGCGCGTGCGGCCGCAGACGGGCGCAGAGGCGGTCGATGTAGCGCGAGACCGAGGCCGCGCGCTGCGTCGACAGGCGCCCGTTGATCAGGTACCACGCGAGGTGCTTCTCGATGAGCTGCAGGCCGAACAGGTCGCGCAGCCAGGTCAGCACCGTCCGGCTCTGCTCGTCCTCGATGCGGCCGAGGGCGTCGGTGAACGCCTCCCACTGCAGCAGCTCGCCGTGCGCGCGCGCCGCCTCGATGAGCTCGGCCTGGTTCTCGTTGAACAGCTTCTCGCCGAGCACCTTGTCCTTGCCCGCCGCACGCAGGCGTCCCGCGATGTCCGCCACCATCTGCTGCACGCGGTCGGTGAGCAGCTCGTGCTGCTGCTCGGCGCGCAGGCCGTTCTCGACCGACCGCGCCGTGGATCCGAGATCCGCGACCGCTTGGCCGAACTGACGCAGCCCGGCGCCGTGGAAGACCTTGCCCGCCGTCTGCCCCACGGCGTACTTCGCGAGCGTCTTGGCGTCCGCCCCCTTGAACTGCCGGGCGAAGTCGGTCAGCAGCCGCTTGCCGACGAGCTGCAGCAGGATGTTGTTGTCGCCCTCGAAGGTGGCGTAGATGTCGAGGTCGGCGCGGAGGCCGACGAAGCGGTTCTCGAACATGAACCCGGCGCCGCCGCACGCCTCGCGGCACTCCTGCAGCGTGTCCAGGGCGTGCCAGGTCGACAGCGGCTTGAGGGCTGCGGCGAGGGTCTCCAGGTCCTCCCGGTCGTCCGGGGTGTCCGTGCGCCCGGAGAAGACGCCGTCGAACTTCTGCAGGAACTCGTCGTGAGCGAGCAGCTGGGCGTACGTGGTGGCCAGGCGCGGCAGCAGCCGGCGCTGGTGCTTGCCGTAGTCGAGCAGCGTGGTCTCCTCGCCGCTCGCGCCGTTGAACTGGCGGCGCTGCGTGGCGTAGGTGATCGCGATGAAGAGGCCGAGCGCGGAGGCCCACGACGCCGCACCGTCGAGCGAGACGCGGCCCTGCACCAGCGTGCCGAGCATCGTGAAGAAGCGGCGGCCGGGGCTGTCGATCGCACTCGAGTAGGTGCCGTCGGGCGCGACGTCGCCGTACCGGTTGAGCAGGTTCGTGCGGGGCACGCGCACGTGATCGAAGCTGAGCCGTCCGTTGTCGATGCCGTTCAGGCCGCCCTTGAGGCCGTCGTCCTCGCGGCCGACGCCGGGGAGGTCGATGCCGTCCTCGCCGCGGAGCGGGACGTAGAAGCAGTGCACGCCGTGGTTCACGCCGTTCGTGATGAGCTGCGCGAACACCGTCGCCGCCACGCCGTGCAGTGCCGCGTTGCCGAGGTACTCCTTGGTCGCCGCGCGGAACGGCGTGTTGATGACGAACTCCTCGGTCTCCGGATCGTAGGTCGCGGTGGTCCCGATCGAGGCGACGTCGGAGCCGTGCCCGATCTCGGTCATCGCGAACGCGCCGGGGATCTCCAGGCTCATGATCCCCGGCAGCCAGCGGTCGTGGTGCTCCGCGGTGCCGAGCTGCAGCACGGCGGATCCGAAGAGTCCCCACTGCACGCCCGACTTGATCTGCAGGCTCGGGTCGGCCGCCACGAGCTCCTCGAAGCCGGCGATGTTCGCGCCGTTGTTCTCCTCGCCGCCGAGGCGCTTCGGGAACGCCCGGTGCACGGCCTTGTTCTGCACGAGCAGGTGCATCTGGCTCAGCACGCGCTCTCGGTGCTCGTCCTTGCCGAGGGAGTCGTCGCGCCAGAACGCCGGATCCTTGATCATCTCGCGGGCCTCACGACGGGTGCCCGCCCAGGTGCCGAGCAGCAGCTCTCCGACGGCGTCGACATCGATGTGCGTCGCGGAGTCGTCCGGGGTGCTGTTCGCGGTGTTCGTGCGAAGGGCGGCGTCGACCATGAGGATCCTCTCGTGAGGTTTCTTGGGATGCCTTCATGGTAGGTCTGGCACAACGGGGAGCGAAGCGGGCTGTGCGGATCCGCCAATCCATCCCGGCGACGAGGATCCGGCCGATTGTCGCCTCCCCACAGGACGCCCCGTCGGGCGCCTCGAGCGCGACCGGTGACGCGGGCGCTCAGCCCTCGGCCGCGATGACCTCGAGCACGGCCTCGCCGTACGCCTCGCGCTTCTTCTCCCCGATGCCGCTGATGCCGACCAGGTCCTCGGCACGGGCGGGACGATGCTCGGCGAGCGCACGCAGGGTCGCATCCCCGAACACGACGTACGCGGGCACCCCCTGCTCCCGGGCGGTCTGCGCCCGCCAGGTGCGCAGCGCCTCGAACAGCGTCCGGTCGCCCTCGGCGAGCGCGTCGGCGGCGCTCCGCTTGGTCGCGCGCGACCCGGACGCCCCGGCACGGGTGACCACGTCGTGGCGCAGCTTGACCGGCGTGGTGCCGGCGAGCACGCCGCCGCTCGCCTCGCTCACGGCCAGGGTGCCGTACTCGCCCTGCGCCTGCATGAGCCCCTGGGCCAGCAGCTGCCGCACGACCGAGCGCCATTGCGCGTCGGTGAGGTCGGATCCGATCCCGTAGGTCGCGAGCTCGTCGTGCCGGAACTTGCGGATCTTCTCGGTGGACGCGCCGCGGAGGATGTCGATGAGGTGCCCGGCGCCGAACGACTGGCGCCGCTCGCGCTGCAGGCGCACGATCGTGGAGAGCAGCTTCTGCGCGGGGACGAGGCCGTCCCAGCTGTCCGGCGGCGTGAGGCAGGTGTCGCAGTTGCCGCACGGCTCGGAGGCCTGGCCGAAGTAGCCGAGGAGGTTCTGCCGGCGGCAGTCGACCGTCTCGCACAGCGCCAGCATCGCGTCCAGGTGCTGGTTCTGGCGCTGCTTGATCACCCGGTCGCCGTCGCCCTGCTGGATGAAGCGGCGCTGCTGCACCACGTCGCCGAGCCCGTACGCCATCCACACGACCGAAGGCTCTCCGTCGCGGCCCGCGCGACCGGTCTCCTGGTAGTAGCCCTCGACCGACTTCGGCAGGTCGACGTGCGCGACGAAGCGCACGTCGGGCTTGTCGATCCCCATCCCGAAGGCGATGGTGGCGACGACGACCACGCCGTCGTCCCGGAGGAACCGCGACTGGTGCGCCGCACGCGTCGCGGCGTCGAGCCCCGCGTGGTACGGGATCGCGTCGAGCCCCTGCGCGCGGAGGAATTCCGCGGTCTGCTCCACCGAGGAGCGGCTGAGCGCGTAGACGATGCCCGCGGATCCGGCGGGCTGGCTGCGGATGAAGGCGACGAGCTGCTTGCGGACGTCGATCTTCGGATCGATCCGGTACTGGATGTTCGGCCGGTCGAAGCTGGCCACGAAGTGCTTCGCGCTCGGCAGCTGCAGGCGCTCGGTGATCTCGCGGTGCGTCTCGCGGGTGGCGGTGGCCGTGAGCGCGATGCGCGGAACCCCCGGGAACCGCTCGGCGAGACCGCCCAGGGCGAGGTAGTCCGGACGGAAGTCGTGTCCCCACTGGGACACGCAGTGCGCCTCGTCGATCGCGATGACGCTGAGCGCTCCGCGCTGCAGGAGCTGCAGGGTCTGCGCGTTCGAGAGGCGCTCCGGCGCGACGTAGACGAGATCGAGGTCGCCCGCGAGATAGGCCCGCTCGACCTCGGCCCGTTCGGCCGCGCTCTGCGTGGAGTTGAGGTAGGCGGCGCGCACGCCGTTGGCGCGCAGCGCGTCGACCTGGTCGTGCATGAGGGCGATCAGCGGGCTGACCACCAGGCCGGTGCCCTCGCGCACCAGCGCGGGGACCTGGTAGCAGAGGCTCTTGCCGCCGCCGGTCGGCATGAGCACGACGGCGTCGCCGCCGTCGACGACCTGATCGATGATCGCCGCCTGGTCGCCGCGGAACGCGTCGTATCCGTAGACGGTGCGCAGCGCTTCGAGCGGAGTGGCGAACCGGCTCGGCGCCGACGTCGCCGGCTCCGAGGACGGGCGCCGCGCGGCGGGCGGCGCGAAGCTGCCCTGCGGGACGGCCCCCGGAGATCCGGCCCATTCCCCCTCCTCGGGCGGAGGTGCGGCGTCCCAGGGCTCGTCGGCGTACGGGAGGTCGGCGTACGGGTCGTCGAGCGGCGCGTCGGACCACGGCAGATCCGCATAGGGGTCTCGCGGATCGTTCTGGGGCATGCCTCCAGGGTAACCAGGTGCGCCGACACCTCGGGCGGCTGTCCACAGGCGCGACCCGGGGTGCGCCGCCGGGCGTAGGTTGGACGCGAACCGCCGCACTGCACGAAGGAGCGTCATGCCCGAGACCGCCGTGACCCTGAACGAGGCCGAGTCCCGCTACGAGATCACCAGCGACGGCGCCCTCGCCGGGTTCGCCGAGTTCCAGCGCCGACCGGGGATGATCCTGTTCGTGCACACCGAGGTGGATCCGGAATTCCAGGGTCAGGGGCTCGCCTCGAAGCTCGCGGCCGGAGCGCTCGCGGACGCGGTCGCGTCGGGCGACACGATCGTGCCCTACTGCCCGTACATCAACAAGTACCTGCGCACGCACGAGGTCCCGGGGGCGAAGGTGCGCTTCCCCTCCGCGCCCGCCGCGGCGGAGAGCGCGGAATGACCCTGCACGGGCCGCGCGCGGTCGTGCTGGAGGCGCGCGAGGTGCCCCTCGGCGGCGTGCGCGCGATGAACGTGATGCGCTCCCTGCCGAGCAAAGACGTGCCGACGATCGGCGCCTGGTGCTTCCTCGACCGGTTCGGCCCGGCGGACGTGCGCATGCGCGTGGAGCCGCATCCGCACATCGGCCTGCAGACCGTGACCTGGCCGCTCGTGGGGGAGATCCGTCACCGCGACACCCTCGACAGCGACGTCGTGCTGCGTCGCGGACAGCTGAACCTCATGACGGCCGGGAACGGCATCGCGCACTCGGAGTACTCCGTGGGCGAGGAGGCGGGCCCGCTCGACGCCCTGCAGCTCTGGGTGGTGCTGCCCGACGGCGCGGCCACCGGATCCCCTGGTTTCGAGCAGCACCTGTCGCTGCCCGGGCTCGCGCTGTCGGCAGAGCGGGGATCCGACGCCGACGTCACCGTCGTCATGGGGACGTACGCCGGGGTCGCCTCGCCGGCGACCGCCTACACGCCGATCGTCGGTGCGGAGATCCGCCTCGAGCCCGGATCGCGCGTCGCCCTGCCGCTCGACCCCGCCTGGGAGCACGGTCTCGTGCTCGTCGACGGCGACGCCCGGGTGTCCGCCGCCGACCTCGACGAGACGGCCCTCTCCGCCGATGACGTGCTGTTCCTGGGCGATTCCCGCCAGAGCGCGATCGTGGGCAGCGACGGCGGCGCACTCCTCTTCCTCCTCGGCGGCGAGCCGTTCGAGCAGGATCTCGTGATGTGGTGGAACTTCGCCGCGCGCAGCCACGACGAGATCGCCCTGGCACGCGAGGACTGGGAGGCCGGATCCGACCGGTTCGGCCATGTCGTCGGCCACGGCGACGAGCGGGTGCCGGCACCGCCCATCCCCCCGGTGCAGCTCATGCCGAGGCGCCGCCGCATCTGACCGCTCCCGGCGGGGACAGGCTCGCGCCGCACGAGACCGCCGCGTCGGGCACAACCGCACGCGACCGCCGCGTCGGG
>JABLTH010096939.1_pt1 | contig 21547 bp, 22 predicted proteins | sample 7875711 | NCBI WGS metagenome assembly JABLTH01 (sample SAMN14941262, study PRJNA633318) | bioreactor metagenome | isolation source: bioreactor | place: China | collected 2019-03-05 | reverse complement strand
GCTGAAGACGCTGGAAGAGCCGCCGCCGCACGTGAAGTTCCTGCTCGCCACCACCGATCCGCAGAAGCTGCCGGTGACGGTGCTGTCCCGTTGCCTCAAGTTCAATCTGAAGCGTCTGCTGCCGGAACAGATTTCCGGTCAGATGCGCCACATCCTCGGCGCCGAGAACATCGCCTACGAAGACGCGGCCATTGTCGAACTGGCGCGTGCCGCCGACGGTTCGCTGCGCGATGGCCTGTCGCTGCTCGACCAGGCCATCGCCTATGGCGGCGGCGCGCTGAACGCGGACGAAGTGCGCGCCATGCTCGGTAGCGTCGCCCGCGGCCAGGTGCTGGGCGTGCTGGAGGCTCTCGCCGCTGGCGACGGCGACCAGTTGATGACGGAGTGCGGCCGCATCGCTTCGTTCTCGCCGGACTTCGGCGGCGTGCTGGACGACCTGGCGGCAGCGTTGCACCGTATCCAACTCGTGCAGCTGGTGCCTGGTTATCGGCCCGAGGGCGATGGCGGGGACGAGGGAGCGATCGCCTCGCTCGCCGAACGGCTTGGACCGGAGGACGTGCAGCTGTATTACCAGATCGCCATCGGCGGTCGCCGCGATCTTGCCCTCGCCCCGGATGCCCGCACCGGCTTCGAAATGGCCTTGCTGCGCATGTTGGCGTTCCGCCCGGCCGAAGGCGGTGAACCCGTCCGCGCCGAGCGCCCGGCGGCGGCCGCCGCGTCGCGTCCGGCGCCCACGCCGGTGCCGCGCATGGCGCCCCCCATGCCCGAGGCTGTGGCGGAACGCCCTGTGGCACGTGCGCCCGAGCCGGTACCGGTCCGCGCCGAACCCGCGCCGGTCCCCCCGTCCTCGCCCGCTCGCACCGCTCCCGTGCTGGATGCCCACGGCCTGCCGCATTGGGACAGCCTGATCGAGCAGGCCGGCCTGCGGGGTCCGATGGGGCAGTTGGCACAGAACGCCGCGCTGCGCGGACGCGAAGGTCAGACCCTGGTGCTGGCGCTTCAGCCCGTCCACATGCATCTGGCGGTCGAGCCGATGGTGGGGCAGATGGAAGAGCGCATCAGCCAGGCGCTGGGCGAACGCATCCGCCTGCGTTTCGTGAGCGACCAGGCCGGCGGGAGTGTCGAGACGCCGGCCGCGCGCGCGGCTCATGCGCGAACCGCTGCGCAGTCGGCGGCCGAGCAATCCATCGAGGAAGACCCGCTCGTCCAGTCGCTGCGCCGTGAATTCGGTGCGCGCGTGCTGCCGCAATCGGTCAAGCCGTTCGAACCCTAATCGCATAACCAAGAGCCTTCGGAGTCAGGATCATGAGAGGACAAATCGGCCAGCTGATGCAGCAGGCGCAGCGCATGCAGGAAGAGATGAAGCGCGCGCAGGAGGAGATCGCCAAGATGGAGGTCACCGGCAGCGCCGGGGGCGGTCTGGTCACTGTCGTGATGAGCGGCGCGCACGAGGTGCGCCGTGTGCAGATCGATCGCAAGCTCTTCGCCGACGACCCGGAAATGGCCGAGGATCTGGTGGCCGCCGCGGTCAACGACGCCGTGAATAAAGTGGCCGATGCCAGCAAGAACAAGCTGGGCGGCGTTACGTCGGGCATGCAGCTCCCACCTGGTTTCAAGATGCCGTTCTGACCGGCAGGGAAGGGGCATTCGGCGCCGGGACGGAAAGGTGGTCCCGGACATCGCCTTGATCGCATCCCACCGCGCCGATAGCGCCTTCCTTCTTCGTTTCGTGACTCCATCGCCATGAGCAAGCTTCTTACCGACCTGATCGACGCATTGCGCTGCCTGCCCGGTGTGGGCGGCAAGAGCGCGCAGCGCATGGCGTTCCATCTGCTGGAGCGCGAGCGCGAGCGTGGCTTGCGACTGGCGAGCGTGCTGGAGCAGGCGATGCAGCGCATCGGCAATTGCACGCGCTGCCGCAACTTCAGCGAAGAGCCGATCTGTGTCATCTGCGCGAGCGCCAGCCGCGACCGGCAGGTGCTGTGCGTGGTCGAGTCGCCGACGGAGCTGGCCGCGATCGAACAGGCCACCGGCTATCGCGGCCAATACTTCGTGCTGCTGGGGCGCCTGTCGCCGCTCGACGGCCTGGGGCCCGAGGAGCTTGGGCTGGATCTGCTCACCGAGCGGCTGGCCGAGGGCGAGATCGAGGAAATGGTCATCGCCACCAATCCCACGGTGGAAGGCGAGGCCACCGCGCATTATCTGGCGCAATTGGCACGTGCGGCCAACGTAAAGCCCACCCGCCTCGCGCATGGCGTCCCGCTGGGCGGCGAGCTGGAGTACGTCGACCGGAGCACCTTGGCGCACGCTTTCGGCAGCCGGCAGACGCTCGGCTAGACCGGCTGCCGAAGGCAGCCCGGCACGTTATGCTCCGGCGTCTGCCACTCAAGGAGCCAATGCATGGGCGACACGATTTTCGGAAAGATCATTCGCCGGGAGATCCCCGCCGACATCGTCTACGAGGACGACGAGGTGCTGGCCTTCCGCGACCTCAATCCGCAGGCGCCTGTGCACGTGCGGTTCGTGCCCAAGCGGGCGATCGCGACCCTCGAGGACGCCAAGCCCGGCGATGCCGAACTGCTCGGCAAAGTGTTGCTGGCCGCGGCCGCCTATGCGCGCGAGCAGGGTTTCGCGGAGGATGGGTATCGCACGGTGATCAACTGCAACGAGCACGGTGGCCAGACCGTGTTCCATCTGCATGTGCACCTGCTGGCGGGCCGCCGTATGCACTGGCCGCCGGGTTGAGTGCGATCGTTTTCGATGGCACGAAAAGAAAACGCCGGCCCTGGGGCCGGCGATTTTGTTTGCCGAGGACGAACGCCTTACTTGGCCGGACGCGGCGGAGGCGGCACGGGACGCGGCACCACGATCACGCGCGGCTGATACCAGAACGGATCGCCCCACGGTCCCCAGTACGGCCCCCAGCCCGGCCCCCAGAAGGGATCGTAGAAGCCCGGGGGATAGCGCACGGCCACGCGCTTGGGCCACAGGTAGACCACGTCGGCTTCGACCCGCGGGTAGGCGTAGTCGTACTCGCCTACCTTCTGCGACACGGTGCCGTGCAAGGTGCCGGTGACGGTCAGCTCACGACCGCGTGCGAACACTTCCGGATCGTAGAAGCCGGCCCGGCATGCCACGAAGCGGCCCTGGTTGTCGTTGTTGCCGTCCGTCTTCGGACGGGCCTCGCTGTCGAGCGGGCGCGACAGCAGGAAGAAGCAGGTCTCCTGCGGGCCGGGCTCGGTCTTGATGATCTCGCCACCCCAGCGCACCTTCGTGCCGCCGGCGCCGCCCTGCTGCGCCTGGGACGTGGTGATGTCGGTGTAGGTGCCCTGCAACGGCTGGGGGATCGTCGCGCAGGCGGCCAGCGAAGCCGCCACGGCTGCGATGGCTAGGGGTTTGCAAATGGACATGACCGGTTTCTCCATCATCGGGCGGATATTCCTTTATCCCTTAGAGTCAATCGTTCGGTTCATTTGACCACGTGTCGAGGTCGGAAATCCCGCACCGCCCGGCGGAACCGTCGCAGGGGTTCGGGCGGCGGGTTGTCATGGGCATAGCGCAGGTCGAGGTAGCTCCTCATCAATTGGTCGAGCTGCGCGCGCTGTCCGGGCAGAGCCCTGGCCGCGCGCTGCAGGTAATGCTGCGGGCCTTCGCTGCTCCTGCGCGCCACGCCGGCTCCGGCCAGCTTGCGCTCCAGCGCCCGCATGGCGGCCCGCAGGGGGTCTTCGTCGCGCCTGCGCCACAGGGCCCAGACCAGGCCCAGTAGGGCGAATGCGACGCTGCTGGCCGCCAGCAGCACACTCAGGGTCATCGTATCCGTGTTGCGGACGCCGAATGGCGTGAGGAGCCCGCGTTGCCTCAGTGCATCGAACCCGATAACGCCTTCACTCCACCAGTGGTTGACGACATCCCACCGGTTCCGCAGGTCACGCAGCCAAGCCAGCCCCTGCCAGCCCGATTGGCCGGCCGCGGCCGCCGCGGCGGCCCCCAGGCTCACCCGCTCCGGACGGACGGCGGCAGTAGGATCGACCCGGATCCAGCCGCGTCCGGCCAGCCATACCTCGCTCCAGGCGTGGGCGTCGGACTGCCTCACCAGCAGGTATTGGCCGAGCTTGTTCCAATAGCCGCCCTGGTAGCCGGTGACCACCCGAGCGGGTACGCCGGCGGCACGCATCAGCACGGTGAAGGCCGAGGCATAGTGCTCGCAGAATCCTTCATGAGTGGAGAACAGGAAGTCGTCCACGGCGTCGCGGCCCAGCGGCGCGGGCGCCAGCGTGTAGCTGAAGCCGCCGTCATGGAACAGCGCGAGCGCCGTTTTCAGGATCGGCTCGTCGCGGTCGCCGAAGGTCTGCCGCCATTGCGCGGCCAGCGCCAGCGTGCGCGGATTGAACCCGGCAGGCAGCTGCAGCGCGCGTCGACGGGAGATATCGTCGAGTTCGGGTTGCAGACGGTAACGGACGGCCGAGCGCATCTCGTATGTCACGGGGTCCTGCACCGGCTTGCCGCTGGTGATCTCGTGGTCCGTACCCATCGTCGCCCTGGCCGGCGCGTCGAGCGGTACGTCCAGCGCAGGCAGGATGCGTTGGTTGGTCGGTTCCAGCGTGATCCGGTAGCTCACGCTGTCCTGGTAGTCCACCGGCACGGGTTGCCGGCCCGTCGGCAGGGATGTCCAGCGGCGGCCGTCGTACTGCCACATGACATAGGCGCGGAAATAGCGCTGCTCCGGCGGAGGCACCGCCCCGTCGAAGCTGGCGCGCAGCGCCGGGTGGTCGTCCGTCAGCAGGTCGACGAAGTCGCCGGGAGACATGCGGTCGCTGAGGCCGGTGCGCGCCTGCGCGGATGGCGGTGCTCCCCATAGCGGAGAATCCAGGCGCGGCACGAGCACGAAGGCCAGCAGCGAGAGCGGCAGGGCGGCGGCCAGCAGCCCGATCGCCGGGAGCATCTCACGCGGCAGCGAGGTCGGCAGGCGCGCGGGCTGCAGCGCGCGCAAGGTCGCGATCGCCGGCAACAGTCCCAGCGTGACCACGAACGTTGCCACCATGCCCTGGTCGGCGAGCAACGCCGCCATCAGGGTAAAGCAGGCGAAAGCCGCGGCCACCTTGGCGTCGCGCGGTGTCTCCGTTTCCAGCAGCTTGAGGACGAGCAGGCCCACGGCCAGGGCGGAGCCGGGTTCGCGGCCGAAAATGTTTCCGTAGTGGAAGATCACCGTGGCCGCGAGAAGCGCCACCAGGGGCAGCTTCAGGTAGACCGGCGCCTTGCCGGGGCGTCGCCGACGTTGCCACCAGCGCAAGCCCAGTACCGCCGCAAGGGCGGCGTCCAGCCAGACCGGCAGGTGCATGGCATGCAGCACCAGCACCACGGCCGCGGACAGACACAGGAGATCGAAGGCGCGCGCTTCCAGTGGCGTCTCGTTGCGTGGCCGGCGCAGGAGGCCGATCACGGCAGGCGCGCCAGAGCGTTCATGCAGCGCACGTAATGTGCGGGACCGGAGCCATGCCCGATCTCCTCGCCCGGCAGCCACAGGCTGAAAGGCACGCTTTGCGCTTCGGCCTCGCCCAGCCAGCGGGCGAGGCGGGCAATGCGCGATTCGTGGTCCAGATGGCGCAAGTCCCGCCAGTCCAGGCGCCATTCCTGGCGTGGGCGCGGTTGCTCGAAGTCCTTCACCAGCAGGCCTTCATGGCGGGCGCTGGCTTTCCACGCGATGCGGCGTTGCGGATCGCCGGCTCGGTAGTCGCGCAGCGCCGCCAGATCGTCGCCCTGGTGCAGGCGCTGATGAGTCGGGTCGTCGCTGGGCGAGCGTGGCGGCGGTCCGGCCGCTTCGGGGCGAGGCCAGACCAGTACCGAGATGTCCGGATACAACCAGCTCCATGCGCGGAACAGACCCAGCGGCCAGCTGGTCCATAACTGGAGGCGGGGGAGCGCCTGCCAGCCGCGCTCGCTGGTCTGCAGCGGCACTTTCACGGCGAGCTGCTCGCGCGCGGGGATGGCGAAAGCGTGCGTCTGGCCGTCCATCTCGATGCGAATCGACTGGCGCATGCGCAAGCCGGCGTCGACATGGAACTGCAGCGGCAGCGGCTCGCCGGCGGTCGCGTGACCCGCCTGGATGGCGGTTAGGCGCAGACCGTCGAGTGCACGGAATGCCACCAGCATGCTTGCCGCACAGGCGGCGGCGAGCAGGCAGGTGAGGAGCAGGGCCGCGTTGTTCGCGTAATTGAGGGAGCCGGCCAGCATGACCAGCAGCAGTACACCGAACGCGACGCCCAGGCCGCTGGGCAGGATGTAGATGCGGCGCCGGTGCAGTTCGATGGGAAGGCTTTCCGGCCGGCGATAGCGCGTTAGCGCGGGCAGCCGCCGTTCGGCCCATTGCTGGAAGCGGCGATAGGTGTCGGCCGCGCCCATGGCCATCAATCCACCGCCACCTCGGCGAGCAGCTGGCGCGCGAGCGTATCGCCGTTGGCGCCGCGTGCCGGGACGAGACGATGGGCAGCTAGCGGGACGAACAGCGCCTGCACATCTTCCGGCAGTACATGTCCGCGACCCGAGAGCAGGGCCCAGGTGCGCGCGGCATTGAGCAGGGCCAGGCCGGCGCGCGGCGACAAGCCGACGCGAATATCCGCATGGCGGCGGCTGGCGGCGAGCAGCGCCTGCAGGTAATCGAGCAGCGCCGGACTGGCGGTGATTGCCTGTGCCTGGCGGTGCAGTGCGATGAGCGCGGGGCCGTCCAGCTTCGGCCCGAGCTGCGCGAGCAGATCGCGTCGGTCGCTGCCGGTGAGCAAGGCGCGCTCCGCGGCGGCGTCGGGGTAATCGAGCGACAAGCGCAGCATGAAACGGTCCAGCTGCGAATCCGGCAATGGGAAAGTGCCGGCCAGGTCGAGCGGATTCTGGGTGGCGACCACGAAGAACGGTTGCGGCAGCGCATGTGTCTGGCCATCCACCGTGACCTGGCCTTCGGCCATGGCTTCGAGCAGCGCGCTCTGCGTCTTGGGAGTGGCGCGGTTGATTTCGTCGGCGAGCAGCAGGCCGGTGAAGATCGGGCCGGGGTGGAAGCGGAACTGGCCGGTCTCGCGCTCGTAAACGCTCACCCCGATAATGTCGGACGGCAGCAGGTCGCTGGTGAACTGTACGCGTTGGAAGTCCAGCGCGAAGCTCGCCGCGAGTGCGTGGGCGAGCGTGGTCTTGCCGACGCCGGGCACGTCTTCCAGCAGCAGGTGCCCGCCGGCGACCAGGCAGGTAAACGCGAGCTTCACCTGGCGAGGCTTGCCCAGCAGCACCTGATTGACCTGCGCCATGGCGGCGTCCAGGCGGGAACGCAGTGCGTCATCGTGGAGCGGAGTGATCGCGGACATGGCACCGGAGGGCAGGATGGAAACGGACAGGGCATGACCCATGCGTGACCAAGGGAGTGTAGCCGTCGGCCTCGCGCGCTGGCGAGGCGCTTTTCTCATTGCCTTCGTCGTGCTTCTGGCCGCGCGCGTCACTGTTGCCGCGCATCTGTCTCCATTCGGTGACGAGGCGTTCTACTGGCAGGAAAGCAGGCATCCCGCCTGGGGCTACAGCGACCTGCCGCCGCTGACGGCGTGGCTGATTCGTCTGGGCGAAATGGTTGCTGGTCATGGCGTGCTGGGCATGCGCTGGCCGTTCCTGCTGCTGGGCAGTTTGCTTCCATGGCTGGTGGTGGCGTTCGCGCGATGCGCCTTCGATGCGCGCGCCGGCTGGCAGGCCGGTTTGCTATGCCTGGCGCTGCCGCTCGCCGGAAGTCTCGGCGTACTCGCGCTTCCGGACGTACCGCTGACGGTCGCGAGCATGCTCGCCTTGTTCGCCTTGCTGCGTGCGATGCGCGACGACCGGTGGCGCGATTGGCTGTGCCTTGGCGTGGCGCTGGCCGCGTGCTGGCTGACGCATTACCGCGCGGTGATGCCGATGCTGGCCGGCCTGCTTCTGTTCGTCATGACTCCCCGAGGTCGCCTGCAATGGCGGCGTCCCGGCTTCTGGTTGGCGCTTGCCGTGTCGACGCTCGGCTTGATTCCGCTGATCGTCTCCAACTGGCAGCAGCGTGGCGCTGGCGTGGCTTTCCAAGTAGTGGAGCGCCATCCCTGGCGCTTCCAGGCGGACGCGCTGGTGCAGCCGCTGGAGCAGGCGGTGGCGTGCACGCCACTGCTCTATGCGCTGCTGTTATGGGCCGCGTGGCGCAGCTGGCGCCGACGCGGCGAGGGGGCGCCATGGGATGTCATCGCGGTCGCTTCGCTCTGTTTCCTCGTCCTGTATTTAGGCTTGGGGCTGTTTGCCGACGACTTGCGGTTCCGGGCGCATTGGCCCTTGCCCGGCTATCTGCCGCTGCTCGGCGCGCTGCCGGTACTGCTTCGCGCGCACTGGTCGCGGCGCTGGGTTCGAGTGACGGCTGTCGCCGCTTTCGGCCTGGGCTTGCTCGGGCATGCGAGCGGTCTGGTCTATCTCGGCCTGGCTGCCAGTGATCGTGGCGCGAATGCGCTCGCCAGCGCCAAGGCCTTGCCCGCTCGTTTCGTCGGCTGGAAGGAAAGCGGTGAGGCGGCCCATGAGCTGTTGCGGAGCCAGCCGTCCGTACTGGTGGCAGACAATTTCATGCTCGCGGCCGAGATCGATTTCCAGCTCGATGGCGCGGCTCCCGTCTACGCGCTCGACAGCCCCCTCAACGCCAAACACGGGCGCGCGCCCCAACTGGCGATTTGGCGGCGCGACGAGGCGGCCTTGCGCGAAGACCATCCGCACGCGCCCATGCTGCTGGCCGTCGACGAGACGGCGCTGAGGATCCGTGAGCGTTCCGACTGGCTCGGCACGCTTTGCCGGCGGATTGAGGCCCCTTCGCCGCTGCGGCGGCTGGATCTTTTCGGCGGACGTAGACGTGTGGCGTTCTATAGGGGATTCGTTCCGTCTTTCGCCGGGCCGCCCGTTGCGCCCGCCGACTGCGTGATCTGGCGCGAAGGCGCGGCTGCCTTTGCGCACTGACGCGGCTAGGGCAGGGCGACGCCGGCCTGGCGCAACAGGCGGGCCAGGGCGATCAGTGGCAGGCCGATCAGGGCGGTCGGGTCTTCGTTGTCGATGCGCTCGAACAAGCTGATGCCGAGGCCCTCGCATTTGAAGCTGCCGGCACAGTCCAGGGGGCGTTCGCGTTCGACGTAGCGAGCGACCTCTTCCGCGCTGAGGACGCGGAAATGCACGCGGGTGTGATCGACATGGGTATGTCGTTGCCCGGTGCGGGTGTCGAACAGGCAGAGTGCGGTGTGGAACTGCAGGGTACGCCCGGAACTCGCCGCCAGTTGCGCATGAGCGCGCTCGGGCGTGCCGGGCTTGTCCAACATGCGGCCGTCGAGTTCCGCGACCTGGTCGGAACCGATCACCAAGGCGTCGTCCAAGCCTTCGGCCGCCGCCTCGGCCTTGGCCACCGCGAGCCGCAAGGCGCGGGCAGCCGGTGTTTCGCCCGGCAAGGCCGTTTCGTCTGTCCCGGGCGAGCGCTGCTCAAAGTCGGAGCCGAGACGCCGCAGCAACTCTGCCCGGTAGGGAGAGGTGGAGCCGAGGACCAGGCGGGTACCGCCGTTCATGCGTGGGGATCCCGCTGGATGTGTTCGCGCATGGCGTCGTCCAGGGCGTGCTGGGCCTGGTCGAGTGCCTTCAGCAAGGGGGCGAGGCGGTTGCGGGTCTCGGTCATGGTCGAGACTGCCTGGTTGAGCTGCTCCTGCGTGGCCGCCGGAGCGCGGTCGCGGATCCAGATGCGCTGTTGCAGAAGAGAGCGCAGCCCGGCCTCGATCGCCTGACGGGCTTCCTGCTCGCTCGCGGCGGGCTTGTCCGGATTGAGCGACATGACCGCATGAGCCTGTTGCAGGCCGGCGCGGCAGGTCTTCAGGTCCGCTTCCAGCCGATCGGCCAGTTCCAGGAGCTGGTGCAGGCTCTCCGCACGACGATTGCCCTTGCGCCGCAGCCAGAGCGCCGCCGTGGCGGCAAGTGCGACGAGGACGAACAGGGCGGCCGAGCCGTACGTCAGGTAAGCATTCACGTGGGACGGGACGGCCTGGGTGCGTGAAAGGATGGGGCAGTCTGCCGCATGGTGGAGGGTCCAGGCAAAAGCGGAAGACGAGATGCCTCGGACAGCTTGCCGGAGTGTGGCGCGGCGGGCAGTATGTGGCGCCGGGAGTCAACGATCTGTTGACTTCGATCGGCCGCAAACCTATGATTTCGCGATTATGTCCGTGACACTGCCAGAGTCCGTGGACGCTTGGCGCATGGTCTCGGCGCGGCGTTCGTTCCAGGGGGCGTTGCCCATCGCCAATCTGCGGCGGCTGAGCGAAGCGCTCGCCGATACCGCGGGAGAGGCCCGGTTCGAGCTGGATTTCGGTCGTGACGAGTTCGGCAACGCATATCTCGATGTGCGCGTCGATGCTCCGCTTACGGTGACCTGCCAGCGTTCATTGGAGCCTTTCGTGCTTCCGGTGAAGGTGAATAGCCGGCTCGGCCTGATTCGCCACGAGCGTGAGGAGCCGGCCCTGCCTGCGGGCAGCGAGCCGCTGCTGGTCGCCGAGGACGGGAAGCTGGCGCTGGCGGATGTGATCGAAGACGAATTGCTGTTGGCGCTGCCGCTGGTACCGGTCAATCCGGACAGTAAGTTGCCCGACGAAGTAGTGGCCCCGTCGCCTGAGGAAGATTCCGGCGAGGGACGTTCCAACAACCCGTTCGCGGTTTTGCGCGAACTCAAGAAATAAACGCTTAGCTGGAGACTCACCATGGCCGTTGCCAAGAGCCGCAAGACCCCGTCCACCCGCGGCATGCGTCGTTCGCACGATGCGCTGAAGACCGTGCAGCTGGCCACCGATCCGACCAGCGGCGAGGTGCACCTGCGCCACCACGTCACCAAGGACGGCTACTATCGCGGCAAGAAGGTCATCGACACCAACACCGCGGTGGTCGAAGAGGACTGAGCGTTCCCGCAAGGGCTCGGTTTCCGCAAGGCGGCGCGGTAACGCGCCGCTTTGCGTTTAGGCGCTCACGAACGTAACTTTGCGGTCTTGGTGCGGGCGGTCTCCCAGACTTGGGCGAGGCGCCGTATGCGCCGACTCCGCTGACGGACAGTCCATGGCCCAGATTTATTCCCGCATCATCGGTACCGGCAGCGCGCTGCCGGAGAAAGTCCTTACCAACGCCGATCTGGAAAAATTCGTCGACACGAGCGACGAATGGATCCAGACCCGTACCGGTATCCGTCAGCGTCATGTCGTCGTGGAAGGGGAGACGACGGGCGACCTGGCTCTCCTCGCCGCGCAGCGCGCGCTGGAAGCCGCCGGCGTGAAGGCTTCCGAGCTCGATCTCATCATTCTCGGCACCACCACGCCCGACATCATCTTTCCGTCGACTGCCTGCCTGGTGCAGCACCGCCTGGGTGCGAATGGTTGCGCGGCGTTCGACGTCAACGCCGCCTGCTCGGGCTTCGTCTATGCGCTGGGCGTGGCGGATAAGTTCATCCGCAGCGGCCAGTCCAAGAAAGTGCTGGTGATGGGCGCGGAAACGCTGACCCGGATGCTGGATTGGAACGAGCGCGAGACCTGCGTGCTCTTCGGCGACGGTGCCGGGGCAGTGGTACTCGAGCCGTCTTCCGAGCCGGGCATCTATGCCACCTGCATGCATGCGGATGGCGGATACAAGGAACTGCTGTACAACCCGGTCGGCGTATCGGCCGGCTTCCGCGACGACGAGCCCAATCATGGCGTGCGTGTGCGCATGGCAGGCCGCGAAGTGTTCAAGGTCGCGGTGAAGACGCTGGACTCGCTGGTCGAAGAAACCCTGCAGGCCGCCGGCATGGAGGCGTCGCAGCTGGACTGGCTGATCCCGCATCAGGCGAATCTGCGCATCATCGAAGCGACCGCCAAGCGCCTGAACATGCCCATGGAGCAGGTGATCGTTACGGTCGACAAGCATGCCAATACCTCGGCCGGCTCGGTCCCGCTGGCGCTCGATTACGCGGTGCGCTCGGGCAAGGTGCGGCGCGGCCAGAACCTGCTGTTGGAAGCCTTTGGCGGCGGTTTCACCTGGGCGTCGGCGCTGCTGCGCTACTGACGCGTTTCAAACGTCCGGCTTTCGCGATGCCGCCCTTGGGCGGCATCGTTGTTTTCGGGAGGGTGGGCTGGAATACGGCTGCGTACGGCTTGCGATGCTGGCACCATTCCGGTTTTCGTTCCTGGAATTTCCATTCGCATGACTCAGAACGCCGCATCGCTCGCTTTCGTCTTTCCTGGCCAGGGCTCGCAATCGGTGGGCATGCTGGCGGATCTCGCCGCGGCCCACGCGGAAGTGAAGGCTGCTTTCGACGAAGCGTCGCAGGGCGCCGGGCTCGATCTGTGGGCGCTGAGCCAGCAGGGGCCGGAAGAGCAGCTCAACCGCACCGAGCACACTCAGCCGGCGCTGCTGGCGGCCAGCGTGGCGGTGTGGCGCGTCTGGCAGAAGCTTGGCGGTGTCCATCCGGCGCAATTCTCGGGGCACAGCCTGGGCGAATACAGCGCCCTGGTCTGCGCCGAAGCTTTGTCGCTGCATGATGCCGCTGCGCTGGTGGCCGAGCGCGGTCGTCTCATGCAGGCGGCTGTGCCTGCGGGTGTCGGTGCGATGGCCGCCATTCTCGGTGGCGACGACGCGCAGATCGCGGCGGTGTGCGAAGAGGTGGCGCAGGGGCAGGTGGTCTCGCCCGCGAACTTCAATTCGCCGGGCCAGCTCGTGATAGCGGGCCATGCCGAAGCGGTCGACCGCGCGCTGGCCAAGCTCGCCGAGCTGGGAGTCAAGAAGGCGATCAAGCTGGCGGTCTCCGTCCCTTCGCACTGCGCGCTGATGCGCGAGGCGGCCGACAAACTGGGCGAGCGCATGAGCGGTCTTAGCTGGCGCCAGCCCACCGTTCCGGTGGTGCAGAACGCCGAAGCCCGTGCTTACGACAGCGTGGAAGACATCCGCGGCGCGCTGCAGCGCCAGCTGTACTTGCCGGTGCGTTGGACGCAGTGCGTGCAGGCTCTGGTCGCGGGCGGTGCCACGCGGATGGCCGAATGCGGCCCGGGCCAGGTGCTGGCCGGCCTGATCAAGCGTATCGACAAGAACGTCGAGGCCCGTGCTATCGGCACGCAGGCCGACATCGACGCTGTGCGCGCCGAGTGGGTCTGAGCGACCCGGCCGACACGCAACATTTCCCAGAGCACCAGGAAGCGAAACAGATGAGCAAGACTCTGCAAGGTGAAATCGCCCTCGTCACCGGCGCCAGCCGCGGCATCGGCGCGGCGATCGCCGACGAGCTGGCGGCCCAGGGCGCCACCGTCATCGGAACGGCCACGAGCGAGAGCGGCGCGGCGGCGATCGGCGAACGGCTGGCCGCCAACGGCGGTCAGGGCCGCGTCCTCAACGTGACCGAGCCCGGCGCGATCGAGGCGCTGGTAGATGCGATCGCCAAGGACGTGGGACCCATTTCCATCCTGGTCAATAATGCGGGCATCACGCGCGACCAGCTGCTGCTGCGCATGCGCGACGAGGACTGGCAGGCCATCCTCGATACGAACCTCACCTCGGTCTATCGTGCGTCCAAGGCGGTCATGCGCGGCATGATGAAGGCGCGCAAAGGCCGCATCGTTTCAATCGCCTCGGTGATCGGCCTTACCGGCAATCCGGGCCAGGCCAACTACGCGGCGGCCAAGGCCGGCATCATCGCGTTCTCGAAATCCCTTGCCCGCGAAATCGGCAGCCGCGGGATCACTGTCAACGTGGTCGCCCCGGGTTTTATCGATACCGACATGACGCGTTCGTTGCCGGAAGAATCGAAGCAGGCCCTGCTCGGCCAGATCGCTTTGGGTCGCCTGGGCGAGGCCGGCGATATCGCCAAGGCGGTGGCCTTCCTCGCCTCTCCGGCGGCGGCTTACATCACTGGCGAGACCCTGCACGTCAACGGCGGCATGTACATGCCGTAATGGGAATGTCAGCCGGCCGTGCTGCACTGCAAGCCGCCCTGTGGGGCGGCTTTTTTTTGGGGAGGCTTCCCAAAGGCGCGCCATCACAGCGTGTATACAAGGTCTAAGACGAAGCTAAGTCGATCCACGGAGAATGATCGGCATGAATGCCCTGGCACGCTTGCGCGCATCCATCGAAAGCCACCCCTGGCTGCTCGTTCTGGCATTGGCGCCTTTCCTTTGGATCCTCCCGCCGGTGCCCATCGACGAGACCCGCTATCTCAGCATCGCCTGGGAGATGCGGCAGTCCGGTGACTGGGTCGCCCTGCATCTGAACGGCTTTCCCTACTTCGACAAACCCCCGCTGCTGTTCTGGCTGCTGAATCTCGAATGGTGGCTGTTCGGTGCGTCGCTATGGGGCTCGCGCATGCTGCCCCTGGTCCTCGCCGCGGGTTGCGTCGCGCTCGTGCAGCAGCTGGCAGCGCGGCTCGGTTCGGGCCGTGGTGCGACCGAGGCCTGGCTGCTGCTGGGGTTCCTCTATTTCCAGATGTTCGCGGGTGTCGTGATGTTCGACATCCTGCTGTGCCTCTGTGTGCTGATGTCCTTCCTCGCCTTGGTGGCGTGGTTGCGCGATGACGCGCGCTGGGCTCCGTGGGTGCTTTTCGCCGGCTCGGCGCTCGGCATGTTGGCAAAAGGGCCGGTTTTGCTGCTGCATGTGCTGCCGCCGCTGCTGCTCGCGCGCTGGTGGATCGGTACCGGCGGCACGTTGCCGTCCTGGCGGCGGATCGGTGCGGCGCTCGGGGTCTGTCTGGCCGGTGGCCTGCCGGTATTGCTGTGGGCGTGGGCGGCGGTTCGGCACCGTGAGCTGGCCGATGCCAAGGAGCTGCTGGTCACGCAGACGGCGGGACGCGTGGTGGAAAGCTTCGCGCATGACCGGCCCTTCTGGTGGTATCTGCAGTGGCTGCTGCCCTTGCTGTTGCCCTGGCCGCTGGTCTGGCGCTGGCGGCGGACGCGAGCGGCCTTGGCGGCGGTCGCGACGGCGCAGGCCGCGCGCTTCGGATGGTGCGCCTCGCTGCCGGCGTTCATCGTGTTCGGCGCGGTGAGCGGCAAGCAATTGCATTACCTCATCCCGCTTTTTCCTGGCTTCGTCCTGTGGTTCGGCGCCATGGTGCGCGCCGATCCGCGCCTGCTGCACGGTCGGCGCATGCTCGCCTTCTGCGCGCTGATACTGGCGGTATGGATCTGGGCGCTCCTGCGCCCCGGTGACATGAGTCCGGCACCACTAGCGCCCTGGCTGCTGCATTCGTTGATGGCCCTTTCCTTCGTAGCCATATGCGCCGCAGTGGCCGTGGCCTGGCGCAACCAGAGCGATGCCGAAGAAGGGCGGGTCGCCTGTACGATGCTGCTGCTCGTGGTCGCCATGCTTCCGCTCATCCGTACCCAGGCGCTAGGCAACATGGACCTTCGCGGCCTTGCCGCCAAAGTGATCGACCTGCAGCGCCAGGGCGTGCCGCTGGTGCGCGCGGGCCACGAGCCGGGCCTGATCACATTCCTGGCGCGCCTGCCGTCGCCACTGCCTACCACGGACGATCCGGCGCAGTGGGCGAAAGAACATCCGCAAGGGTATGTATTGCTCTGGTCGTCGCATGCCCTGCCACGGGATGTACGGCCCAGGGTGCGCGCTGGCAATGGCTGGGCCGGCTTGCGGCCGGCGACGACCTGGTATCACCCGGGGAGTGGGGCGGAGCCCCCGCCCGCCACCCCAAGATAGGCCGCCCGGGGGTTGTCGCCATCGGCCCGTTTTTAGGAGACAATTGGCCTTTCGCGCCGGTCGTCAGGGCCTGCGCCTCACCGACGTTGGTGGACCGTGGCGGGACTTGGACTTAGCCACTACAATCCGCCGGCAATTTTGTCCTTGGGAGGTATTGGCAACATGAGCACCATCGAAGAGCGCGTCAAGAAAATCGTCGTCGAGCAGCTGGGCGTGAAGGAAGATGAAGTCACGGCGAACTCGTCGTTCGTTGACGATCTGGGCGCGGATTCGCTGGACACCGTCGAACTGGTGATGGCGCTCGAGGAAGAGTTCGAGACCGAGATCCCGGACGAAGAAGCCGAGAAGATCACCACGGTGCAGCAGGCCATCGATTACATCAAGGCCCACACCAAGGACTGATCGATCGTGCCGGGCAGGCGCCGGGCGCGCTTCCCGCACCACGATGCGATACCGAAAGCTGCGCCACATTGGCGCAGTTTTCGTTTCTGCATTTTGCAACGTCCTAACCCGTATGGTTCGCGACTCGCGCACCATACGGCGCGACGGCATCCACGCGGCTTCCGCGGGATGGCTGCCTATACGGCAGGCACACGGAACCATGAAGGAAAGAGAGCATGAGCAAACGACGTGTAGTTGTAACCGGGCTCGGCATCATTTCGCCGGTCGGCAACGATGTCGCCAGGGCCTGGGACAACGTTCTCAAAGGTGTCAGCGGCATCGGGCCGGTGACCCACTTCGACGCCACGGCCTATGCCACGCGCATTGCCGGCGAGGTGCGTGACTTCGACGCCGCGCAGTGGATCGCCCCGAAGGACATCAAGAAGATGGATCCCTTCATCCATTACGGCATCGCTGCGGGCACGCAAGCCCTGCGCGATTCCGGGCTGGAGGTGACGGAAGCCAACGCGCCGCGCATCGGCGTGGCGGTCGCGGCCGGCATCGGCGGACTGCACACCATCGAACCCACCTCGATCGAGCTGCATGAAAAGGGACCGCGCCGCGTGTCGCCGTTCTTCGTGCCCAGTTCGATCATCAACATGGTGTCCGGCCACCTGTCGATCATGAACGGCCTGAAGGGCCCGAACATCGCCTGCGTCACCGCCTGCACCACGGGCACGCACAACATCGGCCTGGCCGCGCGCATGATCCAGTACGGCGATGCCGACGTGATGATCGCCGGCGGCGCGGAGTTCGCCACCACGGGGACGGCCATGGCGGGTTTCTGCTCGGCCAAGGCCATGTCCACCCGCAACGACGAGCCGACCAAGGCCAGCCGTCCGTGGGACAAGGACCGCGACGGCTTCGTGCTGTCCGATGGCGCCGGCGTGCTGGTGCTCGAGGAATACGAACACGCCAAGGCGCGCGGCGCGAAGATCTATTGCGAGCTGATCGGCTTCGGCATGAGCGGCGACGCGTACCACATCACCGCTCCGAGCGAAGGCGGTGAAGGCGCTGCGCGCTGCATGGAGAGCGCATTGAAGGACGGTGGCATCAACCCCGCCGACGTGCAGTACATCAATGCGCACGGCACCTCGACGCCGCTCGGCGATCTGGGCGAAGTGCTTGCGGCCAAGCGCGTGTTCGGCGATCACGCCTATAAGCTGGCCATGAGCTCCACCAAGTCGGTGACCGGCCATCTGTTGGGCGCCGCGGGCGGCGTGGAGGCGATCTTCTCGATCCTCGCGCTGCGTGATCAGGTGGTTCCGCCGACCATCAACCTGGACGAGCCGGGCGAAGGCTGTGACCTCGACTTCGTGCCGAATACCGCGCGCGAGGCGAAGCTGGACGTGGTGATCTCCAACTCCTTCGGCTTCGGCGGCACCAACGGCACGCTGGCGTTCCGCCGCATCTGATCGACGCGTGACCTCCATCAGCCGTACCTTGCACGGCCGGCGCGACCTGCTCGCGCCGGCCGCTGCGTTTCCGGAGCGCTATCCCTGCCTGCTGCAGAGCGTGGTGCGCGGCACGCCGCAATCCCGTTTCGACCTTCTGTTCGCCTTTCCGCAGGACAGCCTGACGCTGCATGCCGACGGCCGTGTGGTGAATGGAGAAGGCGTCGAACAGCCGGGCGACTTCCTTGATGCGCTCGATGCAGCGTGGCGGGCCGAGCGCGTTTCTCGCGACACGGATGACGGTCTGCCATTTCATGGCGGCTGGGTCATGTTTCTCGCCTACGAACTGGCGGAAGAGGTCGAGCCGAAGCTGCGACTCACGCGGCACGACGTCCTGCCCGTGGCCCTGGCGATCCGCTGCCCCGCCGCGGTCATCGTCGACCACGAGCGCGATCGCACGGTGCTGGTCGCCGAGGCGGGACACGAGGATCTGCTCGATCGCATGGCGGCGGACCTCGATGCAAGGGCGGCCATTCCGCCGCTGCCAATGCCCGCGGAACGGGACGAAGACGATCCCACCCGTTTCCTCGACGGCGTGGCGCGCATCCATGGGCACCTCCATGCGGGCGACATCTTCCAGGTAAACCTGTCGCGCGCGTGGCGGGCGCGCTACGCGGAAGCGCCGTCGCCGGCCTCGCTCTATGCCTCCTTGCGCGTGGCCAATCCGGCGCCGTTCGCCGGTCTGTTCCAGCAACAGGGCTGGGCGGTGGTGAGTTCGTCGCCCGAACGTCTGGTGGAGGCGCGCGGCGGGGTGGCGCAGACGCGTCCGATCGCCGGCACGCGTCCGCGCACGCCGGCGGACGACGAACTGGCGAGGATCCGCGAACTGCGCACGCACCCCAAGGAACGTGCCGAGCACGTCATGCTCATCGACCTGGAGCGCAACGATCTGGGGCGCGTGTGCGTGCCGGGTACCGTGCAGGTCGACGAGCTGATGGTGGTGGAAAGCTATGCGCATGTGCACCACATCGTGTCCAACGTCCGTGGCAGGCTGCGCGCGGAAGTGACGCCGGGGCAGGTGATCGCCGCGACGTTTCCGGGCGGCACCATCACTGGCTGCCCCAAGGTGCGCTGCATGGAAATCATCGCTGCGCTGGAAGATGCGCCACGCGGTGCGTACACCGGTGCGCTGGGCTACCTCGATCGCAATGGGGATCTCGATTTCAACATCCTCATTCGCACGATCACGCTCGCCGGCCGGGACGTGAGCTTGCGCGCGGGCGCCGGCATCGTTGCCGACTCGGTGGCCGAGAAGGAGCTGGATGAGACGCGCGCCAAGGCGCGTGGTCTGTTGCGGGCCTTGGGAGTGGCGGATTGATGTCCGCACCGCTGCGCTTGCTGGTCGACGGTGTGGAGGGCGCTTCGCCGTCCCCGCTGGATCGTGGGCTCGCCTATGGCGATGGGCTCTTCGAAACGATCCGCTTCACGGGTGGCCGGGCCCCGCTGTGGGGGCGACATATGCAGCGTCTCGCCGCCGGTTGCGCGCGCCTATGCTTGCCGCTACCGGATGAGGGCCTGCTGGCGCGCGAGGCCGCAGAAGTCGCGCGTGGCGCTGCAGAAGCGGTCGTGCGTATCACTTTGACGCGGGGTGTCGGCGCGCGCGGCTACGCCATGCCTGTGCCGTCCAATCCTTGCCGCATCGTCGCAGCCTTCGCCTCGCCGCCGGCGGCCGCCGCCACGTATCGCGACGGCGTACGCCTTCGCCTGTGCCGATTGAGGCTGGCGGAACAGCCGGCGCTTGCCGGCATGAAACATCTCAACCGGCTGGAACAGGTGCTGGCGCGTTCGGAGTGGAGTGACCCTGCCATCGCGGATGGCGTCCTGCTGGACATGTCCGGCCGCGTCGTTTCCACCACCATGGCCAATCTGTTCGCCGTGATCGAGGACAGGCTGGTCACGCCAGCCCTGGATCGCTGCGGTGTTGCCGGCGTAGGGCGCGCCGAGGTGCTGGCCGTGCGCGAGGTGGAAGTGCGCGATCTGGCACTGGATGAATTGCTTCGCGCGAGTGAGGTTTTCCTCAGTTCGAGCGTCCGCGGCATCCTGCCGGTGCAGGCGCTGGCCGATACCGTGTATGTTCCCGGACCGGTCTCTCGCGCTTTGCAGTCGCACTGGCGCGGCCTGGGTTTTCCGATGGAGCACGCATGAGTCGAAGCACGATGCATGGGCGCGCGCTGTGGCGCGGCCTGGTCCTACTGGCGCTGCTGGCCGTGGCCGGCGCGCTGGCCTACGGCTGGCTCGGATTCTCTCGTTTCAGCAAGTCACCGCTGAGCGTGCAGGGGGCGGGGCAGAGCGTCGACGTCGGCCGCGGCAGCAGCCTCAAGGACATCGTCGCCCAACTGCGCGCGCAGGGAGTCACTGCCGCGCATCCGCTGTATTGGCGGCTGCTGGCCGAACAGCTTCGCGTGGCCGGTCGCCTGCACGCGGGCGAATATGCGCTTACCCCGGGCATGACGCCCCGTGACCTGCTTTCCAACATGGCTGCCGGCAAAGTCCTGCAGCGCAACTTCACCATTGTCGACGGCTGGACGTTTCGCGAACTCCGCCAGGCCTTGACCAAGGCGGACAAGCTGCGCCAGGACGGCGCCGCCCTCGCCGACGTCGAGGTGATGGAAAAGATCGGTGCCCCCGGAGAGATGCCCGAAGGCCGGTTTCTGCCGGAGACCTACGCCTACGTGAAGGGTGACAGCGACCTGGACATCCTCCGGCGTGCCCATGCGGCGATGGCCAAGACGCTGGACAGCTTGTGGACCCAGCGCGACAAGGAGCTTCCGCTCGCTTCGCCTTATGAGGCGCTGATCCTTGCTTCCATCGTGGAGAAGGAGACCGGGCGCGCCGACGAGCGTCCGCGTATCGCCGGCGTGTTCGTCCGGCGCTTGCGCACGCACATGCTGCTGCAGACCGACCCCACCGTGATCTACGGCATGGGCGACAGCTACGCCGGCAACATCCACAAGAGCGACCTGACCACGGACACGCCGTACAACACCTATACGCGGCAGGGTTTGCCACCGACGCCGATCGCGCTTCCTGGCAGGCCGGCGCTAGAAGCGGCGCTGCACCCGGCCAGTGGAAGCGAGCTGTATTTCGTCGCGCGTGGCGACGGCAGCCACGCGTTCTCCACCACGCTGGAAGAGCACAACCGCAATGTCGCGTGCTACCAGTTGAAGCGATGCCAATGAACTCCAAGCGCGGAAAATTCATCAGCCTCGAAGGCGGCGAGGGTGCCGGCAAGAGCACGCTGCTCGCCGGCCTGCGCGCCTGCATCGAAGCGCAGGGCGTCGATCTGGTGCTGACCCGGGAGCCGGGAGGCACCGAACTGGGCGAGGCGGTGCGCGCCATCGTGCTCAATTCCGCGTTGCGGAACATGGCGGCGGAAACCGAGCTGCTGCTGATGTTCGCTTCACGCGCCCAATTGGTCAGGGAAGTGATCGAGCCGTCGCTGGCGGCGGGGCGCTGGGTGTTGTGCGATCGCTTCACCGACGCCAGCTATGCCTACCAGGGCGGTGGCCGTGGGCAGCCGGCCGAGCGTATCGCGGCCTTGGAACAATGGGCAACCGACGGTCTCATGCCGGATCTCACGCTGCTGCTGGATCTGCCGGTGGCGACCGGCCGTGCGCGCGCGGCCGGAAGGGGCGATGCGGACCGTATCGAAGTCGAAGCGGACGCCTTCTTCGAGCGCGTCCGTGCGGCCTATCGCGCGCGTGCCGCCGCGCAGCCCGGGCGCTTTCGCATGATCGATGCGAGCCGTTCGCCGACGGAGGTGCTCGACGCCGCGGTGCAAGCTATCGGTCCGATGTTCGGTGACGCGCCATGAGCGCGATGCCCTGGCACGCCGAGCACTGGGAGCGGCTGCAGGCGCGCCGCCGTCGCGATGCCATGCCGCATGCGTTGCTGCTGTGCGGACCGGCGGGGCTGGGCAAGCGCGACTTCATGCATCGCTTCGT
>JABLTH010056019.1_pt1 | contig 21557 bp, 17 predicted proteins | sample 7875711 | NCBI WGS metagenome assembly JABLTH01 (sample SAMN14941262, study PRJNA633318) | bioreactor metagenome | isolation source: bioreactor | place: China | collected 2019-03-05 | reverse complement strand
GGGCGGTCCCTTCCTGCTGTGGATGCTGGCGCGGAGGACGGCCTGAGATGCTGGTGCTGCGTGAACTCTGCTGCAGCCGCGGCGGCCGCGCCGTGCTGGCCGGCATCGACCTCGACGTGCGTGCGGGCGAGGTGCTGGGCGTGCTCGGCGCCAATGGCGCCGGCAAGACGACCTTGCTGAGCGTGGTGGCGGGCGAACTGCCCGCCGACCGTGGCGTGCTGGCGCTGGATGGCCGCGCCCTGCGGCAATGGCCGGCGGCGGCCCTCGCGCGCCGCCGCGCGGTGGTGCCGCAGTCGCCCAGCCTGGGCTTCGACCTCTCCGTGGCCGAGGTGGTGGCGATGGGCGCCTATCCGTTCCCCGAACTGGATGCCGGTGCGCTGGCGGCGCTGACGGCACGCGCGCTCGGCCTGGCCGATCTCGCCCGCATGGGCGGGCGCCGCTACCCGGACCTGTCCGGCGGCGAACAACAGCGTGTGCACTTCGCCCGCGCGCTGGTGCAGGCGCTGGCCGCGCGGCAACCGGGCGAATACCGCGCGCTGCTGCTCGACGAACCGATCTCCAGCCTCGATCCGCGCCACCAGTTGCAGCTGCTGCAGGCGGTGCGCGCGCTCAGCCGCGCGGAAGGGCTGGCGGTGCTGGTGGTCCTGCACGACGTCAACCTGGCCGCGCAATGGTGCGACCGGCTGTTGTTGCTGGCCGGCGGCCGCGCCGTGGCCGAGGGCAGGCCGGCCGAAGTGCTGACGCCGGCGGTATTGGAGACGGTGTACGGCCTGCCGGCGCGGGTCCTGCGGGACCGGCAGGGGGAAGGGGAGGACGGCTTGCTGGTGCGCTTTGCGCTGCCGTCGCCCTGAGTGATGACCGGGCGGTGCCTGGGCGATGACTGGGTGGGCTCGCAGGCCGCCGCTCAGGTCGACGACCGCCGCGGCGCGCCCGAAACGCCTTCGCCGGCGTCGGCCGGCAGCGCCGCGAACATCGGCCACGACGCCAGCACGAGCACGGCGATGGCGAGGAAGGCGCAGGCGAAGTCGAAGTGCTCGGCATGCGTGCGGCCGGATAGCAGCATGGTCAGCTGCATCGAGCCGGCGGCAATGGCCACGCCGACCGCCTTGGTCATCTGCTGCGCCGTGCCCTGGAAAGACGTGGCAGCCGACAGCCGCGCCGGCGGCACGTCGGCGAAGGCGAGCGCGCCCATCGAGGCGAAGCTGAGCGAGCGGCTCAGGCCGCCGCACAGCAGCAGCGCGAAGACGGCGGTCTCGGGCCAGGCCGGCGACAGCGTCGTGCAGACCGCCAGCATCAGCGCGAAGGAAATGCTGCCTGCGATCAACACCGTGCGCATCGGCAGCCAGTGCAGCGCGAAGCGCGTCATCGGCCGCATGCAGAACGAACCCAGCGCGCTGGCCAGCGAGATCAGGCCGCTCACCGACGCGCTCAGGCCGAAGCCGACCTGCAAGGTCAGCGGTACCAGGAAGGGCAGGGCGCCGGCACCGGCGCGGAACAGGCTGCCGGCCACGGTGGCGGCATGGAAGGTGGGAATGCGCAGCAGCGAGAAGTCGATGGCCGGATGCGCGGTGCGGCGGCAGTGGCGCACGCTCAGCCAGGACAGCAGCAGGCCGGCGGCGATGCACAGCGGTGGCACGTAGCCGGGCAGCAGGCCGCGGCCGATCATCTCCACGCCGACCATCAGCGTGGTCAGCGCGAGCCCGACCAGCGCCATGCCGGTGAGGTCGGGCGCCGGCGGGCGCTCGCCCTGCGCGGGCGGAATCAGCCAGGCACTCAGCAGCAGGCCGGCCAGCCCGAAGGGGACATTGATCCAGAACACGCTGCGCCAGGACATGGCGTCGGTGAGGAAGCCGCCCAGCGGCGGGCCCAGCACGGGGCCCACCAGCGCGGGCATGGTCAGCCAGGTGGTGGCCGACAGCATCTCTTCACGGCGCACCTGGCGGAACAGGATCAGGCGGCCGACCGGCACCATCATGGCGCCGCCGATGCCCTGCAGCACGCGCGCGGCGATCAGGGCGGGCAGGCCGCTTGCCAGGGCGCACAGCACCGAGGCCAGCGTGAAGGTGGCGATGGCCGCCATGAACACGCGCTTGGCGCCGAAGCGGTCGGCGATCCAGCCGCTGATGGGAATGAATACCGTGAGCGCGATCAGGTAGGAGGTGATCGCGCTGCTCAGGTGGACCGGATTGACGCCGAGGTCGCGCGCCATGCTGGGCAGCGCCGTGGCCACCACGGTGGCGTCGATGTTCTGCATGAACAGCGCGCTGGCGACGACGGCCGCGATGATGCGGAAATTGTGCTTGCCTGGCATGGAGGGGGGAGCGGGAGCGGCTTCCCGGCCGATTATAAGATGGCCGTGCCGCGGCTTGCCGCGCTCCCCGCGGCCGTCCGGGGCGGCCGCGTGCGGGGCTCAGGCGCGGGCTGCCCGGGGCGTCTGCGGCTCGCCCGCCGCGCCCTCCTTGCGCAGGCGTGCGCCCAGTGCCAGCACCGCCGCCAGCAGGCAGGCTCCGCCGGCGACGTAGAGCGCCGGGGTATAGGTCAGCAGCAGTGTGCGGCTCAGGCCGGCGCCGTAGGCCGCGGTGGCCGCGCCGATCTGGTGGGCGGCGAAGATCCAGCCGAACACCATCGGCGCGCGCTCCTTGCCGAAGGCCACGCCGGCCAGCTTGACCGTGGGCGGTACGGTGGCGATCCAGTCCAGGCCATAGAACATGGCGAACAGTGACAGCCCGTACAGCGTGAAGGTGGAGTGTGGCAGCCAGAACAGCGACAGGCCGCGCAGGCCGTAGTACCAGAACAGCAGCTTGCGGCTGTCATAGCGGTCCGACAGCCAGCCCGAGCTGATGGTGCCGACGAAGTCGAACGCGCCCATCATGGCCAGCACCGAGGCGGCGGGCACGGCGCTCAGGCCGAAGTCGCCGCACAGCGTGATGAAGTGGGTCTGGATCAGCCCGTTGGTGCTGAGGCCGCAGATGAAGAAGGTGCCGGCCAGCACCCAGAACGTCTGCGTGCCCATGGCCTCGCGCAGGACCACGAAGGGGGTGCGCAGGTTGACCGCCGCGGGCGCAGGTTCCGGGGCGGCCGCCACGCTGGCCGGCACCTCGCCGAAGGCGGCCAGGCCGAGGTCGCGCGGACGGCTGCGCATCAGCAGCATCACCAGCACCGCCAGCACCGAGCAGGCGAGCAGCACCGGCACCACCGCCGAGCGCCAGCCCAGGTGCTCGATCAGCCAGGCGGCCAGGGGCAGGAAGGCGAGCTGGCCGGTGGCGGCGCTGGCCGTCAGGATGCCGACCACCAGGCCGCGCCGCGCGGTGAACCAGCGGTTGGCCACCAGCGCGGCCAGTACCAGCGCCGTCATGCCCGAACCGATGCCCAGCATCAGGCCCCAGGCGATGAAAAGCTGCCACAGTTCGCGCACCACGGTGGCCAGGGCCATGCCGCCCGCGATCAGCGCCAGCGCGGTGGCCACGACCCGGCGCACGCCGAAGCGCTCCATCAGCATGGCCGAGAATGGCGCCATCAGCCCATACAAGGCGAAGCGCACGGCCAGCACCGAGGAGATCTGCTCGGTGCTCCAGCCATGCTCGCGCGAGAGCGGGAGCAGGAAGGCGCCCGGCAGGCCGAGCGCCGCCGAAGTGGTGAGCATGACCAGGAAGGTCAGGGCGGCGATGAGCCACGCATAGTGGATGCCGCGCCGGTCGAGCCGGCGGTTGAGTCGTGTCGAGAGCATGGGCGGTGTGCGGGGACTTGCCGCGCGAGGCGTGGTGCCTGCCGCGGCCGGGTTTGCCGGTTTGCCGGGTTTGCGTTATGGGGGACCGCTATGGGGGACGGGAGGCGTGGCCTGCGCCGGGGCGCCTGAGCGCCTAGCCGCCTTCGGCGGCCTCGGCGCTGCCCGCGCCGAGGATCAGTTCGCGCATGCCGGCGAGGAAGTCGTCGGCGTCCGGGCTGTCCACGGTGGCACGCGCCAGCATCACGGCTCCGGTCATCGCCGCCAGCTCGGCCATGGCGCGGCGCCGGCGCACGGCCGGGTCGGCCTCGTCGATAGTGCGCTCCCATTGGGCCACCAGCTGCTGCAGCCCGTCGCGGAAGGCCTGGCGCACCGGCTTGTCGGCGGCCTCGCGCGCGACGTCGACGCACATCGCCACCGCCGGGCAGCCGCCGCCGGGGTCGTCGCGATGGCGCGCGGAAAGATAGGGGCCGGCGATGCGCTCGCGCATGGCGTGGCGGTCGTCCCCCGCCTCCGCGAGACGACGGTCCCAGCGCTGCGCCGACTCGGCGAAGGCGCGCCCGCAGGCGATCGCGGCGAGTGCGTCCTTCGAATCGAAATGGCTGTAGAAGCCGCCGTGCGTCAGGCCGGCCGAGCCCATCAGTTCCGCTACGCTGATGCCGTTCAGGCCGCGTTCGCGGAACAAGCGCGATGACGCGGCCTCGATGGCTTCGCGATGCTTCTCTGCCTGTTCGCGGGATGATCTTGCCATGGGAGGGCTCCTTCCTTGGGGTTGCCGGGATATTAGATGATGACTGTCATCTAATCAAGCCGGATCTGCGGTGGGCCTGCAAGGTGGCGGAAGAGGAGGCGGAAGAGGAGGCGGCAGGCGAGGGAAGGCGCGAGGCTCGGCCCAGGCCGCGCCGTGCAGACTTTCCGAATTCCGGCTACACTGCGCCCGCAATGACGCATGTGGCGCTTCGGGATCCCGGCAGCGCACGCTATCCAGCAAAGTCCATCCAAGGCGGGGTGGCAGAGTGGTGATGCGACGGCCTGCAAAGCCGTTCACGACGGTTCGATTCCGTATCCCCGCCTCCAGTTTTCCTTTGGTTTCCCCGTTTCCTGCCGTTATCCCGCTCTTTGCAGTGCCGGGTATGCCGCACGCACGCCGTCGTCTATGGAACAATGGCGCGAAGCGCATCCATGCGGCCGCTCCCGGGCCGTTCGAACGGTAGTTCGAGCCGTGGTTCGAGCCATCGTTGGCGCGATCCGGGAACCCAGAGACAAGAAGCAGATCTCCATCGCGGAGCCCCGCCGGCACGGCGGGTCAAGGAGATGATCCATGACTAGAGACTTGCAGCTCCGCGGGGCGCAGGCGACCGACCTGCACGCCATCGCGGCCTTGCTGGAACGCTGCGGCTTGCACGCGGCGGATATCGAACCGCTGCTGCCGTGGTTCCACGTGGCCGTGATGGATGGCCGCGTGGTCGGTTGCGCCGGCGCCGAGCGCTATGGCAAGAGCGTGGTGGTGCGCTCGGTGGCGGTTCTGCCCGACTACCGCGACCGTGGCATCGCCTCCCATCTCGTGCAGAGCGTGCTGACCCGCGCCCGCGCCGACGGCTGCCGCCATGCGGTGCTGCTGTCGGCCAGCTGCCCCAGCTACTTCGCGCGCTACGGCTTCTCGCTGGTGACGGCTTCGCGTCTGCCGCCCGAGGTGCTGGCCTCGGCGGAATTCCACCGCGACGCCGGGGTGCCGGCGCTGTGCATGCAGTGCGTGCTGTAGCGGCGGCGTGCCCGGCAGCGCCTCCGGCGGTGCCTGCCGGCGTCTAGCGTGCGGCCGCGGCCAGGCGCCCGCGCTTGGGCTCGCAACGGCTGATTTCCACCGTCACGTGTACCAGCTCGGTGTGCACGGACAGGGCCTGGCGCACGCGCTGCGGCGTCAGGGCCCGATCGTGAGTGACCAGGCCGACGATGCAGGCGAAGCGCTCCTTGCCGACACGCCACACATGCAGGTCGGTCACGCGCGTGCCTTCCTCGCCCTCGCCGAAGGCGGCCAGGGCGTCACGCACCTCTTCCACCACCGGGTGGTCCATCTCGCGGTCGAGCAGCACCACGCCGCTCTGCTTCAGCAGGCCCCAGGCCCAGCGCCCGACCAGCACGGCACCCAGCAGGCCCATCGCCGGGTCGAGCCAGCGCCAGCCCAGCCACCAGCCGCCGGCCAGCGCCAGCACCGCGAGCACGGAGGTGGCGGCGTCGGCGATCACGTGCAGATAGGCCGAGCGCAGGTTGATGTCGTGGCCGTGGTGATGGGCATGACCGTGCGCATGTCCGTGGCCGTTCCCATGGTCGGGATCGTGCCCATGATCATGGCCATGACCGTGGTGGGCATGGCCCAGGATCCTCGCGCAGGCGAGGTTGACCAGCAGGCCCAGCACGGTCACCGTCAGCGCTTCGCGGTAATGGATGGCCTGCGGGCTGAACAGGCGCTCGACCGAACCGAAGGCCATCAGCGCCGCCACCCCGAGCAGGAACACGGCGCTGGCGAAGGCGGCCAGGACTTCGATCTTCAAGGTGCCGAAGGCGAAGCGCGCGTCGCCCGCGTGGCGGCGTGCGGCGCCATAGGCGAAGGCCGACAGGCCGATGGCGAGCGCGTGCGAACTCATGTGCCAGCCGTCGGCCAGCAGCGCCATCGAGTTGAACCACAGGCCGGCAGCGATTTCCACCACCATGGTGGCGAGCGTGATCCACATCACCAGCCGCGTGCCGCGCTCGGCCATGCGGTTGCCGGTGTCGAAGACGTGGCTGTGGGTCCACGCGGAGAGGTCCTGGGTATGCATGGAGTGGCTCCGGCGAACGGGCAGCAGGTGCCCCGCATGGAACAGCGTAGCAGTATCCCACGCGCAGTAGCGGGCTTCCTGCGGGCCTGCTACCAGCCGGCGTAGCGCTCGCGCGCGTCGTGCCCGGAGAAGTGCTCGGCGAGGAAGTCGACGAAGGCACGCACCTTGGCCGACAACTGGTCGCGGCTCAGGTAGACCGCGTGGATATCGGCCGGTGGCGCGGCCCAGTCCGGCAGCACCTGGCGCAGGCGGCCCGAGCGCAGCAGGGGCGCCACGTCCCATTCCGAGCGCAGCAGGATGCCGTGTCCCTGCAGGGCCCAGCCGACCGCCACCTCGCCGTCGTTGGTGGCGGCCGGCCCACGCACCTTGACGGTTTCCTGCCGGTTGGCCGACTGCAGCTGCCAGTTGCCGTAGGCGCTGTCGCTCTCGCGGATCACGATGCAGCGGTGGCGTTGCAGTTCACGCGGCGAGGCGGGCGCGCCATGGCGTTCCAGGTAGGCCGGCGCGGCGCACAGCAGGCGCCGGTTCGGCGCCAGCCGGCGTGCGCTCAGGCGCGCGTCCGGCAGGTCGCCGACGCGGATGCCTACGTCGAAGCCTTCCTCCGCCAGGCTGAGCGGGCGGTCGCTGAGCTGCAGCTGCACTTCGACCTCGGGGCAGGCCAGCAGGAAGGTGCCCACGGCCGGAGCCAGGTGGCGGCGCCCGAAGCCCAGCGTGGCGTTGACGCGCAGCAGGCCGCGCGGGGCCACGCGGCTGCCGGCCAGTCCTTGTTCGAGCTCGTCGAGATCCGCGAGGATGCGGCTGCCCTGGGCGAGATAGGCCTCGCCCTCCGGCGTCACGCTGAGGCTGCGCGTGGTGCGATGCAGCAGGCGCACGCCCAGGCGCGCCTCCAGCGCGGCCAGCCGCTTGCTGGCGGCCGACGGCGTCAGGCCGAGCTGCTGGGCGGCACCGGCGAGGCTGCCGCGCTTGACCAGCAGTACGAAGAAGGCGAGATCGGAGAAGCCATCCATGAGATCGAGCTGATTCGTGAATTCAAGGAACGAATGAAAGTCCGTCGCCGAAATTATATCGGTGGATTCCACGCCTACACTGCGGAGCATGCCGCTGGCGCCGGACCCCGTCCCGGCGCTGCCGGCGGGCCGAGGCCGCGCCGCTGTCCTGCTTGTGCCGGCCTGCGCCGGCTTCGCTTCCACGATCTTCTCTTGCACGACCATTCCATGCCAGGCCGCACGCTCTATCGCAAGCTGGTCGATTCGCACACGGTGTCCGTCCTCGACGCGGACAACGTCCTGCTGTACGCGGATCTGCACATCATGAACGAATACACCAGTCCCCAGGCCTTCGCCGGACTGGCCGCCCGGGCGCGCGCCGTGGCGCGGCCGGGGCAGCAGGTGGCGGTGGTGGACCACATCATTCCCACCCACGCCGAATCGCCGCGGCGCATCGCCGACCCGGCCTCGGCGCTGCAGGCGCGCAACCTCAAGCGCAACTGCGCACGGCACGGCATCGCGCTGTTCGACAGCGACGATCCGCTGCAGGGCATCGAGCACGTGATCGTGCCGGAGCACGGCATGATCCGGCCGGGCATGGTGGTGCTGTGCGGCGACAGCCATACCACCACCTACGGCGCCTTCGGCGCGCTCGGTTTCGGCATCGGGACCTCCGAAGTCGAGCATGTGCTGGCCACGCAGACGCTGGTCTATCGCGTGGCACGCGACATGCGCATCCGTATCGACGGCCGCCTGCCGGCGGGTACCACCGCGAAGGACCTGATCCTGCACGTGATCGGCCGCATCGGCGCCCAGGGCGCGCGTGGCTACGTGGTGGAATTCTGCGGCCAGGCCATCGGCGCGCTGTCGATGGCGGGGCGCATGACCCTGTGCAATATGGCAGTCGAGGCCGGCGCGCGCGGCGCGCTGATCGCTACCGACGCGGTGGCGACCGACTATGTGCTGGCGCGCGCTTCCGACATCGGCGCGGCGCAGCGGGCCGCCGCGCTGGCTGCCTGGCAGGCGCTGGCATCGGACCCGCAGGCGCGCTTCGCTGCCGAGCTGGCCTTCGATGCCGCCGAGGTGGTCCCCAACGTGACCTGGGGCACCAGCCCCGACCAGGTGATGGCGGTCGATGCCTGCGTGCCGCATCCGGAAGACTTCGCCGATCCCGCCGCGCGCGCCTCCGCCGCACGCGCGCTGGACTACCAGGGCCTGCGCGGCGGCGATGCGCTCGAGGGCCTGCCGGTGCAGCGGGTCTTCATCGGCTCCTGCACCAACGGCCGCATCGAGGACCTGCGCGCGGCCGCCGCCATCGCGCGCGGCCGCAAGGTTGCCGCGGGCGTGCGGGCGATGGTGGTGCCCGGCTCCGGCGCGGTGCGCGAGCAGGCCGAGCGCGAGGGCATCGCCGCCGTGCTGGCCGCGGCCGGCTTCGAGTGGCGCAAGCCGGGCTGCTCGATGTGCCTGGCGATGAACGACGACGTGCTCGCCCCGGGCGAGCGCTGTGCCTCGACCACCAACCGCAATTTCGAGGGACGGCAGGGCCGCGCCGGGCGCACCCACCTGATGAGTCCCGCCATGGCCGCCGCCGCGGCCGTCACCGGGCGCATCACCGACGTGCGCCGCCTGGAGCCCGTCCATGCCTGAGCACACCGTATCCCCGCATCACGCTTGCGCCGGCGGCGCGGCGCTGACCGTCATCGAAGGCGTGGCCGCGCCCTTGCCGCTGCCCAATCTCGACACCGACCAGATCATGCCCAAGCAGTTCCTGCGCATCATCGACAAGTCGGGGCTGGACCGCGGCCTGTTCCACGATATGCGCTTCGACGAGCACGGCGCGCCGCGCGCGGACTTCGTGCTGAACCAGCCGCGCTATCGCCAGGCCAGCGTGCTGGTGGCCGGCCCCAACTTCGGCTGCGGCTCGAGCCGCGAGCACGCTGTGTGGGGCCTGCAGCAGGCCGGCATCGCCGCCGTGATCGCCTCCGGCTTCGGCGAGATCTTCTATTCGAACGCCTTCAACAACCGCCTGCTGCTGGTGATGCTGCCGCAGGCCGAAGTCGAGCAGCTGCTGCAGGCGCTGCAGTCGGCCGAGTCGCCGCGCGTGCGCATCGACCTGGACGACCTGAGCGTACGCGCGCCCGGCTTCGCGGCGGGCTTCACGCTTGCCGCGCGCCAGCGCGAGATGTTCCGCCGCGGACTGGACATGATCGGCCTGACGCTGACCCAGGCCGAGGCCATCGCCGCCTTCGCGCGCCGCCATCACGCGCACAGCCCTTGGCTGTACGATGTGGCCGCCGCGACCATGGCGCGCCTGCGGGCCCAGGCGGACGACCAAGGGCGGCACACAGGGGAGGGGACCGATGTTTGAAGGATTCGAAACGCACCGTATAGTGGTCGGACAGCCGGCGGCGGACGGCGAGCAAGGCGTCGCCATCCACGCGCTGGTCGGCGGACAGGGGCCGGCGCTTCTGCTGCTGCACGGGCATCCGCAGACGCATGTGATCTGGCACAAGGTGGCGGGCGAACTGGCCCGGCACTTCACCGTGATCGCCACCGACCTGCGCGGCTACGGCGACAGCGGCAAGCCGCGCGGCCTGCCCGACCACGGCAACTACAGCAAGCGCGTGATGGCGCAGGACCAGGTCGAGGTGATGCGCACGCTCGGCTTCACGCGCTTCCGCGTGCTGGCGCACGACCGCGGCGCGCGCGTGGCGCACCGCATGGCGCTGGATCACCCGCAGGCGGTGCTCCGCCTGGTCACCCTCGATATCGCGCCCACGCTGGCCATGTACGAGCAGACCAGCGAAGCCTTCGCGCGCGCCTACTGGCACTGGTTCTTCCTGATCCGCCCGGCGCCGTTTCCCGAGACGCTGATCGAGGCCGATCCGGCGCTCTACCTGCGCCAGACCATGGGCGCGCGCAGCGCCGGGCTGGCGCCCTTCACCGAGGCGGCACTGGCCGAGTACCTGCGCTGCCTGCGCTTGCCCGGCGCCGCGCACGGCCTGTGCGAGGACTACCGGGCCAGCGCCGGCATCGACCTGGAGCACGATCGCGCCGACCTCGCCGCCGGCCGCCAGGTCGAGTGCGAGATGCTGGCGCTGTGGGGCGAGCAAGGCGCGGTGGGACAGTGCTTCGCGCCGCTGGAGGCGTGGCGGCGGGTCGCGCGGCGCGTGCAGGGCCGCGCGCTGCCGTGCGGGCACTACATCGCCGAGGAGGCGCCGGAGCGGCTGCTCGCGGAGGCCTTGCCCTTCCTGCTGGCGGACTGAGCACGCCGGGCCGGGCACCGCTGCGGCGCTGCCTTACACTTGCGGTCTTGCTCACCAGACTGCTTGTCCATGCCGCCCAGGAAGACCACCGCGAAGTCCGCGGCGAACACCGCCGACACCTCTGCCCCGGCTGCCCCGGCCGCGGCCGAAGGGCGTGCCGCCAGCGAGCAGGCCGTGCAACTGCTGGACGCGGCCACCGCCCATGTGCTCGCGCACGGGCTGGGCGACCTGTCGCTGCGCGCCATGGCCGAGGTCCTCGGCACCAGCCACCGCATGCTGATCTACTACTTCGGCTCGGCCGACGGCTTCTGGGAGGCGCTGCTGCGCCGCATCCGCCACGCCGAGCAGCGCGTGCGCCCGGCGCTGGCGGAGGAGGCCGCCGATCCCGCGCGGGTGCTGGAGCTGGCGTGGGAACGCTATTCGGCCGACAGCTACCTGCCCATCATCCAGCTGCTGTTCGAGATCTATGGCCGCGCCATCCGCGACCGCGAGCGCTTCCAGGCCTTCCTCGACGATGTGGTCGGCAGCTGGATGGGCGCCATGGCCGACCGCCTGCACCGCCAGCTCGGCCTGCCGCCCGCCGAGGCCCGGCTGCGCGCGCGGGTGGAACTGGCCACCATGCGCGGCCTGCTGCTCGACCTCGTCACCACCGGCGACCGCAAGGGCACCACGGCCGCATTGAAGTACTTCGCCGAGCGGCTGGCACCGGCACCACGCTGAGCCGGCGCCGCCAGGCCGGCGGCGCGACACGCCCCCCGGTTCCGGCGTCGAAGCCGCCTTCCCGCCAGCCGCTCTCCGCTTCCCTCGCATCCCGCCCGCCGCTACTTGCCCGGCCGCGCGCCGGCTCCCGGCACCGGCATGACTTCTGTTTTCGTTGCGTGTACCATCTGGTACAGTAAGCATGTACCAAGTGGTACGTGATTCGGTCGGCGGTGCCTGGCGCGCCGCGAATGCGCCGCAAGAGGAGAAGAGGAGAAGAGGAAATGAGGATGAAGAGACGCCAATGGATGTTGGGCGCGGTGCTGGCCGCCGCGCTGGCTGGCCAGGGCCAGGCGTGGGCCGAGACCTGGCCCGCGCGCCCGGTGCGGCTGGTGGTGCCGCAGGCGGGCGGCTCGGGCAATGACGTGCTGGCGCGCGCGCTGGCCGAGCAGCTCGGGCAGCGCTGGGGGCAGGCCGTGGTGGTGGAGAACCGGCCCGGCGCCAACGGCGTGGTGGCGGTCCAGTACGTCAAGGGCCAGCCGGCCGACGGCTATACCTTGTTCTTTGCCGGGGTGTCCAACCTGGCTTTCAATCCGCTGCTGTACCGCAAGCTGTCCTACGATCCCCAGCGCGACCTGGCCGGCGTGGCGATGCTGGCCAACTCGCCCTTCGTGCTGGTGGCCTCGCCCCGGCTCGGGGTGCATAGCTTCGCCGACTTCCTCAAGCTGGCGCGCGCCCGGCCGGGCGCGCTCAGCTATGCCTCGGGCGGCATCGGCAATTCCACCCATCTGGCCATGGCGCTGGTGGCCGAGCGCACCGGCCTGCGCATGCTGCATGTGCCCTTCAACGGCGGCGGCGGCTCCACCAGCCTGATGGCGGGCGATACGCCGGTGATGATGAACGTGGTAGCCGGCGTGCAGCCCTATATCGCGGGCGGCAAGCTGGTGCCGCTGGCGGTCACCGGCGCGCATCGCCTCGGCGCGCTGCCCGGCGTGCCCACCTTCGGCGAGCTGGGCTATGACGTGGCCGTGCCCGGCTGGTATGCCATCGTCGCACGCGCCGGCACGCCGGCCGCGCTGGTCGAGCGCATCAACGCCGACATCAACGCCGTGATCGGCAGCGCCGCCTTCCGCGACAAGCTCGCCAACCAGTTCCTCGAGCCCATCCAGGGCCCGCCGGCCCTGGTGTTCCAGACCATGCAGCGCGATGCCGCGGCCTGGGCCCCGCTGATCCGCCGGCTCGACATTTCGCTGTAAGCCCGCCCCCTCGGAAACCCCTGTACAGGAGACACCCATGCCGAAGATCACCACCGCCGTACGCGATTACCGCGTCGCCATGATGCGCGAACTGATGGACCGCTGCCGGCTCGACGCCCTCGTCTTCACCACGCCGGACTTCTTCCAGTTCGCCACCAATTTCCAGCTCGACGTGTGGCCCTGGGAACGGCCCGTCTTCGCCGTAGTGCCGCGCGACGGCGAGCCGTTCGCGGTGATGAACGAACTGTCGACCAACCATATGCGTTTCGCCACCGAGCAGCAGACCGTCTGGCTGCGCGACGTCACCTACTACGCCGAGCATCCGCGCGTCTCCCAGCGGCTCGCGCTCGCCCCGCAGTTGCCGGAGCTGCTGGCGTCGGGCCTGGCCGCGCGCGGCCTCGGCGCCAGCCGCATCGGCGTCGACGTCGCCCACCCGCTGCTGGCGGCCGCGCAGCGCTACCTGCCGGAACTGGTGCTGCGCCCGGCCCTGGCCGAGATGCGCGCGATGCGCTGGGTCAAGCATGCGGAGGAACTCGCGGTGATGCGCGCACTGGGCGCGCTGACCGACTGGGTGCAGGACCGCTACCGCGAGAACATCCGCCCGGGCCGGCTGACGCAGGAGCTCGACCACGCCATGTCGGCGCTGATGGTCGAGGAGGCCGCGCGCCGCTTCCCGGGCGAGGACTTCGACATCCTCAAGTGCTGGACGCTGGCCGGCCCGGCCACGGCCTCGCCGCACGGCGACGGTGCCGCCTGCGGCGCGCGCATCGCCGAGGGCGACACCGTCGTCAACCTGATCCTGCCGCGCCTCAACGGCTACTACGTCGAGAACGAGCGCACCTGGTTCTGCGGACGCCCGGATGATCGGCAGGCGCGCCTGTACCAGGTGGCGGCGCAGGCGACCGATGCCGCCGTGCAGGCGGCGGTCACCGGGCAGCGCGTGTGCGACATGGACGCGGCGGCGCAGGCGGTGATCGAGCGCGCGGGCTTCGGCGACTATGTGTTCCACCGCACCGGTCATGCGGTGGGCCTGATGCTGCACGAATACCCCGAGGACATGGCGTTCAACACGCGCGCCCTGCGGGCGGGCGAGGTGTATTCGGCCGAGCCGGGCCTCTACGTCTACGGACTGGGCGGCTTCCGCCTCGACGACACCGTGGTGGTGGGCAGCGAGCCGGAAGTGATCGTGAAGACGCCGAAGACGCTGGAATACGCCACGGTCGGCTGAGCCGGCCCGCCATCGCGGCCGCTCCGTCCCCGGGCGGGGCGGCCGCGGCCGGGGGCGCGATGGCGCGCAGGCCGCACCGCGCTTCCTGGCCTGCCTCCTGCTGCCAAATGCCACCATCGCCACCCGGCTCCCGCCGGCCCTGGCGCGATGTGTCGGCGAGCCGACAGGGTCCCTTGTTGGCAATTCCCCACGTGATCTATGCTTGCCAGACGGGTGTCATCTTCCTGTGGGCGCGGCGAATTACATACATTCATGGCTGGATGTATAATCGCGGAAGAATTTCCCGAGAGTAGTTTCGTTTGTTGTTGTTTCTGATATGACTTATCGTTTTATCGCCGGCTGCCTGGCTGTCTGGATCGCGGTCTGCACGACCGCCAGCTGGGTGGTCGAGCGCCTCTGGAGCTGACGACCGCAGCCACGAGCCCCTGCGGGCAAGCCGGCGCGATCCGCAACCTGGTTTCGATCATGACGCGAAAAGAAGAAGGTCATCCCCCCGTTTCGCAACGTTCCCGCGTGGGCCTGCTGCGTCCGCGCCTCTTCGCCGCGGCGGCCCTGGCCGCCGGCCTTGCCGGCGCCGCCCACGCCGATCCCACCGTGCAGGCGGCATTCGGCCGCGACCCGAGCCACGGCATCAACAAATACGAAGTCGCCCTGAACTGGGATTCCGGCTTCAACTGGGGCAACCCGGACAGCTGGCTGCTGCGCCTGCAGTGGGAAGTCGAGCTGGCCGAGTGGTTTCCCCAGAGCGGCACCAATCGCCACAACGTGACCGAGTTCGGTTTCACGCCGCTGCTGCGGCTCGAAAAGCATGGTTTCGCTGGCTTCGTGCCCTTTCTGGAGGTCGGCGCGGGTGCGCGCCTGCTGAGCAGTACCTATACATCGGACGAGCATCGCTCCGGCACCGCGTTCCAGTTCGGCGACATTTTCGGCCTGGGTGCGATGTTCGGGGCGCGCAACCAGTTCGAGGCCGGCTTCCGCTTCCAGCACGTGTCCAATGCCGGCATCAAGGAGCCGAACCCGGGCACGAACTTCTATACCGGCTACGTCCGCTACCGCTTCTGACGCGGCTCGCCGCGGCGGTGCCGCGGCCGCTCAGGCGGCTCGCGTCGCCGGCTCCGCGGCGCGCATCGCATCGAAGAAGCGCCACAGCCCGGGCGCATCGCTGGTGGCCACATTGAAGCGGATCCATGGCGAGTCGGCCTCGTCGGGCTCGAAGTAGGAGCCCGGCGCCAGCCATACCCCGTGTTCCAGCGCCAGCCTGGCGAGGCGGTTGCCCGACAGCGCCGGCGCGGCGCGCGGGCCGTCCTGGGGCCGCAGCCTGGCCCAGGCGAACATGCCCCCCTCCGGCCGCAGCAGCAGTTCCAGCCCATGCCGTTCCATGGTTTCCGCGATGCGGTCCTGCTGGGCCCGCAGCCGTTCGGCCAGCGCGGCGACGTGGCGTCCGTAGTGGCCGCTGGTCAGCACCGAGTAGACGAGCCGCTCGGTCACTTCCGACGAGGTCAGCCCGACGGCCATCTTGGTGCGGGCCAGCGCCTTGGCCAGCTCCGGGCTGGCCGCCAGGTAGCCCACCCGCAGCGAGGGCGCGATGGTCTTGGAGAAGCCGTTGATGTAGATCACGTGCGACAGCCCGTCCATGGCCGCCAGCATGGGCGAGCCGGCCGGCGCCAGCTCTCGGTAGATGTCGTCCTCCACCACCAGCAACCGGTGGCGCTCGGCCAGTTGCAGCACGCGGTGCGCGTTCATGCTGGTCAGCGAGGCACCGGTCGGGTTCTGCAGCACGGTGTTGACGAACAGCATGCGCGGCGCGTGCGCGCGGATGGCATCGTCCAGCGCATCGGTGTCGAGCCCGGCCGCGCCGCGCGGTACGCCGACCACGCGCAGGCCGGCCAGGCGCAGGATCTGCAGCAGGTTGCAGTAGCACGGCGCCTCCACCAGCACGGTGTCGCCCGGGCGCAGCAGCGTGCGCACCACCAGGTCGAGCGCCTGGGTGGCGCCCTGGGTCAGTACCACCTGGCGGGCCTGCACCGGCATGCCGTACTGGCCCAGGCCGGCGGCCACGTGTTCACGCAGGGCGCCGAAACCGAAGGGATGGCCGTAGCCGGACACCTGGGCGGCCGGTACGCGCGATGCTGCGCGCATGGCCTGATGCAGCCCCTCCTCGTTGAGCCAGTCGCCCGGCAGCCAGCCGGCGCCGGCCTTGATCGGCACGGAATGGTCGGCGAAGACATCCGACAGCAGCCAGGCGGCATTCAGTTCCGGGGTCTGCCAGTGCGGTGCCGGCGCCAGTCCCGCCGGCGCGTGCCGGTGCGCCACCGTGTAGCCGGAGCCGGCGCGCGCGCTCAGGTAGCCGAGCGCGGTCAGGCGGGCGTAGGCCTCGGCCACCGTGAAGGTGCTGACGCCGTGCTGCATCGCGAAGCGGCGCACCGAGGGCAGGGCGGCGCCGGCACGCAGCGCGCGGCGCTCGATCAGGGCGGCCACGCCGTTGACGATCTGTTCGGTCAGGGTCTCGCCGCCGCGGCGGCTGCGGTGCAGTTGCAGGGGGATCATGGGACGCTGGTCGCGGTGGATGGCGGCGGATTGGCGGGGGACATCGGTGGCACGAGGGGGCAGCGTGCGGCGGCCCGCGGCGGCTTGTGGCGCAAGCGGCCTGTACAGTCTACGCTGAGGGGGCGGTCGCCGTGAAGCCCCGGCACATGGCCCGGCATGGCCATCGGTGTTGATGCGGCGCAGCGTGCAATCTCCCGGCCCGCGGGCTTTCCAGGCAGTGCCGGGGCGCCGGGGCCGCTGCGGCGCAGGCGGCCGGCGGCGCCATTGGGGCGAGTCGGGCCTGTACGCTTCGTGGTGCCTAAACTGTACGGTAAGGTGGAGATTTGCCAACCGTATATTCTGCCGGCCGGCGCCCGTCGGTACAGTGGCCGCATCCGGCATTTTCTGCCCCATTCAACGCGCGCCCGCGCATGCAATCGCTCCGAGGAGGACGTATGGACGCTGCCAAGACCGTGATTCCCGATCTCGACGCCCTGTGGATGCCCTTTACCGCCAACCGCCAGTACAAGGCCGCGCCGCGCCTGCTGGCTTCGGCCAGCGGCATGTACTACAGCACCCACGATGGCCGCAAGGTGCTGGACGCCTGTGCCGGGCTGTGGTGCGTGGCGGCCGGCCACTGCCGCACGGAGATCACCGAGGCGGTGGCCCGCCAGGTGCAGACCCTGGACTATGCGCCGCCCTTCCAGATGGGTCACCCGCTCGCCTTCGAGGCGGCCACCAAGGTGGCCGGCATCATGCCGGCGGGCCTGGACCGCATCTTCTTCACCAACTCGGGTTCGGAGTCGGTCGACACGGCGCTGAAGATCGCGCTCGCCTACCACCGCGCGCGCGGCGAAGGCCAGCGCACGCGCATCATCGGCCGCGAGCGCGGCTACCACGGCGTGGGCTTCGGCGGCATGGCGGTGGGCGGCATCGGTCCCAACCGCAAGATGTTCTCGGCCAACCTGATGCCCGGCACCGACCACCTGCCGGCCACCCTCAACATCGCCGAGGCGGGCTTCTCCAAGGGGCAGCCGCAGTGGGGCGCCCACCTGGCCGATGACCTCGAGCGCATCCTGGCGCTGCACGACCCGTCCAACGTCGCCGCGGTGATCGTCGAGCCGCTGGCGGGCTCGGCCGGCGTGCTGGTGCCGCCGGTGGGCTACCTGGAGCGCCTGCGCGAGATCACCAGCAAGTACGGCATCCTGCTGATCTTCGACGAGGTCATCACCGCCTTCGGGCGCCTGGGCGCGGCTACCGCGGCCGAGCGCTTCCAGGTGACCCCGGACCTGATCACCATGGCCAAGGCCATCAACAATGCCGCGGTGCCGATGGGCGCGGTGGCGGTCAAGCGCGAGGTGCATGACGCCGTCGTCAACGCCGCCGCCGCCGGTGCCATCGAACTGCCGCACGGCTATACCTACTCGGCCCATCCGCTGGCCTGCGCGGCCGCCATCGCGGCGCTGGACATCTATGCGCGCGAAAACCTGTTCGGCCGCGCGGCCGCGCTGGCGCCGGCCTTCGAGGCGGCAGTGCATGGCGTGCGCGGTGCGCCGCACGTGAAGGACATCCGCAACCTGGGCATGGTCGCCGGCATCGAGCTGGAACCGCGCGCCGGCCAGCCCGGCGCACGCGGTTACGAGGCCTTCCTCAAGTGCCTGGAGCGTGGCGTGCTGGTGCGCTATACCGGCGACATCCTCGCCTTCTCGCCGCCGCTGATCATCGACGAGGCCCAGATCGGCGAGATCTTCGACACGGTGCGCAAGGTCCTGCAAGAGTTGCCGTAACGGCAGCGCGGGGCCGCGCGCGTCCACCGGCAGCGCGGCCTCCGCGCCGTGGCGCGCGCCGCCGCTGGGGCCGCGCCGCCGACCGATGTGCCTGACACCGCCACGGCGAGCCCGCCGCGCCGTGGCGATCGTCCCTGCAGCGGGGCGCTTCCTCCTGCCGCCCTCCGCCAGCGCGGCACCGTTTGTCTCCCTTTGTTCCTCCTTCGCGCCCCCTTCCCGCCACCCTTCCTCCTGCCGCCGCGATGCCGCACGGCTGCGATCGGTTGCCATTCCCCGCTTACCCCGCCAATGTGATGCCCGCGCGTCCCGCGCAGGAGTAAACTAGCGCGTTTTTGCCGCCGGCCCGGTTTCCAGGCCGGTGGCGCCGCCGCATCACGTAGCGCATCCGCCGCGATCCGGCCGGGCGCGCCGCGCGCATGCGGCACCAGCCGCCCGGGCCGCTGCGCCGGCCAGGGCGATTTCATTAGATAACCGGGGCCGGCATGCCAACAGCGTGCCGGCGCGACGGACGGTCGACCAGGCTGCCGCGGACCCGGATGCCAATGCGCCCGCTGGACGTGCCGCCTTCACCGGGGCCGTCCCATGCGAACGCGGCGGCGGATGCAGGAGACCCTTTTCATGAGTTTGTTTCGTACCAAGGATATCGACGCCATGCTGGCCGAAAGCCGCGTGGGTGGACTGAAGAAAGTACTGGGGCCGCTGGACCTGGTGCTGATGGGCATCGGCGCCATCGTCGGCACCGGCATCTTCGTGCTGACCGGTACCGGCGCCCTGACCGCCGGCCCGGCGCTGACGGTGTCCTTCGTCATCGCCGCCATGGCCTGCGGCTTCGCCGCGCTGTGCTACGCCGAGTTCGCCTCGGCGATTCCCGTGTCCGGCTCGATCTACACCTATAGCTATGCCACCCTGGGCGAAATCATCGCCTGGATGATCGGCTGGGACCTGCTGCTCGAGTACGGGCTGGCCACCTCGGCGGTATCAGTGGGCTGGTCGGGCTACTTCCAGTCGCTCGCATCCGGCTTCGGCCTGCACCTGCCGGCGGCGCTCACCGCGGCCCCGGGCGCGGTGCCCGGCGTGCACACGGTGTTCAACCTGCCGGCCTTCCTCATCATGCTGGCCATCACCTGGGTGGTGTCCTACGGCGTGCGCGAGTCGGCGCGCATCAACAACCTGATGGTGGCCATCAAGATCGGCGTGGTGCTGCTGTTCATCGCCGTAGGCGTGTGGCACGTCAAGCCGGCCAACTGGCATCCGTTCGCGCCGTTCGGCTTCACTGGCATCTTCAATGCGGCGGCGCTGGTGTTCTTCGCCTTCATCGGCTTCGACGCCGTGACCTCGGCCGCCGAGGAGGTGCGCAACCCGCGTCGCGACCTGCCGATCGGCATCGTCGGCTCGCTCGCGGTCTGCACCGTGCTGTACGTGGTGGTGGCCGCCATCATGACCGGCATCGTGCCCTATGCCCGCTTCGCCGGCATCGACCACCCGGTCTCGCTGGCCTTGCAGGTCGCCGGCGAGAACTGGGTGGCGGGCTTCGTCGACCTCGGCGCCATCGTCGGCATGACCACGGTGATCCTGGTGATGACCTATGGCCAGACCCGCATCATCTTCGCCATGTCGCGCGACGGACTGCTGCCGGCCAGGCTGTCGTCGGTGCATCCGGTCCACGCCACGCCCTTTTTCGCCACCTGGACCGTGGGCATCGTCTTCGCGCTGATCGCAGCCTTCGTGCCGCTGGCGGTGCTGGCCGAGCTGATCAATATCGGCACGCTGTCGGCCTTCTCGCTGATCTCGATCGCGGTGCTGGTGCTGCGGCGCACGCGCCCGGACCTGCCGCGCGCCTTCCGCTGCCCCGGCGTGCCGGTGGTGCCGCTGCTGTCGGTCGCTTTCTGCGTGTTCCTGATGGCGCACCTCGAGCCGCTGACCTGGGTGGCTTTCCTGGTCTGGCTGGCGCTCGGCCTGGCCATCTACTTCCTCTACGCGCGCCGTAACGCCGTCCTGCACGGCAAGGCGCCGGCGCGCTCCGCCGGCTGACGGGCCCGCCCCGCCGCGTCAGCCGCGGGACCCGGCCTCGCGCAGGAAGGCCTGGGCCCGCGGCTCCTCCACATAGGCCGCGTTGATGCGCACCCAGGGCGTGGTCTCGCCGCCCGGGCGGAAGAAGTTGCCCGGCGCCAGCGCGATATCGTAGCGTTCGCCCAGGCGGGTCAGCTCGCGCGAGTCCGCCATGCCAGGCGGCCGCGCCCACAGGAAGTTGCCGCCCGCCGGTTCGCAGAACACCTCCCAGCCGCAGCCGTGCAGCCGCTGTACCGCGCCCGCCAGGGTCTGGCGCACGCGCAGGCGCAGGCGTTCGACATACTTGCGGTAGGCGCCGCGCTCCAGCAGTGCCGCCGTCACCGCCTCGGCGAACTGCGAGCCCGCCACGCTGGTCAGCACCTTGACGTCCACCAGGTCCTTGACCAGGCGCTTGTCCGCCACCACGTAGCCCACCCGCAGCGAGGCTGACACGGTCTTGGAGAAGCCGCCCACGTAGATCACGTGCTCGAGCTGGTCGAGCGTGGCCAGGCGGTCGGTGAAATGGGTCTGGAAGTCCGAGAAGATGTCGTCCTCGACGAAGCGGAAGCCATGGCGCCGCGCCAGTTCCAGCAACCGGAACGCGACCGGCGGCGCCAGCGTGGAGCCGGTCGGGTTCTGCAGCACGCTGTTGGTGAAGAACAGCTTGGGCCGGTGCTCGCGCAGCAGTGCCTCGGCGGCATCCGGGTCGGGGCCGTCCGGCGTCTGCGGCACGCCGACCAGCCGCACGCCGTGCAGCCGCAGCAGGCCGAACAGGTTGTAGTAGCCGGGGTCCTCGACGAAGACAGTGTCGCCAGGCTTGAGCAGGTGGCGCACGATCAGGTCCAGCGCCTGGCTGGCGCCGGTGGTGATCAGCACCTGCGGCAGTTCTGCGCCGATGCCGAGCTGGCGTACCCGCGTCAGGACCTGCTGGCGCAGTTCGGCATGGCCGAGCGGGGTGGCGTAGTGGATCACGCTGTCGATGTCGGTGCGCGACACCTGGCGGATCGCCTGGGTCAGTCCTTCCACGTCGCGCCAGCTCTCGGGGACGAAGCCGCCGGCCAGCTTGAGCGTGCCGCTGGGGTGGTGGAACTGCTCGATGATGTGATCGGAGAGATCCTCGGCCAGGCTGGGATCCGACCAGCCGCGCCCGGCGCGCCGCGTCAGCGGGCTGTCGGCGACGAAGAAGCCGGAGCCCTGGCGCGAGTCGAGCAGGCCCTGCG
>JABLTH010079936.1_pt1 | contig 21624 bp, 17 predicted proteins | sample 7875711 | NCBI WGS metagenome assembly JABLTH01 (sample SAMN14941262, study PRJNA633318) | bioreactor metagenome | isolation source: bioreactor | place: China | collected 2019-03-05 | reverse complement strand
TCCTCGGTGTATCTGCTCTTTCTCAAAGGGTCCTCCGAAGGGGAGAACTCTCATTATCCTTGGTCTAGTTTTCCGGGAGGACGTCAAAGGAAGGTTCAGTGCCTCCGGAATCTAGCTCATGAAGGGCCACAGGACCGACCAGGCGATTTCGAGTCATCGGGCGGGGTCGCCCGAGCCGCGCGCGCCGGGACGACAGGTTCGGTCATTCCTGCCGGCGCCAGGGGGCCGGATGAATAGGTCCGGTCGATTGACATTGCGTGGTTCGGCACTCGAGGCCCCCGGCGCAGGCGTCCAGGATCAAGGGCCACTCCATGGTTGAGCCGGGAACTAATGCGATGGATCGCTGGTTCTCCAAGCCAGCGCGCATCCCATCCCTCGACGGTCTCCGGGCCATCTCGATCAGCCTGGTGATCATCGCCCATCTGAACGAATCCCCCGCCAATCCCGATGTCCTGAGGTCGATCAATCTGGCCGAACTCGGCGTCCGCATGTTCTTCGCCATCTCGGGGTTCCTCATCACCTCGCTGCTGCTCAAGGAGGTCGAGGAGCGCGGTCGGGTGGACCTGGCCCGGTTCTACTTCCGGCGGACGCTCCGGATCTTCCCGCCCTACTATGTGTTCCTGGGGACCCTGGCCCTGCTCTATGCCTTCTCGTGCCTGGGGCATGGTCCGGGCGAAAACACCTTCCGAGGGCTTGCGGTCGCGGCGCTCTACGTCAGCAACTACCGGTCCACCGAATCCTGGTATGCCGGCCACTCCTGGTCCCTCGCCGTCGAGGAGCAGTTCTACCTGCTGTGGCCCGCGGCCCTTTCCCGGCTCGGAACCCGGCGCGCCTTCAGGATGGCCTGGTTCGCGGTGCTGGGGGCGCCCTTCGCAAGGCTTGCGGTCCGGCTTGCCAACCACCTTCTCCACAACCAGCCCGGGGAGTACCTGCAGAACGCCCTGTGGGGCCGGACCTTCGAGACCAGCTTCGACGCGCTGGCCCTGGGGTGCCTGCTGGCGGGGCACCGGGCCCGGCTGCATGGGAACAAAGCCTACCGGAGGTTCCTCGGCTCTGGGTGGATGGCGCTCGTCCCCTCCTTGATCGTCGCGCTCAGCCTGCTCCCGGCGCGACCCGGGATCTGGAACGTGCTGCAGTTCACCCTTGGCAGGTCCCTGGTCAATGTCGGCCTGGTCCTCTGCCTGGACTGGGGGATGACCTATCCGGAACGGTTCCTGGGGCGGCTGCTGAATGCCCGGCCCCTGGCGGTCCTGGGCATCCTCAGCTACTCGCTCTACCTCTGGCAGCAGCTCTTCCTCAATCCATACACCCGCCACCCCCTTCTCCAATTCCCTTGGAATGTCGGCTTCGCCATCCTCGCGGCCCTCCTGTCCTACCTTCTGGTGGAGTCCCCCGCCTTGCGGTTCCGCCAAGCCTTCGAGGGGCGGTTGTTCCGGCCGAGGCCCCCGGCGGAGGCTGATCCGTCCCCGGACTGAGCCTCCGCGGTCCCGGCGGCGTGGGCCGCGACCGGGGGAAGGCTCTGCCGCTATGGTGGAGGGAGGAGATCGGAATGGCGGGTTTGCTCGGAGGAATCACGCGGCGGGGCAGGGCCTATCTCGTGGAAACGGCCAGTTGCTTCCGCCTCGGACGGACCCTGGGGGACCGCGCGAGACTGGCCGGGGCGAGCCTCGCCTTCCATCTCGACAAGGCCGGCGGCACATCCCCCGAACGCAGCCGGCCCTTCTCGATCCGTACCCCGCGCGGGACCTATTCCGTGCGGCTCAGGCCCCGCACCGGCGATTTGTTCATCTTCCATGAGATCTTCACCTTCAAAGCCTACGACCTTCCCGCGGAGCTGAGCGTCCCAGGGCGGATCCGGACCGTGCTGGACCTGGGGGCGAACATCGGGATGGCGAGCCTCTACTTCCATGACCTCCTGGCCCCCCAGCGCCTCGTGGCGGTCGAGCCCTCGGCCAGCAACGCGGCCTTGTTGGCTCAGAACCTCGGCGCCTTCGGGGAGGGCGTGACGGTCGTTCAGGCGGCCGTGGGCGGGGAGAGCGGCGAGGCGGTCCTCGAGGATCCGGGGGCGCCCACCTGGGGCGGCCGCTTCCATCCCGGCCAAGGGGTCGGGACCCCGGTGCGGCTGGCGACTGTCCCCGAACTCCTCCGGGAACAGGGCCTCGAGCACGTGGATCTGCTGAAGATGGACATCGAAGGCGCCGAGGAATCCGTGTTCGAAGGGGACCTCGGGTGGCTGTCCAGGGTGGACGTGCTGATCCTCGAGGTCCACACACCCCGGGGGTGGGCGCTCTTCCGCGAAGCAATGGACCGCCACGGGTTCAGGATCCTCGCCGCCCCCGGCGAGCTGTTCGCCCTGGCCGTCGGGTCGCAGGTCTCCTGGATCTGAGGGGCCTGCCTGGGATGCGCGCCCGCCTGATCTCTCCCGGGGACCTGACACCGGAACTGAAGGCCACGTGGGAATCCCACCTCGAGGCGACGGCCCTTTGGGATACCCCCTGCCTGAGGCCTGAACTCTTCCAGGCGGTCGCGAACGCCTTTCCGGCCTGCGCGCTGCTCCTGCTGGAGGATGAGGGGGACACGGGCTTCCTGCCCCTCCTTCGTCCAGGCCGGTCCGCCTTTGCGCGTTCGATCCCCATGTGCGACTACGACGCGATCATCGGCCCGCCTGGCCGGCTGTGGGATCTGCCCGCCGCCCTCAGGTCCGCAGGCCTCCACGCCTGGGATTTCGACAATCTCCTGGCCTCGCGGCCGCCTGGAGAGGCCGGGGCCGCCTCCTATGCCTCCCCCCTGGCCAGGGTTTCCGATGGGATGCGCGGTTATCTGGCCGGCCGGGAGGCCGACGGCATACGTTTCCGGAACCTGATGGCCAAGCAGAAGCGGGCTGAGCGGGATCTGGGGCCCCTGCGCTTGGTGGATGCGGGGAACGACCCCCGGGTCCTGGATAGCCTGCTGGCCTGGAAGGAGGGCCGCTTCCCGGATCTCCAGGCCGACCGCGTGCGGGAGGTCCTCGCCCGCCTCCAAGGCGGGGATCCCGATCGGTTCCAGGGAAGGCTCGCTGCCCTCTGCGCGGGGGACACGCTTCTGGCGGCTCACTTCGGGATCGCCTCCCGGGGAATGCTCCACTACTGGTTCCCGGCCTTCAACCCGGACCATGCGCGCTACTCACCCGGCCAACTCCTGGTGTACCACCTCCTCGAAGGGCTGCAGGCCAGTGGTTGCCACACCCTCGATTTCGGCCCCGGGGGCGAGGCGTACAAGCACATCTACGCCAATGCCCAACGCGTCTGCCTCAGGGGATCGTTGGAGGTCCCGGGATTCCCTGTCCGGTTGCGGCACTGGCGCCGGACCCTGGAAGGCGCGCTCCGGGCCTCCCCGTGGGTGAGGGGTGTGCTCCGCCCCGTGGTACGCTTCGCAAGACGCCTGCGCCCATGACCGTGAGCCTGCGACGCATCCTTCCGCTGCATCCCCGGGCGCTCCTCCACGCCCTTTTCACCTATCCCCGCTTCCTAGGCAGGATCAAGCCGGATCTCATGGGCGGGCAGGAGGCCGAAGCCAAGGCCCTCCTGCGGTCCTACCGGGGACGGTGGGAGTCCGTGCGGCTCGAGCCACCCCTGTGCAAGCGCATGCTGGTTGTCGCCCCCCACCCCGATGACGAGACCCTCGGCGCCGGCGGGCTGATCCTCGCGCACCGGGGGCTGGCGGACGTGCATATCGTGAACTTGTTCGATGGCCGCGGAGGGGGGCGGCTCGAGGAAGCCCCCGCCCGTGACGACGAGGCCTACCAGGACGCGCTCGTGGCCGAACGGAGCCGTGAACTCCATCGGGTGGCCGCCGCCCTCGGCGCCGCTTCCGTCCGGCAGCTTGGCCTCGACGAGGCGGCGGATGATCCACCGGATGGTGACATCGGGAAGCTCCGGGACGCGGTCCGGGACATCCAGCCCGACATGGTCCTCCTGCCCTGGTTCCTGGACGGGCACCGGGGGCACCGCCTCGCGAACCTCCTCTACGCCCGGGCCGCCCGGGGCGTCGGAGCGATGGTGTTCGGGTACGAGATCTGGTCGCTCTGCGAGCCCAACGCGATCCTGGACATCACGCCGCACCTGGAGGAAAAGCTCGCCCTGATCGCCCTCTACGAGACCCAGAACGCCACCGTGGACTACCGGTCCCTGGCCTCCTCCCTGGCCGCCCTCCGCGGCTTCCAGGCGGGCCTGACGCCGAACCGCACCGGTGCGGCCGAAGCCTTCTTCGCCTTGCCCAGCCCTGATTACTGCGACCTCGTGGAAGCGCTCTTCGGAGAGCCCGGCCGGCCCACGGGAGCCCTGCGGTGAGCGGAACCCTCTTCCCGGATGTTGCCAAGCGCCTCTACCACCGCATCCTCCGGAGGCGGGGCCTCATGTTCTTCGTATTCACTCCAGGGATCATCCCGGGTCCCGAAGGCGGTGTCCTGGAGGAGATCAACCCCGAGCGCTTTGATGCGATGGCTGCGGTGGGAGGGGCATTCCCTTGGCCGGCCGGCGAGAAGCGGCGCTTCGATGAAGGCCACCGCCTGTTCGCCTGGTGCCGCGAAGGGACGCCCCGGTGCTTCGGGTGGATCACCGACTGCTCCAGCTTCCCCCTGGGGGAACTCGGGCGGACCGGGATTTTCGGGCCCTCCCGGCTCATCTGGGACTGCGTGACCCCGGCTCCCGAACGGGGAAAGGGTTACTACGCCGGGATGTTGAGGGCCATGCTCGCTGGGGCCCCGGGGACGCGGTTCGTCATCTACTGCACGGAGGAGAACACACCCTCCTGGCGCGGGATCCTGAAGGCGGGGTTCAGGCCCTGGGTGCGGGCCCGTGTCTACCGCGTCGGCAGCTCCGTCAAACTCCTGGACCGCAGCCTGGGGCCCTTCCGCTTGGAGCCGATCCCCTGAAGCTTTCATTCGACCACCCAGGGCCCGAAGGTGCATCGTCCCCGACGGGGGATAATGGCATCACCATGCTCGGATCCTCGCGCAAGACCCTAGTCAGCTTCCCCGGGAACATGATGCACGCCCAGCAGGTCGCCCGTGCGCTCTGGGAAGCGGAAGAATTGCAAGCCTACGTCACGACGTTCGCCTTCCTGGAGGGGTCACAGTTCGGAAGGCCCTTGGCGGAGTTCCTGGAATTCGCCCGACCGAGCCTGCTGCAGACCCTGCGGCGCCGATCTGTGGGGGAAGTGCCTCCCGAGCATGTCCTTCTCCACCCTGGTTGGGAGTTGGCGCGGACAGCGTTCGCCCAGGCTGGGCTGGGCCCGGTCTGGGTGGATCGCTGCTGGGACCTCATGTCCCAAGCCTTCGATCGGACCGTCGCCCGCGCGCACCTGTCCCGTGCCGGCACGGTGTACGCCTTCGAGTACACGGCCCTCCAGTCCTTCTTCGAGGCCCGCGCTCGTGGTGTTCGTCGCGTGCTCGACCTCCCCTCCTTGGACAGCCGGGCCTTCGAGGAGATCCGACGCAGGGAACTGGACGCCTGGCCCGGAATCCGGAATGGCGCGGATGCGTATTTCGACCAGAAGTTCGAGGTGCGCTATGCCCGGCGCCGGCAGGAAATCGCCCTGGCCGACTGCCTCATCGTGAACTCGAGGCTCACGGGAGCCTCCCACGTCCAGGCGGGCGCGGATCCAACGAAGGTGCGTGTGGTGCCTCTGGGGCTCCCCGAACCAGTTGCCCAGCTGCGGTCGCCCCAGACCTCACGACCCTTGGAGGTCGTATGGGCGGGCACCTTCCAGATCCGGAAGGGCGCACCCTATTTTCTCGAAGCTTGGCGGGCCCTGGGGGCAGGTTCCCGCGCCCGTGCCCGTGTCTTCGGGAGCCTGGCCCTGCCGCGTTCCTTCCTGGCCCATCCGCCTGCGGGCATCGAATTTATGGGCTCCGTGGCCTGGGCGGACGTCATGGCGGCGTTCGACTCTGCGGACGTCCTGGTCTTCCCGACCTTGTCCGATGGATTCGGCGCCGTCGTGGGTGAAGCTCTCTCCCGAGGGCTTCCGGTGATATGTTCGGACCAGGCCGGTGCGGCGGATTTCATTCTGCAGGGCGAGAACGGCCTCCTCGTTCCGGCGGGGGATGCCCGGGCGTTGAAGGAGGCCCTGCAGTGGTGCCTGGACAACCGGCAGGCCCTGGCCGGCATGCGGATGAAGGCCCTGGAGACGGCCCGAAGCTACCAATGGGCTGATTATCGGCGGGCCTTGAGAAGGGCCCTGGGCATCGGTGCTTCCGATTGAAGCACCCTGAACCGGGGCGGGCACAGTCCTCACTTCGCGGGACGTCGGAGCATCCTCAGGAGCTGTAGCGCAATCTGGTGGCCGAACCAGCAGTCCAGCTGGTGGGCGACCATGGGCCAGCTTAGGCGGGCATCGTGGCGCAGCCGGCGGAGGGCTTCGATGGATGTCCTGAATGCCTGGGGGTCTGCCGCGAAGTGGCACCGTGCGCAGTAGTCATGGACGGAGGCGAGCGCCGCCTCCTGTTCCGGGTCCAGGGCCTGGGAGCTCAGCCAGGTTGCTTCTACATCCAGGGCATTCCTGAGGATGGCCGCCAGGAAGGCCGGCTTGGACCGGTTGGAGTGGCTCGACTCCCGCCCGACCCTGTAGTGGGCCCGTATCCCCGGGACGTGCACGAAGACCCCGCCGCAGAGGGCCGCATCCAGGAGCATCCTGGCGTCCTCGATGGGGGCGTACTGCTGCTTCCATCCTCCCGCCCGCGCGAGGATGGACCGGCGGTAGAGCAGGGCGGCCGGTGGAGCCCAGAAGGTGGTCAGCAGGGCCAATTCCGGCCGCGCATGCACCGAGTCGAGGGTCTTGGTGAACGCAATCCCCGCCTCCAGCAGGCCTCCGGGCCCCTCCACCAGTTCACGCCAATCCCCATAGGCGACGTCGGCACCCGTCCTCTCCAGGGCTTCCAACCTCGAGCGGACGGCCTCCGGCTCGAGAAGGTCATCGGCGTCCAGGTAGAGAAGGAAGGCTCCCCGGGCCATGGAGGTTCCCAGGTTCCGTGCGTGGCCGGCACCCTGGTTGGGGCCCGTGTGCCAGCGGATGCGGTCTCCAAATGATTCGAGGATGCGGCAGGTGCCGTCCTGTGAACCGTCGTCCACGACGATGATCTCGAGATTCCCGTAGGTCTGGTCCAGCGCGCTTTCGAGGGTCGATCGAAGGGTTTGCTCAGCGTTGAAGCAGGGGACAACGATGGAGACCAAGGGCTTCGAGAGAGGGTCGGCAGGGGGGTCTGTCATGGTTCGCACCTCCCCTGCTGGACCGCCTCGTACAGGGCAAGCGTGTCCCGCGCATTCTCCGAGGCGCTGCGCACCGGCCCGATGCCTTGCGCGAGTCCAGAAACCAGCCCAGGCTCGAGGAGCCTCTCGAGGGCGGCCCTCCATGCCGAAACCTGCGCATGGGGCACGAGCAGGCCGTTCAGGCCGTCCTGGACGAGTTCCTGGATGCCGCCCAGGCGCGAGCCCAGCACCGGCCTTCCTGCGGCAAAGGCCTCGAGGACCACCAGGGGGCCTGTTTCGAGGACCTGGGACGGGACGGCCAGCACGTCGATGGATGCCAGGAAGCCAGGGACATCCTCGTGGCTCAGGGCTGGGCCCACCCGGATTCTGGGCTCCTGCCGGAGGATCGGGGCGAGGGTTTCCCTCACGGCCTCCCCAGCCTTGTCACCCGGCTTGGATGCATGGATCCTGAGTTCGATGGGAAGCCCCGGCGGGAGTTCCGCGAATGCCTCTGCCAGAAGCCCCAGGCCCTTCATGGGATCGAATCGTCCAAGGAATCCAATCACCAGGGGTTCCCCGGCGGCGCGGACCCCAGCTGTTCGTGGTGGCTCCACAGGGGAGGACCAGGGGAATGCCACGCCCTGCCGGTGCAGGACGAGTTTCTGCGGCGGAACTCCGTTCAGAAGGAGGGCGTCGAACATCCATTGGCAGACCGCTACCACCCGGTCAGCCGCGGATGTGGTGGCGCGAACCCTGTTCCTCTGCGCGCGTGCGAGGGCCGACGCCCCCAACGCCGTGCCGGGCCGGCCCCAAGGGAGGAAGGCCTCCCCGACAGCGGGTGGGATGCGGGACAGCGCCCTGCTGAGGGATTGCCCCAGCCCTCGAGTACCGAGCCAGCAGGAGGCGCAGCGGCGCTCCTCGATGCGGCCATCACAGGGACCTGCGCCATGGAGCAGCATTGTGCCCCGCATGCAGACCTGCCCGGGAAGGTGCACGGTCAGCACCGTTGCGAGCCCGAGAGCCTTGGCGGCCTCCAGGTGACGGCGCCCGCAGCCAGTAGTGATGGAGTGCTGGTGGTAGAGCGAGGCCTTCTGACTGCCCAGCCAAGTTCTGAAGGAATCCGTCCCCGCTGGGTCTTCGAGGTCCTGGAGGACACGGCGGGACCAGGGCCCGGGCGCGGGGTAGCGGTGCACGGGGATTCCGTCGACTTCGTAGTCCCGTCCTTCCTGGCCCTCCCAGGGTGCAGCGATCGCCAGATCCAGGCCCAACTCCTTGAGGGACTGGGCGAGTCCCCGGACATAGGATTCCGTGCCTCCCTGGGAGTCCGGAAGGTACCAGCCCAGGGTGTGGATCACCTTCACGAGGGGGGCCCGTCGTGGGCTGCGAAGATGCCACTCGCCGGCGCCGTCATGAGTTCGGGGCCGGTCCGGCGCGAGACGACCCGGCCGCCCTCGAGTTCGAAGACGGCATCGCAGCGGTGGAGGGTGCTCAGCCGATGGGCGATGATGATGATGGTGAGGTTCCGATCAAGGCCTTCGATGGCATCCATGACCGATTGCTCGGTGACCGAATCGAGGGCGCTGGTGGCCTCGTCGAAGATGAGCAGGGAGGCCTGCTTGTAGAGGGCTCGCGCGATCCCGATGCGTTGGCGCTGGCCTCCCGAGAGCCGTATGCCACGCTCGCCCACCTTGGTCCTGTATCCCTCCGGGCATTGCTGGATGAACGGATGGATCTGGGCCTGCTCGGAGGCCCGGCGGACCCGTTCGAGGTCGATGGATCCCGGCTCCTGCCCGAAGGCGATGTTCTCAGCGATCGTGGTATCCGCCAGATAAATGGCTTGGGGCACGTGGGCGAGATTGCCTTGCCACGCACGAACCCGGGACCCTATCAACGGTTCGCCATCCACCAGGATCTGCCCCTCGGTGGGTTCCAGGAGACCCATCAGCAGGTCCAGGGTGGTGCTCTTCCCGCTCCCAGTCCGCCCCATCAGCCCGATCCTCGCACCTTTCGGAATCGAGAAGTCCAGACCGTCCAGGACCCAGGGACCGTCCTTGGAGTACTTGAATTTCACGCCGGAGAACCTGACTTCGGAACCCAATTGAAGTGGTGGAGGAGGCGGAAGCAGGGCCTCGGGGGGAAGCGGCTGGTTGAGCAGGTTAAGGCTGTCGGAGAGGGAGGCCTGGTTCCCGGCGATGCTGACCCAGGATGCGTACCCCTGCTGGAGCGCGGGCAGCAGGCGCTGGGCGCCGAGGGCGAGGGCGCCCAAGGTGGGAATGGAGGCTGCGATGCCTGAGGCGCTCTGGGTCATAGCGTAGGCGATCGTTGCGATGAGCACGGTGCCCAGGGCCTCCATGAGGTAGCGAGGACTCTGGCCCAGGATGCTGTTGTGGGCCATGGCTTTGCGGAGGGGATGGTCCGCCCTGCGGTAGATCTCGCAATACACGGATTGCGTGCCGTCCAGAAGCACGTCACGGATTCCCCCGAGCCCTTCGGACAGGGCCTTGAGGACCTGGGTATTCTCATGGGCAATCGTGCGGCTGTTGCGGATGAGGCGATCCCGTGCGGCCCACGTGATGAGGGCATAGCAGAGTCCGAACCCGCCCGTGGCCGTCAGCGCCACCCTCGGATCGACGGCGATCAGGGCGACCATGATCGCGACGATTATGACCGCGGAGATCGCCAACGTCTGGAAGGGCAGGATCACGCCGCCCACCACCAGCCCGACCTTGTGCGTGATCCCGCTGAGGATCTCGCTGCTGTTCCTGGAGAGGTGCACGCGGTAGGGCTGGTAGAGGGTTCGCCGATAGACCTCCAGGCTGAGGTCCGCACCCACCGCCCCCGTGAGGCGTGAACTGGCCCAGAGCAGGAGCATCCGGATCCCTCCTGCTGCGAGAACGGCCGCCAGGAATAGGAGCGTGATCGGCAGGATGAGGGCCTCTCCCGTCTTGACCCCCAGAAGTTCGGCCAGGGCTGCACCGGGTCGGGATTGGAGCAATCGTTGGGGCGCGGTCAGGGCGCCCAGGAAGGGCAGCACGGCCGCAAGGCTGACCACCTCCGCGAAGGCGCTGACGAATACAAGGACTGTGAGGAGTCCGAATTGCCTTCGCCTTCGCGGGGAGAATTGCTTCCAGAGTCTCCCGAGGAGGCTGAAGAGGTTGGCGCGATCCCGCGGAGCCATCAGGAATCCACCCGGCTCACGGCATTCGCCGCACGATCCGCTCCCCCAGCACCAGCACGTCCATGTTGGTGCGGAGGAAACAGTCGAGGGCCTCCTCGGGGCGGCAGACCACCGGCTCGTTCTCGTTGAAGCTGGTGTTGAGCACCATGGGCACGCCGGTGAGGGCCTCGAAGGCCTCGATGAGGCGGTGGTAGCGGGGGTTGGTGGCGCGGTCCACGGTCTGCAGGCGGCCGGAGCCGTCCACGTGGGTGACCGCCGGGATGCGGGAGCGCTGGTCCTCCCGGATCGGATAGACCTGCATCATGAAGGGCACGTCGCCGTCCAGCTCGAACCACTGGGGCACCTTCTCCCGCAGCACCGAGGGGGCGAAGGGGCGGAAGGACTCCCGGCGCTTGATCTTGGCGTTGAGGATGTCCTTCATGTCCGGCCGGCGCGGGTCGCAGACGATGGAGCGGTTGCCCAGGGCCCGGGGGCCCCACTCCATGCGGCCCTGGAACCAGCCCACCACGAGGCCGTCGGCCACGGCCTGGGCGGTCTCCCGGCAGAGGGCGTCCTCGTCGGCGGCGGTGGACACCGTGCAGCTCGCCGCCGCCAGGTCCACCGACCGCGCCTCCAGCAGGGCGGCGAACTCGGCCTCGCCGTAGGCAGGCCCCCAGTAGGCGTGGTCCATGGCGGGGCCGCGGGCGCCGCCGAGCTGGTGCCACACGGCGTAGGCCGCGCCGATGGCGCCCCCGGCGTCCCCTGCCGCGGACTGGACGTACACGGTCCTGAAGGGGGACCGCAGGGTCACCTTGCCGTTGGCCACGGAGTTCATCCCGCAGCCCCCGGCGACGACCAGGGCGTCGTGCCCGTGGCGTTCGTGGAGGGTGTTCACCAGGTGGAAGAAGGCCTCCTCGTACATGGCCTGCACCGAGCGGGCGAGGTCCTTGTGGCGCTGCTCCAGGGGCTGGTCGGCGCGGCGCGCGGGCCCGAGGAGCTGCTCCAGGGCCTCGGAGTAGAGCGTGCCCACCGCGGGGGAGCCGTTGTCCCACTCGTACTCCACCTTCTCCTTGGCGTGCCGGAAGAAGGCCAGGTCCAGGCTGAAGGCGCCGCCCTCCTCGAGGCGCACGAGGCGCCGCATCTCGTCCATGAAGGCGGGCCGGCCGTAGGGCGCGAGGCCCATGACCTTGTACTCGTCGCCGTAGTGGGGGAAGCCCAGGTGCTGGGTGAGGGCCTGGTAGAAGATGCCCAGGGAATGGGGGAAGTAGACGCGGTCCTCCACCTCCAGGTCCGTGCCCCGGCCCACGCCCCAGGCCGCGCTGGCGAAGTCCCCGAAGCCGTCCACGGAGACCGCCACGGCCTCCTGGTAGGGCGAGACGTGGAAGGCCGACGAGAGGTGGGCCACGTGGTGCTCCACCGGGTGGACCTTGCCCCGGAAGGGATCCTCCGGGAAGGCCCGGGCCAGGTGCACGTCCACGCCGTCCCGCTCCCGCTTGTTGCGGATGCGGTCCAGCACGAGGCCCAGGTCGGGCCGCTTCGTGAGGGTGTAGGCGATCTTCTTCCCCAGGTTCGCCTTGGAGTCCTGGTTCAGGGCCACGTGGTCGACGTCGCCCAAACCAATGCCAGCTTCTTGCAGGCAGTAGCGGATGGCCTCCGAGGGGAAGCCCGCCCAGTGCTTGACGCGGCGGAAGCGCTCCTCCTCCGCCGCGGCCACGATGCGGCCGTCCTGGACCAGGCAGGCGGCGGAGTCCCCGTGGAAGGCGTTGAGGCCGAGGATGAAGGTCATGCAGGCACCCCGACGGCGGTCCGGGTCCAGGCGTCCTGGCGCATCCAGGTCCAGGCCGTGCGGACGATGGTCTCCAGGTCCGAGTGCCGGGGCTCCCAGCCGAGCTCCTGGCGGGCGCGCCCGGTGAGGGCCACCAGCCGCTCCGGATCCCCGGGCCGGTGGGGCGCGGCCACGAAGCGGAGGTCCAGGCCCGTCACCCGGCGGCAGGCCTCGATGACCTCGAGCACCGAGCTGCCCGTCGCGGAGCCGAGGTTGAAGGCCTCGAATCGGCCGCCCTGGGCCTGCATGAGCCTGGCTCCCGCGAGGAAGTGCGCGTCGCAGAGGTCGGTGACGTGGACGTAGTCGCGGATGCAGGTCCCGTCGGGGGTGCCGAGGCGGGTGCCGAAGACCTCCAGCCGGGTCGCGGCGGGGTCGCCCCCGGCCTCCACGCGGAGGGCCTCCCGGAGGACGAGGGGGATGAGGTGCGTCTCGGGCTCGTGGCGCTCCCCCAGCCGGCCGGCGGGGTCGCAGCCCGCGGCGTTGAAGTAGCGCAGGGTGACGCACTGCAGGCCGTAGGCGGCGGCGCTGTCCCGGAGGATGCGCTCGGCCATGAACTTGGAATGCCCGTAGGGGTTCACCGGCCGCTGGGGAAGGTCCTCCGGGATGGGCTGCCCGCTTGGCGGTTCGCCGAAGGTGGAGCAGGTGGACGAGAACACCATGCGCCGGACGCCCGCGGCCAGCATGGCCTCCAGGAGGTTGGCGGTGCCGCCGGTGTTGATGGCGTAGTAGTCCACCGGGTTCCCGACGGATTCGCCCACGTAGGCCTTGCCCGCGAAGTGCATCACGAGGTCGAAGGCCCGCCCCTCGAAGCAGCGGCGCAGGTCCTCCCGGCTGCGGACGTCGCCCCGGACGACCTCGCACCCAGCCACGGCGTCCTCGTGGCCCCGGGAGAAATCGTCGAACACCGTCACCCGGTGGCCCGCGTCCTGCAGGGCGAGGGCCATGTGGGCCCCGAGGTATCCCGCGCCTCCGGTCACCAGGACCGACCAGCCGCTCAACGGGCCTCCCGCCGCTTCATGTCGTACTTCTTGATCACGATCATCCGTTGGTACTCGGCCTTCATCATACAGAACACGAAGCCGTCCCTTCCATCGAGGAATCCCAGGCGGAGGAGGTAGCTGTAGAGGAAGTAGGCCTGCGGCCGGAAGGGCAGCGAGGCCGCGATCCGCTTGAGGGCGGCGCGGCGGCGGAGGGCGTCCCGGGAGAGGAGGCCCGCCCGGTCGAAGGGCCTCGAGGCCTGGGCCAGCTCGTGCTCGGCCTCCCGGGTGGCATAGCGGTTCTGCCGGGCGAACCACGCGTCGAGGCCCTTGAGGTTCTCGTCGATGAGGTCGTGGGCGAGGTCGGCAAGGCGGCCATCCACCTCCTGGGTTTCCGCATGCCCCCGGTTCACGTACCGTACGCGCCCGGCCCGGACGAGGCGGACCACCCAGGAGGGGTAGAGGCTGGCGTGGCGCAGCCAGCGGCCCCAGAAGTGGAAGCGCCGCTTGAGGCGGAAGGCGCCGATGCCCGGGTCGGCGTCCGGCAGCACCCGGCGGAACTCCTCCACCAGCTCCGGCGTCACGCGCTCGTCCGCGTCGAGGATCAGGATCCACGGGTGCTTCGGCGCGCAGGTGCCGAGGGCCCAGTTCCGCTGGTCCCCGAAGCCGGTGAAGCGGTTCTGGAAGAAGCGGGCGCCGGCCTGCCGCGCGAGGGCCTCGGTGGCGTCCGTGCTGTAGGAGTCCACCACGATCACGTCGTCGCACCAGGCCAGGGCCTCGAGGCAGGAGGGCAGGTGGATGGCCTCGTCCAGGGTGAAGACCATCACCGAGACGGGAACCGCGGCCTCCGTCATCCCGCGGGCTCGTCGCGGAAATACGCGATGGTCCGCTTCAGCCCCTCCTCCAGGGGCGTGGTGGCCGCCCAGCCAAGCTTCTCCTGGGCGAGGCGCCCGTCGGGCTGGCGCTGCTTCGGATCGTCCGCGGGCAGGGGGCGCTTCACCAGCTCCGAGGCCGAGCCCGAGAGCTTCAGGGTCAGTTCCGCCAGCTCGCGGATGGTGAACTCCGCCGGATTGCCCAGGTTCACCGGCCCCGTGACGTCCGCCGGGCTTTCCATCAGCCGGATCAGCCCGTCGATGAGGTCGTCCACGTAGCAGAAGGAGCGGGTCTGCTGGCCCTCGCCGTAGATCGTGATGGGCTCGCCCCGCAGGGCCTGGAGCACGAAGTTGCTCACCACGCGCCCGTCGTTGGGGTGCATGCGCGGGCCGTAGGTGTTGAAGATCCGCGCCACCTTGATCTCCAGCCCGTGCTGGCGGTGGTAGTCGAAGAACAGCGTCTCGGCGCAGCGCTTCCCCTCGTCGTAGCAGGCGCGGATGCCGATGGGGTTCACGTTGCCCCAGTAGGCCTCGGTCTGCGGGTGCTCGAGGGGATCGCCGTAGACCTCGCTGGTGGAGGCCTGGAGGATGCGGGCCTTGGTGCGCTTGGCCAGGCCCAGCATGTTGATGGCGCCGTGCACCGAGGTCTTGGTGGTCTGCACGGGGTCCTGCTGGTAGTAGATGGGCGAGGCCGGGCAGGCGAGGTTGTAGATCTCGTCCACCTCCACGTAGAGGGGGAAGGTGATGTCGTGGCGGAGGAACTCGAAGCGCGGATGGTCCAGCAGGTGGCGGATGTTGCGCTTGGTGCCGGTGTAGAGATTGTCGGCGCAGACCACCTCGTGGCCCTGGGCCAGCAGGCGCTCGCAGAGGTGGCTCCCGAGGAAGCCGGCGCCGCCGGTGACGAGGATGCGCTTTTCGGTATCGGGTCGTCTCATGGGGTTCCTTGGCTTCATCTTAGTCGGAGGTCCGCATCTGCAGCGTCTGGTGCGGACTGGTACGCCTGCGCCATTCTGCTTGCGATGGCCTTCCATTCGAACGATGCCGCCAATGTTCGGCCCCGTTCCCCCATCTCTCGAAGGCGTTCGCCGGGGCTTGTCAACGCCTCAGCCAACGCGGCCTTGAGGGCGGCGACTTCGGGTTCGACCCACCAGCCGCAATGGAGCCGTTCCAACTCCTCCCAGGGCGTTCCGCGCGTCGTGATCACGGGGATCCCGCTGGCAAGGGCTTCCAGGACCACGTTCCCAAAATTCTCGGAGTGGCTCGGGAGGATGAAGAGATCGCTGGAAGCCAGCAGCGGCCACTTCCCCTGCCCCTCGACCGGCCCGTGGAACCCCACGCGGTCGGGCGGAAGGGCCAATGAGCGCGCCAGGGTTTCCCAGGAGGCCCTGCATCCCTCTGAATCGGGCCCAACGAAGTCGATCCGCCAGTCCCGGGATGCATCCCCCAACTGGGCCCAGGCCCGAAGGAGAAGATCCCCGCCCTTCTTGGGGTGGTAGCGGGAGAGGAAGAGCGCCCTGCGGGGCCGGTTCCCTTCCGAACGGGGAGAACCTTCCTGGAGCGCCACTCCGTTGGGGATGACGAGGGTCCGTTCACCGAATCCCACCCGGCGCACGGCTTCCGACTCGGCTGGAGACGTTGCATGGATCCATTGGCAGGATCCCAGGTTCCGCCCTTCCCATGTCCGGAGCGCGAGGCGCTTGAGCCAGCCGCGCTGGGCCAGGGCCCAGGGTTCGAGCATGCCCCTCGGGCTGATCACCAGCGGGCGGCCGTGGCGTTGCGCGGCCCGCCGGGCGTAGACGCCGGGGCACTGCCAGAGGCCGTGGACGTGGACCACGTCGAAGCGGCCGGCCCGGGCCTCCAGGAAGGCCTCCAGGCCCGGGCTGCGGCGCAGGGAGGCCGGGGACGCCAGGGGGAAGGCGTGGAGCGGCGTGCCCGGCGGCGCCTCCGCCTGGTCCCCCGGGGAGGCCACGGTGGCGATCTCCGCGGGGGCCCCGATCGCGTTCAGCGCCTCGCAGAGTCGGACCACGCTCTCCGTGGGCCCGCCGCTGCTGAGCCGCAGCGAACTGATGACGTGGAGGCTCCGGGGGCCCATGCCTAGGCCTTCCCCTCGAAGAGCGCGTCCAGGACCGCCCGCGCCTCGGCGGCCACCCGGGGCCAGGCGAAGCGGTCGAGACCCTCCGGGACCCGCCGCGGCGCGGCCAGGGCCTCGAGGATCCCGCGGGCGACGTCCCGGGGATCCCCCGGGTCCACCACCGCGCCGAAGGCGCCGTCGCCGGCGGCTTCCCGGCCCCCGTCCGCGGCGCTGGCCACCACCGGGATCCCGCAGGCGAGGGCCTCGTGGAAGACGCGGCCGAATCCTTCCCCGCGGCTCGGCATCACGTAGGCGTCCGCCAGCCGGTAGTGGCCGGCCTTCTCGGATTCCGCGACGAAGCCGGGGAACCGCACGCGGTCCGCGATCCCCAGCGAGGCCGCCCGGGCCTCGAGCCGCGGCCGGTCCGTGCCGTCCCCGGCGGCGAGGTACACCACGTCCGGATGGACCTTCCGCACTTCGGGGAGCGCCTCCATCACCTCGTCGAAGCCCTTGTAGCGCTCGTCCGCGGACATGCGCCCGAGGGTGAGCAGCACCTTCCGCCCCGCGACGCCGTAGCGCGCCTCGAGGTACCCCGGCCGGGGGCCGGGGCCGAAGCGCCCAGGGTGCACCGCGTTCGGCAGGATGCGGACGCGCTCGCGATCGATCCTCGTCCAGGCCCGGAAGCGGCGGGCGGTGACGCGGCTCACGGCGAGCACGAGGTCCGGCAGGGCCGCGGAGCGCGCCACCGCCAGGCTGGGATGGGGTTCCCAGGCCTCGATGCCATGGACGACGGCGACGAGGGGCGCCCGGATCCAGACGCCCAGGGCCCGGGCCAGGGGGAGCAGGTTGAGATGGCCGCAGACCACCGCGTCGAAGCCCGGGTCCGTCCAGGCCTCCCGCAGGGCGGCGGCGAGGAAGACCCCCTTGCCCCCGAGGCCCCGGGTGACCCAGCGCAGCCGGGGCGGCAGGGGGCCCGGCGGATCCGGCATCACCCGGGGCAGGGCCACCACCTCGGCCACCTCCGGGTGGCCGCAGAGGGCCGCCAGGAGGTCCTGGTTGTACTGGGCGATGCCGCCCCGTCCCCCGAACCCGTCCGAGGCGAGGACCAGGATCCGCCGCCGCGCGGCAGGACCAGGGCCCTCCACGCCGGGAACTGCCATGGCGGCCCCCGAGGCGACCTGGCGGGCCCAGCCCCTCAGGCCCCGGTCCTCTCCCCGGTCCAGCCCCAGGTCCTGGACCCACCGGCGGACCGGCGTCGTGAACCCGGTCTTGGGCCGGGCGAGGACCGCCTCGGGCAGGGCGGGCCGGGCGCTGGCGGCCACCGTGGCCTTGCCCGGCGGACGGGGTCCCGCCAGGAGGGGGGCGAGGGCGCGGAAGAGCGCCACGTCCACGAAGGGCGGGCGGATCTCCAGGCCGTGGGCCATGCCCGCCCAGTCCGCGTCGCGGAGGAGCTGGTTGCGCATGTACCAACCGAGTTCCAGGGCCGAGACCCGCGTGCGGTCCTGTTCCAGGCCCGCCATCCCGGCTTCGAGCCGGGGCAGGGTCTGGAGCTGTTCCAGCCCCTCCCGCGCGAAGGCCTCCCCGGCGGCGCCCGGGAGCTCCCAGGGCATGAAGAGGGCGCGGCGCAGCAGGTAGGCCCCGGCGAAGGACCCGCCGTACTCCAGCAGGCCCGGTGCCTTGGGGGAGGCGCCCCGGGGCAGGAGGAGGGCCATCCACCGGCGAAGGCCCCGGCCCAGGGCCCCCGCGCCGGCGAAGGGGGCCAGGGCCCGGGCGAGGCGGGGCACCTGGCGGAAGCTCGGGTAGCCGCCGAAGAGCTCGTCGCTGCCCAGGCCGGACAGGGCGACCTTCAGGCCCGCGGCGGCGGCGGCCTGGGCGACGTAGGAGGTGTTGAGGCCGTCGATGCTCGGCTGGTCCATGGCCGCGAGGGCGTCCGGGAGGCTGGCCTCGAAGTCCCGCCGGGAGACCCAGCGGGTCTCATGGCGGGACCCCATCCGCGAGGCCACCGCCTCCGCCAGCGGCGTCTCGTCGTCCGCCGCGCCCTGGTACTCCCGGAAGCCCAGGGTCAAGGTCCGGAGATCCGCGCCGGCCTCCTTGGCGAGGGCGGCCAGGGTGGTGGAATCGAGGCCGCTGGAGAGGAAAAGCCCCACCGGAACATCCGACACCAGGTGGTGCTTCACCGAGTCCAGCAGGGCTGCCCGGACCCGCTCCTGCATCTCCGCGGCGGGGAGGTCCACCGCCTCGGCCTCGGCCCGCCGGAATTCGGCGTTGAGGTCGAAGTGCTTCCGGGCGGGCCGCGGGCCCTGGGCGTCCACCCACTGCAGGCAGCCGGCGGGGAGGGCGCGGATGCCCTTGAAGGTGGTGAAGGGCTCGGGCACGGAGCCCCAGAGGAAGAAGCCCGCGTGCCCCGCGGGATCGGGCGTGGCGTCCACGGCGCCCCCGGCCAGGAGGGCCTTCACCTGGGAGGCGAAGCGCAGGGTCCGGCCGTCGTCGGCGACGTAGAGGGGCTTGATGCCGAAGGGATCCCGGGCCAGCAGCAGGCCGCCGCGTCCCGCGTCCCAGAGGGCAAAGGCGTACATGCCCCGCAGGTCCTCCACCATGGCTTCGCCCTTCTCCCGGTAGAGGGCGAGGAGCACTTCCGTGTCGCTGGCGGAACGGAAGGCGTGCCCCTTCGCCTCGAGGTCCGCCTTCAGGGCCCGGTAGTTGTAGATCTCGCCGTTGAAGGTGATGGCCAGCGTCCCGTCCGCGCTGAGCATCGGCTGGGCGCCGCCCTCGCTGAGGTCGAGGATGGCCAGGCGCCGGTGGGCCAGGCCCGCGCGGCCGTCGGGAGAGATCCACAGCCCCGCGCCATCGGGACCCCGGCGGGCCATGGCCTCGCGGACGCGCAGCAGTTCCTCCCGGTCCACGGGGCCGGCGGCGGCGTGGTAGGCGAAGGCGCCCGCGATCCCGCACATCTAGGGCCTCGGGGGGCGGGAGATGGCGCGGTTCGGAGGGGGCATGCCCCTCCAGCATAGCGGCCGCGCGGGCCCGGACCACGGTGTGGAAAAGGGTGGATGGCCCGCGCCCCCTCCGGGACCATGGAGGGGAGGCCCCCGCTTGAAGCTCTCCATCGTCACCGTGGTCCGCAACAACCCCCAGGTGGGCGAGGCCCTGGATTCCATCCTGGCCCAGCGCTTCGACGGCGAACTGGAGCTCATCGTCATCGACGGGGCCAGCACGGACGGGACCCTCGAGGTCCTGGAGCGCTACCGCTCCAGGCTCGCGGTGCTGGTCAGCGAGCCCGACGGCGGCCTCTACGAGGCCATGAACAAGGGCCTCGCCCGGGCCACGGGGGACGTGGTGGGCACGCTGAACTCCGACGACCTCTACGCGGGGGAGGACGCACTGCAGGCGGTGGCGGACGCCTTCGCCGAGGGCGTGGACGCGGTGTGGGGCGATCTGGTCTACGTGCGCCGGGACGATCCCGGCCGGGTGGTGCGCACCTGGCGCTCCCGGCCCTTCGAGCCCGGACTCTTCGAGCGCGGCTGGATGCCGCCCCACCCGGCCTTCTTCGCCCGGCGCGATGTCTACGAGCGCTTCGGAGCCTTCGACATCGCCTACCGCATCGCCGCGGACTTCGAGCTGCTGCTCCGCCTCCTGGCGAAGGCGGGCATCCCCTCCCGGCACCTGCCGAAGGTGCTGGTGCGCATGCGCACCGGGGGCGCCTCAAACCGCAGCCCCGGGGCCATCCTGCGGGCGAACCTGGAATGCTGGCGGGCCTGCCGGCGCCACGGGCTCAAGGTCCCGCCCTGGTTTATCCCAAGAAAAATCCTGAGCAAGATCCCCCAGCTCTTCGCGGACGCCCCGGGCCTTCCGCCCCCGGGAAGCGGCCGCTGATCAACCCCGGCGGGCCTTCCGGGTCCTACTTGTGAGCCCCGTCCTGTTTCAGGGCGAGGCTTGGAATTTGCACAAGGCTATATTCACTGTCATGGATCCCGACACGAAAGGCATGGCTTGACCTTCCTGAGTTCGAAGCTCGTCCTGGGCGCGGCGCTGGGCCTTCTCCTGGGCCTGGCGCTGATCCGCTGGGTCGCGCCCCTGGGCTGGACCGACCATCCGGACGAGCGCAAGAAGCATCCCCACCCCACGCCCCTCACGGGCGGACTGATGCTGTGGATCCTGGTGGCCGCCGGCCAGGCCACGGGCTGGCTGCCCCTGGGCCTGCACCGGGAGGAGTGGATCGCCATCCACGGCATGGCCCTCATGGGGGCCCTGGACGACCGCTTCGGCCTGCGGGCCCGCTACAAGGCCATCGCCGGGCTCCTCGTGGCGCTGCTGCTGGGCTACCACGCCGCCGTGGACCTGCTCCCGGTTGGAGGCCTCGTGCACGTGGCCCGGCTGGATCTGCCCAACCGCCTGGCCTTCACCGTGCCCCTGGCCGTGCTCTGGTTCTGGGGCATCCCCCAGGCCTTCAACCTCATCGACGGGCTCAACGGCCTTTCCCTGGGCCTCGCCGCCCTCATGCTGAGCCTCCTGGGCTACGGGGCGGGCACCGAGGGCTCCTTCCTCTTCGGGGCCGTGGTGGCGGCCCTGGTGCTGAACTACCCCCGGGCGCGGCACTTCATCGGGGACTGCGGGGCCTTCCTCCTGGGCACCCTCCTCGCCATCCTCGCCCTCAAGCGCGGCCTGCCGGCCCATCCCAACCTGGCCCTCTGGGTCTTCGCCTACCCGATCCTCGACGTGACCCTGGTGGTGGCCATCCGCCTGGCCCAGCGGCGCTCCCTGGCCGAAGCCGACCACAACCACCTCCACGACTGGATGATCGCCAGGCTCGAGGCGCGGCCGCGGCTCCAGGCCTGGGCCCGGCCCCTGGCCCCGCCCCTCCTGCTCGTCCTCGCCTCGGGACCCATGTCCCACGTGATGCCCTGGCGCTTCGCCTTCGCCACCGGCGCGGCGGGCCTCGCCCTCCTGGCGCTGGTGGCCCTCCACCAGTTCTTCGTGGCCCTGGGGGAGCAGCGCAGGCGCCCAGTTCCCGCGCCGAAGCCCGCGCAGGAGCCAGGGTCGGGCGCCCTCGAGGACAAGGCCCGGGTGGCGCCCCGGGCCTGATCCGGCAGAGGCCTGCTCGGCTGCAGCGGCCTGCTTGCCCGGGAAGGCCTACTTGTAGGTGTAGTGGTACCCGTAGCGGTAGTAGCGGTCGCCGAACTCGCTCACCAGCACGTCGTTGAAGACGACGCCGCTGATGCGGATGCCGATGTCCTCGCAGCGGGCCTGGCAGGTGCGGATCTCGTCCAGGGGGTGCTCGCCGAACTTGGCGATGAGCAGGAAGGTGCCCGCCTTGGCCCCAAGGATCAGGGCGTCCGTCACCGCCATCATGGGGGGCGCGTCGAAGATGATGTAGTTGTAGGCCCCGGAGACTTCCGCCAGGAAGGCGGCCAGGCGGTCCTTCATCAGGAGTTCGGAAGGATTCGGGGGCACCACGCCGGAGAAGATCACCTCCAGGCCCGGGATGGCCGTGCGGTGGAC
>JABLTH010015389.1_pt1 | contig 21693 bp, 13 predicted proteins | sample 7875711 | NCBI WGS metagenome assembly JABLTH01 (sample SAMN14941262, study PRJNA633318) | bioreactor metagenome | isolation source: bioreactor | place: China | collected 2019-03-05 | reverse complement strand
CGGGATGGCCGGTGCCGGGAGGAAGATGCCGCGTCGGCGCACAAGGGGGGGCAGGCGGGCCGCAGGGCAGTTTGTTCTGGCTGCGGCGGCCGGACAAAAAATACAGGGCGGCCCGGGTCTCCCCGGCGCCGCCCTGTGCATAGCCGATGGCGGCGGTCCCGGCGCGGGATACCGCCGCGGTCAGCCGGTCAGGCCGCCATGCCGCCGTGGCGCAGCAGCGCGTCGATCTGCGGCTCGCGGCCGCGGAAGGCGATGAAGGACTCCATGGCCGGCCGGCTGCCGCCGACGGCCAGGATCTCGCGGCGGTAGCGCGCGCCGGTCTCGTTGTCCAGCACGCTGCCCGAGAGCTTGCCGGCCTCCTCGAAGGCGGCATAGACATCGGCCGACAGCACTTCTGCCCACTTGTAGCTGTAGTAGCCGGCCGCGTAGCCACCGGCGAAGATATGGCTGAAGGTGTTGGGCCAGCGGGAAAGCGGGTGCTGCGGCACCACGTGCACGCGGTCGTTGATTTCACGCGACAGTGCCAGCACGGACGTCTCGCCTTGCGGGTCGTAGTCGGTGTGCAGGTGCATGTCGAAAGACGAGAAGACGATCTGGCGCAGCGTCATCATGCCGTTCTGGAAGTTCTTGGCGGCCAGCATGCGGTCGAACAGCACGCGCGGCAGCGGCGCGCCGCTTTCGGCGTGCGCGCTCATGTCGGCCAGGACCTCGTACTCCCAGCAGAAGTTCTCCATGAACTGCGACGGCAGCTCGACCGCGTCCCACTCGACGCCGTTGATGCCTGACACGCCGAGTTCGTCCACCTGGGTCAGCATGTGGTGCAGGCCATGGCCGAACTCGTGGAACAGCGTGATCACCTCGTCGTGGGTGAACAGCGCCGGCTTGTCGCCGACCGGTGCCGAGAAGTTGCAGGTCAGGTAGGCGACCGGGGTCTGCAGGCCGTTGTCGGCGAGGCGCTTGCGGCCGCGCGCGTCGTCCATCCAGGCGCCGCCGCGCTTGCCTTCGCGTGCGTAGAGGTCGATGTAGAACTGCGCCAGCAGCTCGCCCTGGGCCGAGGTGACGCGGAAGAAGCGCACGTCCGGATGCCAGGTCTGTGCCTGCTCGGCGGCGATGCGTACGCCGAACAGCTTCTCGGCGACGCCGAACAGGCCCTGCAGCACCTTGTGCTCGGGCAGGTACTGCTTGACCTCGTGTTCGGAGAAGGCGTAGCGCTGCTGCCGCAGCTTTTCCGAGGCGTAGGCCACGTCCCAGGGCTGCAGCGCGGCCAGGCCGAGCTCCTTGGCGGCGAAATCCTGCAATTCCGCCCAGTCGCGCTCGGCGAAGGGGCGGGCCTTGGCCGCCAGTTCATCGAGAAAGCGCAATACGTCGGCAGGCGATTGCGCCATCTTCGGCACCAGCGAGACCTCGCCATAGGTCCGGTAGCCGAGCATGCGCGCCTCTTCGCCGCGCAGCGCGAGCTGCTGGCGCATATTGCCGGTGTTGTCCCACTGGGCCTGACCGTTGCCGTATTGCGCACCCAGTTCCGAGGCACGGGTGACGTTGGCCTCGTACAGGGTCTGCCGCAGCGCGCGGTCATCCGCGTACTGCAGCACCGGGAAGTAGGAAGGGAAGTGCAGCGTGAACTTCCAGCCGTCCTTGCCGTCCTTGCCGGCGGCCAGGCGGGCCGCTTCGCGCACGTCCTCGGGCAGGCCCTGCAGCCGCTCGGCATCGTCTACGTAGAGCGCGTAGGCGTTGGTGGCATCCAGCACGTGATCGGAGAAGTCCTTCGACAGCCGGGCCTGCTCCTCCTGGATTTCGGCAAAGCGCGGTTTCTGCGCCTCCGGCAGTTCCGCGCCGCCCAGGCGGAAGCCGCGCAGTTCGTTCTCCATCAGCTGGCGCCGCGCGGCATTCATCTGCGCGAAGGCTTCGCTCTGCGAGAGCGCCTTGTACTTCTCGAACAGCGCCAGGCTCTGGCCGAGCGAGGACCAGAATTCGGTCATGCGCGGCAGGTTGTCAGCGTGCGCCTTGCGCAGCTCGGGCGAATCCGCCACGGCGCTCAGGTGGCCGACCACGCCCCAGGCGCGGCCCAGCGGCTCGGTGGCGGCTTCCAGGGCCGTGACGGCCTCTTCCCAGGTGGCCGGCGTGGCCGGGTCCTCGGCGCGCGCGACGGCCGCCTCGGCAGCCTGCAGCAGGATGTCCAGCGCAGGCGTGATGTGCTCGGGGCGGATTTCGGCGAAGCGCGGCAGGCCGCTGAAGTCGAGCAGCGGGTTGGCGTTGGCTTGGGAGGCTTGGTCCATGGCGGTTCTCTGGTTGGCGGGCCCGGGCGTCAGGCAGTCAGGCGATATCCGGCAGATGGGGGCGGTGCGCCGCATTTCCACCCCCGGATGTGGCAGGTGCGGCGCAGGCGGCGCGGCGGGGTCAGCCGGCGGCGCGCTCGGCGGCCTCCAGGGTGTTGACCAGCAGCATGGTGATGGTCATCGGGCCCACGCCGCCCGGTACCGGCGTGATGTATCCGGCGACTTCCTTGACCCCGGCGAAGTCCACGTCGCCGCACAGCTTGCCGTTGTCGTCGCGGTTCATGCCGACGTCGATCACCACGGCGCCAGGCTTGACCATGTCGGCGGTGAGGATGTTGCGCCTGCCCACCGCGGCTACGATCACGTCGGCATCGCGGGTGTGGGCGGCCAGGTCGCGCGTCTTGCTGTTGCAGATGGTCACGGTGGCGCCGGCCTGCAGCAGCAGCATGGCCATCGGCTTGCCGACGATGTTGGAGGCGCCGACCACGACCGCGCGGGCGCCGCGCAGCGGGTACTGGACCGACTCCAGCATCTTCATGCAGCCGTAGGGCGTGCAGGGGCGGAACAGCGGCGCGCCGGTCATCAGCGCGCCGGCGTTGGCCACGTGGAAGCCGTCGACGTCCTTCTCGGGAGCGATCGCCTCCAGCACCTTATGGCTGTCGATGTGCTTGGGCAGCGGCAGCTGCACCAGGATGCCGTGGATCTGCGGGTCGCGGTTGAGCTGTGCGATGCGGTCCAGCAGCTCGGCCTCGGACAGGTCGGCGGGGTAGCGGTCCAGCGAGGAATGGAAGCCGTTGTCCTCGCACGCCTTGACCTTGTTGCGCACGTAGACCTGACTGGCGGGATCCTCGCCCACCAGCACCACGGCGAGGCCGGGGCGGTGGCCGCGTGCGGTCAGGCGGGCGGCGCGCTCGGCGGCTTCGGAACGGATTTGTTTGGCAAGCGCGTTGCCGTCGATCAATTGGGCGGACATGGGGAAAGCGATGGAGGGGTAGGGAAAGCGATGCGAAAGCCGAATTATAAGGTCTGGCCGGCACCGGGCACCTGCGCGCGTGGCGGCGTGGTGCGCCGGGCAGCTCGCCGCGCCGCGCCGCGCGGCGACACGCGGGCGCCGCCGGCCGACCGGGCGGGAGGCGTCCGCCTTCCTCGGTCCGGAGGGCGTCGCCTGCCGCGCTCAGTCCCAGAGGCAGCGGAAGGCGGCGGCGGCGATCACCGGGACGGTGATCACGAGCGGGATCTCGAAGAATGGCACTTCAAGGTCGACCGTCCAGGAGTAGATCAGCCAGCCGACGCCCACGGCCAGCGTGACGAGGCCGATGAGCGCGGCGATGGCGTTCAGGGCGCGGTCGGAGGGGCGCCAGTGCGCCCGCTCCTCCTTGGGGGACAGGGTCTTCATCGCATCTCCCGTGCGTGGCGTGTGGCCGTCGGCCTCGCCACATCGATGTCTTTATTCTAGTGAGTGCACGGGGTCCTGGAAATGATGGTCGCTTGGAAGGAGGTGGGTGATTCATGCGCATCTTTTGTGCGGTGCGCCGCCGGAGATCCGGGTGGGCGGGCTTGATCCGGTGCAAGTGCGGCCATCCCGGCCGCTGCTAGCATGGCGGCATGCCCGCCACCCTCCCATTTCTGCTGCCCGTCCTGTCGCTCGCCGGTCTTGCCTGGGCCGTGTGGCAGCGGCCGTGGCGCCCGCTGGCGCACGATGACCTGCAGCATGGCTGGCTGGGCGCCCTCGTGCTGACGGCATTGTTATGGACCGTGCGTGCCACGCTGCCGGGCGGGCTGGTGCTCCAGTTGACCGGCGCCGCGCTGCTGACGACCTTGTTCGGCCTGCCGCTGGCGCTGCTGTCGCTGTTCGCGGTCGACGTCATCTCGTTGCTGGGACTGGCTTTCCTGGCCGGCAGCGGCTGGCAGGAAATCGGCTGGGCGGCGCTGTGGCCGCGCTTCGTCTGGATGGGCCTGGCGCCAGCGCTGCTGGCGGCGGTGCTGCAGGCGGCGATGCGGCGCTGGCTGCCACACCACCCCTTCATCTTCATTCTCGGCCACGGCTATTTCAGCGCGGGCCTGGCGGCGCTCGGCGCGGGGGTCGCGCAGGCCTTGTGGCGCGAGTGGGGCGGGGCGCGCGGTGTGGTGCCCCTGGCGGATGTCCTGACCGGGCTGCTCGTGCTGGCCTTCGGCGAGGCCTTCCTGAGCGGGATGCTGGTCGCGGTATTCGTGGTCTATCGCCCGCAATGGGTGCTGACTTTCCTCGATGAGGACTATCTGCGCCGCTGAGCCTGCGCCGGGCCGGCAGCTGGCGCGGCCCCGGGGCTTGCGGTTCAGGCGATGCGCCTCAGCTGTTGCGCGACAGCGCCAGGCGCAGCAGGTCGGCCACCGTGTTGACGTTGAGCTTCTCCATGATGTTGGCGCGGTGCGCCTCGACGGTCTTGATGGAGATGCCCAGGTCATCGGCGATCTGCTTGTTCAGGCGGCCCGCCACGATGCGTTCCAGCACCTGCTGCTCACGCGTGGTCAGCTTGCCCAGCAGGTCCTTGGCGGCGCGCTGCTCGCGCGCGACGGAGTGGTCGCTGCGCGCTTTCTGCAGCATGCGCTCGACCAGCGCGCGCAGTTCGGCCTCATCGAAGGGCTTCTCGATGAAGTCGATCGCGCCCTTCTTCATCGTCGACACGGCCATCGGCACGTCGCCGTGGCCGGTGATGAAGACGATCGGAATGTTGATGTTCTCGGCGATCATCCGTTCCTGCAGCTCCGGGCCGCTCATGCCCGGCATGCGTACGTCGAGGATCAGGCAGGAGACCTGGCCGGCGTCGTAGGCGGCGAGGAATTGTTCGGCGCTGCTGAAACTGCGAACCTGGTAGCCATTGCCCTCCAGCAGCCAGGTGAGCGAGTCGCGCATCGCTTCATCGTCGTCGACGATGAAGACGGTCTCGCCGCGGTGGGAGGTGGGGTTTGGCGTTGCGGTCATGAAGTCTCCTGGGACAACGAAGTCGTAGCTGCCAAGTGTAAACGCCCTTGGCGCCGGATGGCAGCTGATGGCGGCTGATGGCAGCGCATCGCGGGCGTCGCTCCACCCCCGAGGGGCGGGAGGACTTACTGCTCGGTCAGCCCGGGATGCATCGGCAGCGTGATTTTAAACGTACAACCGATGCCATCCGCATTGTTTTCCACCCACAGGCGGCCCTGGTGCGACTCGATGATGGAGCGGCAGATATTGAGGCCCATGCCCATGCCATCCGACTTGGTGCTGAAGAAGGGCTCGAACAGGCGCTCCTTGGTCGCCTCGTCCACGCCCGGCCCCTGGTCGATCACGTCGATGTGCACGTTCTGGCCGAGGTCGCCCTGCTCGATGCGGGCGTGCAGGCGCACCACGCCGGTGGCACGCATGGCCGGCAGGCCCGACATGGCCTCGACCGCGTTCTTCAGCAGGTTGACCAGTACCTGCTCGATCAGCACCGGGTCCACGTAAAGCAGCACCGGTGGCGCCGGCAGGCGGGTCAGGATGGTGACGCGGCGGCGCGTGGCCTCCAGGTCGGCCAGCCCGACCGCGTCGGCCACGATCTCGTGCAGGGCGGCCTCGCGGCGCTGCGGCTGGCTGCGCTTCACGAAGCCGCGGATGCGGCTGATGATGGTGCCGGCCCGCACCGCCTGGGCCGAGGTTTTCTCCAGGATGGGGATCAGGTCTTCCGGCGTGCTGCGGCCCGAGTGCAGGCGCGCGACCGCGCCCATGCAGTAGTTGTTGATGGCCGCCAGCGGCTGGTTCAGCTCGTGCGCCAGCGAGGAGGCCATCTCGCCCATGGTGGTCAGGCGGCTGGTGAACTGCAGCCGCTCCTCGTGCCGGCGCGCCATCTCCTCGGCGGCCTTGCGCACCGTGATGTCGGTGGCGATCTGCATCTGCGCCAGGTGGCCATCCACCCACTGGATATAGCGGCGGCGCACCTCGAACCACTTCTGCATGGCCGGCACGAAGATCTCGCGCGCATCGGAGCTGTAGGGCATCAGCTCCGAGGCGGGCAGGCCGGCGTAACCGTCGACGTGGTCGGTGTGGTCGCCCGATACCTGTTCCTTGTCCACCTCGTCGCCGGCCAGCTTGAGGTGGCCGTCGGCGTCCCAGCCGAACAGTTGGCGGTAGTAGCGATTGGCGAACAGCAGTTCGGGACGGTCGGTGGCCAGCACCGAGACCGCCGCGTCCAGGCTTTCCAGCACGGTGGTGAAGCGGTCGTGGGCGGCGGCGAGTTCCTCGCGCGCGCGCTTGGGCTCGGTGATGTCCGTCATCGAGCTCATCCAGCCGGTATGGCGGCCGCGGCTGTCCACCAGCGGCGAGACGTACATGCGGGCGAAGAAGCTGCTGCCGTCGCGCCGCATCACGCGCATTTCGTAGCCGCCGGCCGGGGACTTGCCCTGCAGCGTCAGGTCGATCTGCTTCTGCATCTCCGGCTGGTCGTTGGCGGGCCAGTAGGGGAAGGGCGGCAGGCGGCCGACGAGGTCGCCTTCCTGCCAGCCGGTCATGCGGCAGAAGGCGGGGTTGACGTAGGTGATGCGGCCTTTCAGGTCGAGCGCGCGCAGGCCGATCAGCATCGAGTTTTCCATCGCGCGGCGGAACGAGGTCTCGGCCAGCAGCGCGCGCTGTGCCTCGGAGCGGCGGCTGGTGTGGCGCCACATGCTCCACAGGCTCCACAGCAGGAAACAGGACAGCCCGACCACCAGCCACAGCAACATATTGTTGGGCAGGTTGGAGGGCGGCGGATAGGCGTCGGCGCGCAGCGACAGCGAATGGCCGGGCGGATCCAGCAGGACCTCGTAGGACAGCGCATTGCCGGGAACCGGGCGCAGTGAGGTGCTGGCGCGCACCAGGTTGTTCTTGTCGATCAGCGAGAAGCGGTAGCGTTCGGTCAGCTCCGGCGGCAGCAGGTGGGTCAGGATGCCGTTGATGGAGTACAGCGCGCCGAGCGTGCCGAGGAACTCGTTATCGCGCACGATCGGCACCTCCATCAGCATGAAGCTGTCGCCGCGGTCGTTGACCAGCGGGCGCGAGTAGACCACGCGCTGCGTCTCGCGCGCGGCGTCGAAGGTGTCGAGGACTTCCGGCTCGAGCGGCTGGTCCTGCGTCTCGCGCAGGCGGTTGGCGAACTCCGAGGTGGACGGCAGCGACCAGCGGCTGCGCCGCGTGGCGTCGAGCCAGTTGATGAAGACCACTTCCGGGTTTTCGCGCAGGATCTCCTGCGCGGCGGTGCGGTAGGCGCCCTGGTCGAGCTGGGCGGCGGCGATGTCGCGGGCCAGCGAGGCCAGCTGGTCCTGGTTGCTCAGCAGCGACAGGCGCACGCGCTGCTGCGCCCAGGCTGCGTCGCGGTAGAGGGCGTCGCGCTGCTGCTGGCGCTCGGTCTCGTGCAGCGACCACAGGATGACGCCCATGGCCACGGTGAACAGCACGATGGCCACCAGCGGGATGAACATGAACCAGCTGGTCGCGACCAGGTTGCGCCAGCGCAGCCACCACAGGCTGCGCGGCGGCGGGCTTGCCGCGATGGCGTCATCGGCCGGGCCCAGGCTGTCGAGCGGCGCCATGCCGCCGCCCGCTGAGGGCGGCCCGCTGGATTGCGCCTGGGCCGGGCCGGAAGCGGAAGGAGGGAGGGCGGCGGCGCGCAGGCCATGCAGGAGGCGGGCGAGGAACGACATGACGGGATTGACGGCTGACGGGCCAGTGTAGCGGGAATATTGCAGTGCGTCGCTTGGGGAAAGCGCCTATGAAGGCGCCGGCCGCCTGGTGCCGCCGCGCCATGCCGGCGGTGGCCGGCGTGGTGTCGGGCGGGGCGCCGCTGCCAGAGCGTAGGGCGACGATGTGGGCGGGAACGGAGTGGCTTGTGGTGCGTTGCGTCAATATTTCACATTATAAGAAACGATACCGTAATTTGAAAATTCCGCTTGTGCTGCGCATGCAGCTTCCATAGAATCGGTCGCACCGAACAACGAGGGCGGGAAAGCCACGCGCCAGCGCGCGGCAGCCCGAGGCAGCACGGCGCGGTGGAGGCATCCGCAATCGCCGCCGCGCCGCGGTTACACCGACAGAGCGGGCCCGAGCCAACAGCAGGGGCCGACGCTGGAACTCACCAGGAGACGACAGTCATGTCAGCCGTACCAGAACAGATCCTCGGCGCCGGCAGCGCCAACGACGCAGATCCCCAGGAAACCCATGAATGGCTCGAGGCCCTGCAGGGCGTGATCGGTGCCGAAGGTCCTGAACGCGCCGCCTTCCTGATCGACAAGCAGATCGAATACGCACGCGTGAACGGCGTCACCCAGCCGTTCCACGCCGAGACGCAGTACATCAACACCATTCCGGTCGAGCAGCAGGCCCGCATCCCCGGCGACCAGGACATCGAGCACCGCATCCGCTCGTACACCCGCTGGAACGCCATGGCGATGGTGCTGCGCGCCAACAAGCACACCAACGTCGGCGGCCACATCTCGTCCTTCGCCTCGGCGGCGACGCTGTACGATGTCGGCTACAACCACTTCTGGCACGCGCCGTCCGACAAGCACGGCGGCGACCTGGTCTTCGTGCAGGGCCATTCGGCACCCGGCGTCTATTCGCGCGCCTTCCTGCTGGGCCGCCTGAGCACCGAGCAGCTCGACAGCTTCCGCCAGGAAGTGGACGGCAAGGGCATCTCGTCCTATCCGCACCCGTGGCTGATGCCGGATTTCTGGCAGTTCCCGACTGTGTCGATGGGCCTGGGCCCGATCATGGCCATCTACCAGGCCCGCTTCATGAAGTACCTGCACAGCCGCGGCCTGGTGCAGGCCGAAGGCCGCAAGGTGTGGGCCTTCCTGGGCGACGGCGAGACCGACGAACCGGAATCGCTGGGCGCGATCGGCATGGCCGGCCGCGAGAAGCTCGACAACCTGGTCTTCGTCATCAACTGTAACCTGCAGCGCCTGGACGGCCCGGTGCGCGGCAACGGCAAGATCATCCAGGAACTGGAGTCGGAATTCCGCGGTGCCGGCTGGAACGTGATCAAGGTGGTGTGGGGCAGCCGCTGGGACTCGCTGCTGGCACGCGACACCAAGGGCCTGCTGATGAAGCGCATGATGGAGTGCGTGGACGGCGAGTACCAGACCTTCAAGGCCAAGGACGGCGCCTACGTGCGCGAGCACTTCTTCAACACGCCGGATCTGAAGGCCATGGTCGCCGACTGGTCCGACGAAGACATCTGGCGCCTGAACCGCGGTGGCCACGATCCGCACAAGATCTACGCCGCCTACAAGGCTGCGACCGAGCACAAGGGCCAGCCCACGCTGATCCTGGCCAAGACCATCAAGGGCTATGGCATGGGCGACGCCGGCCAGGCCATGAACATCACCCACCAGCAGAAGAAGATGCCGGTGGAGGCGATCCGCCGCTTCCGTGACCAGTTCAACATCCCGGTGCCGGACGACAAGATCGAGGAAGTGCCCTACGTCACCTTCGAGGAAGGCTCGAAGGAACTGGAATACATGCGCCAGGCGCGCTTGAACCTGGGCGGCTACCTGCCGGCCCGCCGCCAGAAGGCCGAGCCGCTGCCGGTGCCGGCGCTGTCCGCGTTCGAGGCACTGCTCAAGGCCACCGGCGAGGGCCGCGAAGTGTCCACCACGATGGCCTTCGTACGTATCCTGAACACCCTGCTCAAGGACAAGCAGGTCGGCAAGCACGTGGTGCCCATCGTGCCCGACGAGTCGCGCACCTTCGGCATGGAAGGCCTGTTCCGCCAGATCGGCATCTGGAACCAGGAGGGCCAGAAGTACGTGCCCGAGGACCATGACCAGCTCATGTTCTACAAGGAGTCGCAGACCGGCCAGGTGCTGCAGGAAGGCATCAACGAAGCCGGCGCCATGTGCGACTGGATCGCCGCCGCCACGTCGTACTCGACGCACGGCGTGCAGATGATCCCCTTCTACATCTACTACTCGATGTTCGGCATCCAGCGCATCGGCGACCTGTGCTGGGCCGCGGCCGACATGCGCTCGCGCGGCTTCCTGCTGGGCGGCACCTCGGGCCGTACCACGCTGAACGGCGAAGGCCTGCAGCACGAGGACGGCCACTCGCACGTGTTCCATGCCGCCATCCCGAACTGCATCTCCTACGATCCGACCTTCCAGTACGAACTGGCCGTGATCATGCAGGACGGCCTGCGCCGCATGTACGCCGAGCAGGAGGACGTCTACTACTACCTGACGGTGATGAACGAGAACTACGAGCATCCGGAAATGCCGGCTGGCGTGGAGCGCGACATCGTCAAGGGCATGTACCAGTTCCGCAAGGGCGTCGAGAACAGCAATGCGCCGCGCGTGCAGCTGCTGGGTTCGGGCACCATCTTCCGCGAGGTGATCGCCGCTGCGGAACTGCTGAAAAAGGACTGGGGCGTCGAGTCCGACCTGTGGAGCTGCCCGAGCTTCACCGAGCTGGCGCGCGAAGGCCAGGACGTCGAGCGCTGGAACCTGCTGCACCCGACCGAGCCGCAGCGCGAGTCGCACGTGGCCAAGAGCCTGAAGACCGTGCGCGGTCCGGTGATCGCTTCCACCGACTACGTGCGCGCCTTCGCCGAGCAGATCCGCCCCTTCGTGCCGCGCCGTTTCTCGGTGCTGGGCACCGATGGTTTCGGCCGCTCGGATACGCGCGAGAAGCTGCGCCACTTCTTCGAGGTGGATCGCTACTGGGTCACGCTGGCCGCGCTCAAGGCGCTGGCCGACGAAGGCGCGATCGGCCGCGACAAGGTGGCCGAGGCGATCAAGAAGTACAACCTCGATCCCAACAAGCCGAATCCGACCACGGTCTGATCGGGCCGTCCGCACCAACCCCCGCAGGCGCGGGAGTGCCGCATGGCGTCCGGCCGTGTCCGGAAGCCTTGCGGCGTGGCGGCGTGACAGATGCCGGCGGCGGGGGTAACCTCGCCGCTTGTGCCTGTCGCGCCCCGTGCCTGTCCAGGAGACACTGAATGAGTCAAGCGATTGAAATCAAGGTGCCGGACATCGGCGACTACGACGCCGTTCCCGTCATCGAAGTGCATGTGAAGCCGGGCGATACCATCCAGGCCGAGGACGCCCTGGTCACGCTGGAGTCCGACAAGGCGACGATGGACGTGCCGTCGCCGCAGGCCGGCACGGTCAAGGAAGTCCGCATCAAGGTCGGCGACAACGTGTCCGAAGGCACCGTGCTGGTGATGCTGGAGCCCGCAGGGGCTGCCGCACCCGCGCCGGCGCCTGCCCAGGCCGCCGCGCCGGCTCCGGCTCCGGCCGCTGCGCCTGCCCCGGCCCCCGTGCCGGCGGCGGCCCCGGCCCCGGCTCCCGCCGCAGCCGGCGGCAACGTCGAGGTCAAGGTGCCGGATATCGGCGACTACAAGGGCGTGCCCGTGATCGAGATCCACGTCAAGCCTGGCGATGTGATCCAGGCCGAGGATGCCGTGGTCACGCTCGAATCGGACAAGGCCACCATGGACGTGCCGACGCCGGTCGGCGGCACCGTCAAGGAAGTCAAGGTCAAGATCGGCGACGAAGTGGCCGAAGGCACGCCGCTGCTGATCCTGGAGGCCGCCGGCGCAGCCGCGGCACCGGCGTCACCGGTGGCTGCGGCGAGCGCGCCGGCGGCGGCTGCCGCCAGCGTGCCGGCACCGGCCGCCCCGGCGCCGGCCGCTCCCGTGGCTGCCGCGCCCGCCGCCCAGGTGGCCCCCGCGCCGGCTGGCGTGAGTGGCAAGGCCGCGCACGCCAGCCCCTCGGTGCGCAAGTTCGCGCGCGAGCTGGGCGTGGACGTGTCGCGCGTGCCGGGCACCGGCCCGAAGGGCCGCATCACCCAGCAGGACGTGCAGAACTTCGTCAAGGGCGTGATGAGCGGCCAGGTGGCGGCGCCCGCCCAGGCGGCGCCGGCCGCAGCCGGCGGTGGCGAGCTGAACCTGCTGCCGTGGCCGAAGGTCGACTTCACCCGCTTCGGCGAGGTGGAAAGCAAGCCGCTGTCGCGCATCAAGAAGATCTCGGGCGCGAACCTGCACCGCAACTGGGTGATGATTCCCCACGTCACCAATTGCGACGAGGCCGACATCACCGACCTGGAAGCCTTCCGTGTCCAGCTGAACAAGGAGTACGAGAAGCAGGGCGTCAAGGTCACCATGCTGGCCTTCATGATCAAGGCGGCCGTGGCGGCGCTGAAGAAGTTCCCCACCTTCAACGCCTCGCTCGATGGCGACAACCTGGTGCTGAAGAAGTACTTCAACATCGGCTTCGCCGCCGACACGCCCAACGGCCTGGTGGTGCCGGTGATCAAGGACGCCGACAAGAAGGGCGTGCTCGAGATCGGCCAGGAAATGGGCGAGCTGGCCAAGCTGGCGCGCGACGGCAAGCTGAAGCCGGACCAGATGCAGGGTGGCTGTTTCTCGATCTCGTCGCTGGGCGGCATCGGCGGCACCTACTTCACGCCGATCATCAATGCGCCCGAGGTCGCCATCATGGGCGTGTGCAAGTCGTACCAGAAGCCGGTCTGGGACGGCAAGCAGTTCGTGCCGCGCCTGACGCTGCCGCTGTCGCTGTCGTGGGACCACCGCGTCATCGACGGTGCCGAGGCCGCGCGCTTCAATGTCTATTTCGCGCAGCTGCTGGCCGACTTCCGCCGCATCCTGCTGTAAGCGGGCGGGGCGCGGCGGCCGTGCCGCCGTGCCCGCGGCGAGGCAACGACGAGCAAGACGAGGCGAGCCATGACTACCTGCGTAGTCGTCAAGAAGGACGGTGAGGTGGCGATCGCGGCCGACGCGCTGGTCACCTTCGGCGACACGCGCCTGTCGCGTGCCTACGAGCGCAACCAGAAGGTGTTCCCGGTCGGCGAGAGCTTCATCGCGCTGGCCGGCACCACCGCGCATTTCCCGGTGATGCGCAGCCTGCTGTCCGGGCTGGGCGAGGAGTGCCGGCTGGGCTCGCGCGACGACGTGTTCCGGACCTTCCTCAAGGTGCATGAGAGGCTCAAGACCGAGTACTTCATCAACACCAAGGAGGACGAGGACGATCCTTACGAGTCGTCGCAGATCGTCTGCCTGATCGCCAATCCCGAGGGAATCTTCGGCGTGTATTCGTATCGCGAGGTGTTTGCCTTCGACCGCTTCTGGGGCATCGGTTCCGGCCGTAACTACGCGCTCGGCGCGATGCATGCCGTCTACGACAGCCCCGGGTTCGACGCGGCGCGGATCGCCCGCATCGGGGTCGAGGCCGGCGTGGAGTTCGACAAGAGTTCGGCCGGCCCGGTCGAAGTGCATGTGCTGCGCCTGCGCGCGGCGGACGGCGCGGCGGGCATGGCACCCAACAACGACGGCGTTGCCTGATCCCGACGGGCGGGCGGCGCATTGAGGAGCAAAGCATGAGTGTGATCGAGGTCAAGGTGCCGGATATCGGCGATTTCGACGCAGTGGAAGTGATCGAGGTGCTGGTCAAGCCCGGCGACACGGTCGAGGTGGAGCAGTCCCTGATCGTGCTGGAGTCGGACAAGGCCAGCATGGACGTGCCGTCCTCGGTGGCGGGCACGGTGGTCGATGTGCGCATCCAGGTGGGCGACAAGGTCGGCCAGGACATGGTGATCTGCACGGTCGAGACCGGCGCGGCCCAGGCCCCCAGCCCGGCGCCCGCTGCCGCGCCGGCACCCGTTGCCGCTGCCGCTGCGCCGGCACCTGCAGCCGCCGCGCCGGCCGCCGCGACCCATGGCGGCGGCGCCGACATCCAGTGCGAGATGCTGGTGCTGGGCGCCGGCCCCGGCGGCTATTCCGCCGCCTTCCGCGCGGCCGACCTGGGCATGAGCACCGTGCTGGTCGAACGCTATGCCACGCTGGGCGGCGTCTGCCTGAACGTCGGCTGCATCCCTTCCAAGGCACTGCTGCACAATGCGGCGGTGATCGACGAGGCCAAGGCGCTGGCAGCCCATGGCATCCTGTTCGGCGAGGCCAAGATCGACCTGGACGGCCTGCGCCACTACAAGCAGTCGGTGGTGGGGAAGCTGACCAACGGCCTGGCCGGCATGGCCAAGGCACGCAAGGTGCAGGTGGTGCGCGGTATCGGCAGCTTCCTCGACCCGCATCACCTGGAGGTCGAGCTGACCGAAGGCGAAGGCAAGCAGGCCACCGGCAAGAAGACCGTGATCCGCTTCGAGAAGGCCATCATCGCCGCCGGCAGCCAGGCGGTGAAGCTGCCCTTCATCCCCGAGGATCCGCGCATCGTCGATTCCACCGGTGCGCTGGAGCTGCCTGAGGTGCCCAACAAGATGCTGGTCATCGGCGGTGGCATCATCGGCCTGGAAATGGCGACCGTGTACAGCACGCTGGGCGCCGAGATCGACGTGGTGGAAATGCTCGACGGCCTGATGAACGGCGCGGACCGCGATCTGGTCAAGGTCTGGGAGAAGAAGAACAAGGACCGCTTCGGCAAGGTCATGCTCAAGACCAAGACGGTCGGGGTGGAAGCCAAGGCCGATGGCATCTACGTCAGGTTCGAGGGCGAGCAGGCGCCGGCCGAGCCGCAGCGCTACGACCTCGTGCTGGTCTCGGTGGGCCGCTCGCCCAACGGCAAGCGCATCGGCGCCGAGAAGGCCGGCGTGGCCGTGACCGAGCGCGGCTTCATCGACGTCGACAAGCAGATGCGCACCAATGTGCCGCATATCTTTGCCATCGGCGACATCGTCGGCCAGCCGATGCTGGCGCACAAGGCGGTGCATGAAGGCCACGTCGCGGCCGAGGCGGCGCATGGCGAGAAGGCCTTCTTCGACGCCAAGCAGATCCCGTCGGTGGCCTTCACCGATCCGGAAGTGGCCTGGGCCGGCCTGACCGAGGACGAATGCAAGGCACAGGGCATCAAGTACGGCAAGGGCATGTTCCCGTGGGCAGCATCGGGTCGCGCCATCGCCAATGGCCGCGACGAGGGCTTCACCAAGCTGCTGTTCGATGAAGAGACCCACCGCATCATCGGCGGCGGTATCGTCGGCACGCATGCCGGCGACCTGATCAGCGAGATCTGCCTGGCGGTCGAGATGGGCGCGGACGCCGTCGATATCGGCCGTACCATCCACCCCCACCCGACGCTGGGCGAGTCGGTGGGCATGGCGGCCGAGATCTACGAAGGCGTCTGCACCGACGTTCCGCCGCCGCGCAAGCGCTGAGGGCAGGGTCTTCGCAAGACGGGAGCAGGCCTGTGGCCTGCTCTTTTTTTTTCGGCGCCCGGCCGGCGGTTCCTCGGCGGCGATGCTCAGTCATGTCTGCGCTCCCAGTCGTTGGCGTAGCGGATCAGGTCCGAGTCCCGCTTGATACCGAGCTTGCGCATGGCGCTGATCTTCTGCGTGCTGATGGTCTGCACGCTGCGGTTGCATTGGCGGGCGATCTCGGAGATGGTCATGCCGCCGCCGAACAGGCGCACGATCTCTGCTTCGCGCGCGGTCAGCACATTGCGGGACGCCAGCGATTGGCCGACCACCTGATCCTTGATCGACGGCGAGAAGTAGGGCTGGTGCAGCAAGGCGGATTGCGTGGCGGCGCTGACATGACCGATGCGGTCCGATTTGCTGAGGATGCAGTTGATGCCCAGCCGCAGCAGGGCGCGGATCAGTCCGGGATTGTTCAGCATCGTCAGCACGACCAGGCGCAAGGTCGGGTAGCGGCGCCGGAGCTGGGAGAACAGGGCGATGCCGTCGCCGTGCATGCCGCCCGGCATGGCGTAGTCGGAGATCAGCACATCGCACTCCAGTTCTTCCAGCGACTTGAACAACTCGGTGGAGTTCCTGGCGCGGGCCACGATCGCGAGAGACAGGTCCTTCTGCAGCTCGTGCTGGACACCCATCACGATGGCAGGATGGTCATCGGCAATGATGACGCGGATAGTGTCTGTAGACATGGTCGGTTTCCTCTGGTCCAGATGACAGGTTGCAGGCAAGGTCGCTTTCCATCCCGGGGGCGGCGGAAACAGAGGAAAGCACTGGCTGGCAGGCTCGGGGGCTGGCAGGGACGCTTCCGTCCTCAGGTTGTCTCCCGCTCTTCGCGGGACTTTCGCTAGGAAGGCTCACTAGTGCACTGCGTCCTTCGAAGGGCATGCCCGATCGACAGCGCCTTCGGGCCGTCTGCGTCGTTGCAAAGGCTCGCCATCGCCGCGCGCGATGGCCGTGCTTCCCGCCTGGCCTGCGACCTGGATGCAACGCCGCTCGGGTGCGCTTGCTCCGACGCAACGGATTAGGGAAAGGTGATGAAGTAGCTGGCGAGGCCGTTGGCATCCCCCGCCGCCAGCGGTTCCCCGGTGCGCACATAGCGTGCGAAGAACTTGAGCGTGGCTTCCGTGCCGTTGACTTCCATGGCGTGGTGGCCGGAACTGCCGGCGGGCGGAGCCGAACTGAAATACTTGACGCGCCTTGCGGGCTTGCCGGTGGGAAGGCTGAACATGGCGATGCCGATACCGCCGGCGCCACCGCTGACGCTGAGCGTGTCGGAGGTGTTGCCGGGCTCGTTCTCATCGCGGAACCATATCTGCGGCTTGGCGTTTTGCGCGCAATCGCTGAGCTTCAAGGTGAATGGGTCCGATCCCGGGTCTTCCCAGGCGGGTTCCGCCACGTTGAGGAGCGAATAGTTCTTCATCGTCACGGGAATGGTCGTGACTTCGACTTTGCATCGGTTGGGGATCGTCTCGCGCGGGATCAGGGCATTCATCAGCTTGCCCGTGGCGAGATTGCTGTTGCAGGCGTTGACCTCCGCATGGGGCGCGACGGTCTGGCCGACGATGCCTTTGCTCGCATCCACCGAGTAGGTGAACAGTTCCACCATGGCACCCTTGGCGATGCCGGTGATCTTGATATCCCCGGCGGGCAGTTCCTTCGGGTCGACCAGCAGTACGAGTTCCTGGAAGAGGTCGAAGGCATAGTTGGTGTCCTCTGTAGCGAGTTCCTTGACATTCAGGATGGTCTGCTGCTGCGGGCCCCGATAGATCGCCTGATCCTTGTGGCTCATGCGGATGCCGATCTTCGATACGAATGGTGTCGGATCGTTTGCGAGGACCACCGGCATGATGTCGGTGTTGACCAGTTGGACCGGATTGATCCAGTTGCCCAAGGCCGCGAGGACTTGCGGCGACTGGGTGCGCTTTGTCTCGAAACGGACGAAGAAAGAGACGGTGCGCTTGAGCAGGACGTCGCCGGGCTTTGCCGCTGCGGTGAGGCCGGTGCCGCTCCAGCCACCGTCGCCGCTCGGCGGCAAGGGAACGCTGCATCTCATCGCACCGTTGTAGCTGGCCGCCGCGACGGAAGCCGGCAGCAGGAGGAGGAGAAGTCTGAAGGCCCCCGCGAGGGCGCGGGCACGGCGGCGCCGGGGGCGCTGCGTCCATGCTGGGGAATTGCGGGTCATAGGGTACTCCGAGGAAGATTGCTTGTTCTGCCGAGGCGGAACAACCGTGTCCGAGGCCAGGGCGTGCAGCCCGGCATGGCGGGCTGCCGGGCCATCCTGGACCGTTATTGCAGCAGGCCGGAGTTCGAACCTGCCGGCGGTAGCAGGGAGGCCGCGCCATAGGCGACGTTGCCCGTCATGCGTCCGGTGTTGAGGCCGGCGAGGCCGCCATAGACCTGCTGGTAGCCCGCCGGTTGGTAGTTGACGCGGGTGGCGGCGGTGGAGTAATCGATCACGCTGCGGTTCACGCCGGCCAGTCCGCCCAGCGCGGCGTATGTTCCGCCACGCACCGAGCCGTTCGCGTGGGAATACGACACCGTGCCCTGGTTGTCGCCGACCACGCCGCCGACATTGCTGCGGCTGCCGCCGGTCACTTCGCCCAGGCCGATGCCGCCGACGATAGTGCCGAGGTTGGCGCCGGCGACGCCGCCCGCGCTGGCGTTGTTGCCGGCGGTGACCTTCCCATGTCCTTCTGCGGCGGTCAATGCGCCGAGGTTGTAGCCGGCGACGCCGCCGGCCAGGCTGGTGGAGCCGCCGGAGACGTCACTGTAGCCCTTGGCGTTGAGCACCTCGCCGCCATAGAGGTTGCTGCCGACCACACCCCCCACGCGGCTGCTGTTGCCTGCGCGTACCTGTCCGGATGCCGTGGCATGGGACACGGTGCCGAAGCTGTTGGCGCCCACCACGCCGCCGACATTGGCGCCGGAGGCATCGACGACCGGCCCGGTGGCCGCGACATGGGCGAGGCGGCCGCCATTGGCGTTGAGACCGGCGATGCCGCCCAGGTTGGCGGTGGCGCTGCCGTTGACCTGGCCGCTGGCCTGCGAGGCGGCAATGGTGGCCCCCGAGTTCAAGCCGACCACGCCGCCGGCGTTGCCGCGCTGGTTGCCCTGCACGCGACCGCTGGCGCTGGCGCTCTCGATCGTGCCGGCGTTGGCGTTCAAGCCGGCGATGCCGCCCGCGTTGACACCGGCCCGGCTGGCGGTGACGGCACCTTCGCTGCGGACATCCTGCAGCGTGCCCCCGTTGTTGACGCCGGCGATGCCGCCGATGCCGCCGCCGATGTCGTTGAGCACGCCGCCGGACACCTGCGCGCGGGAGACCGCACCGCGGATCGCGGCCGGGTCGCCGGCGCCGGCGAGGATGTTCTCACCGGCCACTCCACCGACGGCGCGCGCGTTGACGCCACCGTAGACGGAACCGCTGGTGCTGACGTTCTCCAGCGTGCCGGTATTGATTCCCACCAGCCCGCCGACAGTGGTCGAGCGCGAGGTGTTGCTGCTGACGTTGACCCGTTCCGTGCTGACGTTGCGGATCAGGCCCCGGTTCACGCCTGCCAGAGCTCCCACGGAGCCCGGGACCGGGCCATAAGCGTTGTCGGTCACACTGAGGTTTGCCAGCTTCACGTTGCTGATGGAGCCGGCCGCTTCCGAGAACACACCGACATTGGCGCCGCGCCCGGTGATCGAGAGTCCGCTGATGGTGTTGCCCAGGCCGTCGAAGCTGCCGCGGAAGACGCCGTACGGCCCGCCGATGGACAGCAGGCGGCCGCCTGTGATGCCGTTGCCCAGTACATAGTGGCCATAGAGATTGGTGTCGATCTGCTGCAGCTGGGCGACATTCTGTATCACGGTGTGGCGGATGCCGTTGGCGGTGAAGCCGGCACTGCTCCCAGATAGCGTGACCGAGCCCTTATCGCCGAAGTTGCGTCCGCCCGGCGCGTTGATCTCGAGTTCGCTGGCAGTGCCGCTGAGGGTGAGCTTGTCGTTGATATTCACCTGGTTGCCGGCGTTCAGCATCAGTCCGGCGCGGATGCCGCTGGCACTCACCGGGGCGTTCACGTGGAGGCTTCCGGCCGCCTCCAGCGACAGATGGTTGCTGGAGTTCCAGGCCACCGGGCCCTTGAGGGAAAGGTCTCCGGTCTCGCTCCTGGCCTTGATGTGCGTGGTGGCAAGGTTCTGTGCCAGCGTACCGCTGTAGGCATTGGCGCTGCTGTCGTTGGCGTAGCGGCCGATCGTCATGTCCGGGGCGCTGAGCGTCCAGTTGCCGTGCATGCCGTTGCTGGCGCGCGTGTCGACCATCAGGCCCAGACCGACATCGAGGCCCCGGCCGCGGGTCACGACTTCGCCGCCGTCGCCGACCGTGTTCATTGCGCTGGTGCTGAGCCGTCCGCCGACGAAGGTACGGCCGACGTCGCCGCCGTCCAGCGTGATCTTGCCCGCACGTCGGCTCAGTGTATTGGCTTCGATCGCACCGACGTTGTTGACCACGGCCTGCAGCAGGGCGCCGCTGCCGCGTGCGGTCATCAACACCTGGCCGCCGTCGGCCTTGAGCAGGCCGCCATTGTGCGCCAGCGCGTCCGCGGCGGCACCGTTGATCTCCAGGTTGAGCAGGCCGTCGGCGGCGCCGAAACGCACCATCGCGTCGCCGCCGGCACCGAGTGCCACGCTGCCCATCGGAGCCAGGATCAGGCCATCGTTGCGTACGCGGCCTCCCAGCAGGGCGATGCTGCCGCCCACCGCGGCGGTGAGGGTGCCCTCGTTGACGACGGCGTTGGGGGAGTTCGAATCGGTGAAGCTGTAGTTATGGCCTGGTGCGAGGAACTGCTGGTCGGAGATGCCGTGGGTGGAAGCGACCAGGCCGCCCACGTTGACCTGGGCGCTCTTGCCGAACAGCACGCCATTGGGGTTGACCAGGAAGACTCGCCCGTTGGCCTCCATCCTGCCGAAGATCTCGCTGCTGTTGTTGCCGATGACCCGGTTCAATGCCACGGCAGCGCTGCCGGGCTGGTTGAAGCTCACGCGCTCGCCTGCGCCGATGTTGAAATCGTTCCAGTCGATGATCAGCTTGTCGGTCTTCTGGTTGATCGACATCGCCTGCTGGCTCGCATCCTTTTGGATGTCAGCGCTGCCGCCGGCGATGTTCTGGCCGCTCGGCAGGGCATGGGCCGATGGGGCGGCGACGAGCCCGAGCAAGGCCGCCGCCGCCGCAGTGGCCGCCAGCGCCGGCTTGCCTCGCCTGCCTTGCCGACGCGCGCCTTCGTGCGCAACCTGCCAGCATTGCTGGGCCGTGTTCCAGACCAGGATGTAACTACGGTTCATCTTGCATACCTCTTGTTGTTGAAAGGACTCAGCCGGACTTCGGCAGAGCGGGCATCCGGGCCCAGGGTGGACCGGAAGACGGCTGCAGCCCGCCACCGATGGGGCGGGCTGCAAAAGAATCCAGTGCTCCTTGCTCATGGCGCGGGCGAGCCGTCCCGGGCGATCTCGGCTACGCCGTGGATGGCCTCGCCACCGTCGCCCGCGGCCTGGTAGCGCAACGGAGTCCCGGGGGGCAAGGCTTCGATGCCCTGTGGCAACGGCAGCGCGGCGCTGCCGAAAGGCGGCACCGTGAGGCCGCCGAGGCGCAGCGGCGACGGCGTTCCCGCTAGCGCAACCTCGGCGAGACTGACGAAGTAGGGCGAGTCGTTGCGGGCTTCCAGTGTCGGGCCGGCTCCCCGTTCGCCGGGCCGCAGCTGCCAGCGCAGGCGCGCGATGGCGCGTTCCGGACTGCCATCCAGGCCGCGCGGGCGGTACAGGACTTTCATGCGCAGGCGCACGGCGAGCTTCAAGCGCCAGTTGTCGCCGGGCGGGCGAGGCGGCACTTCCAGGAAGTTGATCCAGAACACGGACTCGCGATCCTCGGGCATGGCTTCGCCGCTGTGGCGGAGCTGCAGGGCGACGCTCCCCTTGGGGTCGAGGCGTACGAGCGGCGGCGTGAGCAGGAAGGGCACGGCCAGCGTGCTTGGGTCGGCATCCGGCGCGCCGCGATCCAGCCAGGTCTGCAGCAGCACCGGCTGGTCGCCGCTGTTGGCGACGCGGATGGTCTGTTGTGTCAAGCCGGCGGGATAGATGAAGCGGGTGCCTGTGACGGCGAGGGCCGCGTGTGCGCTGCCGGCGCCCGGCAGCAGGCCGCACGCCTGCAGCGTTAGCGCCGCCAGCGCGGCAAGCAGCGCCTGCAGTGCCGACCGT
>JABLTH010089280.1_pt1 | contig 21742 bp, 14 predicted proteins | sample 7875711 | NCBI WGS metagenome assembly JABLTH01 (sample SAMN14941262, study PRJNA633318) | bioreactor metagenome | isolation source: bioreactor | place: China | collected 2019-03-05 | reverse complement strand
GCCGCTACCCGTACCACGGGCGCCTCCGCTGACCTCTCGCTGAAACGCGGCGCCCTCGATTCGAGAGCGCCGCGGCCGTTCATCGAACGCTCAACACGCTCGGCTCCACGTTGGACAGAGATCAACGAACGGGGGGCGCCGACTTCGGGATCGGGACCGCCGCGGGCGGGGCGCTTTCGACCGTGCGCCCGGCGAGCGACGACACCTCGAACAGCAGCACGAGGTAGTTCGCGTCGATCGGCTGCCCGCCGCGCTGCAGCGCCACGCGGTCCCCGTCCTCGACGAGGCGCACGTCGCGCAGGTCGCCCTCGAGCGAGTCGTCGTAGGCGACCCAGTAGCCGGGCGCGAGCTTCATCCGCGAGCCCACGGCGGTCAGCGCGTACGAGTTGAAGCCGCTTGCCCACAGCGGCTTTTCGTCGGCGGAGTTGCCGAGCACGGCCTGCGTGAGCGCGACGCCCTCGGGCACGAGCCGCGGCACGCGGATCGACGGGGTCGGCGTCGCCGAGGCGGCCTGCAGGAACGTCCCGACGGCGGGCTTGGCGAGGAACGACGCGAGGTTCAGGACGGCGCGCAGGAACGTGGGCTTGCGCACGTGGCGGATCAGCTGGATCCGCAGGTCGACGAACGGATCGTCGACGACCACGGGCTCGGGCTGGTTGTTGTGCTGCGCGACGTACTCGGAGCCGAGGTTGCTCGAGCCGCCGTCGAAGACGTCGAACTGCTTGGCGAACAGCCACGTCAGCGCCTCGCCCTTCGCGCGCCCGCGGAACTCGACCGTGAGCGTGCCCTGGCGCGCGCTGCGGCCCCAGTCGTCGCTGCCCAGCTGGAAGCCGACGATCTGCGCGTTGAGGCGGAAGGCGCCGCCGCCGGCCTCGAGCGCCGGCCGCACCGACAGCGGGCCCGCGAACGCGCCCTGCGGGTCGCCCGGCTCGCCGGACCAGCGCACGAGGCGATACGTCGGCGCACGCCGCGGCCGGCCGCGCGTCGCGGGGACCGCGCCGCCGCGCGCCTGCACGTCGCGCAGCTGCTCGAATGCGACGACCTCCTCGTGCTCCGCGGACGTGAGGTCGCCGGGGTGGAGGAAGTAGTCGTTGACGTCCGCGGCCGTGTCCGCCGGGGACGCGGCCGCGGGGCCCGGAGCGGTCGCGGCCGGGGCCGTGGCGGCGCGCGCGGCGACCGGGGCGAGCGCGGACAGCGGGGCCAGGGCGGCCAGGGACGAGAGGGACATGAACTCGCGGCGTCGCATCGCACGATCCTCCAGGGGCGGTGTCAGGGGCCGACGGCGAACTCGAGCACGCGCACCGTGCGGCCCGCGGCGGGCGCGTCGCGCGCGGCCACGACGCGCACGCCGCGCAGCGTGCCCGCGGCCGGGCCCGTCGCGCTCGGCCCGCCGGCCGCGTCCGCGGCGCTCCCGGCGAGCTGCGCCCGCAGGCGCTGCGCGTCGTCGCGCGAAGCGGCCGTCAGCACGACGAGGGTGTCGGGCCCGAGCGGCGGCGCGGCGTCGACGAAGAAGCCGCTCGCGTTGGGCTCGGTCAGCGCGTCGGGGAGCAGGACGGTCGCGCCCGCCGGCACGCGGCCGTCGGGCAGGAACGCGCGCGTGTCCGAGAATTCGTTCGGGAACACGATCGTCACGCGTCCCGCGGCGTCGACCTCGGCGAGCGTCACGAACGTCTCGGCCGTCGCGCGCAGCTCGACCTGCAGGCTGTTCCTCGAGGAGCGCGGCTCCGCGTCGCCGCGCGGCACGAAGCGCGGCGGAGCCGTGCCGGGCGCACCGCCGACGATCCGGGCCGCGGGGGCGTCGCCGCCGGCGGGCGCGAGCGCGCGCAGCGCGGCCAGGGCGCGCGTGCGCCCCGCGTCCCCCGGCCCCGCGGCGTCCGCGGCGCGCCACAGCGGACGCTGCAGCACGGCCGGCGGGCCCTCGAGCTGCGGCGCCGGCGCGGGGATCGACGGGTAGCGCGCGACCGTCGCCGCGTAGGCGGTCTTCACGCGCGCGAACAGCGCCGCGGGCGTCGCGTCCGCGGGCGCATCGCGCAGCGCCTCGGCGAACGACCACGAGAAGAAGCCGTAGAACGCGTCGCCGACGGGCCCGTCGAGCGCCGACTGGTCCTCGGCCGCGCCGGTCATCAGCGCGTACGATCCGGTGCCGGCCGCGGCGCCCGACGAGCGGCGCGCGAGGTTCGCGCCGCGCGCGTAGAGCGCCGTGCGCGCATCGGGCGGGACCGCGCGCACGCGCACCGCGCCCGCGCCCGCGCCGCGCGTCGCCGTGCCCGAGTGGCACGAGTCGAGCACGACCAGCACGTGCGGGGTGCGCAGCGCGGCGAGGATCTCGCCCAGCTCGTCGTCCGTGATGTCGGGCACGCCCTCGGTTCGCGCGTCGTGCGGGAGGATCGTCTCGTCGAACCCGTCCGCCTCGTCGCCGTTCAGGTCGCGCACCTGGGAGCCGTGGCCCGAGTAGTGGACGTACACCTCGTCGTCCGGCCCGCTGTCCGCGACGAGGCGGCGCAGCGCCGCGAGGATCGCCTCGCGCGTCGCCGCGCGATCGAGCAGCACGGTCACGTGGTCGGGGGCGAAGCCCATCCGGCCGGTGAGCACGCCGCGGACGAGCTCGACGTCGTTGCGCGCGCCCTGCAGGTTGCGGAACGGGGCGCGCGGGCTGCCGTCGTCGGCGCGGTACTCGTTGATGCCGACGAGCAGCGCGCGCTTCGTCACGGGCCCGTCGAGGCGCTCGTCGCCGCGCCCGGCGCCGCACGCGGCCGCGAGCAGCAGCGTGGCGGCGAGCGCGGTGTGGCCGTGCACGCCTGCAGCGCCAAGCCCGCCTGCCGCCCTGCGCACGCTACAGCTCCGCGCGCGCGCCGAGCGTGATGCGGTGGCGGTACTCGTAGCGGTTCGCGTAGAGCCCGTCGTAGTCGAGGAACAGCGACCACCCGTGGGCCAGCGTCCACGGCAGGGACGCCCGCACGCGCAGCGCGCTGCGGTCGGGGAACTGCGTGCGCAGCGCGATCGGCGTCGCGCCGGTGTCGTCGACGAAGCGACCGAAGGTCGCGCGCTGGTCGTCGAGGAACTCGTGCACGTAGCTCAGCGAGAACTGCGGCGCGAGCACGCCCGCGGACGTGCTGAACGCGCGCGACAGCTCGACGCCCGCCTCGCCCGTGAGGGAGGCCTGGCTGCGGCGCTCGTAGCGCAGCGCGAGCCCCGCGCCGCCGCTTTCGGTGAACGGGTCGACCTCCGTGCGCACGTAGTCCGCGCGCACGACCGGGCCGAAGGACGTCGCGCCGCCGAGGAGGTCGTGGCTCCACGAACCGCCCGCCACCCACTGGCCGCCGCGCGGCCGCGCCGTCGCGCGCGCGTCGACCGTCACGGTCCCCTCGGTCGGCAGTCCCGCGTCGATCGTGAGCGTGTACGAGACGTGCCGCTCCATCTCGAGCCGCGTGCGGCCCCAGCCCGCGTACACGTCGAAGCGGCCGCGCGCGCCGACCGTCCCGTCGAGCGCGAGCGTGACGAACACGGTGTCGGTGTCGAGCCGTCCCGCGTCGCGCTCGAAGCCGTTGTGCGTGCGCCGCCACGTGAGCGAGAGCCCGACGCTGGTGTGCTCGGAGAGCGGTGTGTCCGCCCCGAGCAGGCCGCAGGCGCTGCGGACGTCGTAGCCCTTCTCGTACGGCGTCGCGCTCCAGCCGCCGGGAACGGTCGCGGCCGACGCGAAGAGGTTCAGCTGGTGCCACGCGACGCGCGGGCCGGCCGCGGCCATGCCGCGCGTCACGCGGCCCTGCGCGCCGAGCGTGTCGAGGTTCACGCCGTCCGCGAACGTGGCCACGCGCGCGGCCTCGCCCGGGCCGCGGGCGAAGATCTCGGCGCAGCGCGTCGCAAAGGCCGAGCCCGGCGCCGCGCCGGCGCACGCGCCGGGCAGGTCGGCGGCGACCTCGGCCGAGGGCGTCTGGGCCGCGGCGAGGGCGGGGGCCAGGAGCAGGAGCGGGGCGGCCGCGAGCCGGGCCAGGCGCGCGGTCCACGTCCGGGCCGCGCCGTGCGATTCGGGCATCTGGGGTCTCCGTCCGGGATGCGCACCGTGCGCCCCCGGCATGAGAAGAACGGGATGCCCGGCCGTTCTTCTCAGCGGGTTCCCGAGACGGTCCGCGGGTCCCGAGGAGGCACCGCCTTGATCCGCTCCGCTCCCGCCCGCGCCGCCCGCGCCGCGGCGCTCGTGCTCCTGGTCCTCGCGCTGCAGAACGCACCGGGTCCGTCCATGGCGCAGCCCGCGCCGGCGCCGCACCTCGACGAGTTCGCCATCGTCGACTGCCTCCTGCCCGGCAAGGTCCGGCACCTCGGCGCGCAGCAGGTCTACGTGACGCGCCGCCGCCCGGTGCGCACGACCGTGTCGGACTGCGCGATCCGCGGCGGCGAGTACACCCTTTACGACCGCGCGGACCTCGGCGCGGCGCTCGCCGTGTGGCGCGACGCCGCCGCGGCCGGGGACGCGGACGCGATGCTGCGGCTGGGCGAGATGCTCGACGGCGGACTGGGCGTCCCCGCCGATCCGGCGGCGGCCGCGGGCTGGTACCGCCGCGCCGCGGACAAGGGCCGCATCGCGGCGATGGTGCAGCTCGGCCATCTTTTCGAGACCGGCCGCGGCGTGCCACGCGACGCCGCGGAGGCCGCGCACTGGTACCGGCGCGCCGCGGGCCTGCCCGACGCACCCGCGCCCCTCGCGCTCGAGCCGCCCGCGATCGAGATCATCGACCCGCCGCTGGTCGCGGCGACGCGCGGCGTGCGCGTCGTGGCCGCGGGCGGGGCCGCAGGCGTGGCCGCGGGCGAAACCACCGCGCCGCCGAGCGTGGAGCTCGCGCCGGGCACGACCGAACGCGCGGTCGTGGGGCGCATCTCCGCGCCGGCCGGGCTCCTGAGCTTCGTCGTCAACGACCGCACGGTCGAGGTCGACGCGCACGGGCTGTTCCGCGCCGCGGTACCTCTCGCCGCCGGTCGCACGCCGGTGCGCGCCGTCGCGGTCGACCGGCAGGGCCGGCGCGCGAGCGTCGCGTTCGAGTTCGCCGCGACCCTCGCGGCTCCGCTCCCGGCGACGACCACGGCCTCGCGCGGCGCGCGTCTGCCCGCGGGCCTCGAGCCCGGGCGCTACGTCGCGCTCCTCGCCGCGAACCAGGCCTACGCCGACCTGCCGCGCCTCACGACGCCCGCGGCGGACGCCCGCGCGCTGGCCGAGCTCCTCGAGACGCGCTACGGCTTCACGACCCGCGTCGTCGTCGACGCCACGCGCTACCAGCTGCTCTCGGCCCTGAACGACCTGCGCCGCACGCTGTCCGAGACCGACAACCTCCTGGTCTACTTCGCGGGCCACGGCGAGTTCGAGCGCGAGATCGGGCGCGGCTACTGGCTGCCCGTCGACGCCGAGAAGACCAGCACCGCCAACTGGATCTCGACCGCGACCATCACCGACGTGATCGGCGTCCTTCCCGCGCGCCACGTCCTGGTGATCGCGGACTCGTGCTACGCGGGCGCGCTCACACGGTCGTCGCTCGCGCGGCTCGACCCCGAGGCCGGCGACGCGGCGCGCGCGGTGTGGCTGCGCGCGGTGATGACGAAGCGCTCGCGCACGGCGCTCACGTCGGGCGGCCTGCAGCCCGTGCTCGACGCGGGCGGCGGCGGCCACTCGGTGTTCGCGAAGGCGCTCCTCGCCGCGCTCGCGCAGAACGACGACGTGCTCGACGCGCGCCGGCTGCACCTCGCGGTGGCCGCGCGCGTCGCGTACTCCGCGTCCAACGCGGGCGCGGAGCAGGAGCCCGAGTACGCGCCGATCCGTTTCGCGGGCCACGAGGCGGGCGAGTTCGTGTTCGTGCCGCGGCCCTGATGTTCGTGCCGCGGCCCCGACGAGACGACGGAAAGGAAACGCCGGCCGCGCGAACGGCCGGCGTGTCGAAGGTGACGGTCCGTTACTTCGACGGCGGGGGCAGGGGCTTCCGCGGGCGGTTGCGCAGCGCGTTCTGCAGCGCCGCGACCGGGCTCTGCAGGACCTTCGCCCCCGACGCGCGGAACTGCGCGAGCTTCAGGAACACCTCGCGGTCGGTCGCGCGGCGCTGCGGGCCGTTCACCCAGTCGCGCAGCGCCTTGTAGATCGCCGGACGATACGCGTTGTCGTAGCCGGCGGCGTTGGGGTGCGCGGTCCCGGTGAGGTCGCCCTGGTCGTGGTCCGACTGGCCGGGCGTGTTGTGGTAGGAGTGCGCGCAGTTGCACAGGCCGTGCCTGCGGCTCGCGTCGGCCACGCCGCCCACGTAGGTCCAGTTGAAGCGCTGGGTCGCGGCGCGCACGGCGTCGTTGAGCGGCTTCTGGAAGTTCTCGTCGATGAACTCGAAGTCCTTCGTGCTCACCGTGGCCTCGAGGGGGCCCCAGCACCCGCCCTTGCCCGTGATGTCGCCCGGGCTGCAGAGGAGCCCGTCCGAGCCGTGCACGAGGTCGGGATACTCCGTCAGCATCACGGTGCCGAGGCCGACGTTGCGCCGCTGCGCCTCCGTGTGCAGCACGTCGTCGAGGGCCTGATAGTTCTGCGGCAGGATCGCGAACGCCTGGGCGACGGTCGCGCGCGCGTCGCCCGCGCACTCGCCGACGAGATCGAGGAGGCACGACGTGGCCACCGAGCCGAAGCCCGTGTCGTTCCCGCCGATCGAGATGACGAGCACGTCGATCGCCTTGTGCTTCTCGCGCTCGGCCCAGTCGAAGATCTGCATCACCTGCGGCGGCTTGTTGCCGGCGGGGATGCGCCCCGCGGGATCGGTCCAGAAGTCGTCCTTGATGTCCTGGTTGCCGATCAGCCCGGCGCCGACCGTCGCGCCCGAGCAGGCGACGTGCTTGAAGTCGAACGCGATCCCCGGGAAGTCGTCGATCAGCTGCTTCACCGCGAGCGCCTGGCCGCTGTTGTCCGAGCGGTGGCAGACGACGTCGTTCCACATCCCGTCGCCCTTGTCGCCGAGCCCGTTGCCGTTCTGGAGCGTGCGCACGAGCTTGCGGTTCGGCGCGCCCTGGCCCGCCCCGTACGAATCGCCGAGGCCGCCGATGACGACCTTGCGCGGCATGTCGAACTCGCGGATCTCGGAGTTGATGGTCAGCGTCTCGGTCGCGCCCTTCGGCACGAACGACTTGGCCCACGCGTAGAACACGTGCGTGCCCGACCCGAAGACCGTCGCGTTGGCGTCGTCCCTGTTGGGCTTGCGCGCGTCGGCGTGGGGGAAGATGAAGCTGCAGCGGTAGCGCCCGTCGGACTCCGCGCGGCACTTCGCGACGCCGGACGGTTCGCGGGCCGTGCGCAGGCGCGTGACGAAGGCGTTCGACACCGTCGCGCGGTCGGTCGCGTACACGACGAAGACCTCCATCTTGGCCGGGTCGACGCCGAGGTAGTCCACCATCACCGTCGCGGTGCGGTCGCCCGTCGCGACGGGGTCGACGAAGTCCGCGAAGTGCGCGCTGTCCGCGCGCGTCGAGGCCGCGGCCAAAAGCGCGACGGCCAGCCCGATCCGGGCAGCCCTGGTTCCCATGTCCGTCTCCTCCTCCTGCGCCGCGGCGGGCGGCGAGGGAGAGAGGAACGGACGAGGGGGCGCGCCGACTCGCGCCCCTGGCGAAAAGTCGACGCGGTCAGGGGCAGGCGTCGATCGCGCGCGGCAGGCCGTCGGACCCGCCGCCCCACGCGCCGGTTCCGCAGACGTTCGCCGCGCGCACCGCGTACCAGCGCGCCGCCCCCGCGGGCGGCCCTGCCGCGGTGTCGGACCACGGCGGCGCCGCGAGGTCGTCGGCGCGGCAGGCCGCGCGCGCGAATCCCTGGTCGGCACGCAACTCGGCGACGAGGCCGCCGGCGACGTCGTAACGCGTCCCCGGGTCCTGGCGCGTCCACGCGACCACGGCCGGCGTGCCGCCGGTGACGCGCACGTCGCCGGGTTCGCCCGGCGCGTTCCACACGGTGGCGTCGCGCGGCGCGCAGTCGGCGTCGTCCGGCGCGCCGTCGCCGTCGTCGTCCGGGTCCCGCCAGTCCGGCGTGCCGTCGCCATCGAGGTCGGGCGAGAACTCGAAGGCGCCGATGTCGACCACGGCGAGCCCCGTCGCCTTGCCGTCCTGGATGCGCGGCGCGCCGTCGAGGTCCCACGGCTGCGGCGCGTCGGCGTTGCCGCCGGCGTCGACGTACGGCGACGCGGCCGCGAGGCGATAGTTGCCGGACGCGCGATCGACGAACAGCGGATCGGCCACGACGTCGCCCGTCCCCGGCGCCTGGTTGACGTAGTTCGCGCTGCCGTTCCACAGGCCGTTGCGGCGCAGCGTCGCGGACAGCGTCGCACCGCTGCGGCGGTAGATGCCCGACGAGTTGAAGGCCATCGCGTTGTTGGTGACGAGGACGCGGCTCGAGTAGGGGATGTAGGCGATCGCTCCGCCCAGCTCGCCGGACAGGGGATCCGTCGCGGTGTTGCCCACGAACGTGTTGCCGTTGATGACGACGTCCCCGGCCGGCGCGGCGTGCGTCAGCAGCAGGATCGCGCCGCCCTCGCTGCCGAGGCCGGTCTGCTTCACGTAGGCCCGGTTCTCGCGGAAGACGTTGTTCTCGATCCGGCCCTCCTGCGGGGTCGCGACGTACAGCGCGCCGCCGGTCGCGGCGACGTTGCGGTAGAAGACGTTGTAGTCGACCTGCAGGTCGTAGCAGCCCGGGAAGTACGAGGAGCCGTACACGTTCTGGAAGTACACCGGCGGCAGGTAGTGGTTCTCGTTCTCCTGCACGAGGTTGTTGAACACGCGCGGGCGCGACACCGTCATGTACATCGCGGGCCCGCTGGGCGCGTGGTTGCGGTAGATCGTGTTCTGCCACACGTCGGGCAGCGACCACTCGGCGTAGATCCCCCCGCCGCGCCCGTCGCGCGCGAGCGCCTCGTTCTCCGTGATCGTGTTGCCGACGATCAGCGCGTGGCTGCCGAGGAGGCCGATCCCCGCGCCCTGCGCGCCCTCGAACGTCGTGGTGTTCGGGTCGCCGAGCGAGTTGTTGACGATCGTGTTGCCCGCGATGACCGGCGAGCTCGTGTCGCAGCGGATGCCGCCGCCGAGACCCGCGGGCCGCCCCGTGGGCGGGATCGCCGATCCGCCGTAGTAGCGGCCGCCGCGCGTGACGCGGAAGCCGTCGAGCCGCGCGACGCGGTAGCCCGCGTGGCCGCAGTTGACCACGGGGGGCACCTCGTTGCCGTCGAGGACGGTCACGTGGGCCGCCGGGTCGCGCTGCCCGCGCGCGGTCTCCGTGCCCGCGAACCCGCCGAAGAGCCACGCCCAGGCGGCGAGCGTGACGTGCTCGACGTACGTGCCCTCGGCGACCCAGACCTCCGCGCCGTACAGCTGCGCGGCCCTGTCGATCGCGTGCTGGACCGTCCCCATCGCGGTGGCCCACGTCAGCCCGTCCTGCGCGTCGCTGCCGGTCTTCGACACGTGCAGCACGACGGCCACGTCGGGCCACGCTGTCCCGTCCGACTCGTCCGCCCCGAGGTCGACGTGCGCCCCGGCCGTCCGCGGCTGCTGGTCGATGTCGACCCAGTCCCCGGCGACCGCGGCGTCGTCCCCGGCGTCGACGCACGGCGACCCGTGCTGCAGGTGCAGCCGGCCGGTGCCGAAGTTGACGAGCCCGGGCTCGACCGACACGTTGCCGTCCACGCCGGTGCGATCCGCCGTGTTGTTCCAGTCGGTCGCCGCACCGTGCACGTTGTTGCCGTAGACGTCGTTCGACCGCACGGTCTCGGCGTACGGGTTCCCGACGTCCTCGTCGAGGCCCCACGTGTTGTAGGCGACGATGTTGTTGACGATCAGCGGCCCGGCGTTGCCCCACGCGATGCCGGAGCCGCTGTTGGCCACGATCGTGTTGTTGGTGATCGGCGTCGGCTCGTTCTCTGAGTTCATGATCGCGATGCCGCCGCCCAGCGCGACGCCCGAGTTCGCGAGGACGAAGTTGCTGCGGATGCGCGGCGCACAGATCCCGCCGAGCGGTTCGTCGGCGAAGTTGCGCTCGGTCGCGAAGATGCCCCCGCCCGAGACGACCTCGCCGTCCGGCGAGATCGTCGCCGCGTTCTCCTGGATCACGTTGGCCTCGATCACGGGGCGCGCGACGAGCGCCGACTCGCTGATCCACACGCCGATGCCGCCGCCGCGCCCGTAGCTGCCGTTCAGGCGGATGACGTTCCCGCGCACGACCGGCGAGCCGCCGACGATCGCGATTCCGCCGGCGCCGTCGTTGCCGAAGTTCGCCTGCACGACGTTGAACGCGAGCGTCGCCTGCGCGGCCGGCGGGCCGGGGTCGTAGCCCCAGACCATGATCCCGCCGCCGAAGTCGGCGACGTTCCCGAGCACGTCGTTGTGCATGATCGTCGGCGCGGAGCTGAGCACCGAGATCCCGCCGCCCTGCCCGGCGTTGCCGTTCCGGATGCGGAAGCCGTCGACGACGAACGCGGGCTTCGCACCCGACGTGATCGTCACGACCGCGCCCAGCGCGTCGCCGTCGAGGAGCGTGACGTTGCCGATCCAGTCCCGCTGCTCGCGCGCGACTTCCGTACCCGCGAACCCGCCGTACAGGCCCACGTTGACCGCGAGCCCGCCCGTGCCGCTGCGGCTGTGCACGCGTTCGTGGTACGTGCCGGCCGCGACCCAGATCTCGTCGCCCTCGTTCGCCGCGGCCAGCGCCGCGGTCACCGTCTGCTTCGCGTGTGCCCAGTCGAGCCCGGAGTTGCCGTCGCTGCCGCCCGTGCTGACGTGATACACGGCCCCTTCGGCCGTGGCCGTGAACAGGACGGTCGCGGCGAGCAGCGCGGACACGACGAGTCGTCTCGTCGTCATCGCCGCTCTCCCCTTCGCGGATCGAACGATCCGTCGAGGACAACATACGCCGGGCCGAAGTCCGCAGGGGGAACTCGAGCGTGCGGGCCCGGGAAGACGAGTAACGACTATCGATAGCTCAGCGTCGACGACCTCGTCCAACGCCGCGCTGCCTCTTTTCGGCCAGCGTCTGCGTGTCTTCGAACGCCGGGAGCACCATGCGGTCCTTGAGACGATTCGCGGCGCGCTTGCTCGCGATCACCCGCCGCAGCGGCAGGACCTTCAGGCGCAGTCGTGGCGCGGTCGCGATGGGGAGGGCGGCGCGTGCTTCCTGCGCGAAGAAACGCAGTCCGTCGAGACGGAGCACGATGTCGAACAGTTCGACCGCGATCCCAGCGAACATCGGGGGCGTATGGGCCGTCGGCGGAACGTACGCGCCGTCGACTGCATTCAACCGGCCAACCCTACCTGAGCGCGGACAACTCCCGGGCGACGTTGAGCACCGGAATGGCCTCGATTCCGCTGCCGAGCGGGAAGCGCTCGGTCCCGGGATAGACGACGAGTCGGCGCGAGGGGTTCAGATCCTCGCACGCCACGTGAAAGCCGCGTCGCGCCTTGGGCGCCGCCGAGCGCTTGATCTCGAGGGCCCACGTCGCGCCGTCGGGGAGCACGAGAAAGAGGTCGATCTCTGCACCGGCGCGCGTTCGATAGAAGTAGGGCTGCACCATCGGAGGCGCGCAGGCGAGGAGATTCTCGATCACGAACCCCTCCCAACTCGCACCGACCACCGGATGCCCGAGCAGGGTGTTCCGGTCGCCGAGGTGCAGGAGCGTGTGGACCAACCCGGAGTCACGCACGTACACCTTGGGTGACTTCACCAGGCGTTTGCCGACATTCGCGTGCCATGGTGCGAGCCGGCGAACGAGCAGGAGATCGACCAGCAGGTCCACGTAGCGCAGGGCGGTCCTGGTCTCGATGCCCAGTCCTCGGGCCAGGGCCGCCACGTTCAGCATGCCGCCCTGGTGGTGCGCGAGCATCGTCCAGAACCGCCGCAACGTCTCGGCCGCGATGCGGGGACCGAATTGCGGGACGTCACGCTCGAGGTACGTGCGGATGAAATCCTGGCGCCAGGCCGCGCTGGTCGACCCGTCGGGGGCAAGAAAACTCTCGGGGAAGCCGCCGCGCACCCACAGCGTGTCGAGTGGGCGGTCCGCGACTTCCAGCACGTCGAAAGGGGTCAACTCGAGAAATGCGATGCGTCCCGCCAGCGACTCACCGCTCTGTTTCAAGAGGTCGAAGGACGCGGAACCGAGGAGCAGGTACCGACCCGCGCGCCGACCCTCCCGGCGCGCGGCATCGATCTGACCGCGCAGGACGGGGAAGAGCCCCGGAGCGCGATGGACTTCGTCCAGCACCACGAGGCGTTCACGCTGTGACGCGAGGTACAGCTCGGGTTCCGCGAGGCGCGCGCGGTCGGCGTCCGACTCCAGGTCCAGGTACACGGAATCGCGCGTGCCCGCGACCGCGCGTGCAAGCGTGGTCTTCCCGACCTGCCGCGGTCCGATGAGCGCCACGGCAGGCGCCCGATCGAGCGCCATGGCGAGCTGTGGCGACAGCCTTCTTTCAATCATCCTTGCAAATATGGTCTGTCATGACGTGATTTGCAAGGCTAAACAGGGATCAGGGTTCCGAAATGATCCGAATTGGCCCGCTCAACGTGGGGGCGCAGCTCTGGGGTTCTTGGAGCCGCCTTGCTCGACGAGGCGCCCGGCGTGCGGCGGCCGGGCGTCCGCCGCGGGTACAATCCAAGACCGCGAAATCAGCGCGTCGAGCCCGCGTCCCGCAGCGATTCCACGGAGGTTGTCGTCCATGTCCGAGCGCCGTCCCTTCGTCCCGCGGGTTGTAAACGTTTACATAATGGGCCTCGCGGCCCTCGCGCTGCTGGTGTCCGCGTGCGCGGCCCCGTCCGCGCGCCCGGCGCAGGGAGCGCACGGCTCGGGGCCGGCGGGCGCCCGTCCCGCGGAGAACCCGGTGCCGGCGTCGATCGACGACCTCCAGCACCGCACGTTCCTCTACTTCTGGGAGACGGCCGACCCGAAGACCGGGCTCGTGCCCGACCGCTACCCGACGCCGTCGTTCTCGAGCATGGCGGCGAACGGCTTCGGCCTGACCGCGATCCCCGTGGGCATCGAGCGCGGCTGGATCACGCGCGACGCGGGAGCGCAGCGCGTCCTCACGGCGCTGCGCTTCCTGTACGAGTCGAAGCAGGGCCCCGACGTGCACGGCACCGTCGGCTACAAGGGATTCTTCTATCGCTACCTCGACATGGACACCGGCACGCGCTCCGGGCAGATCGAGCTGTCGACGGTCGACACCGCGCTCCTCATGGGCGGCGTGCTGTTCTGCGGCACGTACTTCGACCGGGACCAGCCCGAGGAGCGCGAGATCCGCCGTCTCGCCGACGCGCTGTACGATCGCGTCGAGTGGTCGTGGATGCAGGTGCGCGGCGCGGCGATCGCGCACGGCTGGGTCCCCGACACGCGCAAGGCCGCGGAGCAGACCAACCTCCTGGTCGAGGGCGGCGCGAAACAGGGCGACGGGCCGGTGCCGGGGCACCTCAAGCTCGACTGGAAGGGCAACAGCGAGGCGATGCTCCTGTACCTCATGGCGCTCGGGTCGGACACGCACCCGGTCGACGCGAAGGCGTGGGATTTCTGGACCTCGGGCTACGACGCCTCCTGGGGCACGCTCTACGGCCAGGAGTACCTCACGTTCACGCCGCTGTTCGGACACCAGTTCACGCAGACGTGGTTCCCGCTGCGCGGCGTGCGCGACGCGTACATGCGCGCGAAGGGCCTCGACCACTTCGAGAACACGCGCCGCGCCACGTACTCGCACCGCCAGTACGCGATCGAGAACCCGCACGGCTGGACCGGCTACGGGGCCGACATGTGGGGCCTCTCCGCCTGCGACGGGCCCGTGGACAAGGACATCACCGTCGACGGGACGACGCGCCGCTTCCGCACGTATGCCGCGCGCGGCTTCGACGTGCACGAGACCGTCGACGACGGCACGATCGCGACCTCGGGCGCGCTCTCGTCGCTGCCCTTCGCGCCGGAGATCGTGATCCCGATGGTCGACGGGCTCGCGCGGCGGCACGGCAAGGAACTGATCGGCAAATACGGCTTCTTCGAGGCGTTCAACCCCACGTTCACGTTCACCGACGTGACGCTGCGGCACGGGCACGTGATCCCCGGCTTCGGCTGGGTCGACAAGGACTGGGTCGGCATCGACCAGGGCCCGATCGTCGCGATGATCGAGAATTACCGCACGGGGCTGGTCTGGCGCACGATGCAGCGCAACCGGCACGTGCGGCAGGGGCTCGTGCGCGCGGGGTTCACCGGCGGCTGGCTCGACGAGGGCGCGGGCGCGCACTGACACCCGTTGCGTGTCATCTCACGCGTGCAACGGGCGTCGCCGCGTGCGGCGCCCGCACCGCACCGTTCGCGGCAGACTCCGTGCATGCCGACGAGCCCCCGTCCGTTCCGCCCGCACGCGTCGAGCGCACCGGACGACCACGACACGCGCCCCGAGTACGAGCTGCTTCTTCGAGTGATGTGTCTTCTGCGCGACCTGGCCGAGGACGAGTGGTCGCCCGCGTTCCGCCGCCGCGTGACCGAGGAGTACTTTCTCGGCGCGCCGCCCGCGGACCTCACGGCGGTCGAGACGTTCGGCTTCGCCGAGTGGGCGCTCTTCGACCGCCGCACGCCGGGCGGACGCGCTTCGCTCGCCGCGCTGTGCCTCGCGCGCGCGGGCGGGGCGTTCGACCCGCGCGCGGGCGGGGTGTTCGACCCGCGCGCACGGCACCTTCTCGCCCAGCTGGCCGCGTCGGCGCTCTCCGTGTTCGAGGTGCTGGAGGAGGACGGGGCGGGCGGCGCGCACGTCGTCGACGCGCTCGCGCCGCGGCGCCACCACGTGAGCGTCCTGCCCACCGGCGCCGCCGCCGGCGCGACGATCCTCGGCCGCGTCTTCGAGGTCGACGGCGTCGAGGCGCTGACGCCCGCGTCGCTCGCCGTCGCGGGCGACGCCGCGCAGCACGTGCGCGCGCTGCGCGCGCTGCAGCGCGACCTCGGTCTCGCGGACGCGCTGCCGTGGCCGCTCTTCATGAAGCAGTTCGGGTGGTGCGCCGCGGCGGGGCTCGTGTGGTCGGCGCGGCGCGCGGGCGACCGCGCGTAGGTGGCCGTTCGCTCGAGGCTCCCCGGGCGCGGTGTCTCGCGGGCGGGAGGTGGTTCCGCGTGATTCACGGCGATCCGGCGGGATGTACGTCACAGTGCGGCGCATGAAGACTGGACACCTGCGCGGCGATGGTTCCATAATGGATCCGAAACGGATCTGCACGATTTCCGATCCGCTCCGGAGCCCCGGCATGGCCGTCAACCTGTCGATCAAGAACGTCCCCGACGAGCTGGCGGAGGCGCTGCGCGAGCGCGCCCGGCGGCACAAGCGTTCGCTGCAGGGCGAGCTCCTCGCGATCCTCGAGGAGACCCTGGCCGGACGGCGTCAGTCGACGCTCGACCTGCTCGCCGAGATCCGCGCGACCGGGCTCAAGACCCCGCGGCAGGCCGCGCGGATGATCCGGGAGGACCGCGATGGCCGGTAGGCTCAACAACCGCCCCGCGCGGGTGGTCGACGCCTCGGCCATCGCGGCGATGCTGTTCGCCGAGCCGGACGCCGACGTCGTCGCGAAGGAACTCGAAGGCAAGGAACTGTGTGCGCCGTCGCTCCTGCCGTATGAACTCGCGAGCGTGGCTCACAGGAAGGCGGTCGCCGTCCCCGCGATGGCCGACCGGATCGTCGACGCGCTCGGGCTCTTCTCGCGGATGGGCATTCGCCTGGTCGACGTCGATCCCGTCCACGCGCTGCACACGGCACACGCGACCGCGCTCTCCACCTACGACGCGGCCTACCTGGCACTCGCGCGCGACCTCGACCTTCCCCTGACGACGCTGGACGCTCGTCTGCGCCGCGCGAGCATGTAGGGGCGGGTTTAGGCGCCGCAGGCGCCGTAACCCGCCCGTTTCTGGCGATGCCGCAACCCGCCCGTTCCGGGGCGCCGCAACCCGCCCGTTCCGATGATCCCGTGGCCAGGCTACGGGCACGCCTGCGGCGCGAGCGCGATGCCGGCGTCGCGCGAGTGATGCTGTCCGGCCGAGCCTTCGTCGTAGGTCCCGTTGCCGATCGGGTTGCCGGAGCGCACGAGGTACCACAGCGCGTCGCCCGTGGCCGGGCTCGCGAGGTCCGTCACCGTCGTGCCCGTGCGGTCGTTCGCGACGCAGCCCGTGGTCGCCGCGGCGAAATCGCCGCTCGACGAGCGCAGCGTCGACACGGTCCCGCGCGAGACGTCGTAGGTGTCGGCGAAGCTCGCGACGTTCCACTGGAGCGCCGTGCCGTTCCCGGTCGTCGACACGCGCAGCCCGCTCACGGGCCCGGGGAACACGGCGCCGTGCATCCGCACGTCGTAGTGGTGCCGTGAGTTGCCCGCCAGGCTGAACCACGGGGTGCGCGGGAACCAGGGGTTCTTCGCGACCGTGCGCGCGCGCCAGCGATGGATGTCGTGGTGCAGCCCCGTCCGCGAGCGATAGAGGTCGACATAGGATCCCGCGGCGGTCGGGGACGACGTCCGCTGCACGGCGGTCGACACGATGTCCTGCGCCGCGCCGCTGAAGGGGGCCTGTCCCGCCTGCACCTCGAGGTCGACGTGCACGAGCCCACGCCCGGCCGCGGTCCGTGCCCGGGCCGCGACGGTCAACGTGTCGTCCGACCCGCTCATGCCGCCCACGGCGATCGGATCGCCGAGGTAGCGCTGCTGGATCGTGCGGTCGAGCCCGTCGCCGCCCCCGCCGTAGTAGGTCGAAAGGCCGCCGTCGCTCGCGACGTCCGGCAGCACCAGGCGCGAGGCGACGAGATCGCCGAAGCCGTCGCCGTTGATGTCGAGGTTGCCGGCCAGGCGTGCGCCGAGGCGCACGTTGCTCCCGGCCCCGGCGCGCGCCTGGTCGGGCGTGCCCGCCGGCCCCGAGGCGGCCCCGAGGAAGACCTCGATGCGGCCGTTGTCGACGAAGAACGTGCTGTCGGAGTACGGCGTGCCCACCGCGAAGTCGGAGAAGCCGTCGTTGTCGAAGTCGCCCGACGCGATCGAGAAACCGTAGCGCTCGTCGGCCGTCGTCCCGTTGCGGGTCCAGCCCGCGGCGGCCTCGGGGCCGGACGGCGAGCCGTAGTAGAGGTCGACGCGTCCCGCCGCGTTCACGCGCGACGCGTCGTACTGGTCCGCGCCGACGAGCACGTCGTCGTAGCCGTCCCCGTCGACGTCGCCGGCCGCGGCGACCACGGTCCCGAAGAACGCGCCCGTGCCGTTCGACTCCCACGTGCGCGCCTTCGTCGTCGACAGGCCCAGCGGCGAGCCCAGGTAGACGTGGGCCGCTCCCTCGTTGGTCTGCCCGTTCGTGTACTGCTTCTCGCCGATGATCGCGTCGTCGAACCCGTCGCGGTTCACGTCGCCGGCCCCGGCCAGCGAGAGGCCGAAGCTGCTGCCGCCGGTCTGCGACCACGTGACGAGGGTCTCCAGCCCGAAGCTGTTGCCGAGGTACAGCCAGGCCTTGCCCTGGCCGCCCACGAGGAGGTCCGAGAAGCCGTCGCCGTCCGCGTCGAGCGCCGCGAGCGCCTCGCCGAAGCGGTTCCCTGCAGCGTCGCCGTGCCCGACCCAGTCGGCGTTGGCCGGCGTGCCGTCGGCGCCGAGCCCCGTGCTGCTGCCGAACCACGCGAACACGCGGCCGTCGTCGGTGGCCTGCCCGTCCCAGTCGGGCGCGCCGACCGCGATGTCGCCGTAGCCGTCGTTGTCGACGTCGCCGATCCCCGCGACCGAGCGGCCGAGGAACACCGACGCGCGATCGCCGCACGCGCGCCAGTTCGCGCTCACCGGCAGGCCGTTCGCCGAGCCGAAGTACACGTAGGCGCAGCCGGAGTCGACGGCGCCGGAGTCGAAGTACGGTGCGCCGACGACGACGTCGGAGAACCCGTCGCCGTTGACGTCGCCGGCCGGCGCGAGCGCGAGCCCGAAGCGCGAGGCCGCCTGCGGCGTGCCGATCTGCTGCGCGGCGCCCGAGGCCAGGCCGGACGGCGCGCCCAGGAGCAGCTGCGCGCGGCCCTCGTCGGTGAACCCGCGCGCGGCGAACGCCGTGCCGACGAGCACGTCGGAGTACCCGTCGCCGTTGCAGTCGCCGGCCGTCTCGACGTGGGTCGGAAGGAGCTCGCCCGCCGTGCCGTCGATCGTCTGGCTCGCGTCGAGCGTTGCCCAGCTCGACCCCGGGCGACCCTCGAACAGGTAGATCCGTCCGGCGTTCACGCCGCCGGGGCCGTCGTACAGCGGCGAGCCGACGACGAAGTCCGCGTACCCGTCGCCGTTCACGTCTCCCGCACGACCGATCTTGTCGCCGAGGTTCTCGCCGGCCTGCGTCCCGTAGACGCGCGCGGCGGCCGCGGTGATCAGGCCCGCCGCGGACCCGAGGTGCAGTTCGACCATGCCCAGCCGGCCGTTCGCGTTGCTGGTCTGCGGGTCGGAGACGAGGACGTCGGCGTAGCCGTCGCCGTTGAAGTCGCCGATCCCCTCCACTTGTCCGCCGTACGTGAACGGGTCCGCGATGGTGGCGGCGTACGCGTGAATGATCGAGAACGTGCCGCCGGCGTTGCCGTGGAAGACGAAGATGCGCTCGTAGGCGCTGTCCCCCACCACGAAGTCGGCGTAGCCGTCGCCGTCGATGTCCTGTGCGGCGGAGATCGCGTCGCCGAGGTGGGAGAGGTTCTGGCCCGCGTAGACCTCGCCGGACGTGAACGGGCCCGGCAGTCCGTTCGGCCCGCCGAGCAGCATCGCGATCAGCCCGTGGTTCACGCCCACCGGCGCGTAGTCCGGCTCGCCGAGCAGGATGTCGTCGTAGCCGTCGCCGTTGAAGTCGCCGATGCCGGTGATCGCGCCATAGTCACCGCTCCCGTCCGAGTGCGGCGGGCGGTACCACGAATCGGCGAGTCCCGCGGCCGAGCCGTAGTAGCCCACGACGTAGCCCCACGAGGCGTCGCCGAGGGTCAGCACGTCGTCGTAGCCGTCGCCGTTGACGTCGCCGGCCGCCTTGACCATCAGGCCCAGGTACTGGTTCGCCTGGTGGCCCAGTACGGACCACGACGCGGTCGTGGACAGTCCGCTCGGCGTGCCGTTGAAGAGCACGATCCGGCCCGCGTTCGAGGCGCCGAGCACGTCGTAGTCCGGGGCCGCGACGAGCGCGTCGGAGTATCCGTCGCCGTTGACGTCGCCGGCCGTGGTCACGTAGTACCCGAGGTGCGCCCCGGCCTGTCCGCCCCACGTCGCCCACGCCGCGGTCGTGAGCAGCGGGTCGACCTCGACCGGGTAGCGCGCGCCGCGGTCGTCGACCTCGATCTCGAGCGCGCCGCGCACCACGCCGAGCCGCGCGGCGAGGCGCGTGCCCAGCGCGTCCGTCACGACGAGCCCCGCGTAGCGCAGGCGCTCGCGGCCGTCCGCGTCGCGCAGCGCGACGGTCGTGTCGTCGACCGCCGCCGCGCGCAGCGTTCCCGTGAGCGCGAGCCGCAGCCGCAGCGGGCCGTCGCCGCCCGGCGCGCGCGCATCGAGCGTGACGCCGTGCTCGACGCCGTCGGCGCGGTTCTCGATCCACTCGCGCACCGCGCCGCGATCGATCGTCGCGCGCGCCGCGTGCCGCGCGACCGTGCCGCGCGCGAGCGGCAGCGCGTCGTCGTCCGCCGCATCGCGACCCGCGTCCGCAACGAGGTTTCCCGCGTCCGCCGCGGCGCGCCCGCGGGACACGCGCTCGAGTTCGAGGCGCAGCTCGAACGGCGCGTCCGTCGCCAGCCGCGGCACGACCGCGACGCCGCGCTCGTCGACCCGCGTGCGGAGGCCCTGCGCGCGGTTGGGCGCCGTGCACTCGCCCGCGGCGAGCCCGAACTCGTATTCCTGCGCGGCGAGCGCGGCCGAGACGGTCCCGAGCCACCCGTCGTCCGGCGCCAGCGGGGCGCGGGCCGGCGCGCCCGCGAGCACGGACCCGAGCGCGACGAAGAGGACCGCAAGACCCGGGACGACCCGGCGGGTACGACGCGACGCGTGCGGCATGGTTCTCTCCCTGGCCCCGTCGCGGGACCACGTGGCTCCGTTGCGGGACCGGTCCGGCGCGCTCACGGCGCGATCTCGTGCACGCGGCGGACGAGTTCCTCGATCGGCAGGCCCTTGCTCCACAGGTCGGACGCGCCGCGCGCGATCGCATCCGTTCGCAGGGCGTCGCTGCCGAAGGCGGTGAAGAGGACGATCGGGGCCGTGACCCCGGCCCTGCGCGCCGCATCGAGGACCTCGAGGCCCTCGCGGCCGTGCGGCCCGGCGAGGCTCAGGTCGAGCAGCACGACGCCGAATTCATGGCTTTCGAGCGACCGTTCCGCCTCGGCGGCGGTCGCGGCCTCGAACACGCGCAAGCCCATCGACTCGAACACGGCGCGCAGGCCGTGGCGGACCGAGGGGTCGTCGTCGACGATCAGGAGGGGGCGGCGCATGGCCCGCGCGAACTGCAAGGCGCGGGCCAGCGGCCTTGCCCGGTGCCGCGCGCGGTGTCGCGGTCTCAGGCCGGCAGCGTGATCGTGAACGTCGTCCCGCGCCCGGGCTCCGAGCACGCCGCGATGCGGCCGCCGTGCGCCTCGACGAGGCGCTTCGAGATGGCGAGCCCGAGCCCGGTGCCGCCGCGCCCGCCGCTGACGAACGGGTCGAAGACGCGCGCCAGCTGCTCGCCGGGGATGCCGCCCCCGTCGTCCACGACCGCGATCGTGCAGGCGCCGCCCGGCGCCGCGCCCGGCGCCCCGTCCGATGTCACCTCCGGCGCCGCGTCCGCCGCCGCGTCCGCCGTGAGCGTCACCGTGCGCGCCGCGCCGTGCTGCACCGCGTTGACGACGAGGTTGACCAGCACCTGCACGAGGCGGTCGGGATCGACGCGCAGCGCGAGCCCGTCCGCGGCACGCGTCACGATCTCCACCGCGGCGTCGGGACGCGCGGCGCGGAACGAGCGCACCGCGGCCTCGAGCAGCGCGGCCGCGGGCGTGGCCCGCACCACGAGCTGCGGCTCGCGCGCGTACGACAGCAGGTCGTCGACGAGCCGCGTGATCCGGTCGGTCTCGTCGCGCAGCGTGGCCAGGGGCGCGGCGAGCCGCCCGTCGTTCGCGCCGTGCTGGCCCAGGAGGTACGCGGCCGTGCGCAGCGCGAAGACCGGGTGCCGGATCTCGTGCGCGACGCCCGCGACGAGCTGCCCGTACGCGGCCATGCGCTCGCTCTCGCGCAGGCGCGCGATGCCGTCGTCGACGCGGCGCTCGAGCTCGCGGTTGGCCTCCGCCAGCGCGACGACGCGCGCGCGCGCGACGACGCGCTGCTCGCGCGCGCGCAGGACGAGCGCGCCCGCGCCGGCCAGGACGCACGCGGCCAGCGCGACGAACCACCCGCGCCGCCACACCGGCGCGAGCAGGACCAGGTCGACGACCGCGGGCGCGGCGCTCGTGCGCCCGTCCGCGCTGACCGCCCGCACCTCGAGGCGGTGCCGGCCCGGCGCGAGGCCCGCGAGGCTCAACTCGCGCGACGCGGTCGGCGTGCTCCACTCCGCGCGCGGCCCCAGGCGGTGCTGGTAGCGGATCACGTCGCCCGCGGCGAACGCGATCGAGCCCGCGACCACCTCGACCAGCGCGCCGCTGTCGACGTCCGGCGCGGACACGCGGGTTGCGCCGAGCGGCGCGACGGGCACGTCGCGGCCGCCGGCGCGCACGCGCTCGATGAAGATCCCCGGCGGCTCCGCGCGCCGCTCGGGGCCGGGCT
>JABLTH010136917.1_pt1 | contig 21759 bp, 20 predicted proteins | sample 7875711 | NCBI WGS metagenome assembly JABLTH01 (sample SAMN14941262, study PRJNA633318) | bioreactor metagenome | isolation source: bioreactor | place: China | collected 2019-03-05 | reverse complement strand
GGGCGGCGGGTGGATCCAGCGAGCCGGCGAGACGCCGCGCGCGCCGGATGCGCCGGTCGACTACGACAAGGCGGCCGCTCCGGCGCCTGCGTCGGCAGCGGCGACGAACGGGTAAGTGAAAGGCGGGGCAGGAGCGGGCAACCGCTTCTGCCTGCCGAACCGGCGAGATGCAAAAGCGAAAACGCCACGGATGAAAATCCGTGGCGTTTTCTTTTGTGCGGCCGAGTCGTGCGAGACCACGACGGTCGGCGTGACGATGACTGCATCGGATGCCGCTGATGCCGATCACGGCAGATACGCGTCCAGGCGCGATCAACCGATCAACCGATCAACCAGGCAGCCTGCACCGCACCGCACCGCACCGCATCGCATCGCATCGCAGGCGGCCCCACCCGAGCGCGCGAGGCACCCCGCGTAGCCCGGCCCCGCCAAGCAAAAACGCCACGGCCTGCCGTGGCGTTTTCCGTTACCGCTTCGCGCCGTCGTCCGGCGCGTCGTGATCAGTGATGCACGTCGGCCGGGCGGCCGTCGAAGTCGTGTCCGGCGCGGCGGATCTCGCAGCGCGCATCCTTCTCGCCTTTCACGCCGTTGAACACGATGTTCAGGATCACGGCCGATGCCGACGCCAGCAGGATGCCGCTGTGCAGGATCGGGGCGAGCGCGGGCGGCAGCTTCGAGAAGAAGTGCGGCGACACGACCGGCACGAGGCCCATGCCGACGCTCACGGCGACGATGAACAGGTTGTGCGAGTTGTTCACGAAGTCGACCTTCGACAGCACCTTGATGCCGTTCGCGGCCACCATCCCGAACATCACGATGCCCGCACCGCCGAGCACGAACGGCGGCACCGATGCGACCACCTGCGCCATCTTCGGGAACAGGCCGAGCAGCACGAGAATCACGCCGCCCGTCGCACACACGAACCGGCTTTTCACGCCCGTCACGCCGATCAGGCCGACGTTCTGCGAGAACGACGTATGCGGAAACGAGTTGAAGATGCCGCCGATCAGCGTGCCGAGGCCGTCGACGCGCAGGCCGCGCACGAGGCGCTCCTGGTTGACCGGACGATCGACCATGTCGCCGACCGCGAGGAACATGCCGGTCGATTCGATGAACGTGACGAACATCACCGTGACCATCGTCACGATCGACAGCGGGTCGAAGTGCGGCATGCCGAAGTGGAACGGCATCACGATGCCGACCCACGGTGCGTGCGCGACGCCGTCGGTATTCACGCGGCCGATCGCGAACGCGATCGCGAAGCCGGCGACGATGCCGAGCAGCACCGAGATGTTCGCGATGAAGCCGCGGCCGAACTTGTTGATCAGCAGGATCAGCGTCAGCACGAGCAGCGACAGGCCGAGATAGATGGGGCTGCCGTACTCGGGGTTGCCGACGCCGCCGGCCGCCCAGTTGATACCGACTTCCATCAGCGACAGCCCGATCACCGCGATCACGGTGCCGACCACCACGGGCGGGAAGAACCGCAACAGCTTGCCGATCATCGGCGCGAGCACGATGCCGATGATGCCGGCCGCGATCGTCGAGCCGAAGATGTCGAGAATGCCGAGGCCGGGGTTCGTGCCGATCGCGATCATCGGGCCGACTGCCGCGAACGTGCAGCCCATGATGACGGGCAGGCGGATCCCGAAGATCCACAGGCCCAGCGTCTGGATCAGCGTGGCGATACCGCACGAAAACAGATCGGCGCTGATCAGGAACGCGATCTGGTCTTTCGGCAGCTTGAGTGCGGCGCCAACGATAAGCGGCACGGCAACAGCGCCGGCGTACATGACGAGGACGTGTTGCAGGCCAAGCGTTACCAGCTTGCCGGTCGGCAGCACCTCATCGCACGGATGGACCGTGTTCGATTGCATCTGTCTCACTCCATGATCTTGTTTTCGGGGTGATACGAAGTTATGCGGAATGAATCCACGCAACAAGAGCGCTGGGTACTATTCCGCTCTTTGCTGGTTCGATATGCCATTTCGGCATGAAACAGGGTGTCGATCATCGGGAAACTGCCGCAGGAGTGAGGGTTCCCGGTTTTATAGCCCTTCAAAATAGCGCTGGCCCCCATGTCAAATATCGGCCGCTTTATGGTGTGTATCGGGCAGGGCGCATAGCGGCAAAAAGTGCCTGGGGAAAATCGTGCCGGGTTAACCCGCGAGCGGACGCTTTCACCGCCAACGTGCAGCCGGGTGTAACCCGGCAGGCCATGGCGATTTCGGCCGCCGCGGCGGCGGCAAAAGACGGGGCGCGCATCGCGATCCCGTTATCATCGACATCCGTTCATTCGAATTCGCCCTCACGTCATGCGCCTGCTCGGAATCGACCTCGGCACCGGCTCCGTCAAACTCGTCACGCTCGATGCCGACGGCGTCGAGCGTGCGGTTGCGAGCGAACCCTATGCGCTGTCGTCGCCGCAGCCCGGCTGGGCCGAGATCGCGCCCGACACGTGGTGGCAGGCGCTGGTGCGCGCGGCCGCGCGGCTGCCGGCCGGCGAGCGTGCGCAGGTGGCGGCGATCGGGTTCTCGGGGCAGATGCACGGCGTCGTGCTGATCGACGCGGCCGGGCAGCCGGTGCGGCCCGCGCTGCTGTGGCCCGACACGCGGGCGGTGCGCGAAGCGGATGAGGCCGGCTGGCCCGTCACGGGATCGCCCGTCGCCGGATTGCCCGTCGCCGGAGTGCCCGTCGCCCCGAATCCCGTCGCGCCGGGTATGGCCGGCCCGCTGTTGCGCTGGCTGGCCGCTCACGAACCCGATGCACTGCGCGCCGCGCGCTGGGCCGTGCAGCCGAAGGACTGGTTGCGCATCGCGCTGGGCGGCGACGTCGCGGCCGATCCGAGCGACGCGTGCGCGACCGCGCTCGCGACGCCCGACGGCGCATGGGATTTCGCATTGATCGACGCACTCGGCCTGCCGGCCGACCGGTTCGCATCGGTGCAGCCGTCGACCGCGCGCTGCGGCACGCTCGGCGCACCGGCGGCGACGGCACTCGGGCTGCCCGCCGGCGTGCCGCTGGCGACGGGCGCGGCCGACACCGCATGCGCGGCCCTCGGCAGCGGGCTCGCCGCCGCCGGCGATGCGCTGCTGACGACGGGCAGCGGCGGCCAGATCGTCGTGCTCGCGGATGCGCTGCCGCCCGCCCGACGCGGGCTGCATCGCTATCGCGCGGCGGCCGGCGGCGGTTATTACACGATGGCCGCGATGCAGAACGTCGGGCTCGCGCTCGAAGCCGTGCGCGGCTGGCTCGGCTACGCGCAGTGGGCCGATGCGTACGACGATGCGTTCGCGCAGGCTGCGTCGGAACGCCTGTGCTTCCTGCCTTACCTGACGGGCGAACGTTCGCCGTGGATGAACCCCGACGCGCGCGGCGGCTGGCTCGGCCTCGGGCTCGGCGACACGCGCGGCGCGATGATGCGCGCCGCGTTCGAAGGCGTCGCGTTCGCGTTGCGCGCCGGGCTCGATGCGATCCGCGACACCGACCGCGGCGACCCGGTGGCGACGCTGCGTCTCGCGGGCGGCGGCTCGGTCGATCCGCGCTGGCGCCAGCTGCTTGCCGACTCGCTGGGCGCGTCGCTTCACGCGATCGACTGCCCGAACGCCGCGACGCGCGGCGCCGCGCTGCTGGCGGGTGTCGCGATCGGGCACTGGCGGGAAGACACGCTGCACGCGCTGGCGCCGGCCGCGTCGCCGGTTGCCGAGCCGCGTGACGATCGCTCGCTGGCCGCGCGCCATGCGCGCTTCATCGACCTGTATGCCCGGACGGATGCATGGTTCACGACGGGCGCTTAAAATCGGGCACTTGTTCTTTTGCGTCAGCGATGACGCATCGTGGCAAGCCGGCGGCCGTTTCCCGCACGCGATGCACGGCGGAACCGGCCATCATGGCGAGCACGAGATTCTTTCGCCGTGCCGCGCGCGACGCCGCGCGGCACGGTTTCGACAGCTTTGCATGGAACCCGGTGCGAAGCATTGGGCCGGCGTCGGTGCTGGCGCACTCACGCCGGTCGACATGAGCGCCGACGCGCGAACCCGGGCCGACCTCACACACAGACAGGAGTCACACGATGAAGACGAAAGCCGCGATTGCATGGAAGGCGGGCGCACCGCTGACGATCGAGGAAGTCGATCTCGAAGGGCCGCGCGCCGGCGAAGTGCTGATCGAAGTGAAGGCGACGGGCATCTGCCACACCGACTACTACACGCTGTCGGGCGCCGATCCGGAAGGGATCTTCCCGGCGATCCTCGGCCATGAAGGCGCGGGTGTCGTGGTCGACGTCGGCCCCGGCGTCGGCACCTTGCGCAAGGGCGATCACGTGATTCCGCTCTACACGCCCGAATGCCGCGAGTGCAAGTTCTGCCTGTCGCGCAAGACCAACCTGTGCCAGAAGATCCGCGCGACGCAGGGCAAGGGCCTGATGCCGGACGCGACGTCGCGCTTCTCGCTCGACGGCAAGCCGCTGTTCCACTACATGGGGACGTCGACGTTCTCGAACTACATCGTCGTGCCGGAAATCGCGGTCGCGAAGGTGCGCGAGGACGCGCCGTTCGACAAGATCTGCTACATCGGCTGCGGCGTGACGACGGGCGTCGGCGCGGTCGTGTACTCGGCGAAGGTCGAGGCCGGCGCGAACGTCGTCGTGTTCGGGCTCGGCGGGATCGGCCTGAACGTGATCCAGGGCGCGAAGATGGTCGGCGCGGACAAGATCATCGGCGTCGACATCAACCCGAAGCGCGTCGAGCTCGCGAAGAAGTTCGGGATGACGCACTTCATCAACCCGAACGAAGTCGAGAACGTGGTCGACCACATCGTGCAGCTGACCGACGGCGGCGCGGATTACTCGTTCGAATGCGTCGGCAACGTGAAGCTGATGCGCCAGGCGCTCGAGTGCACGCACAAGGGCTGGGGCCAGTCGTTCATCATCGGCGTGGCGGCAGCGGGCGAGGAAATCAGCACGCGTCCGTTCCAGCTGGTGACGGGCCGCGAGTGGAAGGGCTCGGCGTTCGGCGGCGCGCGCGGCCGCACCGACGTGCCGAAGATCGTCGACTGGTACATGGAAGGCAAGATCAACATCGACGACCTGATCACGCACACGCTGCCGCTCGAGCGGATCAACGAAGGCTTCGACCTGATGAAGGCCGGCGAGTCGATCCGTTCGGTCGTGCTGTACTGACCGGGAGCGCACCGCGATGCTCGAACTCGTTTCCTCGCATGCGTGCCACGGCGGCGAGCAGCGTTTCTACCGTCACGATTCGGCGGCCATCGGCCTGCCGATGAAATTCTCGGTGTACCTGCCGCCGCAGGCCGCGCACGGCCGCGTGCCGGCGCTGTTCTATCTCGCGGGGCTCACGTGCACCGACGAGACGTTCGCGATCAAGGCCGGCGCGCAGCAATACGCGGCGCAGCACGGCATCGCGCTCGTGATGCCGGACACGAGCCCGCGCGGCGCGGGCGTGCCGGGCGAGACCGACGCGTGGGACTTCGGCGTCGGCGCGGGCTTCTATGTCGACGCGACCGAAGCGCCGTGGTCCGCGCATTACCGGATGGAGTCGTACGTGACGGGCGAGCTGCGCGACCTCGTCACGGCCGAACTGCCGATCGACGGCGCGCGGCTCGGGATCTTCGGTCACTCGATGGGCGGGCACGGCGCGCTGACGCTTGCGCTGCGTCATCCCGGGCTGTACCGGTCGGTATCGGCGTTCGCGCCGATCGCCGCGCCGACACGCTGCCCGTGGGGCGAGAAGGCGTTCTCGGGCTACCTCGGCGCCGATCGCGACGCCTGGAAGGCACACGACGCGAGCGAACTCGTCGCGCGCGCCGATGCGCCGAAGTTCGCGGACGGCATCCTCGTCGATCAGGGCCTCGCGGATCAGTTCCTCGCGAACCAGCTCAACCCCGACGTGTTCGAGGCCGCGTGCGCGAAGGCCGGCCAGCCGTTGACGCTGCGCCGCCATCCGGGCTACGACCACGGGTACTACTTCATCTCGACGTTCATCGCCGATCACATCGCGCATCACGCGCGCGTGCTCGCGCGATGAGCGGGAAGGGGCGCACATAACGCACACGGCGCGCCGCACGATCGCGGGCGCATAAAAAAACGCCGGCGTTGCCCTCGGGCACGCCGGCGTTTTTTATTTTCGTCGGGCGGCGATCCGTCGGGCGGCGATCCGCCAGGCGTCGTCCCGCTTCGCGTCGATCAGTGGCGCCGCAACAGGCTTGCGCCGTACACGAGCGCCGACAGCGCGGTGATCCAGAAACTCGTCGGCCAGTCGGTGTGATACGCGAGCACGATGCCGAGCCACGCTTCGAACAACGCAAACAGCGCGGCGAGCAGCACGCCGGTCGACAGCCGCGTCGTCACGTTCTGCGCGGCGGCAGCCGGCCCGACCAGCAGCGTGAACACCAGCAGCACGCCGACGATCTGCGTGGCCGCGGCCACGGCGAGCGCGCACACCGCGAGGAACAGCATCGACACCGTGCGCAGCGACACGCCCTTGGCTTCGGCCAGTTCGGGCTGCAGCGACGCGAACAGCAGCGGCCGCGCGATCAGCGCGAGCGCGAGCAGGCTCACGGCGCCGATGCCGGCGAGCACCGCGAGCGTGTCGTGGCTCACCGCGAGCACGTTGCCGAACAGCAGCGCGGTGACCTGCGTCGCGAACGACGTGTAGAAATGCAGGAACAGCAGGCCGAAACCCAGCGCACCCGACAGGATCACGCCGATCGCGACGTCGCGGCCCGCGAGCTTTTCGCCGAGCGCGCCCATCCCGATCCCGGCCGCGAGCGTGAAACCGACCATCCCCCAGATCGGCGAGATGCCGAGCAGCACCGCACCTGTCGCGCCGGTGAAGCCGACGTGCGACAGCGCATGGCCGGCGAAGGTCTGCCCGCGCAGCACCAGGAAGTAGCCGACGATGCCCGCGAGCACCGCGACGATCCCCGACGCCGCGAAGGCGTTGATCATGAAGTCGTATTCAAACATCGTGCGAGTGCCCGGGATGAGCGTGTCCGTGGTGGTGATGGCCGTGGCCGCCGCCACCGCCGTGCGAGTGGCCGTCGTCGTCCTCGTGTTCGTGGTCGTGCTTCTCGATCTCGACGTCGCCCGACATCACGAAGATCTTGCCGTTCACGCGCATCACGTCGATCGGCGATCCGTAGAGCCGCGACAGCACGGGCTTCGTGATCACCTCGTCGACGGTGCCGAGCGCCGCGACGCCGTTGCCGAGATACAGCACACGGTCGAGCGCGTTCAGCAACGGATTCAGTTCGTGCGCGGAGAACAGCACGGTGATGCCGAGCTCGCGCTGCACGTTGCGCACGAGCTCGACGACGCCGCGCTGGTGGTTCGGGTCGAGGCTGATCAGCGGCTCGTCGAGCAGCAGCAGCTTCGGGCTACCGAGCAGGCATTGCGCGAGCAGCAGGCGCTGCCGCTCGCCGCCGGACAGTTCCGACAGCGGCCGGCGGGCAAGCGCCGGGCCACCGACGAGATCGAGCACGCGGTCGACGTCGCGGCGCGTCGCCGCGTTCGTGTGCGGCAGCCCCCAGCGGTGGCCGTCGGCGGCCATCGCGACGAAGTCGTAGCCGCGCATCCGGCGGTTCGCGAGGCCGCTGCGAATCTGCGGCATGTAGCCGATCGACGGGTTGCCGCGTGCGACCGGCACGCCGCCGACGGACAGTGTGCCGGCCGACACGGGCACGAGGCCGAGCACCGCGCGCATCAGCGTCGTCTTGCCCGCGCCGTTCGGCCCGAGTACGCCGACGAATTCGCCGGGTTCGATCGCGAAGCTGACGTCGCGCAGGATCGTGCGTCCGCCCAGTTCGAGCGTGACGCGATCGACGGCGAGTGCGTGGGGAGTGGCGGTCATGGCGTTACGGTCGTTTATTTCTTTGCGGCGGCAAGCGCGGCCGAGAGCGCGTCGAGCTGGCCTGCCAACCCATGGTGGAAAGTCTTGCCGGCCGGCTGCGTCTCGGTGACGCTGACGGTCGGCACGCCGCCGTCGCGTGCGATCTTCAGCATGCGCTTGGTCATCGGTTCTTCGGCCTGGCTGTTGTAGATCAGCGCGCGTACCTGCTTCTTGCGCAGGTCGTTCTCGAACGCGGCGACGTCCTGCGCGCTGGCTTCGGTGTCGTTCATCGTCGCGAGCTGGAAGCGCTGGTTGCGCATGTCGAGGCCGATCGCGTCGGACAGGTAGCCGAACACCGGCTCGGTGGCCGTCACCGGCACGCCCTTGTACTGCGCGCGCAGCGCGGCGACCTTGTCGTCGACGGGCTTCAGCGACGCGACGAACTTCTGCAGGTTCGCATCGTATTCGGCCTTGTTCGCGGGATCGGCGCAGCCGAGTTCGGCCGCGATCGCGCGTGCGGCGGCCGGCATCGTCGCCGGGTCGTACCACAGGTGCGGATTGTCGCCGGCCTTCTTGCCGACCAGGTCGGCGACGACGATCGTCGCGCGCTTCGCCTGCTTCGACGCGCCGAGCAGCTTGCTCATCCACGGATCGTAGTTGGCGCCGTTGTAGATCACGACCTGCGCGTGCTGGAGCGCGCGGGCCGTCTTCGGGCTCGCTTCGAACAGGTGCGGATCCTGGTCGGGATTGCTGAGGATGCTCGTCACCGCGACATGGCTGCCGCCGATCTGCGACGCGACGTCGCCGTAGAAGTTCTCGGCGGCAACGACGTTGACGGTCGCGGCCTGCGCGAACGCGGGCGCCGCGAGCGACAGCGCGGCGGCCGTGGAGACGGCGGCGGCGAGCCAGCGGACAGGCGTCAGGGCGCGCCGCGGCGCGCGCTTCAGGGCAATGGGCATGGAACTCCTCGTTGGAAGGGGGCGGCGCGTGTGCCGCCCGATACGCGTCAGCGTTGCGCGGGCTTGCGCTTGCAGTGTCCGCACAGACCGCTCAGCTCGACGACCTGATGGTGGACTTCGAAACCGTGCGCGGGCTCGCTCGCGGACAACTGCTTCGCGAGGTCGCCGCCGGGAATCTCGACGGTGTCGCCGCACGAATCGCAGATCAGGAACTGGCCTTCGTGCGGGACGCCGATCTCGCAGCACGCGAAGAACGCGTTCTTCGATTCGATCCGGTGGATGAAGCCGTGCTCGACGAGGAAATCCAGCGCGCGGTAGACGGTCGTGGGCGGCACGCGGCCGCGCTGCGGCTCGAGCTCGGCGAGCAGGTCGTACGCGCCGATCGGGCGCTGCGCGGCGAGCACGCGTTCGTAGACCTGGCGGCGCAGCGGCGTCCACGCGAGCCCGTGCTCGGCGGCGAATGCGTCGGCCCGGGACAGCCGGGCGTCAATGGACGATGAGGTAGCCATGGCGTGAAGCTGGGCGTGAAACGAAGTATGGCGATGATATAACGTATCGCCGCGCCGTGCAGCGCGAATTCCCCTTTTCGTTCTCGCTCCGTCCCCTTCATTGCCGATCCGACCGCGCCGCACCGCGCGCGCCGCGCCTTGCCGGGCGCGCGTGGCGGGCCGCCGCGGTGCGCCGTCGTGCCGCAGCGCATCATAGAAAGCCGTCATGTTGCCTTGACAGCGCGAATCGCGTATCCGATCATTCGATCAACAACAGAGCAATTGATCGGTTGGCGAGCGTTAGTTCATATCGCGGCCGTCGTAAAGCAGAACGAACCGGAGACAGCCAGTGAGACTGGAAGACAAGGTTGCGATCCTGACGGGCGCCGCAAGCGGCATCGGCGAGGCGGTCGCGCAACGCTATCTGGACGAGGGCGCGCGCTGCGTACTCGTCGACCTTAAGCCTGCCAGCGGCTCGCTCGCGCGGCTCATCGAGGCGAATCCCGGCCGCGCGGTGGCCGTCACCGCGGACGTCACGCGCCGCGACGACATCGAGCGCATCGTCGCCACCGCGGTCGAGCGCTTCGGCGGCATCGACATCCTGTTCAACAACGCGGCGCTGTTCGACATGCGCCCGATCCTCGACGAATCGTGGGACGTGTTCGACCGGCTGTTCGCGGTCAACGTGAAAGGGCTGTTCTTCCTGATGCAGGCGGTCGCGCAGCGGATGGTCGAGCAGGGGCGCGGCGGCAAGATCGTCAACATGTCGTCGCAAGCCGGCCGTCGCGGCGAGGCGCTCGTTTCGCACTACTGCGCGACCAAGGCCGCGGTGATCAGCTACACGCAGTCGGCCGCGCTCGCGCTCGCGCCGCACCGGATCAACGTGAACGGTATCGCGCCCGGCGTCGTCGACACGCCGATGTGGGAGCAGGTCGATGCGCTGTTCGCGCGCTACGAGAACCGGCCGCTCGGCGAGAAGAAGCGGCTCGTGGGCGAAGCCGTGCCGCTCGGCCGCATGGGCGTGCCGGGCGACCTGACGGGCGCCGCGCTGTTCCTCGCGTCGTCCGACGCCGATTACGTCACCGCCCAGACGCTGAACGTCGACGGCGGCAACTGGATGAGCTGACTTGACGCCGCTCGCACGCGTCACCTGCCGGCCGGCCTGCGACAGGGCGGCCGCGCCGCTCACCGCGGCCGCCGTCGAACGAGGAGGGCACGCCTGATGGCAGAGATCGTCGTCGCCGGCGAACTGCTGGCCGAATTCGTCGCCGCCGAGCGCGGCCAGGGTTTCGATTCGCCGGGCCTGTTCGCCGGGCCGTTCCCGAGCGGCGCACCGGCGATCTTCGCCGACCAGGCCGCACGGCTCGGCGCGCGCGTCGCGTATGCGGGCTGCGTCGGCCGCGATGCGTTCGGCGATGCGATCGTCGCGCGGCTCGAGCGTGACGGTGTCGACGTCGCGCGCATCCGCCGCGTCGCGCGTCCGACCGGCACCGCGTTCGTCGCGTATCGCGACGACGGCTCGCGCAGCTTCGTCTACAGTCTGTCCACCAGTGCGGCCGCGTGCGTCGAGGCGTCCGATGTCGATACCGCGATGTTCGACGGCTGCCGCTATTTCCACGTGATGGGCTCGTCGCTGACGAGCGAATCGGCGATCGCGGCCGTGCAGCGCGGCGTGATCGAGGCCGCACGCGCCGGCGCGAAGGTGTCGTTCGATCCGAACGTGCGCCCCGAGATGCTGAGCTTTCGACCGATGCGCGCGGCGCTCGAGACGATGCTCGCCGCGTGCCACCTGTTCATGCCGAGCGAGGCCGATCTGCCGTTCTTCTGCGGGCCGCAGCCGGCGGAGCGTGCGATCGCGGGCCTGCTCGCGACCCATCCGCTGCTCGAGCGTGTCGTGCTGAAACGCGGCGCGCACGGCAGCGTTGCATTTGACCGCGCCAACCGCGTCGAAGCACCGGCCTTTCAGGTCGACGAAATCGATCCGACCGGCGCCGGCGACTGCTTCGGCGGCACGCTCGTGGCGGGCTTCGTCGCGGGCGTGCCGATCGATGCCGCATTGCGCCGCGCGAACGCGGCCGGCGCGATCGCGGTCACGCGGCGCGGCCCGATGGAAGGCAACAGCAGCGCGGCCGAGATCGACCGCTTCCTGACCGAACGAGGTATCGCATGTCCGGCCTGACGACCTTCGCCGAACGCCCGCGCACCGCCCATGCGGACGCAGTGCTGCGGATGATCTTCGATGCGAACCGCGCCGACGCGCAGCGCGGCATCTATTCGATCTGCAGCGCGCACCGGCTCGTGCTGGAGGCCGCGTGCGAAGCGGCGCGCGCGGATGGCTCGCCGCTCCTGATCGAGGCGACCTGCAACCAGGTGAACCATCTCGGCGGCTACACGGGCATGACGCCCGCCGATTTCCGCCGCGACGTCGACGCGATCGCCCGGCGTTGCGGGCTGGCGCCGTCGGCGCTCGTGCTCGGCGGCGACCATCTTGGGCCGAACCCGTGGCGGCACCGCCGCGCGGCCGATGCGATGCGCGAGGCGGGCGCGATGGTCGCCGCCTATGTGGAAGCCGGCTTCGAAAAGATCCATCTCGATGCGAGCATGGCGTGCGCGGACGATCCGGTGCGGCTCGACGATCGCACGATCGCCGCGCGCGCGGCCGAACTGTGCCGCGTGGCGGAAGACGCGGCGGCGCGCACCGGCATCGCGCCCGTCTACGTGATCGGCACCGAGGTGCCGACGCCGGGTGGTGAAGTCAGCGGCAACAACGGCCACGGCGGCGATGCGGCGATCGCGCAGATCGCGGTCACGCGCAGCGACAGCATCGCGGCGACGCTCGATGCGCACCGCGCCGCGTTCGCGGCGGCCGGGCTCGACGACGCGTGGGCACGCGTCGTCGCGATCGTCGCGCAACCGGGCGTCGACTTCGACGATCGCCACGTGCTCGACTACGACAGCGCGAAGGCCGCGGCGCTCGGCGCGAGTATCCTGCAGACACCGCGCCTCGTGTTCGAGGCGCATTCGACCGATTACCAGACCGAGGGTGCCCTCGCCGCGCTCGTGCGGGACCACTTCGCGGTGCTGAAGGTCGGCCCCGCACTGACGTTCGCGCTGCGCGAGGCGTTGTTCGCGCTGACCTTCATCGAGGACGCGCTGACCGGCGACGCCGGGCAGCGCTCGCGGTTGCGCGACGTGGTCGACGCCGCGATGCGCGCGCAGCCCGAGCACTGGGCGCCGTACTACCGCGGCGACGAAACCGAGCAGCGGCTCGCGCGCCAGTTCAGCTACAGCGACCGGATTCGCTACTACTGGCTGCAGCCGGCCGTCGCGGCCGCGGTCGAGCAACTGTTCGACAACCTCGCGCGGCAGCCGGTGCCGGAGACGCTCGTCGCGCAGTGGCTGCCGGATGTCTACGCGGCGTGCCGCACGGGCGGGCTCGCGAAGGAGCCGCGCGCGTGGGTGCGCCACCGGATACGCGACGTGATCGCGCACTATGCGCGCGCGTGCGGAATGCAGCGGCCGGCGTGACGGGCCGCGAAGGAAACGCAGGACCGACGACACTTCGAACAAACACAGGAGACATGCCATGCAACGAAAGATGCTCGACGCCGCCGCACGCTGCTTCGCCGGAGCCGCGCTCGCGACGGCGGCCTGCGCCGCGTCCGCCGGCACGCTGACGATCGCGACGCTGAACAACCCCGACATGATCGAGTTGAAGAAGCTGTCGCCGGCGTTCGAGAAGGCGAACCCCGACATCAAGCTGAACTGGGTGATCCTCGAGGAAAACGTGCTGCGCCAGCGCGCGACGACCGACATCACGACCGGCAGCGGCCAGTTCGACGTGATGGCGATCGGCACCTACGAGACGCCGCAGTGGGGCAAACGCGGCTGGCTCGCGCCGATCACGGGCCTGCCCGCCGACTACGACCTGAACGACATCGTGAAGACCGCGCGCGACAGCCTGTCGTACAACGGCCAGCTGTACGCGCTGCCGTTCTACGTCGAAAGCTCGATGACGTTCTACCGCAAGGACCTGTTCGCGGCGAAGGGGCTGAAGATGCCCGACCAGCCGACCTACGACCAGATCGCCGAGTTCGCGGACAAGCTCACCGACAAGGCGAAGGGGACCTACGGGATCTGCCTGCGCGGCAAGGCCGGGTGGGGCGAGAACATGGCGTACGTGTCGACGGTCGTGAACACGTTCGGCGGGCGCTGGTTCGACGAGAACTGGAATGCGCAGCTGACGTCGCCCGAATGGAAGAAGGCGATCACGTTCTACGTGAACCTGCTGAAGAAGGACGGCCCGCCGGGAGCGAGCTCGAACGGCTTCAACGAGAACCTGACGCTCACCGCATCGGGCAAGTGCGCGATGTGGATCGACGCGACGGTCGCGGCCGGGATGCTCTACAACAAGCAGCAGTCGCAGGTGGCCGACAGGATCGGCTTCGCGGCCGCACCGGTCGCCGCCACGCCGAAGGGCTCGCACTGGCTGTGGGCGTGGGCGCTGGCCGTGCCGAAGACGTCGAAGCAGCAGGACGCCGCGCGCAAGTTCATCGCATGGGCGACGTCGAAGCAGTACATCGAGATGGTCGGCAAGGACGAAGGCTGGGCGTCGGTGCCGCCGGGCACGCGCACGTCGACGTATCAGCGCCCCGAGTACAAGGCCGCCGCGCCGTTCTCGGACTTCGTGCTGAAGGCGATCGAGACGGCCGACCCGAACGATCCGTCGCTGAAGAAGGTGCCGTACACGGGCGTGCAGTACGTCGGGATTCCTGAATTCCAGTCGTTCGGCACGGTGGTCGGCCAGTCGATCGCGGGCGCGGTCGCGGGCCAGATGTCGGTCGACCAGGCGCTCGCCGCCGGGCAGGCCGCCGCCGACCGCGCGGTGCGGCAGGCCGGCTACAAGAAGTAACGCGCCGGCAGTCACGCGGCCCGCGGCGTGCGCCGTTGCGCATGCCGCGGGCCGGCGAAGCCGAAAGGCGGGCGGGCCGTTCGCGCCCGCGCATCAACCGGAGGAACGCCGATCATGCGTCATTTACGTCTTCCCCTGAGCCATGCTCACGCGCCGTCGGTCGGCGACGCGTCGTCGCCGCCCGGCGCGCCGCGCCGTGCGCGCGGCGGCGCGAGCTGGCTCGTGTCGCCGTCCGTCGCGGTGCTGCTGCTGTGGATGTCGATTCCGCTCGCGATGACGATCTGGTATTCGTTCTCGCGCTACAACCTGCTGAACCCGGACGTGAAAGGTTTCGCCGGGCTCGACAACTACCGCTTCCTCGCGACCGATCCGTCGTTCCTGCCCGCGATCTGGCACACGCTCGTGCTGATCGGCGCGGTGCTCGCGATCACGGTGGTCGGCGGCGTGCTGATGGCCGTGCTGTTCGATCGCAAGTTCTACGGGCAGGGCGTCGCGCGCCTGTTCGCGATCGCGCCGTTCTTCGTGATGCCGACGGTGTCCGCGCTGATCTGGAAGAACATGATCCTGCACCCGGTGTACGGGCTCGTCGCGAACGCGATGCGTGCGCTCGGGATGACGCCGATCGACTGGTTCGCCGACTACCCGCTCACCGCGGTGATCATCATCGTCGCGTGGCAGTGGCTGCCGTTCGCGTTCCTGATCCTGTTCACCGCGATCCAGTCGCTCGACCAGGAGCAGAAGGAAGCCGCGCGCATCGACGGCGCGGGCCCGATCGCGATGTTCTTCTACATCACGCTGCCGCACCTGAAGCGCGCGATCGCCGTGGTCGTGATGATGGAGACGATCTTCCTGCTGTCGATCTTCGCGGAAATCTACACGACGACCGGCGGCGGCCCCGGCGACGCGACGACCAACCTGTCGTACCTGATCTACGCGCTCGGCCTGCAGCAGTTCGACGTCGGCCTCGCGTCCGCGGGCGGGATCATCGCCGTCGTGGTCGCGAACGTCGTGTCGTTCTTCCTGGTGCGGATGCTCGCGCGCAACCTGAAGGGGGAGTACGAGAAATGAGCGACCTGACCTTCGAAGGCCGGCGCGTGCCGGCCGTGTTCGACCTCGTGCGGCGTGCGCTGCCCGGCACGCTCGCGTGGCTGATCGCGCTCCTGCTGTTCTTCCCGATCTTCTGGATGGCGATCACCGCGTTCAAGACCGAGCAGCAGGCGTATGCGTCGACGCTGTTCTTCATGCCGACGCTCGACAGCTTCCGCGAGGTATTCGCGCGCAGCAACTACTTTTCGTTCGCATGGAATTCGGTGCTGATCTCGGCCGGCGTCACGGTGATCTCGCTGCTGTTTGCGGTGCCGGCCGCGTACGCGATGGCGTTCTTCCCGAACCACCGCACGCAGAAAGTGCTGTTGTGGATGCTGTCGACGAAGATGATGCCGTCGGTCGGCGTGCTCGTACCGATCTACCTGCTGTGGAAAAACGCGGGGCTGCTCGATACCGTGTCGGGCCTCGTGATCGTCTACACGCTGATCAACCTGCCGATCGCGGTGTGGATGACCTTCACGTACTTCAACGAGATCCCGAAGGACATCCTCGAAGCCGGGCGCATCGACGGCGCGTCGACGTGGCAGGAGATCGTCTACCTGCTGATGCCGATGGCGCTGCCGGGGCTCGCGTCCACCGCGCTGCTGCTCGTGATCCTGTCGTGGAACGAAGCGTTTTGGAGCATCAACCTGTCGAGCTCGAACGCCGCGCCGCTCACCGTGTTCATCGCGTCGTACTCGAGCCCCGAAGGGCTGTTCTGGGCGAAGCTGTCCGCCGCGTCGCTGCTGGCGGTCGCGCCGATCCTGATCGTCGGCTGGCTGTCGCAGAAGCAGCTCGTGCGCGGGCTCACGTTCGGAGCCGTCAAATGACCGCGAACGTCCTGATCTGCGATTGCGACGGTGTACTGATCGACAGCGAGGCCGTGGCGGCCGACGTGATCGTGCGCGAGCTCGACGCGCGCTGGCCGGGCGTCGATGCGCGGCCCGCCGTGATGCCGTTGCTCGGGCTGCGCATCGAGCGCGTGCTGGCCGGCGCGGGCGACGCCGTCGGGCGCACGCTGTCGGCCGGCGATGTCGACGCGATCCGCCGCGCGGTCGAGGCGGCGGCCGTCAACGCACCGATGGTCGACGGCATCGATGCGGCGCTGGACGCGATTCAGTTGACGACGGCCTGCGCGAGCAACAGCTACCGCGCGTACGTCGAGGTGGCACTGGCGCGCACGGGCCTCGCACGCTTCTTCGGCGACCGGCTGTTCTGCGCGGATGCCGTCGCACGGCCGAAGCCCGCGCCTGACGTGTATCTCGCGGCCGCGCGTACGCTCGGCGTCGTGCCTGCCCAGTGCCTCGTGGTCGAGGACAGCGCGACCGGCATCACCGCGGCCGCCGCGGCCGGCATGACCGTGCTCGGCTTCGTCGGCGGCGGGCATGCGTCGGCCGCGCAGATCGACGCGCTGCGCGGGATCGGCGCGCGCCACGTATTCGACGACATGCACGAACTGCCCGGCTACGTCGCGCGCTGGCAGGCGACCGGCGCGGTGCTGCCGAACTAGCAACCACGAACGATTGCGCGCCGCGTTCGACGCGGCGCGTCTCGCATCACGAACGAACGGAGACAGATCATGGCAAGCGTGCTCCTGCGCAACATCGCGAAGCGCTACGACGAAACCGAAGTGCTGCGCAACGTGAACCTCGACATCGCCGACGGCGAATTCGTCGTGTTCGTCGGCCCGAGCGGCTGCGGAAAATCCACGCTGATGCGGATGATCGCGGGCCTCGAGGACATCTCGAGCGGCGACCTGCTGATCGACGGCGCGAAGGTCAACGACGTGCCGAGCGCGAAGCGCGGCATCGCGATGGTGTTCCAGTCGTATGCGCTGTACCCGCACATGACGCTGTACGACAACATGGCGTTCGGCCTGAAGCTCGCGGGCGCGAAGAAGCCCGAGATCGACCAGGCGGTCAAGAACGCCGCGAAGATCCTGCACATCGACCATCTGCTCGACCGCAAGCCGAAGCAGCTGTCGGGCGGCCAGCGGCAGCGTGTCGCGATCGGCCGCGCGATCACGCGCAAGCCGAAGGTGTTCCTGTTCGACGAGCCGCTGTCGAACCTCGACGCGGCGCTGCGCGTGAAGATGCGGCTGGAGTTCGCGCGGCTGCACGACGAGCTGAAGACGACGATGATCTACGTGACGCACGACCAGGTCGAGGCGATGACGCTCGCGGACAAGATCGTCGTGCTGTCGGGCGGCGCGGTGCAGCAGGTCGGCACGCCGAACGAGCTTTACCACGCGCCGGCGAACCAGTTCGTCGCGGGCTTCATCGGGTCGCCGAAGATGAACTTCCTGACGGGCACCGTCGATTCGGTCGATGCCGGCGGCGTGCTCGTGCGCTTCGACAGCGGCGAGACGCAGCGTGTCGCGGTCGAGGCGGCGGGGCTGCAGCGCGGCGCGGCGGTGACGGTCGGCGTGCGGCCCGAGCACCTGAAGGTCGAAGCGGCGGCCACCGGCGTGGCCGTGCGGACGATGGCCGTGGAATCGCTCGGCGATGCCGCGTACCTGTATGCGGAGTCGGCCGTCGCGCCGGACGGGCTGATCGCGCGGATTCCGCCGCTCGACACGTACCGCACCGGCGAGGCGCTCCACGTGCACGCGCAGGCCGAGCACTGCCACCTGTTCGACGAGCACGGCCAGGCGTTCCGCCGGCTGAGCGTGCACGCGAAGGCCGCATGACGGCCGGCCGCGGTCACAGCGTCAGGTGCGCGGCCATGTAATCGACGAACGCACGCAGCTTAGGCGTCGGGTGGCGGCCCGACGGCCACAGCACGTAGACCGGCGTGCAGCTCGCGATGTGTTCGTCGAGCACCGCGCGCAGCGTGCCGTCCGCGAGCGCCTCGCGCACGAAGAAGATGGGCAGGCACGCGATGCCGAGCCCGCGCAGCGCGAAGCACAGGCGCGCTTCCGCACTGTTGCTGACCATCGCGACTGGCACTTCGGGCGGCGTGCCCGCGCGCGGCACGCGCAGCGGCCAGGTCTCGAGCTTGCCGCTCGTCGGGAAACGGTAGTGCAGGCAGCGGTGCTGCGCGAGATCGGCCGGCGTGCGCGGCGTGCCGTGCCGGTCGAGATAACCGGGGGACGCGACGAGGTGCTGGCGGAAGTGGCCGAGCAGCCGCGACGAGAGCCGGGAATCCGAGGGCTGGCCGGTGCGCAGCACCGCGTCGAATCCTTCGTCGACGACGTCGACGAGCCGGTCGCTGAAATCGATGTCGAGCTCGATCTCCGGATACGCGGCCATGAAATCGGCGAGCACCGGCAGCAGCAGCGTGCCGATCGTCGGCAGGCTCACGCGCAAGCGCCCGCGTGGCGCTTCGGCACTGTGCGTCAGTTCCTGCTCTGCCGCGTCGAGCTCGGCGATCACGCGCCGGCACCGTTCGAGAAAGCGCGTGCCTTCGGCGGTCAACGTGATGCTGCGCGTGCTGCGGTGAAAGAGCCGCACCTTCAGCCGCGCCTCGAGCCGCGCGATGCGTTTGCCGATCGCCGAAGCCGATAGCCCGAGCGCACGTCCGGCCGCGACGAAACTGCGCGTTTCCGCGACCTGAACGAACACGACGAAGCCGCCGAGGTTTTCCATGCGAGTTCCCGATTGCGGACGCCGGCGTCCGGATTGTCCGGAACTCTACCCCGGTTTTTCTTCTTGCGTCGGCTCCCTACGATGAGCGCTCGTTCATTGTCGAGAGGTCAAGTCATGTCATCCCTGCCTGTCACCGCCTTGCGCATGGAACCGGACGCCGCGCTGCGCCACCGGCTCGACGACGCGCTGGATCGCGCGCTTGCCGACGCGCGCATGGTCGGCGCGGTCGTGCTGGTCGCGCAGCACGGCGAGCTGCGTTATGCGCGTGCCGTCGGCCTCGCCGATCGGGAAGCCGGCACGCCGATGCGGGACGATGCGCTGTTCCGCCTGTCGTCGGTCACGAAGCCGGTCGTGGCGGCCGCCGCGATGCGGCTGGTCGCGGCGGGGCGCATCGCGCTCGACGAACCGGTCGCCCGCGCGTTGCCCGGATTCCGCCCGACGCTGACCGACGGCACGCCTGCCGTCATCACGTTGCGTCATCTGCTGTCGCATACGGCCGGCCTCGGCTACCGCTTCCTCGAAGCGGACGGCGACGGCCCGTATGCGCGCGCCGGCGTGTCCGACGGAATGGACCGCTCGGGTCTCTCGCTCGCCGAGAACCTGCGGCGCATCGCCAGCGTGCCGCTGCAGTTTGCGCCAGGTACGTCGTGGGGCTATTCGCTGTCGATGGATGTGGTCGGCGCGCTGATCGAGGCAGTCGACGGGCGGCCGCTCGCCGACGCGGTCGCCGCGCTCGTCACGACACCGCTCGGGATGACCGACACCGCGTTCGTCGCGCACGACGCCGCACGCGTCGCGACGCCATACGTGAGCACGCCGGGCGCCCCGCGACGGATGGCGGACGTCGATCTCGTGCCGGTGTTCGACGGCACGATCGGCATCCGCTTCGAGCCGGCGCGCGTGTTCGATGCCGATGCGTGGCCGTCGGGCGGCGCGGGGATGGTCGGCACCGCGCGCGATTGCGTGACGCTGCTCGACGCGCTGCGCACGGGCCGCGACGGCTGGCTCGAACCCGCATGGGTCGACGAGATGGCGCGCGTCCAGCCGGGTGCGCGCGAACTGCGGGATGCGCCCGCTTTCGGCTTCGGGCTCGGGTTCTCGGTGCTGCGCGATCCGGTGGCCGCGCGGTCGCCGGAGTCGGTCGGCACCTGGCGCGGGGGCGGCGCGTACGGGCACACGTGGTTCGTCGACCGCGCGGCGGGGCTGACGGCCGTCGCGCTGACCAACACGCTGTACGAGGGCCTCGACGGGCGGATCGTGACCGCGGTGCGCGATGCGGTCTACGGCGTCGATACCGGGAGCGCGGCATGAGCGACTGCACGACGATCGATGACGAGCCGGCCGTTCAGCCGGTGCAGGCCCGCGCGCGCCTGCCGGTTGCGAACCTGCTGGCGCTGGCGACGGCCGCGTTCATCACGATTCTCACCGAGGCGTTGCCGGCCGGCCTGCTGCCGCTGATGAGCGCCGACCTGCGCGTGCCCGAGGCGCTGATCGGCCAGCTCGTGACCGTATATGCGCTCGGCTCGATCGTCGCGGCGATTCCGCTCGTCGCCGCGACGCGCGCGATGCGCCGGCGCACGCTGCTGCTCGCGGCGCTGGCCGGCTTCGTCGTGTCGAATGCACTGACGGCCGTGTCGCCGTACTACGTGCTGACGCTCGCCGCGCGTTTCGTCGCGGGGATGGCAGCCGGGCTGCTCTGGGCGCTGCTCGCCGGCTACGCGAGCCGGATGGTCGATGCCTCGTTGCGCGGCCGGGCGATCGCGGTCGCGATGCTCGGCGCGCCGGTCGCGATGTCGATCGGCATTCCGGCCGGCACCGCACTCGGCGCGGCGCTCGGGTGGCGCGTCGCGTTCGCGGGTATCACGCTCGCGGCGCTCGTGCTGATCGGCTGGATCCGTTGGCGTCTGCCCGATTATCCGGGGCAGCAGGCCGGCGCGCGCGAGCCGGTGCTCGGCGTGATGACGCTGCCCGGCGTGCGGCCGGTGCTGATCGTGATGTTCGCGTACGTGCTGGCGCACAACATGCTGTACACGTACGTCGCGCCGTTTCTCGCGGGCGTGCGGATGGGCGCGCAGGTCGATGCGGTGCTGCTCGTGTTCGGTATCGCATCGCTGGTCGGCATCGCGCTGACGGGCGCGTGGATCGGTGCCGCGCAGCGGCGGCTGACGCTCGCCAGCATCGCGTTGTTCGCCATCGCGGCGGCGATGCTCGGCGCCGGTTCCGGCATGGCGATCGTCTATGCGGGCGTCGCGCTGTGGGGGCTCGCGTTCGGCGGTGCGCCGACGCTGTTCCAGACGGCCACCGCGAACGCCGCGGGAGAGGCGGCGGACGTCGCGCAATCGATGCTCGTGACGGTGTGGAACCTCGCGATCGCGGGTGGCGGTATCGCGGGCGGGATGCTGCTCGGCGCAACCGGGGCGGGCGCGATTCCGTGGGTGCTCGTCGTGCTGCTGGCGGCCGCGTGGGTCGGCGCATGGCGTGCTCGCCGGCATGCGTTTCCGGCGCCGCGCGCCGCGTGAGTTGGCAGTGTGCAGGTACGGGCGCGATCGCTGACGGCGCGCGAGAAGGAGGGGCTGAAATGGACTGCGGCAGGCAAGACGTATGACGATATCGGACTGATTCCGTCCATCCATGACAGGACTGCGAAGTTTTACCCGATGAACGTGATGCGCAAGCTTCGTGCGGTCAACCAGGCGGAGGCCGTCATGAAGGTCACGATGCCCGCGTTTCTGCAGTGATGTGCGGTTTGTCCGGACGCGTCGGCGATCCGGTGTGCGGCGACCGCATGCGGTGACGGGAAGCCGGCACGCCGGCTACGCGTCCAGCGCCGCCCTCGCGCACGTCTCGTCGGTGACGAGCCCCGACATCCAGCCGCCACGC